>Ga0187803_10000451_pt1 | contig 16425 bp, 10 predicted proteins | sample NC_wetland_sal_i_2_FD_132425 | JGI IMG/M metagenome (GOLD analysis project Ga0187803, IMG submission 132425) | Wetland sediment microbial communities from Neuse River Estuary, North Carolina, USA - Control_3 | ecosystem: Environmental > Aquatic > Freshwater > Wetlands > Sediment | place: USA...
AGGCTTGGAGAACTCGGAAGAATAAATGGGAAGCCGGTATCGCTCTGCCTGACTCACTCAAGAGCCCCGCCGATGAACCTGCCGTGAAGGGCTGGCGGATCGGCGGGACTACCCGCTCCTGAGTACTCGGCTCCCATCGGCTTATCACTGCAAACTCATGCGCACGATGAGATTTGTCTCCCTTATTTCCTTTGGGGAATCATCTCGTGGCTGGCGACGTGTGCCCTAAATCTTCTTCTGGAGAGGCTTCCTCACTCTGTTGGTTTAGCCTGTTCGCACTCAGGTACCCATCCATCGCTCCGACAACAGACATTGCGCCGCTGATGAACAAAAGAGCAAGAAGCCCGAGGGCTGTTCCTATGACACACGCCATGAAAATGATGAACAGGGATACACCAAAAAACTTTCGACCCAGGTACACATAGCCGGTGCCGGGGGAAAGAAAGTTCAACACGAGCGCTGTTGCTGGATCCTTGGGCTCCTGGTCTGGCGGGATCGAGGAAGGGGCTTCAGAAGGCGAATCAGTTCCCGAGTCTTCAAGTGGACGCGGCTTGAACTTGGCAATGATCATTCCGCAACATATGCATTCTTCGCCGCTGGGCTGGTTGAACCCGCATCGGGGGCATCTCATGTTCTCCCTCCCTGTTGACAGGCACAGGATTGTGCAAATGAGAGCGTCTCAACAAAAATTCACAAAAAGTTGGCAAGACAACATTTAGTTTGAGGGACTTAAGGGGCTCTTGGGGAGAAGACTCAGGTTCCTGGAAATATTTCTACCGGGCCCAGTTTTTCTAGGCCATCCCTCATCTCAGCGGCATTCCCGACGACGACTACCACCAGAGAGTCCGGATCGAGGTACTCTCTGGCAACCTCTTGCAAATGTTCAGGCAAAACGCGACTGAGGTGTGTGGAGTAAGCGGAGTAAGTATCGAAGGCGAGGTTGTAGACTTCAATTTTTGCGAGGGCGTCTGCGATCTGGTCGTTGGTTTGGAGGTGGGCAGCAAGGCGGGCGGTCATGGCTGAGGCGCCTTCAGCCAGCTCCTTGTCCGACACCCTTGCCTCCCGGATTTTCTTGATTTCGTCAATGAGGTCGGCTACCGCGTTGGCGGCATTGGCTGAGGCGGCCGAGGCACTCACCATCCAGTCACCGCCACCCAAGTGATATTCAAATGTGCTAAACACATTTGAAGTCAAATGCTCTTTCTTTTGAAGCCTTTCGGCGAAGCGCGAAGAAAATCCTTCTCCTCCGAGTATGAAGTTCAACATTTCGAGATTGTAATAATCGCGGGACGTCCTCTGCACGCCAATTCGTCCTAACCGAATTTGGGCGGGCTCGCTCCCAGGACGATCCACAATCCGGATCTGAACGCCCACAGGTTGTTTGGCCGGTTTTGGGAAGATTGGAGATACTGGGGTATTCTTCCACGCTCCCAGCAGGACGCGGACTTTGGATTCGATATCCTCCCCTTGAACCCCTCCCACGATCAGGAGAAGCGCGTTGTTCGGATGGTAAAACCTTTGATAGAACCTGAGGCAGTCCGCTGATGAAATCTCGTCGATCATGCGAGGCACCCCTTCCGGCGGAAAGCCGTACGGGTGCATGCCATAGAGTTTCTCGTGAAAATACAACTCGGCCAAGGATCCCGCATCACTGCGTCGCGCCAGAAGGTCTTTCTTGGCCTCCTCCTTCTGCTGAGCCAACTCTTTTTCATCGAAGTTGGACGTCAGAATCAGGTCGCTAAGCTCTTCCAGCATGGTTCGCATGCTCTTGGCGGGACCGCTAATGCGAAACCAGCTGGCGTCATAATCGGCAAAAGAAGAGGCAACCAAGCCCTCCCCGGCCAGATCTTCTGCAATCTGGGCTCTCTTTCGCTGGGAGGTCGCAGACAAAAGCATTTTTGCAGTAAGAGAGGCTGTCCCAGCCTTGCCGGATTCGTCGGCGTTTGAGCCGGCGTAGGTGACCAAAAGTGCCGTGGCCGTGGTTTGTCCCTGCCGTTCCACCACCACTAGCTTCAGTCCATTCAGCAGATCACTCCGTTGCTGCAGCGGCAGATAAGTGTAAGCTGACTGTGAGAAGTTGAACTCTGACGGAAGAGAAAAAACGATGAGCAGAACTCCCCCGTGCAAAACGTTTCGAACCCAGCACCGCATGCAATGTCCTTAAAAATAAAGTCAAAAACCCCAACAAGCCTGCCAGCCGATACTCGAGTTCAAGCGAAGTGAAAGCATTATCGCCTCGGAGCAAATTTTGTGCAATGGGGGTGAGGTCCTGTGAGTCTTAAGTTCCAGGAGGGAAATGATGCGAAGCGGACCCGTCTTCCGAAAAAACCAGGGGAGAAGAAACTTCTCCCCTGGTCACAGGAGGTAGCATCGGCGTACATTGAAGCGAGGTTCCCTCACCGCCCCGGGGATTCAAGATCGCACGATCCTGAACCCCCGTGGCGGGTCTGCCTGAGGTTGCCTCGCTCCAAACTGGTAACACGGTAACCACGGGCGTCGTGGCACCGCTCCGGGAAAACAAATCGCAGCAAGATGGGGGAAATCCCGCTGGATGATGATCACTCAGTGGTCGTGGCCACTCCCATGACCCTCCGTTTCACCTTCCAGGTGGACCTGTCCCCGGATCTCGCCCGCGGGGAAATTGGTCGTATGAACATTCACATACGCATCACCGCTCTGGATGATGCGGATCGCTCCTTCAAAGTCCCCTGCGGTAATGTTCTGGGCGGACACTGCCAGGACATCGGCCGCCGTAATGGTCCCGGTCACGGTACCCCCACCCGCAGGGCAAACCGGTGTGGTTGGACCGCCGCAGAGGAAAATATAGATTGCGCCGTTCACCGCGTGTTGACCGAAATGAATGTGTGAGAACAAAGCAGTCGAAGTCAAATTGGAAAAGGTCAAGGTGTAAGAGATGGTTTTCGCATTCAAATCAACGACAGCTTTGAATTCACCGGCTCCATCGGTCAATTTTGGCGGCACTTCTTGAAATCCTACCAGGTTCGCCTTGAGATGCGGGGTGTCTTGGGCGAACGTCGAAACTCCGCTCAGCATTAAAATCACAAGAACAACCAAAAGTTCGCAGGTCCAGATTCGTTTCATAGCTGTTTCCTTTCTTGTTTCGTCGGTTTTGAGCTCGCCGATGCGAATACGGTCTTCCGGTTCCCCGGGAGACGGGTCGCTCCCGGGAAACCTGAAGAACAATATCGACCGAATGCTCGCGCGCTACCCGGTAATTAAATCTCGATCCCAGACGGGAATGCTCGCTACCCACTCGAAAGAAAAGGTTCTGCAATGATCAAGCCGCTCAAAGGACCCAGCGGCCCGATCGGTGACACTTAGAACATAAACTTCAGCGCGAACTGAACCTGGCGCGAAGACCCCGAATCTCCGGTGGCGAATCGCGTGTTGGTGATCCTTCCAAATGTCGTGGATCCAACGGTTCGTCCGGGCTGCCCGAAGTTCGGATGGTTGAAAAGGTCGAAGAACTCCGTGCGGAATTCGACATTCATACTCTCCCGGATCTTCGTTCTTTTAATGACCGACCAGTCAAAATCGTTGAAGCCAGGTCCGGTGACGGTGTTGCGTCCAACGTTCCCGAAGACCGGGGGACCCGCGCAACTTGTCGCGCCGGGCGTGCAAAAAGCGGCTATATTAAAAAACTCCGCAACCGTGGGGTTCGACAGGGAAGGGTCTCCAACAAGGTTGGCACGTCGCGTGGCAAATCCCGTGGGGCCGGCCCCTGCAACGATGATGTCAACGGGATTGCCCGATTGAAACGTGGTGATCCCCGAAATCTGCCATCCTTCCACCAAACGATTTCCCTTGAAGGGGAGGTCGTAAATGTAGCTGATGTTGAAATGGTGCCGGGCATCAAAGTCGGATGAGCCTTTCTCATTCAGCAGATTGTAACTGTCCTGCGACATCATCGTGGAGGCGGTTGGTGAGCTTAGAGAGATCCAGTCGATGGAATGGGACCAGGTATAGGAGGCTTCAAATTGCAATCCGTGGGAGACCTTCTTCGTCGCGCTCACCCACAGGGCGTTGTAGGTGGAATTGGACGGGCTGTCCACCTGAACGATGTTCGAGAACGCCGGGTAAGGTCGCGTCGCATTGATTCCCGGGACGAGGGGCTGGTTAATATTATGGAACATGCGCAGGTGTGTGCCCTTCGAGCCGAAGTAGCCGACCTGCACCGAGGTATTCTTAACCACTTCGCGCTGAATGTTCAGGTTCCAGGATTGAACGTAGGCGTTCCGGAAGTCGGGATTGATTGCGGCAGGGCTGACAGCAGGCACTGAACCCGCATTCCCCAGAGGATTGCTCAGTGACACGGTCCCCGTGGTGGACACGGGATTTGCAAAAGGTGGATTGCTCGTAAGACCCGTCACCGAGTTCGTCACCGGCTGATCATAGTACAGACCATAACCGCCACGGACCGAGGTCTTGCCTGTGCCGAAGGGGTCCCACGCAAAACCGACCCGCGGTCCAAAATTCTTGTTGTTCGAGGCATAGACCTGATCAATACCCTGACCCAGGCGGACCAAGGTTCCCGTGCTGGGAATGAAATTCACAAGTTTATTGTTGACCTCCGTAGGGGTTGTGTTCATATCCCACCGCAGTCCGAGTTCAAAGGTGAGGTTTGGGGAAAACTTGTAATTATCCTGGAAAAAGAGGCCAAAGCCTGTTGTCCGGATGCCGCTCTCCACGGCGCCAAGCGTGGCCGTGAAAGAGGTTGCCACGCCCGAGATGAAATTCGGAATGCTGGTGAACGCCATCTGTCCGGTATCATTGTTGAGGTTGTTATTCTGAAATCGCCGGAGTTCGGTTCCTATCTTCAAGGAATGCTTTCCTGCCAGGTAATTGACGGTATCCGACCAGAGATAACCTGTGTCCGACCTGCCTTGAGGAAACCCGGCAGGTCCGCCAAAGTTGGCCGACCCTGTAATACTGATCTGCGGGAGACCGAGGTTGGTCGTAACGCCGTCGTTGATTCCAAACGTTGTCGGGTTCAACTGCGCATTCGGTGAGAAAAGAATGTGAATGCGGTCGAATCCCATTCGGAAATCGTTGACCGTGCGAGGACTGAAGATGTGAGTTTCATCGAAGGTGAGGATCTGCCGGTGCGATTGCCTCGTGTCGCCGAAGCCCGGAACATTATTGCCTTGTAGGCTGGGCTCTTGACGCAGATCTCGTTGGAACGCGTAATAGCCATGAAGGGAGTCCTTGTCAGAGATCTTATGCGAGATATCGCCCGTCCATTGATCGATATTCACAGGAGCTGTACCCGTGCCGACAAAGCTGTTTGTCCCGGGGATATTTGCCGCGGGAATGAATTGCAACAGCTTTTGAGCCGTCGGGTCAGTCGCTGCGGCCCGCTGCGCGGGGGTTGGAACCGTGATGGTGGGGAAGGTTAAACCCTGGCGTTGACGCAACCCTTCATAGCTGAAGAAGAAGAAGGTGCGATCTTTTCCGGGGTGGCTCGGCCCCAACCAGATGGGTCCCCCGACATTGAATCCGAAATTGTTGCGCTTAAAAGGCGCAATGGGCAGGCGGGCTGAATTGGCAAAGAAATTGTTCGCATCCAGGTCATTGTTGCGAATGAACTCGAACACTTCTCCATGGAACTGGTTGCCTCCCGAGCGAGTGGCGATGTTCACGATGGCGCCGCTATTCCGTCCATACTCCGCACTGAACGTCGAATTGGTAGAACTGAATTCGGCCACCGTGTTGATGGACGGCTGAAACGTGATTTGGTTCTGAACCATGTCGTTCAGGTTTACTCCATTGATCATGAAGTTGACCGTGTCTTCACGGTTCCCGGCGGTATTGAAGGCAAACGCGCCCTGACCACGCAACGGGGCAGTCAAGAATCCGTTTTGGGGCTGGACCACCGACCCGGGCAACAGCAATCCCAGATCGACGAAATGGCGACCGTTCAAGGGAATTTCCTGGACGGTCCGCTGTGGGATGACGGTGCCCACGCTCATCGTGGTGGACTCAATGACCGGGGCGGAGGCCTCCACGTTCACGGTCTCGCTGATTTGTCCCACCGCAAGAGAAAGATCGAGGTCCGTAGTCGCCGCGACCTGGACGATGACGTTGTCAGCGACCTTCGTCTGGAATCCCTGCATTTGCGCTTCGACGTTGTAAGTGCCGATCGGCAGGGATGGCAGCAGGTAATGCCCCGAACCTTCCGTGACGGTGGTGCGGGCAATTCCAGTCGCAAGGTTACGTGCGGTCACTTTGGCGCCAACAATGGCTGCTCCCTGCGCATCGGTGATTAATCCTCCCAGGGCTCCCACCGATTGGGCCTGGGTCGCCAGCGTGAGCGCGAGAAGAAGGGCTACAGCAAGAACAACGAGCAGCAGAAAACTCCGGCAGGAGAGAATTGGGTGCACGATGCTTCCTCCGTGTTGTTAGGGTTTGAACACTCCGATGCCACAGTATTTTCACTCTTTCAATGTTTCGCGCGAGCGGAGGCCCGCCGCGAAAAAAACGTCACGTCGATTGTGTTGATGTGTGCGCTTATAACCTAAAAGCGTTGTTCCATGCAATGGAACAATTTGTCTTTTTTTACCCGATTGTTCCAGACCGGCTGCAGGAGCTTCAAATCGGTTAGCGGGCCATCCGTGGGGCTGCGGCTTGCATGGAAGTCGGAGGTGTGATTCTCTGTAGGTGATGGATGAGCATGGCCGTGCGGAGGTGAATGAGGGACTCGCGGGAGAGGTGCTCTGAAAAGTGAACCTGATGAATGTTCGCAGGGAGCCCGTCCAGCACCCGAGAGTCGCAGAGCGGTGAGACATAGACATGCTTGACCAGGGGTAACAAGGCGTGAAGGCGGCGCGTGTCGGAGTCCAGCACCGCATGAAATTGCTTCAAGAGGGATTCATACCCCAGATCGCGTAAGGCTGCCCGGAACTTCGGGAAATAGTCGAGATTGGAAACCACCATCAGGATTCCCCCCTTGCGGGCACAGAGGATGAGCGTGGAGAGAAATTCCGGTTTCAGCCGGATCTTCAAAGGGATCTTCTGATGCCGCCGGGCCACCCGTTCCACTTCCTCCCAATGGAAGTCAGTGGTCACTAGAGCCGTGGCCTTGGACAGCAAGGAGGCCACGCGCCGGCGGGGGGAAATCACGTCGTCGACGAGCACCGGATGAGCGGTAATGCCGACTCGAGTGGAAATCTCTGACGCGAACAGCTGAATCTGTTCGGTATTGCATTCTATGACCAGGCACGAAATCTCCCGGCGTTTCTTTTCATTGTTGAGTTCTTGAAGCAGGGCCAGGTAATTTCCCGCAGAAAACTGCATCCGCCGAGCCTCCTCGAGATGACGCTCGACCATCGACACGACCGAAGCGTAATAACTGTGCTCAAAACTGGTCCTCGCGATCGCTCCCACATGAACGCCGCTCCCCTGGTGCACTTCCACCAGGCCCTCTCTCTGGAGCTGGTGATAGATCTTGAGAACCGTCTTGGGATTCACACCGAGCGCGAGAGCCAATGCCCGAACCGTAGGCAATCGATGGCGGTACTTGAACTCGCCCAGATGTAATGCCGCCATCAACTGGTGCTTGATCTGGTCGTAATAGGGCAGCTTGCTCGATTTGTCGAGGCTGAATTGCATCACGAAGCCTTGGATTTCGCCGCATTAAGAGACTGGGTTCACCGGACCCGGATATATTAGCAGATTTCATTTTTTCTGAGTCCATACGGTTTTACCAGAGCAGTCCAAAGAATGAATCTGTGAGATAATTTCCCGGAGATAAAAATCGGGAGCATGAACTGAATGCGCGAAGTGTTCATCGTGGGAGCGGTACGAACGCCGATCGGAAAGTTCGGGGGGGCTCTAAAAAGTTTTTCAGGCCCGGACTTGGGGGCGGCCGTGGCGGCTGCGGTTCTGGATCGCTCGGGAGTGGAGCCGGGAGAGGTGGATGAATTGATCTTCGGCTGTGCGCGACAAGCGGGAAGCGGACCCAATGTCGCCCGTCAGATCCTGTGGCGGGCCGGAATCCCCCAGGAACGAGTCGCATTTACAGTGAATATGGCTTGTGCATCAGGACTGAAGTCGATCCTGATCGGTGCCCAGGAGATCGCGCTCGGCAACGAGGAATGTGTCCTGGCTGGAGGAACCGAGTCCATGAGCCGACTTCCATTTTACTTGGAAGATGCGCGCTGGGGCACTCGCATGGGCACACAGCCCCTTGTCGATGGGATGTACCGGGATGGGTTCTTGTGCCCATTGTCGAAAATGGTCATGGGTGAAACAGCGGAAGTACTTGCGCAGCAGTACCACATTTCGAGGGAAGAGCAGGACGCCTTTGCCCTGGAGAGTCAACGGCGAGCCCGGCAGGCAATTCTAGGCGGCCGGTTTGATTCGGAAATCGTTGCAGTGGATCTGCGAGCGAGAGTCGATCGCCGGAATGGAGGCAGTCTCCCGGGATCTTCGGGAGGAACGATTTCCCCCGAAACAGTGCTTTTTGAAAGGGACGAGCACCCCCGTTTTGACGCGAGCCGGGAAGATCTCGAAAGACTTTCACCGGTTTTTTCAAAGAATGGGACCGTTACTGCGGGTAATTCCTCGGGCATCACCGACGGGGCGTCCGCCATCCTGCTCATGTCACTGGCCAAAGCACAACAGCACCATCTGCAGCCGCTGGCGCGGATCGCGAACTGGACGAGCGTGGGGGTGGATCCCCGGGTCATGGGGATTGGTCCTGTTCCCGCCGTGCGTCAACTTCTGTCGAAGACGGGATGGCGACTTCAAGATTTTGATCTCATTGAATTGAACGAGGCATTCGCGGCACAGGTACTGGCATGCGATCGCGAGCTGCATTTGGATCATCAAAGCTTGAATGTGAATGGAGGAGCGATAGCCCTGGGCCACCCGATCGGAGCCACGGGCGCCCGGATCGTGACGACGCTGGTTCACGAGATGCGAAAACGTCAGGCAAGGCGCGGGTTGGCCACATTGTGCGTCAGCGGGGGGCTGGGAGTGGCTTTGGCCTTGGAGCGGCCTTAGTTTACCAATAGCGTGGATACGGACTGCAACCCTGGTCCGTGGAGCAATGGAATTGAGACCTACGACTCGAAATGGTTATCGTTGGTGGTTGTTCCCGGCGATGGCGATGCTTTGGTCGTTTGCCTTAACGCCGGTTTTTTCCCAACAGAAGCTCGTGTTCAAGGATGGCACAACTGAAGTAGTTGAACGCTACGAAGTGAAAGGCGATCGAGTACGGTTCAAATCCGTGGAGCGGAATGAGTGGGAAGAAGTGCCTCTGGATCTCGTGGATTTGGAAGCCACACGGAAAATGAACGAGAGGGAACCTCAAGAGGGGAGACCGAGACTTGAGAAGCCGCCGGAGGCTTCAAAAAATGATTCGGCGAATCAAACGCCAAACACGTCGAGAACACCCCCGGATATGGATGTAGAGGTGGCGCCGGGAGTCAGATTGCCAGACACTTATGGTCTCTTTGTCTGGGATGGGAAAAAGCTGTTGCAGTTGGTGGAGTCAGGGACGCGCAAAAAGGATGATCGAAAGAAAACCATTATCAACATGGTGGCGCCGGCGCCGATTCTGAAGCAAAAGTATACGATTCAACTGGATGGTCCCACCGCTGATATTCAAATTCAGACAACGTCGCCCGTGATTTACATCCACCTGCCTGGGGACCGGGGAGGCGATCTCTCTCTGTTTCACATGATGGTGACAAAGTCTGCGCGCATTTTGAAAGAAGTATCGCATTCCCAGATCACAGGTGGCGACAGTGAGAAATCCCAGGAATACATCCTTACTCCTTCTATCCGCATTGCAGATGATGTATATAAAATGTCTCCAACCAAGCCGCTTGCCGTGGGCGAATACTGCATCCTTGAATTGTCCGAGTCGCAAAACAGGCTCCCCCCCGCGGTTTGGGATTTCTCTATCGCAAAGTGACCTTTAGCACAGTATCCGCCCGGCGAGGATATAGGATTTGGGCCGGGATCTGATTTCAAGCAGAGAAAGATGCAGTAGACGACATCCTGGCGCCGTGGTCCTTCAGACTTCCTGCGCCTTAAAGACTTCGGAGGTCTGCTGATTCGCCCTTGGCATGTGGCGGGCCAGGGGCATGGGATTATTTCACCTATATCCACAATAATGGTCTTGCAGTCATTTCTGTTGAGGCTGAATTGGCCATGATACTGGGATTTGATCATGTTCGGTGGAACTCATGTTCTGGGGGAGATCGAGATTCGGTTTTTCATAGGCCAAATTCAGGAAATTGTAGATTTATGCTGAAGATGTGTCTAAAATAAATATATTGTCTTAAATCAGAAGGTTATCGACGCTGATATTGATCCAAAAAATGGCAGTTCACTTGCAAGAGGTACGGTTGGTGCTTCCGCCATCAAGAAACAACTTACGCGGAACCCACTGTCATCTTTTGATGGTGAGGGAGTAAGTTGCTGGGGCAAGCCGCTGAGAGAGAGAAGAAGACAGGCTGAGCGGCGGCTTGCGGCTTGAAGATACACCCCGCCCCAGGACACCGACCCGTGTAGACAACAGGCATCCATGACCCGGTTCGTTCCATTTTCATTCAAGTCCATAGTGATCGCCATGATTACCGTTTCGGTGATCGTGTTTGGAGTGATTAACTTCATTAAGCGGGCAGAGACGAATGCATGGATTGCCTTGGACGATGGGGTTTCCTGGAGAGACTCGGACAAAGGGGTTGAGGCCTGGATCGTGGAGCCCGGCGGGCCGGGGGATAAGGCGGGGATTCGCACCGCGGATCTTTTGGTTTCGATCGAAGGGCACCAGGTGGCCGATGCGATTGAGGTGACCCAGCAACTCTTCCGGCTGGGCGCCTGGAGTAAGGCAAACTACCATCTCGTTCGTGAAGGAGTTCCCATCGATGCCCGTGTCATTGTCGCCCCGCAGGACACTAGAGCTTCCTTTAAGTTTTATCTCGAAATCATCGGGTTTCTATACCTACTGATTGGAATTTTCATTTTCATTCGGCGGTGGGAAGCCCCGCGAGCAACGCTGTTTTATGTCTTTTGCTTGGCGTCGTTCGTTTTGTATACGTTTTCGTACACGGGGAAGCTGAATCTGTTCGATTGGTGTGTTTATTGGGCAAATTCGGTGGCGTTGCTGCTTCAACCGCCCCTGTTTGTTCACTTCTGCTTGTCCTTCCCGCGGTACAAGAAAGTTCTGGAGGCGCGTAAGTTTGTCCTCGGCATCCTTTACATACCGGCTTTAATTCTACTGGCCCTACAGATTGCCTTCATTGGGGGAATATTTTTCTCCGCCCGCTTTACACTGCCGGAACGGTGGCTTCTTGACCGACTGGACATCTTATACACCGCGCTGTACTTCCTGGCGGGTACAGCCAGCCTGATACACACTTACCGGCATGCCGATACTCCCGAACTGAAGCAGCAAATGAAGTGGATCACACCGGGCGCGGTTGCAGCCGTAGTGCCATTCTCGGCGGGTTATGCAATCCCCTATTTTCTCGGACATGTCCCGACCCTATGGATGAACCTTTTGGTTCTTCCGTTGATCCTGATACCCCTCACGTTTGGCTATGCCATCATCCGTTATCGGTTGATGGATGTGGACATTATTTTCAAGCAAGGGGCCGCTTACACGCTGGCTACCCTTATGATTGTCGGAATCTACTTTGCGGTGGTGTCGGCAATTGGAGTGATGTTCAGTCAGGCCATTAAAAGTAATCAGCTCGTCATCGTCGTGACCACGGTGGTGGCGGCCTTCCTCTTCGCCCCGGTTCGAAACTGGATCCAGGTTCGCCTGGATAAGTTCTTCTATCAGGAGCAGTACGACTATCGCACCACCATGATCGAATTCGGGCGGGCACTGAGTTCGGAAATCCACCTCGACCGCATGTTGAACTCAGTGGTGGAGCGGATCTCTCGTACTCTGCTCGTCGACAAGATTGCGATCTTCCTGCGCCGTGACAGCCCTGAAGGGACCTTCGAAGTGGCGAAGACCCTGGGCGTCCGCGACACATCCAACCTGAACTTGAGCTTTCTCGCGCCGGATCGGCGCGAGTTGCGCCGCGGATATCTCTTTTACGAGAACTTCAAGTCACTGTTGAAAGAGAAGCCCGAGGTGCATGCCACATTGCGGCAGCTGGATCTCAACTATTACCTGCCGTGCGTGGTGAAGGATTCCATCATCGCAGTGATTGGGTTGAGCAAAACGATCCGCGGAGATTTTCTCTCTAGTGAAGACCTCGAGTTGCTGCAGACCATCGCAGGTTATGTAGGCATCGCCGTTGAAAATGCGCAGTTGTACCACTCGCTGGAGCAGGAGGCCACGGAAGCACAGCGGTTGAAGGACTTCCTAGAGAACATCGTGGAGTCCATCAACGTCGGCATTCTGACCACGGATCTCGAGGACCGTGTTGAGTCCTGGAACTCTCAAATGGAGCGGTTCTACGGTGTCCCGCGGTCTCGCGCGCTGGGGCACTCCCTGAAGGAGGTTTTTCCGCAAGACCTTCTTCGTGCGGTTCAGCGGGTGTACACCAATAGTGTGACCACGGCAGCGCTCAGCAGCGTAGTCGGGGGGGGCGATTCGATTGCCCGGATTTACCGGTTCAATTTAAGAGCCCCGGCGAATGCCGCGGGGGATGGGATGTCCGAAGGCGAAAGCGTGGGATGGCGCATTGTGAACATCGCCGTGACGCCCTTGATCAGCCGTGACAACAGCATCAAGGGGAAACTGATCCTGTTCGACGATGTCACCGACCGCGCTTCGCTCGAGGATCAGCTGATGCAGTCCGAGAAACTGACATCGATCGGGTTGCTGGCTGCGGGCGTGGCCCATGAAGTAAACACCCCGCTGGCGGTCATTTCCAGTTACACCCAGATGCTACAGAAGCAGCTGAGGGGGGATGATCCCAAAATGAAGATCGTCGACAAAATTATCAAGCAATCGTTCCGGGCCTCGGAGATCGTCAATGCCCTGCTCAATTTCTCACGGACGAGCGGCACCCAATACGCAGAGGTGGACTGCAACAAGATCATTAGTGAGACCCTCTCCCTCCTGGATCATCAGTTGAGAACGGCGCGGGTGTCGGTTGAGAAGAAACTCGACTTGCAATTGCCCCCGATCCAGGCCAATGGCGGGAAGTTGCAGCAGGTGTTTTTGAATTTGTTTCTGAATGCCAAGGACGCCATGGCACACGGCGGCGTGCTCACGGTCAGCACGATGGCACGAAACTCGGATGTCGTCATTGAGGTGGCGGACACCGGTTCAGGCATTTCCCCCGAACATTTGAAAAAGATCTACGATCCATTCTTCACCACAAAGACCGGTCGCGGCACCGGGCTGGGTCTTTCCGTCAGCTATGGGATCATCCAGGAGCACTCCGGGAAAATTGACGTGGAGAGCCGGCCGGGTGAAGGCACGCGCTTTACACTCGAATTTCCAGCCTATCATCTGAAGTCTTCCGTCGAGAAAGTAGTCAACGTTTGATCACTCATCATCCGGCGGAAGCACCGCATCGTATGTCCTCATCCAAAGCGAACATCCTGGTCATAGACGACGAGGCTGAGATTCGCGAGTCCCTTCAGGTGTTGCTGAGCGCGGAAGGGTACTGCGTGGATGAAGCCGAGGAGGGGGACCGGGGTCTCCAGCGGCTCCAGGAGAAAAACTACGATGTGGTTTTGCTCGATGTGATGATGCCCGGCAAGAACGGTTTGGAAGTGCTGAGGGAGATCCGCAGCATGGATCGCAACCTCGCGGTGGTCATGATCACGGCCTTCGGTTCGGTGGAGAATGCGGTTGCTGCCATCAAAGCCGGCGCCAACGATTTCATCACCAAGCCGTGGGACAACGAGAAACTGCTCATTGATGTCGAGAATGCAGTCCGGCAGCGCCAGTTGTTTATTGAGAACATCCATCTCAAGCGGGCGCTGAAGGAGCGCTACAACTTCCCAAACATCGTGGGGAAGAGTGAGCGGATGTTGAAGATCTTCGATCTGGTGACCCAGGTGGCCCCTTCACGCTCCACGATCCTGGTGCAGGGCGAAAGCGGCACCGGAAAGGAACTCATTGCCAAGGCCCTCCATTCCATTTCGTCCCGCGCCGAGCGCCCTTTTGTACCCGTCAATACCGGTTCGCTGCCAGCCGATCTCCTGGAGTCCAACCTGTTCGGTCACGAGAAGGGCGCCTTCACCAGCGCCGTGGCCGCGAAGAAGGGCTTGTTCGAAGTCGCCGACACCGGCACCATTTTTTTCGACGAGGTCGGCCTGGTGGGGCTCGAGACTCAGGCCAAGTTGCTGCGCGTGATTCAGGAGCGCGAGTTCATGCATCTGGGCGGGGTGGAAACGATCAAGGTGGATGTCCGTATCATCGCCGCCACCAATGAGGATTTGAAGGGCCTCGTCGCCCAGGGAAAATTCCGGGAAGACCTTTTTTACCGGCTCAATGTGATCAACATTCAGTTGCCGCCACTGCGTGAGCGCAAAGAAGACATCCCGTTGTTGGTGGAGCATTTCATTCAGAAATACTGCCACGACAATGGGAAGCCCCCCATCAGGTTTACACCGGAAGCGATGAGAGTGCTGATGGATTACCACTGGCCCGGCAATGTTCGCGAGTTGGAAAATGCGGTCGAGCGGGCAGTCGTCCTGAGCACCGGGGAATGGGTCGATATCTCCCTGCTTCCCGAGTCCATTTTTGACTCCAGCACCCCGGGCATGCGGATGTGGAGGAGCGTGTCGCTCAAGGAAAACGCCACCTTGTTTGAGATTCTCGACTCTGTGGAACGACAAGTGATTCTCGAAACCCTCGAGAAGACCGGGTGGAGCCAGACCAATGCGGCGGAGAAGCTTGGGGTGCCGCTGTCCACCTTGAATCAGAAGATCAAGCGGCTTTCCATCGAGGTCAAGCGCAAGAAGGAAAACTAGTGCCCCCTTGCTTCTGCAGAACCGTCCTGACCCAACGACCGGTGCGCTAAAGCCCTTCCCCGCTGTTGTCTCAGCGAGCCATACCGCCGAATAAACCCGGACAATAGACCCGGTCAAATCTGCCTCGATCGATAGACCCCGGTGCCCGGTTCATCCCCGGAACTTCATCGGCTCGGCGTGAAATGCGATGCCGGGCCAAGAACCTCGTAGACCATGGAAAAAGAACACTCCTTGATTTCAGAGAATCCATTCCCTAGAATGGCGGGGTTATGAACTGGCGCCAGTTCTTCATGGCTATCGGCCTCCTCGTCCTTGCTTTTCCAACCAACGGATGCGGCGATTTCATCAAGGGGGCCAGCTATTTCGCCCAGGGCAAATACGATCTGGCGATCAAGGAGTACGAAGAGGAACTGCGGGGTGACCCGAATTATGTGCAGGGACACTACATCGTCGGTCTGTGCTACGCACGCCTGAGGAACTACGACAAAGCGATCGAATCCCTCAAGAAAGCTCAGGCGCTCGATGGAAAGGATTTTCAGATCGCGCTGGCCCTGGCACAGGCATATTTTGACGGGCAAAGATACCCCGAGCTGAATGCAGCGATCACCACGGCGGCGGAAAACGCGCACCATGCATCCGATCTCGAGAAACTACGGTCGCTGCGCGCTGCCGCGCTTTTCAACCAGCAGGACTATGCCCAGGCTCAACCCGAACTCAAGGCCGCTGTCGGTTCGGATCCCCATAACGCCTCCCTGCAGGCACAACTCGGGATTGCGGATTTTCATCTCCAGAAGTACGACGACGCCATCTCAGCCTTGAAAACGGCCATTACGCTTAATCCCGACGATATGCAGGCCGCCTTGTTCCTCGGGGAAACGTACTTCGCCAAAGCCGCCTCACAGGCGGAATTGCGGGAAAAGAACAGGGGATTCACTGAGGCTTTGCGCGTAGCGCAGAAGTGGGTCGAGAAACAGCCTCCCAGTTTTGAAGCCCTGTCGCTGGCGGGACGCTCTGCGCTCGCCCTCAAACATTATTCCGACTCCGTTTCGTTTCTCAAACAGGCGGCGGATCTGCGGCCCGAATTACCCACTCTTCAATTTGAACTCGGACAAGCCTACGCGTTCGAGGGGCAGCTCCCGGAGGCCGAGGCGGCGCTGACCAAAGCGTCTCAGTCCCTAACCCAGGAACCGGCGCTCTTTTCCATCCTGGGATTCGTTCTCGAAAAGCAAAACAAGCTGGAGGCCGCCGAGGCTGCTTACACCCAGGCCAACCGTTTGGCGCCCAGCAAGGACTCGCAGGCCGCCCTGGAGCGTGTGAAAAAGAAGTTAGGTCTTCCTAATCCTGAAAAGGAATAATAAAAATCATGGACATCTTAAATCGAGTGAAAACCCGCGCACGTGAAAACCCTCAACACATCGTCCTCTCCGAAGGGGAGGACGACCGGACCTTGCGTGCCGCTGAAAAAATCCTGGATGAGAAACTGGCTCGGTTGACGATTATCGG
>Ga0187803_10000452_pt1 | contig 16419 bp, 10 predicted proteins | sample NC_wetland_sal_i_2_FD_132425 | JGI IMG/M metagenome (GOLD analysis project Ga0187803, IMG submission 132425) | Wetland sediment microbial communities from Neuse River Estuary, North Carolina, USA - Control_3 | ecosystem: Environmental > Aquatic > Freshwater > Wetlands > Sediment | place: USA...
GCTTTCAACCACGACGAGGCTGCGCGCTCATTTCAGAAAGCGGCGGAACTGGATCCGAAGCTGGCGATGGCGTACTGGGGGATTGCTGAAGCGGTGGGCCCGAACTACAACGATCCCGCCGATCCCGACCGCTACAAGAGCGCCCATGATGCGGTACAGAAGGCGGTCGATCTTTCGTCGACCGCCTCGCCCAGCGAGCAGGCCTACATTCAGGCAATGGCGAAGCGTTTCCCCGCCGATTCCAATTCCGATCTGAAGAAAGCTGCGGAAGATTATCGCGACGCCATGCGCGAAGTGGTCCGGCGGTATCCTGACGATTTGGATGCCGCCACACTTTTTGCCGAGGCCGGCATGAATCTTCATCCGTGGGGATTGTGGCATCACGATGGGACACCCGAAGCGGGCACCGACGAAATTATCGCCACGCTGGAAAGCGTGATGCGCCGTGATCCCAACCATATGGGCGCCATCCACTATTACATCCATGCCGTGGAAGCTTCACCCAATCCGGAACGGGCCTTGGCCGGCGCGTACAAGCTCGCTTCGCTGGCCCCCGCGGCGGGCCACATCGTGCACATGCCCGCGCACATTTACATTCGCACCGGGGATTACGACGCCGCGGTGCAAACCAATCTCAAGGCCGCTGAAGCAGACCGCGCGTACATGCAAGCCACCGGCGCCCAGGGCATGTACCCGGCCATGTATTACAGCCATAACCTGCACTTCATCGCTATCTGCGCCAGCATGGATGGCGATTATCTCGATGCCCGAAAAGCTGCCGCTATGCTCGCGGAGCATGTGGGGCCTTACGCTAAAGCCATGCCGCCGCTGGAAGGTTTCATGACCGTGCCCATCGCCGTGGCCATTCGCTTCCAGAAGTGGGATGAGATTCTGCAAATGGCCCAGCCCGATGCGGAGATGAAGGCGACCGCCGTTTTCTGGCATTTCGCCCGCGGGATGGCGCTCGCAGGCAAAGGCAAAATCGCGGAAGCCGAAGCCGAATACAAAGTCCTCGCGGACGCCGAACACCAGACCCCGCCGGACGCAATCTTTGTAATGCCCGTTAACAACAAAACGAAAGACATCCTCAAGATCGCTGAAAATGTTCTGGCCGCCAAGATTGCTGTGGCCAAACACGACACCACCAGTGCGATCCCCCTGCTGCGTGAAGCCGTGGCCATTCAGGATGCGCTCAACTACGGCGAGCCCCCGGACTGGTTCTACCCCGTGCGCGAAACGCTGGGCGCCGCCTTGCTGGCCGGCGGAAATGCTTCCGAAGCCGAAAAGGTTTTTCGCGAGGACTTGAATCGCAATCCCCGCAACCCGCGGTCTCTGTTCGGCCTGCGCGAAGCCCTCCTGGCCCAAAAGCGCGCCTATGACGCGCAGTTCGTGGACAAGGAATTTCAAGCCGCGTGGAAAGGCCAGGACCTGTCCCTGAAGCTGGAAGATTTGATGTAAGCGAAAAATCTACCGCGCAGCCGGTTTAGGCGTAGGGTTATGGAGTGCGGCGGCTTGACGCCGCTTTTCTTCACAGGAATTCTTCTTCGTCCTCGATTCGTTTTTCCCGCCTGACCGTCAAGCGAATGGAAAAAAGCTTTCGGGCGTCACCCAGCACCGCCTGAATCGTGGCTAGCGGCAATTCTCCGGACGGATGCACGCCGGAGAATTCGCGTGGGAAATGCTTCACGAACAGCGCGGCCATGTGCGCGGTGGCGTAAGAAATCGGCGTGGTGGTGAGCCCCTGCAATCGTATCTGGTAAAGCGACGGGAACATGCAGTCCCAACGCACGGTCATGGGATGCTCTTCCTTCATCCCTTTCACCACCACGGCGGCGGCAAAGTGCGCGTTGTGCAGCACGCCGCCGCGGATCAGCTTGGCCACTTGCCGCGGCGTGGGCGTTCTGGGGAAGCGTTTGGCCACCAGGCCGCGCGCGCGGCTCAGCTTGCCCTGGCGATACCACCGCCGCAGGCGGTCGATCTCGTTCCCCCCGATCTTCACGTCCATGTCGCGCAAAGGAAGGTAGTACGGCACCGTGCACACTTCGTCTTGCGCCGCCAGCACCACCCGCGTTTTGCCGATGGGCGGGGGGAAGCGGAACCACTCGGCCTCGCCAAATCGCTTGGCGAACTTGAAATGGCCGTCGCGATAGACGCGCGGGCGGGAGACCGCTTCATCGAAGGCCACATCCGACGACCAGGTGGACACCGGGTCTTCGCTTTCCGTGCTTTCGTAGAGGCGGATAAACACCGCGTCGGCGCGGTCGAACATGTCCGCGGCGCGCTTGACCAGCACGTTGGTCAACCCCGGGGAAACGCCGGCGGTAATCACCGCTGTGCGCTTCTTCTCCGTGAAGCGATCGAAATAACGGAGCTGCTCGGCTTTGAACGGATTGCGGGTGAGGTGCGCGGCCAGATCCAGGTAATGGGCGCGCAAGCGCAACGCCGCGCGCAGAATAATCTCGTTGAAGACCGCCGGCGAGGCGTTGACCAGCAAATGGCAGCCGCGTCCGGCCCGGGTGATGGCCCACAGGTTGCGCGCGTTCACCTCGATCACCGGGATTTTGCTCTTCTTGCCCAGGAAGCGGTGGGCGCGCTGGACGTCTTTATCGCCGCACCACACGGTGTGGCCCTGCCGGGCGATCAGATGAGCGAGGAGCGAGCCGGAGGCCCCGGCGCCGAGGACGAAGACGCGCATTGGCCCGCCACTCTACCACAGTTGCCGGAAAGCCACGCGCGGCGGGAGGCGCGCGGCGCCAGGGGCGGCGATGACCAAGACGGCACCGGCAGCAAATAAGCCGGGCCGCAGAAAAATCGCCAGCGAAACCTTAATCACATCCAAGACAAACCAAATGCCGGGCCGCAAACCTGAATGCGGCCCGGATACTTTTTTTGCGCTTGAGTTGGTTTATTCGTGACGAAGGGCAACCACAGGATCGACGCGCACAGCGCGCCGGGCTGGGATGTAGCTCGCGATGAGCGCCACGGCTGATAAAATCAGAGAGACAAAGAGGAACGTCAGCGGGTCAGTGGGCTTCACACCATACAGCAGGCTCGATACAAATCGCGTCAACGCTAGCGCGCCCAAGATTCCCGTTCCCACGCCAAGAAACGTCAATTTGAATCCCTGTCCCACGACGAGCTTCAGAATATCTGCTTGCTCCGCTCCTAGCGCCATACGGATACCGAATTCGTGGCTTCGCCCAGCGACGGAATAGGAGATCACCCCATAAATCCCTACACTGGCTAGGAGCAGTGCGAGCGCCGCAAAGAGCCCCGCGATGAGCATCGTAAGACGCTGTGGCGCGACCGACTGCGAGACAATTTCCTCCATCGTACGCACGTCTCCTATCGGCTGGTTGGGGTCCACGGAGTGAATGACGCGGCGAACGTTGGCAATAAGGCCCGTGGAATCCTGCTTCCCGCGGACCACCAGCGTCATGTCGTCCATTGAGCCCAAGAAATACATCGCTGTAATGGGCTCTTCGGTTGCGCCAAGCTCCTTCACGTCCGCAACCATGCCCACAATAGAATTCCAATCGCACTTTCTTCCAGAGCAGTTGACCCCGAAGCGCTTGCCGATGGGATCCTCGCCAGGCCAGTAGCGCCGGGCCATGGTCTCGCTAATGACTGCCACGGGCTTGGCGCGATCCGTGGCAACAAACGATCGGCCGGAGAGCAGGGAGATGCCTATAGCACGAAAATAGCCCAGGCTTACTTCGCGATGTGCCGCCCAGATGTAGTCCCCGCCGGGGCGAGGAGGTCGACCCTCGATGGTGATGTCCTGGCTCCATCCCGCACCGGAGAGAGGCCGGAAGTTGATAGCGCCGGCCGCGCGGACTTGGGGCAAGGCCGAGATGCGATCCAAGACGTCTCCGTAGAAGGCACCCTGCCCTCCCTTGGTCCGCGAGAGACTGAGCGTCAACACATTCTCCGAGCGGAAGCCCAAGTTTACTGCCGAAAGTCGAACGAAACTCTTGATGAGCAACCCAGCACCTATCAGGATTGCGGCTGCAAGAGCAATCTCACCCGCCACCAACCCGGCCCGGAACGACTGCCTGCTGACACCGGCCAGCGGACTTCGATAGCCCTCCTTCAGACTCTGGTTCAAGTCAAAGCCGGTGACGTTCCAGGCCGGCGCCATCCCGAAGAGAAAAACAGTCAGGAGCGAGGTCGCCAAAGCAAAGACGAGCGTTGAGGCATCGATCCCGCCACTTGTGAGGGGTTGCCATGCGGCAGGCAAGACAGAATAGAAGATACGTACGCTCGCGAAGGCAATCAGCAACCCTCCCAGGCCGCCCAGCAGCGCGAGCAGGGAGCTTTCTGTCAGCAACTGCCGGATAATCCGTGACCTTTGTCCGCCCAGCGCCCGACGAATAGCGATCTCCTTATGCCGGCTCGCGGCGCGAGCCAGGAGGAGATTGGCGAGGTTTGCGCAAGCAATCAAGAGGATAAGCGCCGCAGCTATGAGGAGCGTTAAAAGAGCGGGCCGAAGGGCCCGAGCGTATCGGTCGCGCAGGCTTTCGACCGCCACCTTTTGATCCTGGTTCCAGTCGGGAAACTGTTGGGTCAATTGTGCAGCAAGAGTAGCCATATCTGCTTGGGCCTGAACCACCGTTACACCAGGCTTAAGGCAGGCAATCACATTTAGGAAATAGCCGCCATGCCCTGTATCGAGGGGTTCAGCCAGCGGAGTCCACACATCCTCCGGAATTGTGGAGAAACGGAAGCCGGCGGGCAGCACGCCAATGATAGTGTAATCCCTGCCATCGAGAATGATCGCCTTGCCAAGGATGCCTGAGGTTCCTCCATATCGCGTCTGCCACAGCGAATGGCTGATGACCGCTACGCGATTCCCGCCGGGCCGGTCCTCCGCCTCCGAAAACGTCCGGCCTAGAATAGGTTTAACGCCCAGGACACGGAAGAACGCCGCCGAGACCTGCTTCGCGGTCACACGCTCGGGCCCCTCCGCCCCTGTGAGGTTGTATTGGCCAGTGCTCTGGCTCCAAGCCGCCATTTCTTCGAAGACGCTGTTTTGTTCCCGCCAGTATTTGAAGGTGGGCGGATCGGTCCATCCGGACTGCATCAGCTTCTGGTTGTACTGCTTCACCATCACAACTCGATCGGAATTGCTGAAAGGCAATGGGCGCAGCAGGAAGTCATTGGCGGCGGTAAAGATGGCGGTGTTTGCGCCGATGCCCAGAGCCAGGGTCAAGACGGCGATAGCAGTAAACGAAGGGTTTTTAACCAGCATGCGCAGGCTATAGCGCAGGTCTTGCAAGAAGATTCCCACGTGTCCTTCTCCGCGGGCGCGGCGTGGATGGCCAACGGGGCAGTAACCCGCTACTCGTGACGAAGAGCAACAACAGGATCGACGCGCACAGCGCGCCGCGCCGGGATGTAACTGGCCACGCCCGCCACCATAAGTTGCGCGAGTACGACGAGAGCGAAGGTTGAAGGATCGGTAGCCCTAACTGCATAAAAGTATGCAGCCAGGAGCCGTGTCAGGGCGAACGCGCCAGCAACGCCGGTCGCGAGCCCGATCAGGAGCCAACCCGCGTTCTGTTGAACAATCAGCCAAACAATCTGTTGCCCTCGCGCGCCGAGGGCAATACGGATACCAATTTCATGGGTCCGTTGCCGCATCCAATAAGAGGCCACACCGTAGATTCCAACCGTTGCCAAGACTACCGCGATCGAAGCGAAAGCTCCAATCAATTGCAAGACAAACCGTCTCCCTGCCACTTCTGTCGCAACCAGTTCATCCATGGTCTTGACATCCGTGACAGGCTGATCGGGGTCGACTCGCCAAATCTCTTTCTGGACAATAGACATCAGTGAGGCAGGTTCAGAGGCGGTCCGCAGAACGAGGGACATATCGTTTGACGGCCACTGAGCATATGGCATGAAGAGCTCAGGAGTGGGCGGGGCGTCAAGACCAAGCTGCCGGACATCGCCCACGACTCCCACGATCTCCAGCATCTGTGGTTTGAACTGGACGTGCGCACCCTCGGAGGTTCGTTCGACGACGATACGGGTAGCTACAATGACCTTGCCTAGGGGATTCTCGTTCGGCCAGTACTTGCTTGCCATGCTACGGTTGATGACACCAACTAGGGGCGCGCGTGCGGAGTCGGCAATCCCAAGCTCTCTTCCTTTCAACAAGGGTATCCCCATGGTGCGAAAGTAAGCAGGGCTAACGGCATGGTAGCCTGCTAAGCCCCGCCTTGGCTGGACTCCAGGAATCTCGAATCCGTTCCACGTCGCAGAGCGTGTCAACGGCAAGTCCGTGATCGCGCAGGCGGAAAGTACTGCGGGTACAGCGGTGAGACGCTGTAACACTTTTTCAAAGTAGGCCGCCTGTCTCTCGGACGTGGCGTACTTCTCCTCAGAAAGGCTAACATCCAGCGTCAACAATCGTTCCGTGCGGAATCCGACGTCAACTTCCAGCAGGCGCATTAGACTCTTCAACATCAGCCCAGCTCCCACCAACAAGACAAAGGACAGGGCCACTTCAAGCGCAATTAGAGTCCCGCGCAGGCGGCCCGGGCGAAAAGTTGCTACAGAGCTTTGCGCGGGCTTTGTGGCTTTCCAGGCCGGCAAGAGTCCAAACAGGATGCTCGAGAGCACCGCTAAGAGCGCGCTGAAGACAAGCACAGTCAGGTTCAGATGGATGCCGGCGTCATGGACGCGCGTGAAGAGCGAGGTGCGTAGTGGTACCACGGCCATGACCAGCGGAATGGTCCAATATGCGATGGCGATGCCTATCGCACCGCCTAAGCCCGCCAGCAGCAGGCTTTCTGTCAGCAATTGCCGTAAGATGCGCGCACGGGTTGCCCCCACAGCGGCTCTGATTGCAATCTCGCGCTCGCGCGCTGAGCCCTGAGATGACAATAAACTTGCGACATTGGCGCAGGCAATGAGAAGCACAAAGGCGGCTGCACCAAACAGGATCCACGCGGTCTGGCGGACATCGGAGACGACGTATTGGCCAAGCGGTTCGAGGGCGATACCTTGTTTTCGTCGCGAGTCCGGATAGGCCTGGGCGAGGCGCGCCGCAATGTCGTTCAACTCCGCCCGCGCTTGCTGCTCGCTTACGCCAGGGGCAAGGCGTCCCAGGACCCGCACGTAAAACCAGCCACGATCTGGGTTGGGGATGACAGGCACGAACACGTCGGGGGCGGGTCCCCACCGGTGAGGAGGAAAGTTGACATGGGGCGGCAGGATGCCCAGCACAGTGTACGCCCGGCCCTCCAAGTGAATGGATTTGCCGATAATGCCGCCATCACCGCCGAATCGTCTCTGCCACAACTCGTAGCTCAACACGGCGACGTGCTCGTCGTCATCGCGGCTAAACTCACGGCCTAACACGGGGTGTATCCCCAAGACCGCGAAAAGGCCTGGCGTGCTGGCCAGACCTGACAATCGCTCAGGTTCTGCGGTACCTGTCAGGTTGAACGGTAGCTCCTTAAATGCCGCCATGGCTTGGAAAGTGCGGCTTTGACGCTGCCAATCACGGAAGTCGGGATATGAGGATGAGACCATGGCGCGTTGTGACTCGGCCTCGACGGTCAACAGCAAGAAAAGCCGGTCCGGTTGCGCATATGGTAGGGGACGGAGCAAGACTGCTTCCAGCAGGCTGAATAGGACCACGGTCCCGCCGATTCCGAGCGCAAGCGTGGCCACGGCGATGACCGTAAAGCCGGGATTCCTGGCCAGCATGCGACAACCGTATCTCAAGTCTTGAAAGAACATTTCCGCCGGTGAAACTCCTTTCGCTCGCGGCCGCCGGATGTCCGCGCGCAGATGTTTCTGGCGGCTACTCGTGACGAAGAGCAACCACGGGATCGACGCGCACAGCGCGCCGCGCCGGCAGCCAACAGGCCAGCAGAGCGACGAGCAATAACAGCGCAGCTACGGCCGCGAAGGTCAGGGGATCGAGCGCGCTCACGCCCCAAAAGAGGCTGGCCATTGCGCGGCTAGCCAGCACAGAAAGCAACAGGCCGAGTCCGAGTCCGAAGGCTACCCGTATGGTCCCCGGACGCAAAGCGGCTTCCAGAATGTCGCGCCTTTGCGCGCCCAGGGCCATGCGGATGCCGAATTCGTGGCGGCGCTGGCCGACGGAATAAGACATCACGCCAAAGACTCCGATCATAGCGAGAACCATCCCCAGCGTTCCCAGCGCGCTGGCCACCTCCGCTCCGACATGGAACAAGAACAGGCCATTGGCGCCGTTGATCTGTTGCTCCATGGTGAGCACGTGGGCCGGCAAAGCCGGGGCGAGGCTGCGAATTTGCTCTTGGACGTCGCGGGAGAGGGCCGAAGGCGGAAGGGCGCTGCGCACCTGCAGAATCAAGAGCCGCTCGTATTGCTGCGCGAGCGGCACGTAGAAGTGCGGCTCGGGCTGCAGGGAAGGACTACCGTATTGCCCGTTGCGCGCGACGCCGATCACCTGCAGCCACGCGGAGTCGCCGCCAGCCATCTTGAATCGCTTGCCGACGGGATTCTCGCCAGGCCAGAAGCGCGCGGCCAGGGCCTGGTTGATTACGGCGACGCGCGGAGCGTTTTCGTCGTCGTTGTTGGAGAAGCCGCGGCCTTCGAGTATCGGCATATGCAGGACCTGAAAGTAAGAGGGGGCAACCACGTTGTATGACATGGTTGGAGCGGGCTTTTCGGGAGACAGCGTCTGCCCCTCGATCTCGAGGCGGGCTACATGCCAACCGGAGGTGCAGAAAGGTACGGAATCGGCATAGGTCGCCGCCTCCACGCCCGGCAGGGCGCGCACGTCCTCGATCAAGCGTGCGTAGAATTGCTTGCCTTGGGCTTGATTCATGCCCGCCTGCTCTACTTCCATGGTGAAATTCACCACGCCATGCGGGTCGAAACCTATGTCCATGCGTTCCGCGTTTCGCAAGCCGCGCACCAGGAGCCCGGCAATGATCAACACGACCATGGAACCGGCAATCTGCACGACGACAAGCGCAGCCTGCGCGCGGTTCCGCTTCACACCGCCCGAGAGAGTGCGCCCGCCTTCGTGCAACTCGGTATTCAAATCCACACGGCTGGCGCGACGCACAGGCAGCAAGCTCATCAGGAAAGCAATGATTAGAGCCGTGGCCAGCGCGTAGCTGAGCACGCGCCAGTCGAGCGTAAAATCCACGCGGAACCAGGGGAAATCGGCGGGGATGCAAATGGCAGCAAGAAGCTGGCTCAGCCATGCGCTCAAGAAAATACCGACTCCAGCGCCGGCAAGAGCGAGCAGCAGATTCTCGGTCATCAGTTGCCGCGCTAAACGCACCCGGCTCGCGCCCAGGGCAGCGCGCACGGCGATTTCCTGCCGCCGGGTGTTGGCGCGCGCGAGCAGAAGGTTCACGACATTGATGGTAGCGGCGATGAGCACTACCGCGGCTAGGCCGAGAAAGGCGGCGACCATCAGGGGCATGACGCTGGCCGCGCCGGGTTGAGGCCGGGCCAGCCGCTCGGGAAAGATTTCCGGAGAGATGTCTTTGTTGGTCGCAGGGTATTGCTGCGCGAGGCGCCGGGCCACCAGATCAAGGGAGGCGAGCGCCTGGGGGAAAGTAACTTGGGGCTTCAACCGGCCGAGTACAGCGAGCCCGCCCTCGCCGCGAGCTCCTCGATCCGTCCAAAACGACTTGGTAGTCGAGGCCGACTGGCTGAAGGGGATGTACGCGTCGGGATCGGCGAACCACCAGGTACCGTGAAACTGCTTGGGGGCCACGCCGATGATCGTCTCGGGGCGGCCGTTCAGGAGCACGGTTTTGCCGATGACCTGAGGATCTCCGTTGAATCGCCGCTGCCAATAGGAATAACCGAGGACCAGCACGGGATCTGCACCGGGCGCGCTCCCTTCGTTCGGAGAAATCAGACGCCCGGCGGCGGGCTGAATACCGAGCATCGAGAAATAATTCCCGGTCACATGAGTGGTGATGATTTCTTCGGCGCGGTTGTCGGCGGCAAAGGCGTCAGAGCCAATCTCGTAAGCCAACATGTCCGTGAAGGCGCCGGCCTGTGCGCGATAGTCCAGGAAGTCGGGGTAAGAAAGGCTCAGAGGGTCGGCAATACCTTTTTCCCTGCAAGCCAGGACAACGATCTGTTCGGGCTGCCTCACCGGGAGCGGGCGGAAAACAGTGCCGTTGGCCACGGAGAAGATGGCGGTGTTGGCGCCGATGCCGAGGGCAAGGGTCAGCACGGCGACAGTGGTGAATGCGGGGCTTTTCGTTAAGACGCGCAGGCCGAAACGCAAGTCTTGCCAGAAGATTCCCACGACTACCTCTCCGCGGGCGCGGCGAGGCTGGTCAGGGCGAGACCCAGCCTTTCATTATTGGCACGTGGCCTTCCAATGCGCGCATCCGGTAAGTCATTACAAACAATAAGCTTCGTGTTACTCACTGTCTCCAAGACGGTGGCGAGTGCCCGATGGTGACACCCGGTTGTCGCGAAATCGCACACAACGAAGGCCAACCTGCGGGCGATGACCGCCTATTCGTACCGAAGAGCGACCATGGGATCGACGTGCGGCCAACAGCGCGGCAGCGACCAGGATTACGATAATTGAAGCGAAGGTGAGCGGATCGCTGGCGCTGACGCCGAAGAGCAACGTCTTGAGCCAAAGAGTGCTCTTTGGCTGTCTTTCTCGCGTTTGGCGGGAGGTTCGGCTAAGATGGCGAGCTTCGACATCGAATGGGCAGGTTGCGGGGCGAATAAGCGTGGCTGCGAATCCTCCTCCGAGGGACGCTGACAAGGGCGACAAAGCAGGCAAGTCGCGGGTGCGGTTTGCGCCTTCGCCGACAGGGTATCTGCATGTGGGCGGAGCGCGCACCGCCCTTTTCAACTGGCTCTTTGCTCGGCACGAAGAGGGCACGTTCATCCTGCGCGTCGAGGACACGGACGTGGAGCGCAATCGGCCTGAACTGGTGGAGGGAATTCTGGAGGGTTTGAAGTGGCTGGGAATCGAATGGGACGAAGGACCTTATTTTCAATCGCAGCGATTGCCAAGTTACCGCCAGGCGGCGGAAAAACTAGTGGCCAGCGGCGCCGCTTATTACTGTTATTGCGCACCCGAAAAATACGCAGGCGGAGACGCGGCGGAAACCGCGCAAGATGACGAGCCCAAGGAAGCCGGGCCGCGACGCGTGACCCGATGCAGTTGCCGCGACGGCAAGCCGGCGGCGACGGATCAGAAGCCAGCGATTCGCTTTCGCGTGCCGCTGGAGGGTTCGACGGCATTCGAGGACGCTGTTTTCGGGCGGCGCGAAGTGGTCAACGCAGAGATCGAAGACTTTGTGCTGCTGCGCTCGCCCAAAGGGGAGCAGGAAACAGGATTGCCGACCTACCAGCTCGGCGCGGTGGTGGACGACATCGCCATGCGCATCACGCATGTGATTCGCGGCGCCGATCATTTGTCCAACACGCCCAAGCAGGTGCTGCTCTATGGCGCCCTGGGAGCCAAGCCGCCTGTATTCGCCCATTTGCCGCTGATTCTGGGGCCGGATCGCACGCGGCTCTCCAAGCGGCACGGAGCGACCAGCGTGGGTTCGTACGCGGAGGAGGGATTTTTGTCCGAGGCGTTCCGGAATTTTCTGGCCCTGCTGGGGTGGTCGCCGGGCGATGATTCGGAATACCTGCGCACCAGCGAATTGATCGAGCGATTTGGCCTGGGGGGCGTCAGCCGGACGAACGCGGTCTTCGACCGCGCGAAACTGGAGTGGTACAACACGCAATATCTGCAGAAGCTGCCGGTCGAAGAACTTGTCCCCTTTGTGGCCGCGGAACTCAAGCGCGCGGGCCTGTGGCAGGAGGAATGGGCGGGAGCCAAGCGCGAGTGGTTCGCGCGCACGGTGGACTTGCTGCGGCCGCGCACGCGGTTGCTGCCCGATTTTTCGACCTGGGCGCGCGCGTTTTTCAGCGATACGTTCGATTACGAGGCCCAGGCGCGCGAAAAATTCTGGAAGGACGAGCGGCTGCCCGCTCTGCTGGGCAAACTGGCGGAGCGCCTGGCCGCGCTCAAGGAATGGAACCACGACAACTGCGACCACGCTTTGCGCGCGTTGGCCGAAGAAGAAGGGGTGAAGGCCGGGCTGCTCATCAACGCCACGCGCGTGGCCATTGTGGGGCAGGCGGTGGCCCCGCCACTGTTCGATACGATGGTGGCGCTGGGCCAGGAGCGCGTGGTCAGCCGCTTGCGCCGCGCTCTGCCTGTAGTTGCCGGGCGCTGAGAGCCCAATCTAGGTGACGATGGCGCGGTAGAGGGTTGCGGCGAGGAGTTTGCCGCGCCAATACTCGATGTGGGCGACCAGGGGCGTGCGCGCCTCGGGATCTTTTAGATTCTTCACGCGTTTGTTTCTGCTGGTTTTCCCACCCGGATCATCGTAGAAGCTCAGGGCACCACTAATGATGTCGGAGCGGGAGTAGATGTTGACCCACTGCTGCGGGCGGTTGGCGTAATCCGCGATCATGGGCTGGACGGCAGCGGCAGCGACTTCGCGGATCTCGGAATTGGCGTCGGCTTGCGTGCGGAAGACGAAGGCGGTTTTATCGAGTGGCGAGCCGAAGGTTACAAACATGCGCGTGCGATCGGCGATGTGAAGAGGTTCCTTGGAAAAACCCTCTTCCATGAGCATGCCGTTGAGAACATCATAGGCGATGACTGAGCCAAGCGAGTGGCCGACCATGATGACGCGGGGATAGTAGAATTCGCCGCCTTCCTCCTGGGTTCGCGCGCGATACACGGCGCGCGCCACTTTCATGGCCGTCTCCCAGATGGCGTGGCGTAAATCCCAGAATTTGCTGACGGTGTGCGCGGCAATGTAAGCGGTGACATCACCAACGTATTCGACCATCATCCAGCGTGCGGCCCAGGCCGCAGCCACAGCCAAGGCCCAAATTAGAAACGTCAGAAGGGAACCCCTTGTGACAGAGACAGCAAGAGAAACAGGCCAGCCCGGGATGTGGCGCTCCGGCGCATAGCGATCAAGCTGTGCCGCCATGATGTAGCCAAGCGAAGCCAGCACCAGCGCGGAAGCGGCCACCAGCAGCCATTCGAGCCAGGCCACGACACGGGGAGGAACGGTTTCGCCAGTAAATATTTTGAATATTCGCGGAACGACGAATGTGGCCAGGAAAATCAGCAAGGCGGCGATATCCCCGGCAAGGAGGTCAGAGGTAAAGGGAACAAGCAGATATGCGGAGGGGAAGACGCGGGCCGCGCCGATGGCGTGCGAGGCCGCCGCGGCCACGATAACGGCATTGACGACCACCAGAGATCCGATCAGAACCATCAGGAAAAGCAGAATCAGCAGCGTTGGCAGGTGCCGGAAACCCACCATTTCCATGCCGCCAAACATCCAGCGTTTGAAAGCGAATGGCCCGCAGTTGCGCAAGCCATCCCAGCCTCCGCGGAAGAAGAAGGCGATGACGTCGCCGATGCTGACCTTTCCTTCAGTGAGGGGCGCCCAGTAAGCCTCGTAGAAATGAACTTCATGTTTGCGGCCGTCTTGAGTAGCGAAGGACATTTCGACGCGCTCGAGTTCCGTCTCGACCTCGTTGTTGCCTTTGACGCCGAGGCGCACTGCGCGCACGGTCGGCGGCGCGATTGGCCGTTGCGCTCCGGTTACAAACGGCGGGTCTTCGGTATCTTCGGTCAGTGGAACTTTCACTGCGCGCCAGACGGATTCGGCAAGCAACTCGAGGGTTTCAAATGGCACCTGCTGCCCCATGCCATGATTCACAATAATGGCTACGCGCTGGCCGGCTGAAGGCGCAGGCTTGGCCGCGAACTGGGGCTCGAGCAGGGGCTCGACGCCAGCGCCGCTCAGGGTGGGATTCATTACCGGAGAGGGGGCTTCGTTCTGTGGCACGGTTGGCTCCTCGGCTGGAAAGGATGGCGGCTACAGTAATCTATTTTTGTAATTAGTCAAGTAGGAACGAAGGGTGGGGCGGCTACTGCTTGGCCGCAGGGGCAGAGAAAATCTCAGGATGTTGCGGCTGCGCCGCGGCGCCGGCGGGAGCGATCTCGATTTCGGCGGTGAGCGGGAGCTTCACCGGGGGCAGGCAAACCTCATCGTTGCAAGCTTGATAGTGCAGCAGCAGGGGAACCTTTCGCTGGCCGAGCGGAGCGTCCGCGGCGGCTTCGAGCTTCATGCGCAATGTGACGCCGTTCTCGTAAACGGAAAGTCCGTCGGGCGCGAATTTGAACTTGCGGATCTGGCCGGGCGGATACACGGTGTCCAACAGGCGGAGTCCTGGCGGCAGATCCGCGGAGAGCGCGGTGGGAATCAGGTATTCGTCGGTGGGCTTGTGCGAATTGATGTGAAACCCGGAGCGGATGCGGGCGACGACGGCCAGTTCGACAGCACGGCCGCGAGGGACGGGCGCGAGTGAGACGTAGGCTTCAGGGGCGACAACGTCGGCGGCGCGGGGCACCTGCGCGGTCGCCGAAGAGAAAAGAAGAAACCATGAAGCACCGAGGATGCAGAGACGGAGAGAGCGAAGAGGAAAGATGCTTTTCATGAAGAAGATGGTCAGAACAGGCTTTCGATTTCCTTGGCGAATTTGTCTTTGTCCAGAATCATGCCCAACTGTTTCTTGACCACTTTACCGTCCCGCGAAATCAAGACGCTGAAGGGCAGGCCGATGTAGCCTCCGAATTGCTCGGCCAGCGGGTCGTTGCCGACAAAAATGGGATAGTTGATGGGCAGTTGTTGGCCGTTCACGTCGAAACGCTCCTTCTGCACCCACGGCTCGACCACTTGCTTGCCTTCTTCATCCATGGCCACGCCCAGGACGGTGAAGCCGCGCGAGGCGTATTTCTGCTGGTATTCGATCAGCCAGGGGATTTCAATTTTGCAGGGCTCGCACCAGGTGGCCCAGAAATTCACCAGCACCACTTTGCCTTTGAATTGCGCGAGGGTGACATCATTGCCGTCCATGCCCCTAAAAGTGACATTGGGCGCTAAAGCCCCCCCGGCCGTCTTGACTTCACCGGTTTGCGCCGCGGGAAGATAATGGTCGGCAAGCCAGGCCAAACCCATCAGGCCAACTACTGTAACAATGATGAGCACCGCCTTCTTCACGACGGGGCTCGGAGGGGACGGCGTCTCTCCTTGTCCGGTTCCGCTTTTGCTTGCGCCGGCCTCGCGATCGTCCATCGAGGGCGATGCTTCACTCGGTAAGGACATGTTGAAAGTCTCTCCTTGAGCGCGTTCTAACGATTTAGTCTAACTGAAACGGCGCTGCGGCACCAACTGCTCAGTTCCCAAACGATGCGCAATTCAACGAATGAAATAATTCAGAAACGACAGCTTAACGGAGCATTACTCGACCAGTTTCTATGAATCAGCGACCGGCCAGTAGGGCCGCAAGCAATTCGTGCTTCGAGCTTGAAAATGGGTTTGTGACCGTGACTCCTTTCCAGGTGAAACCCTCCTGCAAGTCTTCCGACAGAAGAAGACGGCATCCTGCCTCTGCTGCCGCAGAGAGAACCACGGCATCCCAAATCCCCAAGTGATGATCGGTGGCAAGATCGGCGGCCGCAAGCATCACTTCCGCGGAAGTTTCGATTACAGGAAAAGCATCTTGCCAGCTCAGGATCGCTTTTCGGGCTCTTGCGGGGCTTCGTCCCGCTTTACGCGCCAGCAGGTTGAATAACTCACCCAACGTCTGCACGGGCAACAGGACAGCGTCCGCTGGCAACTTCTGCACCAATTCGAGCGCCGTCCGCTTCATGGCCACGCCATTGACGCCCTCGGCATACGCTAGAACATTCGTGTCGAGGGCCACTCTCACGGTTTGTCCTCGTACAATTCTTCCCGGCTCCATCGGCCGATTCTGACCACAGGCTCAGAACGCAGCCTCTTCATAAGGGCGGCCCGAGCAGCCGAAGACACGGCGTCATTCTTCTGCACAGGCGCAATTCGAGCAACGGCTTTGCCGTGCGAGGTCACGACATAGCTGTGCCCTTCCCGCACCGCGCGGATGAGCTTGGAGAATTTGCGATTGGCGTCAGCGGCAGAAACAGCCTTGTCCATCCTTCCTCCAAAAGTAGTGATAATACGTACTATGCCATAGTATCGAAGGGAGCGCAAGCTGATTTTCGTTTCAGAGTTACCCATTCAGCGCACGAAGTAATTGAGAAACGTCAGCTTGCCGGAAAGCCAGGTGAGACGATTGAAGAAAATCAGGCCGCCCACGAAGAGCAGCAAGACGCCGCTGGCCAATTCCACGCCGTGCATGTAGCGGCGGAAGCGTTGATAAAAGCGCAGGAAGCCGCTGATGCCCAGCGCGGTCAACAGAAAAGGAATGGCCAAGCCGGCCGAGTAGATCGCCAGGAGGAAGACGCCGCGGGCAATGCTCTGGCTGGTGGCGGCCATGAGCAAGACGGCGGCCAAGATCGGGCCGATGCAC
>Ga0187803_10000453_pt1 | contig 16399 bp, 14 predicted proteins | sample NC_wetland_sal_i_2_FD_132425 | JGI IMG/M metagenome (GOLD analysis project Ga0187803, IMG submission 132425) | Wetland sediment microbial communities from Neuse River Estuary, North Carolina, USA - Control_3 | ecosystem: Environmental > Aquatic > Freshwater > Wetlands > Sediment | place: USA...
CGATGAAAAAAACGGCGACCTTTCGGCCGCCGTCGTACATAACACAAACTGGGGAAGCATTTCTGATCCAGCCGCGCCCTTCACGGATGGCTTCCAAGGATACGGTTGGTCTTAAAAGATCGACGCCTTAGGAACAGACCGATGAGCAGAGCGGCTTACTGATTTGTCGAGTCCAGCCAGGCATTATGGCGCCTTCGGTTTGTCGCGCTCGATTTTTCGTCTGACATACTCAAGGAGCCCGCCCGCCTGCATCATCTCACAAGCAAAGGCGGGGATGGGCGCGAAGAAATAGACCTTTCGTCTGGTGAGATTGGTAATTGTACCCGTAGCAATATTAACCTCGAGTTCATCTCCGCTAGAAGTTTCTGCGCTGATCCCTGCGCATTCGATGGCGAGAAACCCATTGTTAATGGCATTGCGGTAGAAGATGCGGGCAAAACTCGTTGCAATGACCCCGGAAACCCGTGCGCCCCGTAACGCCCATACGGCGTGTTCGCGCGAGGAGCCGCAACCGAAATCCTCGGCCACGACGAGAAAATCCCCAGGTTTGACCCTGCTCACGAACTCCGGGTCGATATCCTCCATGGCATGTTTTGCGAGTTCAATCTCTTCATGGACATTCAGGTAACGTGCCGGGATAATCTCATCCGTGTTGATATGTGGCCGGGAATAGACATGAGCGCGTCCAGTCATGATTGCCTTGCCCCATCCTTACGTAATGTTTGCTGAAAGCGGCTGGGCTTCCGCCCCCAGCTATCGGCTGACCCGAAAAACACCGACCTGGATACTAGCCCCCAATGTGGTCAATGCATCGTCATCCCAAAGCCAACCATAGGTTTCTACCGACTGACCGATGACACGGGACGCATGTCCACTGGAGGCTAATTCACAAATATTTCCTGGGATCGGCGATCTTCCCCTCAATTGCTGAAGCGGCAACGGTTGCCGGTGAAGCCAGAAACACCTCGCTTTTGGGATGTCCCATACGTCCGACAAAATTACGGTTTGTGGTGGAGATACATCGTTCTCCCTCCGCCAGAACCCCCATATAACCCCCCAGACAGGCTCCGCAAGTGGGCGTGGAGATCGCACAGCCCGCTTCAGTGAAGATCTCAAACAAACCCTCGCGTAGAGCCTGATTGTAGATCGAAGTGGTTGCAGGAACCACCATCGTACGGCATGTTCGCGCCACGCTGCGCCCTTTCAACACTTGTGCAGCTATGCGCAAGTCTTCAATACGCGCATTGGTGCACGAGCCGATGTAAGCTTGATCCATCAGGATATTCTCTTTTGCTACACGGCTGACTCCAACGCCATTCGACGGCAGATGTGGAAGCGCGACCATCGGTTCCAAGCGATCAACCTGAATGTCAACTGTTCGTTCATAGTGGGCGTCCGCGTCGGAGTACACCGGCTCGAACGATTTGTCTCTGGAATGGAGCTTCTGTTTGAGGTATTCGAAGGTCACCTGATCGGGGGCGATCACGCCCGACTTGGCTCCTGCTTCGACGGCCATGTTGGTTAGCGTCATGCGGGATTCCATCGACAATGAATCAATCGTCGGCCCCACCCACTCCATGGCCATGTAGCGCGCCCCATCCACTCCAATCTGCCGGATCACTTCGAGAATAAGGTCCTTTGAGAAAACGCCATGGGGGATCTCCCCTTCGACGATGATTTTCATCGATTCAGGTATCTTAAACCAGAGTTCGCCCGTGGCCAGCGTTGCCGCAAGGTCCGTTGACCCGATGCCGGTGGAAAAGCAGCCGAACGCGCCATACGTGCACGAGTGCGAATCGGCGCCGACCACGGTGGTGCCCGGCAAGATATGTCCCATCTCGGGCAGCAAGGCGTGGCAGATTCCGTGTCGTCCGATCTCGTAGTAGTGTTCAATCCCTTGTTGTTCAACCCATTGCCGGAGAATTTTTGCAAGGAGTGCGGACTGGATGTCTTTGTTGGGCACAAAGTGATCCGGGGTGACGACAATCTTTGAGGGGTCAAAAACCTTTTCGACTCCGATCGATTTCAACATGGAGATCGCCGGAGGCGTGGTGACCTCATGGCACATCACCAGGTCAATGCGCGCATTGACGAGTTCACCCGGGACAACATCGCTCCGATCCGAGTGTCTGGCGAGGATTTTTTCAGTGATAGTCTGTGGCATGGGCTTTTCTCTTCCAAACAAAAGACGGGTTCGTGCCCTTAGGCAGCAACCAGAATCAGATTTCAGAATTCAGCGGCCAGAGACCGGAAGCCAGAACAAAGTTCCTGGAAAGCAACCGATCCCTTAGAAGGAGATGAGGAGACCAGCGTTTGTTCTCCAAGCGTAATTCTGCTGCGAACAGGTCTTTATGGGCAATTGCCGTCACACACAACTAAGACTAGACAATCGGCAATGGTCTTCAAACCGCCCAATCCGAGGCGTGATCCTCCGGGAGTAGCTGGGACTCGAGGGCCCCAAGGCTTGAATTCCCGGTTTCCAGCGCCTTTTCGCGACGCTGTCTTTCCAGCAGGGCTTTATTGATGGCATTCAGATAGGCACGGGCACTGGCCTCCGTCACATCCGTCGAGGCAGCCTTCCCGGTAAAATTGCGAGTGCCAAACTGTACATGAACGAAAGCCTCCGCCACAGCGTCCTTGCCGCGAGTGACGGACTTCAAAGAATAATCCAGCAACTTTCCCGGCATCCCCGTAATCCGGTCGATGGCATTGTAAGTCGCATCCACAGGACCGTCTCCCACTGCCGAATCGGCCCGGAGGTCGTCGCCGTACGCCAGCTTGATTGTTGCCGATCCAAAACCGACGTTTCCGCCGATGGTTTGCAGATGCTTCAACGAGTAGAATTCAGGAACATGCTTGAGTCCGTCGTCGAGAATGACGATCAGTTCCTCGTCGAAAACCGCCTTCTTCTTGTCTGCCAGTTTTGTGAAGAGCAGGTAAGCGCGTTCAAGTTCCTCTTTCGTCAACGTATAGCCCAGGATTTCATACCGTTTTTGAAGGGCATGTCGGCCGGAATGCTTTCCCAGCACAAGTTTGTTCTCGGGAATTCCCACCGATTGCGGCGTCATGATTTCATACGTGAGGGCTTCTTTCAATACGCCGTCTTGATGGATGCCGGCTTCATGCGCAAAGGCATTCTTTCCGACGATGGCTTTGTTCGCCTGCACAGACATCCCGGTCAGATTGGAAAGCAGATGTGAACTGCGGTAGATTTCCTCATTGCGAATATGCGTTTCACATTTCATATAAGCACTCCGCACCTTGAGGGCCATGACAATCTCTTCCAGCGATGCATTACCCGCCCGTTCTCCGATGCCATTGATGGTGCATTCCACTTGTCGGGCTCCATTTTGAATGGCCGCGATGGAATTGGCCACAGCCAGGCCGAGATCATTGTGGCAATGAACGCTGAGCGTGACGCCAGAGAGCTGTGGGATGGATTCGCGAAGCCTGCCGATGAGGATTCCAAACTCGGTGGGGATACAATAGCCGACGGTGTCAGGGATGTTGACGACTGTTGCTCCGGCTTCGATGACGGCCCGGATGATCTGGGTAAGATACTCGAAATCGCTCCGGCCGGCGTCCTCGGCGGAAAACTCCACGTCGTCTGTCAGGGATCTCGCATACCGGACTGCCTCTGTGGCTTGTCTCAACACCTCCTCGCGGGAGCGTCGCAGCTTATGCTTCAGGTGGATATCGGAAGTGGCAATAAAAGTATGGATGCGCGGGCGGGAGGCGTTTTGGATGGCCTCCCAGCACCGTGCAATATCCCCCGGGTTGGCTCGGGCGAGGCCGGCAATCACCGGGGTGCGCACCTCGCAGGCAATGCGGCGAACTGCATCGAAATCTCCCTCACTGGCAACCGGGAAACCAGCCTCGATGACATCGACGTTGAGACGCTCAAGCTGACGGGCCATCTTGAGTTTTTCTTCGATGTTCATGCTGAAGCCCGGGGATTGCTCCCCATCCCGCAGTGTCGTGTCAAAAATAATAACGCGATCCATGACACATCCCTCCTTCGCGTATCCGCGTCTAGCCTGTGATTCCTTTCAGAAAAATCAGGGTCATCCCTCGAACCAGGTGGGGGATTGAAATCCGGCCTCCGGGCCGGTACCATTGATAACACCAGTTAATCATGCCGAGCAGGGCAAAAGCGGCCACCCGGGCGTCCACGTCTCTCCGGCGGTGCTCCTCCAATACGGCTCTAATCAAACCCTCAACAAAACGAATGTACGCCTTCTTTCGAGCCACGATCTTTTTCTGCAAGGCCCCACGCAAGGACTTATCTTCGTGGAGGATCACGGTGACTTCGTGGTTACGCTCCTGAAGGATCAGCCGCAAATGGCGCTCGATCATCTGCTGCAGCCGTTCGAGGGGATCCTGGTACTGCATCACCGGCTTGACCACTACTTCGTCGGTGAGATCCATCCCATAATCAAGAACCGTATAAAGCAGCAGTTCCTTGCTGGCAATGTGATGATAGAGCCCGGCCTTCGTCAAGCCCGCCGCCTGGGCGATGTCATTCATCGAGGTTGATTCATATCCCCGTTGATGGAAAACACGGGCCGCGACGTCGTAAATTGGATTATGCAGACCCGTTTTTATGTGCTTCGAAGACATCGGCGTCGAAGGAGTCCCAGTCACCAAGACCTGACCCGGCCGGGTGTTTCCCGGAAAAGAGCATGCATCGTTCGGACCCTTGGGGCGACCAAACCTACCGACCGGTCGGTATTTTATGGAGAAGGTCTTCGGATGTCAAGAAGAAAGCAGGCTGTTGTCGAAGGAGCAGCCCCGCCGTGGCGTCTGGAGGTTCCCTGCTGCGCGCTCGGGCGCCAGCTCGTGGATGGGAAGCCGCCTTTGGGGGCCGACATGCAAGGCCAGCCGGAAGCTCTGAATCGTCCGGGCACAAACGCCGGAGAAAGAAAATGCGGCAGGGGTCGACGGCACGTAGCACTGGAAGTACGCCGCGGGTCTCGAATGTTCAATCAGAAGGCGATCGTAAGCCTCGGAAAGACGTGCGTGGATTTGCTCTTCCATTGTGAGGCGGGTGCCGTTATAATAGAGTGCTTCCAGGTATCTGGGTTCGATGACGTCGACGGGAGGAGGGGGCTGCTTTATGACCGGACCTCGCGTTTATTACAATGACATTGCGGGCGGTCGCATGGTGGTGCCGATTACACAATCGGTGTTGAAGATCGGCCGTAATTCCGAAAATCAAGTCATTCTGAACGATCCGTCCATTTCCCGGTTCCATGCTGAAATTCGTCCTCAGAACGGGAGTTTTTATGTTGTCGACATGGGCAGCAAGAATGGAACCATCGTGAATGGCGAGCGCACCAAGGAACGAAAACTGGCTCATGGCGATCGCATCCAGTTGGGATCTAATCCGGCTCAGGCTTTACTCTTTGCATTGGAGGACATCAAGGAGTCCGTTCTTGCTTCCATTAGTTCCACCAATGATTCAGCGGAAAGCAAAGTCAGTTCGCACCATTTGCGCATGCTTCTTGAAGTGTCCAAAGCCTTAAGCTCTTCGTTGATCCTGGATGATGTTCTCAACCGCGTCATGGACGCGGTCATGGAGTTGACGGGGGCCGATCGCGGGTTTTTGATGCTGAAAGACGCCGGCGGCGAATTGCAGTGTGCCATGGCACGGAACATGAGCAAGGAGGCCCTGGAAGACAAACAGTACCGCCTTAGCCAGAGTGCCATCCAACGTGTCATCGAGACGGATCAGGCCGTGATTGTGTGCGATGCAGAACGGGATCAGCACCTGAGGGACCAGAAAAGCGTCATTGCCTTGAATCTGAAGGCGATTATGTGTGTCCCACTTCGGATCTACCGCTCCAGCCTCCGAGACACGGACGCCCAAGAACCCGCCGCGGTCTCCACCATTGGATTGCTTTACGTGGACAAACAAACCGTGATGCAGCTCTTTTCGGATCAGGACCTGGAACTGTTTGAGACGCTCGCGGGGCATGCTGCCATTGCGATTGAAAATGCCCGCTTGCACCTGGAGGAGGTGGAAAAACGGGCCCTCGAAGAAGAGATGAAGATCGCACGGGAGATTCAACAGACCCTGTTGCCGAAGACGCCGCCCGAGCTTGAACACACCAAATTTTCCGGCGTCAATGTGCCCTGCCGCGCCATTGGGGGGGACTATTATGATTTCATTTCGCTCGGAGACAAACAGATCGGAATCGTCATTGCGGATGTCGCGGGCAAGGGATGCTCCGCCGCCCTCTTGACCTCCATGACGCAGGGGATGTTTCTGTCCGAGGCTTCCCTTGAAAAGTCAGCGGCTGAAACCATCGCGCGCGTGAATCATCATCTGGCTCAAAAGAATCCCAGCGGAAAGTTCGTGACGGCGTTTTACGGGGTTCTCAGCGATACGGGGGAATTTCAGTACTGCAATGCGGGACATAATCCTCCCTTGTGGGTGACCTCCAGCGGCGAAGTGCATCCACTGCACGAAGGGGGGATGGTGATGGGAGTCTTTGATGGTGTCCCATATGCCCAGGGGATGGCTCACTGGGATCCGGGTGATCGTCTGGTCTTCTTTACTGACGGGGTCACGGAAGCCCAGTCAAAAACCCGTGAAGAATTTGGCGACGAACGCTTGCTGGAACTGGTTCTGGCTCATCGGACCCTTTCCGCCGAAGAAATGAAGACCAAGATCATGGACCAGTTGACCGAATTTACCGCCGGCGCTCTCCAGCACGACGACATTACCCTGATTGTCGCGGAGCGGAAGTAACCTTGTCCCCGCCCCCCTTGAAGAATCGTGCTCGATCCGCGCTAGGGGGGAAGCGCGATCCTGCCTGGAGCAGCCGGCCTTGATTCATATCCCAGGCGAATGTGATGGGGGCGTGAACCAAGGGTTCGTAGCTTGTGGCCCGCCGGTATTTCGAAACCGTCCCCGAACCCGCCATATATTTTCCTTCCTTGAAACAACCCTTAAGGTTGAATCACTATCGTATTACGATGTAAATTAATGCAGACTATTTATCGGTGCAAAACGTCTAAAGCGAGTGGTGAGGTTGACGCGAAAGGGGCAGAAGACACATGGACAATCAAAGCACAAGTTCCAGGACAACGCCGCCGGCAGGGCACGGAAACCCGAAAGCCAGATTCTCATTCTGGATCGCCGGGATCGCCGCGGCCGTGGTTTTTCTCTGGCTGGGGTCCCAGCAGTTGAGGATCGGTTATTCCCAAGGGTATACACCCTCGAAAGATCCGCTGGTCAGCCCTCAAGAAGTGAGTGTTTTGGACCAGCAAAACCGGGCCTACGAGGCCATTGCCAAGGCCGTGCTCCCGGGCATCGCATACATTTCCACGACTCAAGTCGTCAAGACGCGGCCGCAGGAAATGGTTCCCTTCTTCAATGACCCGTTCTTCCAACAGTTTTTCGGGCCAAATTTCCAGGCCCTCCCGCGTGAACAGCGAGAGCATGCATTGGGGTCCGGGGTAGTGATTGGCGCGAACGGCTACATCATTACCAACAACCACGTGGTCGACAAGGCCACAGAGATCCGGGTCACGCTGGCCGATAGAAGGGAATTCAAAGGCAAAGTGGTAGGAACGGACGCCAAAACCGATATCGCTGTGATCAAGATCGATGCGGGGAACCTCCCTGTGGTCCCTTGGGGTGATTCCAAGGACCTCCACGTCGGTGAAATTGTGATGGCCTTTGGCAACCCGTTTGGGCTCAGGCAGACCGTCACCAAAGGAATCGTGAGCGCGGTGGGTCGGTCTCAGGTCGGCGTCGAGGTTGGAGGATATGAAGATTTTATTCAGACGGATGCGGCCATAAACCCGGGGAATTCAGGAGGGGCCCTGGTGGACATCCGAGGTCAACTCGTTGGCATCAACACGGCGATCGCCTCCGCCAGCGGAGGTTTCAACGGCGTGGGATTCGCCATTCCAAGCAATATGGCACGACAGGTCGCGGAGAGTTTAATCAAAACCGGGAAAGTGGTTCGGGGTTGGTTAGGCGTGACCATTGAAGATGTCACCCCTGCGATCGGCCGCGCCTCCGGCTTGAAGGTAATTCATGGCGCTATCGTCTCTGCAGTCTCAGAAGGCAGTCCTGCTGCCAAAGCAGGGATCAAGCTCGGAGACATCATCCTCGAATTCAATGGCACGGACGTTCAAAACAAGCAGCAGTTGGCTTCTTTGGTCGGGTTCACGACTGTGGGAACCACGGCCAAGCTTAAGGTTTGGCGTGGCGATAAGGACGTGGTATTTGATGTGAGAATCGAGGAAATGCCGGCGTCGTCCGCCGAACGTGAGACGGCGGGCGAATCCACCGGAGAAGAACTTGCCAATGTTTTGAACGGAATCTCGGTTCAGGATATTACGCCTCAATTGGCGCGAAGACTCAATTTGCCCGAAGGTGTTTCTGGCGTCTTGATTACGGGGGTACAAGCCGGCAGTGTTGCCCAGGACGCGGGACTGCAGCGCGGAGATGTCATCCAAGAGGTGAATCGGCAGGAGGTGCGAAATGTGGATGACTACAACCGTATCGCTTCGAAAATCAAAAAGGGCGACACGGTCCTCCTGCTGGTGAACCGCGGCGGGGCGACGCTCTATGTCGGATTGAGCCCTGAAGAAGGACAGTAAGCGATGGGGTCCCGACCCCTGTTGTTGATGCTGCGCGATGTATCGGGAGGATAGATTGAATTGTATGAATGGTCGAAGCTTGGTCCCGAGGCTTGAGGGCCAGCGGTCCGGTTGATCCTCCCGGGAGAAGAAAGCTGAGTCAGACCTCCCCCGCCAGGGGGCATCGTACTCCTGGAGGGGTCGAAGTTTCTGCCGTGTTTCAATCCGCCCCGGTCGAGGGAGGACGTTTGTTTCTCCTGACGTCCTTCAGAAACCGGGGCTCTTTTTTTTCGCGATCAATGGGTCAGTGGTTCCCCAATTGTCTGATTTTAAAGATGAGGTGTTTCGGCAATGCGAGATGTTTTTCTCAGGGGTGTGCTAAAATGAGGTGGTGTTTCATCAAGGGTGCGTATCATGAGTGTTGTGACCGACATTGAGGTGGATTTTGCCCGAGAGATTGCCGCCTTGAAGCGGGACTTAAACGCTGTCATCCTGGCGCACTATTATCAGGAGTCAGAGATCCAGGATATTGCGGATTTCATTGGCGACAGCTTGCAACTGGCTCAGCAGGCTGCCGAAACCCGTGCCGACGTGATCGTTTTTGCCGGGGTCCATTTCATGGCCGAGGTGGCCAAGATCATCAACCCGCAGAAAACAGTCCTGCTTCCTGATTTGAAGGCGGGCTGTTCGCTCGCCGAGGGCTGTCCAGCCGATCAGTTTGAGCTCTTCACGGCGCGACATCCGAACCACATCGTGATTACCTATATCAATTGCACGGCGGCCGTGAAAGCCCTCAGCGATATCATCTGCACTTCTTCAAATGCGGAAAAGATCATTCGTCAGATCTCTCCAGAACAAAATATCATATTCGCACCCGACCAGAACTTGGGGCGGTACTTGGTTCGGAAGACGGGGCGCGACATGGTATTGTGGCCCGGCTCCTGCATCGTCCATGCAATCTTCTCAGAGAGGAAAATCGTTCAATTGAAGGTACTTCATCCGGATGCTCTGGTTCTGGCGCATCCGGAATGTGAAGAACCGGTCCTGAGGATTGCCGACTACATCGGCTCGACCAGCGCCCTATTAAAGTTCGCGACCGAAAACCCTGCACGGGAATTCATCATTGCGACCGAGCCGGGCATCATCCATACTATGCGGAAGAAGGCCCCCGACAAGGTGTTTATTCCCGCGCCTCCGGATGGCGGCTGCGCCTGCAACGAGTGCCCTCACATGCGCCTCAATACGATGGAGAAGGTTTATCTGGCTATGAAAAACCGCTCCCCGGAGATTCAGCTTGAAGAATCGCTCCGCCTCCGGGCACTGCGGCCGATCCAGCGGATGCTGCAAATGAGTTGAGGACAGAGGCGGCGATCAGGCAGGATCAATCAGCAGACCCGGCTTGAATGAAATGACTTAAACTTTTCCGTCGGATTCGGACTCTGGCGCTGAGCCGCCATACTTGCCCCACTCCTCTTTGCCGGCCTTTCGTGATGCAGTGGGTTACCGCAAGCTGAAAGCTGAATAGCCCTTCATGTCGATCCCCTTGGACTCAGAAAAGATCCGCCGCCTTGTCGCGGGGTTCCTGCGCGAAGATGTGGGTACAGGCGATCTCACCACCAATTCCATCGTCCCCGCTGCGTTGCGGGCCGAAGGACGATTTGTAGCTCGTCAAGATTGTATTCTGGCGGGGATCGACATCATTCCCTATGTGTTTGAGCTTCTGGATCCCAGCGCTCAACGGACGTTGATCGGCCGGGACGGGGAAAGGGTCTTTGCAGGAAGACCGATTGCCCGGGTTCGAGGTCGAGCACGTGCTCTGTTGACTGGGGAGCGGGTAGCGTTGAACATTCTCCAGCGCCTTTCGGGCATTGCAACATTGACAAATCAGTTTGTCCAAGCCGTCCGTAGCACCAAAGCCCGAATCCTGGATACACGCAAGACAACCCCCGGGTGGCGGACGCTTGAAAAGTATGCGGTGCGATGCGGCGGGGGTTATAACCATCGCATCGGCCTCTTTGACGCCATCCTGATCAAGGATAATCATCTTGCCGTCGCCGGAGGAGTAAAACCGTCGGTGGAACGAGCCAGAAGGCAGACTGCTCCGAACATCCCATTGGAGGTGGAAATTTCGACCCCAGATCAACTGCGGGAAGCTCTTGAGTTGCGGGTAAACCACGTCTTGCTCGACAATATGACCCCCGGACAGGTCCGGCGATGTATCGGCTTGATCCGTCAGGAATCTGGGGGAAGAAAGGTGATTGTGGAATGTTCCGGCGGGATCAACCTCCGCTCCGTAAAACACTTTGCGCATGCGGGTGCAGACTGGATATCCGTCGGAGCATTGACCCATTCTGCTCCAGCGACCGATATTAGTTTTGAAATTGATTTGGTCTGACCATGCCTGCCGGGTAGAGATAGCCTCACAAAGCGAAAAGCCTCTCGGCGCTTCAAGATGGGGAGGGAATCGGGCACACGGCGGATCCCGCACGAGCACACGGGAAGGAAACATCGGGACAGAGGATCGTCCAAGCTTTCCCAAGCCAATGGGGCAGAATGCCAGCAGGCACCACGCGGTCCATCCAGGGTTTGGGAGTCTAAAATAGATGATTCAGACGGACATTCTGGTTATCGGGAGTGGCATTGCGGGCTGTGCGGCTGCTCACGCGGCCGCGAAGAAGGGGGCAGAGGTCCTGCTGATCACGAGAAACTCCAGCCCCGAGGAGAGCAACACACTCTACGCCCAGGGCGGAATAATTTTCCGTGGCAATAATGATGCCCCCGAAAAATTAGCCGCGGACATCATCGCCGCCGGGGCCGGGCTCTGTTATGAACCGGCCGTGCGAATCCTGAGTGAAGAAGGACCGCGGTGCGTTCAGGACATCTTGATCGACGAGCTTCAAGTTCCCTTTGATGTGGTCGACGAATCCACCGATGAGTTTGATTTGACGGCTGAGGCAGCGCATTCGGTTCGACGCATTCTCCATTACAAGGATGTCACTGGCCGTGCGATTGAAACCGCCTTTTTGCAGGCGCTTCGGAGAAACCCTCAGATTCGCGTCCTGGCCCATGCTACCGCAATCGACTTGCTCACCCTGTCGCATCACTCGCAAGATCCGGTCGATACCTATCAACCGCCCACCTGTGTGGGCGCCCATGTTCTGATCAACGACACGGGGATCGTAGAAACGGTTTTCGCGAAAGAAACTCTATTGGCGACAGGCGGTTTAGGCCGAGTGTTTCTCCATACGACCAATCCCCCCGGATCGCGCGGAGATGGCATCGCCATGGCTTATCGTGCCGGGGCCCGATGCATCAATATGCAATATGTGCAGTTCCATCCTACCACGCTGTTCCATCCCTCCGGTCGATTTCTTATTTCCGAATCGTTGCGCGGTGAAGGGGCAAGGCTGGTCGGCTCCCGGGGTGAGGAGTTCATGAAGAGATTTCATCCCAAAGGCTCAATGGCTCCACGGGATGTGGTCGCCCGCGGGATTCATCAATGGATGATCGAATCCGGCGAACCCTATGCGCTGTTGGATATTTCACACAAGGAGGCCGGCTGGATCCGGGGGCGTTTTCCTGGAATCTATGAGAAATGCAAGTCGCTCGGGATCGATATCACACGGGAACCGATTCCCGTGGTGCCGGCCGCGCATTACAGCTGCGGTGGAGTCGCAGTGGATGGGTTTGGAAGATCCAACGTTCACCGGTTGCGGGCGGTCGGTGAGGTGGCGTGCACCGGTGTCCATGGCGCCAACCGCCTCGCTTCAACCTCTTTGCTGGAGGGTTTGGTCTGGGGCACTCGAGCCGGGAGCGACTCCGCCGAGAAGACCTTGAAATCAGGGACTCATTACTTCCCCGAGATTGCGCCGTGGGTCTACGAACACGAATCAGTCGACCCGGCCCTGATTGCCCAGGATTGGTTGACCATTCAGCAGACCATGTGGAATTACGTCGGTCTGGTACGAACAAGCAAACGCCTTGATCGTGCTCATGAAATCCTCCGGGAGTTGCACCTGGAGATTGAGCGATTTTACGATGAGGCAGCGATTAGCGATTCATTGATCGGCCTTCGCAATGGCATTCAAACGGCGTTGGCGGTCCTGTTGGCCGCCATGGAATCTCGCCAGTCGCGTGGGTGTCATTATCGGGAAGATTAGCGATCAGGGGACACAAATCAGCTTTCAGCACTCAGCCGTCAGCAAGAAGCGATTGATCCGCATAGTCAGCTCAAGCAGACTGCACTTTCTCAAACATCGAAGCAACCATTCCTCCAAAGAAAGAACGGAGTGAAATGTGAGAGATTTCAAACACCTCAATGTCTGACAAAAAGCACACAAGCTGGCATTGGCGGTTTACGCAAGAACGACAGAGTTTCCAAAGGAAGAGCAATATGGGCTGACAAATCAGATTCGGCGCTCTGGGGTATCAATCCCCGCGAACATAGCAGAGGGCTGCGGTCGAGAGAGCTGCGCTGAGTTCGCACGATTCCTCCAAATAGCGCTCAGGTCGGCGAGTGAACTCGAGTATCAAATCCTTCTAGCCAGTGACCTCAGCTTTCTGAACAAACGGGAATACGATTTATTGACAAGCTCCGTGTGCGAAGTAAAGAAAATGCTTACCTCGCTTATCAAAAAGCTGAAGGTTAATAACTGATTGCTGACGGCTGAAATCTGACCGCTGATCTCTCGCGTCCTATTTTAACCAGCCATCGAACAGAGCGACAATGTCAGCATGGATCGCTTCAACCGTGCGATTACCATCGATCACATAAAACCGCGAGGGTTCTCTGTGCTGCAGCCACCGATACCCTTCACGGACGCGTTCGAAAAACTCGCGCGCTTCCGTCTCAAAGCGGTTTTCATCACAGGCCTGGGTCGTATTGCGGCATCGCGCCCGCAGGAGGCTGGTGTCGACATCGATATCAATAATGACGGTATGATCGGGATGGAATCCATCCAGGACCAGATCATCGAGGGTGCGGAGAAACTCCACGCCGAGTTGTCGCCCAAAGCCCTGATAGGCCCAGCTGGCATCATGGAAGCGGTCGCACAACACCAGTTTTCCGGCGGCGAGCGCTGGCTTAATGACCTGTTCCACATTCTGTATTCGCGAGGCATAATAAAGGAGCACCTCTGCAGTGGGCGTGAGGCCTGTGGTCTTGGAGTCGAGAAGGACTTTGCGGATTTCCTGGCCGATGGGCGTGCTGCCGGGTTCGCGAGTCGTCACCACTTCGATTTGACGCGTGTGCAACCAGTCTGCCAATCGATTGACCTGGGTGGTCTTACCACAACCGTCAATTCCTTCGAAACTGATGAAACGAGCTCTGGACATGGTGCGCCAGTGTAACATTCCATCGCCAATTCGGTCTATCTTCATTGAAGGTAGAAGGCGATCATTCCGTCAACGGCTTCTTCACACATGAATCCCGAAGAGATTCAAGACAATGTTTGCCGGGTGGAAGAACGCATCCAGCGTGCATGCGAGCGGGCAAGGCGCGACCGCCGCGAAGTTCAGCTCATCGCGGTCTCGAAGACGTTTTCACCGGAGCATGTCCGGGCAGCACTGACCGCCGGTGTCACGGTGTTTGGCGAAAATCGCGTGCAGGAGGCCACGGAAAAGTTCAATGCGGTTGCCTTGTCCCTCCGCAATCCAACCCGCGCTCATACGGGAGAATCCCCTGCCAGGGCGTTCAAACTCCACCTGATCGGGCATCTCCAGAGCAATAAGGCGAGACCCGCCGCTGGAATTTTTGATATGATACACACGGTGGACCGATTGGAGATTGCCCGGAAACTCTCCGCTTACTGCGAACAGCTCAATCGGCTCTTGCCGATATTGATCCAGGTGAATATCGGGAATGAAGAAACAAAATCAGGTGTCGACTCACGCCATGTGCGGGAGCTGGTTCAGCAGGTGTCCCTCTTGAAACCCCTGCGCGTACGCGGGTTGATGGCTATCCCACCCTTCACAGATCATCCGGAAGATTCGCGGAGTCATTTCCAATCCTTGCGCCAGCTGGCCGAAGGAATTGCCCGGGAACGGATCGAGAATGTCTCCATGCATGAGCTTTCCATGGGCATGAGCCACGATTTTGAAGTGGCCATCGAAGAGGGCGCCACCATGGTTCGCGTGGGAACAGCAATCTTTGGTGGCAGAGGTTAGAAATCAGCGATCAGCTGTCAGCGATCGGCAATGAGCTATCGGCCTCGAGCCATCAGTCCTCAGGGCAAAAAGAGATTCTAAGCGAGCACCAAGGATGAATCCACTCTCGGAAGCGAACCCATTCCTGGCAGGAACCGTGCAACCGCTTACAACGCTCCGGAATACTTTGGCTTGCTCGCTGATAACTGCTCGCTGACAGCTGATGGCTGACAGCTGATCCCTGAACTCTAATCATGAACAAGATTGTGACCCGTTCTCGCAGCGATGGTTGCACATTTCAAGTTCATGTCCTGCCCCGGGCAAAGCAGAGTGGAATCGTGGGCATGATTGAAGGGGCGGTCAAAATCAAGGTAGCGGCGCCGCCCGTCGACGGGGCGGCGAATGAGGCCTGTCTTCTTTTCCTTTCCCGACTTTTTCGGATCTCGAGATCGAATGTTGCATTGATTTTGGGGGAACATCGCCGCAGAAAAACGGTTCTGGTTCGGGGCATGGCGGCGAAAGAAGTGGAAAGAGTCCTGACTGAGGCATTCCTGAAGTGAGGCGTATCCGTTTCTCCCTGGGCTGCTGAGTCGCGGAGCTCCGGGCATGAGTCTGACTGGCGATCGGAGGCCACGAGGAGGACCGGCGGACTCTGGGGAAGCTTGGCCCCTCGGTAGGCGGCGCCGGAGCATTGGATGCGACCGGTGGAGTCACGATCTCCTTTGCCGTCAAAGATGTCCTTGGCTTTGGGCCCAACCGATGGCATGATGTTCATCGCAAGGCCGCTGCACCCTGGTCATACCCCTCCCGGGGATTCATGCGGGGGCGGCAAGGCCCATTCATTCCATGATGAGATCCAAGATTCTTGAACTGATCCGTCGAAAAGGTGTCAAGGAACTGTTGCGGGAGAATTACCTCCTCTTTCCGCTCCTGGTTCTGTTTGTGCTTTCGTCCTTCGGAATCTACTCGCCTCCCCTCCGCTTCAGCTCAATTCAGATCGTGGGCGTGATCGCCATCACCGTATACTTTGCCACGGCGTTCTACCGTTATATTCTCCGCTTGGGTGGAGATTTCCAGTATGTGGAAGTGGTGGGTGCATTGATCCTGGCGATAAATTTCCTGGTTCAGCTTACGGGCGGGTTGCACTCTTTCTGGTTCGGGCTCTATATGTTGTTGATGATCGCCGTGGGCATCAACTACTCCCTGAGAATCTCCTTGCTCACTGTGTTTCGGATTGGCCTGCTGGAGGGGTTCAATGCTTTAGCCACCGCATTGCGCACAGACCACCATTTTGAGAGTGAGCGGTTCCTGTTGTGGATCTTGATGCTCGTCCTGGTGGCGATCGCGGGAGAAGCTTCTCTAGTGGTCGTCAAGCGGCGTCTGGCTGGAGCTGAGAAGGAACTCGAGGCTGCCGCACTGCGGGCCGAGGAGGAAGCCCGTGAACGAAAGAAGTTTCTGCCATTTTTTGCTCAATGGATGGAGGCGGGAGAGGCAGGCCCGGCAGCGGGGGCCGAGAAGGGTGGCCCTCCCGGCAGCGACTTTGAAGGAGCTTTCCTGGAGCATTTGAAGATCACGCTCAATGCGAGCCATGTGGTGTTCTTTATGCGTGAAAGCACTGGGGTCTTTCGATTGGGTTGGGCGAGCGGAGAGGGCCGCG
>Ga0187803_10000454_pt1 | contig 16398 bp, 18 predicted proteins | sample NC_wetland_sal_i_2_FD_132425 | JGI IMG/M metagenome (GOLD analysis project Ga0187803, IMG submission 132425) | Wetland sediment microbial communities from Neuse River Estuary, North Carolina, USA - Control_3 | ecosystem: Environmental > Aquatic > Freshwater > Wetlands > Sediment | place: USA...
CCCCGCGAAACCCCTCGCGTCTTGACCCCTGCCAACACGACCGTCGCGCCCACGAAACAGAGGTAGGCTCCTACGACCCAAACGACTAGTGTCTCGCCGCAGCTCGGCATCGCGTCGCTGGGCGTTGAGTAAACGACCGGGTGTGAGGTGCAGGGCCATGCGAACCCCACAACACCGATCAGAGCACCCGCGGCCAGGAAAGTGACTCCAAAGACCCGAGAGATGCGCATGAAGAGTCCAGATCATTCATGTCGATAGGAATACAACTGGGTTTCGTCAGCTTACCAACCTTGCCGTGGGACGAGTCTACTCCTCGACCCCTGAGGATGGCGGTTGGGCAATCGGTCTCACGTACTATGCACCCATCCGACTGACGGTCTCGCATGTGACGGGGCGTCCGCCGCTCGGGGCTCGCAAAGCTGGTCCGAAGTGAACCGCGAGACCAACATCGCAGGTCCGCCTTCTTGAGGGCTCTGTTCAATTGTTATTGCACGCAGCGACAGAGCGCGCTTGGGTGTTCAACCACAATTGAACACACGCCCCGGTCGGTGGGCTGAACGATCAAACGGCGTTGGACTCTACCGCCAGACGATCGCTCAATATACACGTCAAGCAGGGCCGAGCTCTTGACTGAAACAACAGTCGGTCGAAACGACTTCATATCCCTGAGTTGAAGAGTCGAGCGCGACATTGCATAGCTCCGTGATCGTCTTCTGATTGGTCGGTCGGCTTTCAGGAGGCATCTCACGACCTGCCCCGTTAATACGTTGTATTGCCTTAGTCAAGCTCGATGGCTGGACAGGTGAAACGGAAGCCGGCCGCCCTAGGAGGGCCAGCTGTGGTTCTGAGAGCTCAGACCGCAGCGGCTGACGGAATCGTTAGGGAGTTCGTGGATCCCATTCTGGCGAGGGGCGGCGAGGGGACTGAGGCCCTCGCTCAACGTCGAATCACAACGCTGAAGTCCAAACTTGTGGAAGAGAATGCACCTCTCTGGATGGCCGTGAAGGGTGAATTGAAGAAGCGGGGCCTCGAATCGCTGATCCCAGCTGACTAAGCTTCCATTCCAAGGGTGATTTCGAGTGCTCCCGACGTTGCTGTACACTGCGCTGGCTGGCTCCGCGGGGTTTCTCGCTGCATTGCTCTCCTTTCTCTTCAACACTCAGCTGGAATCTATTCTCAGATTCGGGGGGCAGGCGATCTCCAAGTCTTTGGAGTCGAACACGCGTCGAGTGTTTCTCGAACTGGGATTGATTACTTTCGCACTGCTCATGGCAACTGTAGCGACCGCGGTCCTGCAATGGTGGGGTTCGATTGTTCTGTTCGCCGCTGCCGGGGGAACGATCGGGTTTGCATGGGTTCAGTCTATCGAGTTCCTGCGATACGTCACTATCAGCATCAGTCTGAGGGAAGCGGTCGCGGCAGTCGAGTGATTTGCCTGATCGCCTCTGGTTAGGGGGCCGCAGCTCTTCAACAGTTCACCAGCCGGCTGACTGCCATCTCCTCCGCTCGGCATGGTGTGGTAGTTCGAGACCGTAAGGGGTCCGATTAGCTTCAGGCACGTGTCCCAGCTTGGGGTGTGGTCGCGTGAGGCAAGCGCGTTCCTCAACGGGCTGGCGCGGCGGTCCGCGAATGGGTGCTGGCTCGATCGAGCACGCCAAAGGTGCACTAGATTTCAACCTGGCGTCTGGACATTCTGCAGGCCGGTCCAACCCTTCATGTCAACTGGCTGCATCCAGGGCCGATGAAGGAGCGGATGGAGAGGCTCCGCATCTCCAAAGTGAAGGCCGCCCTCCGGAGCTTCGGGCTGTTACCCTTCTCCGACCCGACGGCTCCCTCTCTTGTCTCGATAGTAGCAGGAGTCCTAGTGTCTGGGTCGTGGTGGGGACACCCAGCAGGGCAGTCTATCTACGCGGTGGGTGAAGCTCTCGACTCCGATCCGGAGGTGCTCGTTGTCAAGCTCTGGCGAGGAAAGCTCACATTAGTCCACCGTCGGCTCTGGCCGGCCCTGGTCAGAGTTGGTGGTTCCCGAGCGATATGGCAAATGGCGGGGCTGAGCCTCGACGCGTCTCGGCTGTTGGCCCGCGTCGAGCGGGAGGGGAGGGTTCGCAGCGACAGCATGTTGGGGGATTCACCACGGAGTGCGCAGAATCTTCGTCCGTCGCTTCGAAGCTTGGAGCAACGGTTGCTGGTCTTGACTCGATCGGTGCATACAGACACAGGGGCACACGCGCTCGAGGCGGAGAGTTGGGGCGGTTGGGGCGCGAGAATGGAAACCCCTCGCTTTGCTGGCTCAGCCGCCGCAGCTCAGCTCTCCTTAGAGGAGGCCAGCCGTCGCCTCACCCCACATGTCGACCCTCTTCGAACCCTTCCTTGGGGTAGATCACGAACGACGCCAGGTTCGTGAAGCCGTCCGCCTAGCCACGTGAGGCGTTGAACCCGGCCCCGCGATGCTCAATGCCGGTTAGGCACATAGCTCCGACCCCAATCCGCGCGCAAGCAGCCTTGAACCCTCTCGAAGCAGGGTGCATTGTCGGATGAACACAACCCGGGCCGACGAGACATCGGTCCAGACAGGATTGTACTTTAGCGACTGCGACCAAAGCGGTTGTAAGCGGGCTACAGGCTGCGAGCATCACCGGCTGTCCACTCAACGCGGAGGTGAGCCGGGAGGGACGTGCAGCTCAGTATAGTTCATTTCAAGTTTTCGTGACTTCATGAATAGTCCATGAGGGGCGTCTCCTGACGAAGGTCGATGCCTTTTGGGATTCAATTGCGAGTGATCCAGAGGCTCAGGATGTATAGTTGCCCCATCTCGCACTTGGTCATGCCGGTCGACCTTGGTGCGGTAAGCGGTAGATTTCAGCCTTTTCACTTGGGCCACCTGGAATACGTCCTTGAGGCTCACAAGCGCTGCCGGTCCCTAGTCATTGGGATTCGAAACCCAGATCCTTTCTCCGCAGTATCTCACCCGCTCGATGTGAGGAAGTCAGGGCCTTCAGCAAATCCGTTTACGTTCTACGAACGGATGTTGATGATTGAACAAAGCTTGAGTGCGAGGCGAATTCCCAAAGATTCCTTCCACATCGTACCATTTCCGATGGGTGCGCCGTGGCGCACCAAGTATTATGTTCCTAAGTCAGCCGTCCTCTTTGCAGCTACGTTCGAGGATTGGTCAGAGGCGAAGACTACCATCCTCCGGAGGCAGGGATACAGAGTTTTCGTCTTTCGTACCGGAGGACTTCATGATCGGCCTGTTTCTGGATCGGACATTCGGAGAAGAATGCGTGAAGGACGTCCATGGGAATACCTCGTGCCAGCGCCTGTTGCGCGGGTGATACGTGCAACGTCGGTTTACCGGCGGATTTGGAGAAGCTCCCTCAAAGACCGCTCCCCCCGCACATTCCCTTCGAGTTCTTGGCCGGATTCCCCGTTCGGTTCAAAGTAACCGCTCGTTTGAGGGCCTCGGGATGAATCCTAGGTCTCGCCGCATCGGAGGTCGCTGAGAGTCAAATCAATCGATTCTCCCAGTTGTATGTTGTCGATCCTCAATTCAATTCATCTAATGCAGTTTCTCAAGGCTTTCATGGTGGTGCATCGTAGGCCTTTTGAACAGTCGAACCCCGTCCCAGTGGAGGTGGCTGAGTTTCCCACGAGTGGGAGACAAGCGACGTCACTCGAGTTACCACTGGGGGGATTCGACCGATGACGTCTCAACCGGTAAGGCTGGAGCCTAGTACGCACAAGCGATTGGTCACGCTGAAAAAAAGACTGGGGATGACTTTTGATGAAATCGTCGAGGAACTGGCAAATTCATACGCATGCATAGGCGAAATCGAGGAAATCGGCGAAAAATGGTACGCCCTTTTCGAGGACGCCTTTCGCAATAATCGAAAGGTGCAGACAATGTGGATACTTCAATGGCCGGACCCAGTGAATTCATATTACTACCAGAAGGGGCCCCTAGAGCCTGGAGGTCGCAAGCACAGGCCACCCATCCTGAGTTTGTTTAGACAGAGTCGCTCTCATGTGACGCGTATTCTTGCATATCTTCCAACTGAAGTGATTGCCTATCACATCCGAGAACACCTTGAGGACTTGACGGACGGACAGCTCAAGCTTCACATTGCAAGCATACCGTAGGCAGAGAAGTCGTCAAGGGTGAGAATCCCAGAGGTGGAAATCGCGATATTCGGAGAAGCCGATGAACAGAAGGCAACGCTCTCCTTCAGTACACACCGGAAGAACCAGTTCCGTTACTTGCAGACAAGCAACGTTGAGGCGATAGAATTCTTTTACCTCAGACTTTGGGAAAATTTCCAGCGATCCTGCCAGACAACAATCTCCTCGAGGTCCGACGTTTGGAGGTGGCTGATAGACTTTGAGGATCCAGAGATTAGCGTGCCCGAGAAGGCCGTGGAATCATTGTCTCAACTTTGGAAGGCCTTGCCATTCAACTGGGATTCGATTGCCAATCTTTACAAGGACCAAGTCCGTGGATCGAATCTGGAGTTCTTCAAGTCGTACTTCAAGGGTGAAACTGAGAAGGTCCTGGAAAAGATCGAGATGGCGGCGTCCGACGGTGAGTTCGTTGTGATGGACTTTGGGTGCGGGACTGGCTCAACGATTAAAGCAATCGCCGAATTCGCATACTCTCCCGAAAACACCCAGCAAGCCATCACGCGTAACTTGCGCCATATTCTGGGGGTAGATGACGCAGCCCTAATGATAGCCGAATCGTACCGGGTGAGAGAGGGGTTGGGTAGCAAGGGCCGGGAGGTTTCTCTCTGGAAACTCGATATTCAAGAGCTCGCTGAATACATCGAGAATGGACGGATTTCGTCATTTCCAGCGGGTCAAGATTCGAGGAGCGTTGGAATCGATAGGGCGATATTTGAGAACTGTCGCAAATTCGGGTGTCTCATGAACGTGCTGCCAAACATTCCTCGAATATTCCGGCTGCCGTTCCTGAGGCGGATTGCGAGCACGCTAAGTTCAGGCGACCAGATCCTCGTTTCCACCTACAACGGCCTGCGATTTGGTGACTTCCAGAGGAAGGTCTACGGTTCGATTCCGAACTTGACTGGCGCATATGAGAACCGGCTCGATCTGCCCGCATCGCTTAGAACATACGTAAACCCAGAGCGTGACTTCGTCAGCCATTGGTTTACGCTTCACGAGCTTGAGCTGCTTGTAGAGTCCGCCGGATTCAAAAAGGTAGACTCCGGCTACTTTCCGGAGGATAGTTCGAACCGAGATGACCTGCAGGGCGTTGGAGTATTCGTTCTGGCACGAAAGTCGACTGGTGATGAATCTCCCCACCCGAATCCCCCGTCTGCGTGATCAAGCCGAAGAGTCGTCGCAATTCTTAGTCATTCAAGCCCCCGGTCGAGACACTAGTTTCGCCTCAGGTCTCGGACCTGAGCGATTTCACAGAGGCTGGTGATTCCAATAGTCAGCAGGTCAACTGCTAGCAACATCGCGGGGGCACCCAGCTGTGGAGATTCGCATCGAAAGTTGACGAGTGTGGGCGAAATTTTCTGCGAGTGTCTGAGGTAGAGCACCTTCTCCAGTCCTGCCGTAGGCGGGCTGCCTGGTTAGGAGTCCCCACCAGTGGGGATCTGGCTACCTCTTCTCTTCCGCAACCTCCTTCAATGCGTGAATGATATCACTAGAGAAATGTGATCTGTCGTAGATCTCGACATCCGATCCATGAGAGGTAGCAACGAGAACCATCAAGATTAAGTCGCAAGGCAACGCAAATGGTGCCTTCGCTCCTCTGGAGTTAAGGTGCTGAGCGATGGCGCGGAGGATTGATTGAGACGATGCTTCTTTACGAATTATGTCATCGAGATCAGCGAGCTTCCGGAACTTTAGTATACCCGCAACTGCGACCAGCTCTCTCGCGCCGGAATCATCGGTAGAAACCGATCTCTTCGAAGGATAGGGGCGGAAGCCCTCGGCCAACGACAGCTCCACGAGCGCCTTCACGGAGAGGGACTGACTTGCGTAGAGCATGACAGAGTTGAGATTGATGTCAACGTTCAAATCTCCCTTGGAGATGCTCTCCGTGTACTGCCTCTCTGCGATTTCAGTCAACTTCCGTACCTCGGAGAACTCCTTGTCTCCCATTTCAAGCAAGGCACTAACTCTAAACAGCTGACGGCGAACGGGGGACGGAATGTCCTTCTCGGTCTTGTAGAGTAACTTGTGATCAATCTCAGCCCATGCGTGTTGAAGGAGAGTCCGAACCTGGATTTCCGCCTTCAACCCGTCAAACTCTTTCCATTCTAGCAGTCCGGCCCGAGCCTCATTCAATTGAACGACGAAGTGCACGGAAAGGTAACCGAACCGATCCGGATCGAGGGTGGCGCTCTTGTCAATAGAGTTCGCCTTATCAACCCTGAATTCTCTCGAGATGAGGTCAGAAACGGCGTCGACATCTTCACTGTAATAGCATATCACTCTGGTTCCAGCTAGATCAGTCACCTCTCTTAGAGGATCCATGTAATGCTTGTTTCCCCGTTGGATCTTCTCTGAGAAACTATCCACCGGCTTACATCGGGATGTGACTAGTGACACGGCGATGCCGCGTTGGACGAGTAGGTCGCGAATCAAGACTTCTAGCCGTTGGGTAAAACGCTCATGGAGCGGTCGAACCTTTTCGTATGCTCGGGCCTCCCTAGTAACCGCGTCAACTCTATGGGGATCCGGATCGCTGCTCTCGCGACGCCCCGCGGTCATCGCTCGTCACCTCGTGCCTCGGCGATTCGTACGGCAGTCACTTCAGGACCTCCGTGCCTGCGCGGCCGGGAATCCCGTGAGAGAGCGGACAGAGGTCTACCTCGATAAGGCAACTCCAAAGTGCGGCGTTCCCGCGCTCGTCGACGGTAAGACTGGGCAGGAAGCAGGCTAAGAACTCGAGACATGCTGCTTTGCAGTGCTGCTCCTCAGAGGCCGTCGCACTCACGCAACATGGCCCAAACTCCTCTCGAGCTTAAACCCCACCTTTGCCATCCAGCGGATCCACCCCCCACTGGCCGATGTCAATATCGAAGCAGCAGATGAGCGCGAACATGGATGCCGGCACGCAGCGCTTCTGTAAGGCGGAATCCTACTCCGTCATGTCATGTCCATGCACCTGACGCCGGGGGGAGTGATCTGCCTAGAGCGGTCGGCTGAGCAGATGGGTGTTCTATTCAGAAAACCGTACGGTTAGGGATCGCACTCGATAGTGGTCCTAGGGAGCCATTCCTCGATGTGCACTCCACGTGATCAGAGACTAGATTCACCAGTCTCGAGAGTCGTATCACCCCTGAGCAGATCTCGGCTCTAGTCAAACCCCCTTGAACCTACCGATGCCACCACCGAATCGGGGGGGAGAGGACTCGCCGATCTATAGTCTGACAACCAGGACCCCGGCTTCGTTCACTAGCCCGTAGGAGCTGGCTGCGATCCTGACCCGGGCCCTTCCATTGTAGAACGGCTCGACTGACTCGTACCGGGATGGATACAGCTCGGTACCGGAGCGGTCAACGTGGAACCAACCCTTGGAGTCCTTCGCCCGCGCGAATCCCTTGTGAAACACATCAAGATCTTCGAACTCCTTGATGTGGAGGCGGGAGCCATCTTTCCGGATATGAGTCAACATTCCGTTATCCAGAGTGGCGACTGCTGCGCCATATCGAAAATCGCCGAGGTATCGAAAGGTCTGGGGGTAGGCAGGCGTCCCGAATCGGTCAATGTGCGAGAATCGGCCGTCACGTCTCGCCGTGACGCAACGTCCCTCTTGGAAGTTCCCGACCCATGAGTACCGATCATCATACGCGGGAGCGCCCGTCGGCGTCACGTGGGTCCACCCTTCTAGAACCTCGACGGCGGCCAACCCTTCATAGAATCCGAACGATTGGAGGAATCTAGTCGAATAGGCCGGACAGCCATCGGTCCTGATGTGGAAGGCCCCCGATTGGTCGAACACGGCCGCTAGACCAGGAGGGTGAAATGACTGAACGCGACTGTATCTGTACCGATAGAGTGGTTGCTTCCCCCGTTCGTGGTGGGTCATGTCATCTGACACCGCAATCTCATCCAGGACCTCGCTGGGAGCGGAGCCTTGTTCGCTTGACATTGGAGTTATCACGCGACTAGCGGCGCGCGCTGCTCGGCGGGCCTGACAGAACGCCGTCGCATGTTGCAACTCCTGCAGAGCGGACGGTCGCGGTACGATCGAACTAGATTGAGATATTCAGAGCCCCGCCATATCTCGATCAGCCGGGACTGGTAGAGGTTTCCGAACTCCCCCAACGTCCTACGTGCAGTGTCAGGAGCGCAGCACGGGTTGAACCTGCCATCCGACGCCACCCAGGCCTCCTGACCAAGGAAGGGGCATTGCCCGTCAGGGACAATTTCGTCGCTATCTGGATCGAGACGAAATGTGCCTTCCACGACGACCTTACGGCCGTCCGCCTTGACGTACCGTTCGGTTGCTCTCTCGACTTCCTCCACAACTGAGTTCCACCTCCCTATTGCTCTCTTGTCTCGACGCATTGAGAGGGCGGCGATCTGGGGAAAGTGCACCCACAGGTGGTGACCCTTCACTCGATCCACGCCGAGGTCAGTAGCGAGCCGGATCATTTCGGGTAGCTCTTGAAAGTTGGACTCGAGGAATGTCGACTGTAGAGTGACGTTACAGTGTTGTCCTGACTTCTGCTCGACCTCGTTGCGAACTTGAATGAATCTTCTGACGTTGTCGAGAATCGGTTGAAAGTGGGCTCCGATCATTATCCTCTCGTCTGTTTCCGATTGGGCACCATTCAAGGAAACCTTGACATCCGATCCGACTGGGACTATCAGGCGAGCCCATTCCTCGACAGGCCGACGGGGAAAGGTTCCATTCGTTGTCAAGTTAAGCCGGACGCCATAGTCGGCGCAGATCCTCAGAATCTCGTCGAAATCCGAGTAGAGCAACGGCTCGCCCATGGTCGATGGGATAATCTCCCTCAATCCATGACGCGCGGCCTCGCCAACAACCTGACGAATCAGGGCGACGTCCATTCTCCGCGGTACTATCCCTTTCTTCGCGCGAATCCTCTGAGTCGTGCTGAAGACACTGTGATCCTCACACATGACGCAGCGAAGGTTGCAGTCGTCAGGGTTCGTGTCGAAGGTGACTCTCCATGGACCATCTGCTTCGATGGTCATGTTCGCCTCACGGCGTCCGGACGGCATGTTCGTACACTTGAAGAAGACTGGAAAGGTGCTCCTCTAATCCTGGAATCCCCCCAGTCATGCTGTAGAGATAGCCCCGGGACCCCAGCTTCCCAGCCAGCCCAGGCTCGTCCACCAGCCTCTGCATGGCTGCGGCGAGGCTTCCAGCATCGCGCGGCGTAAAGACCAGTCCGTTTACCTCGTTTCTCACGTACTCGGCCATCCCACCGAGATTCGAAGCAATCACAGGGAGCCGTGCCTGCTGAGCTTCATGGATCACAAGAGGAGAGTTCTCCAACCAGATTGAGGGGACAACAATGGCGTCGACCCGATCGAACACATCTTGGACTATCCTGTCCGGCGCATACTCACCCATCCATTCGATTCGCTCGCATGTTTCGGTGGGAAGGCGGCGCACTCTATCCTTCAGGGCTGGGGTAACGTCGGGGGTGGGCGCACCCCATATCCGGACTCGGTAACGACCGGAAAGGCTCGCAGCGGCATCAACCAGGAGATGCACCCCCTTCGCTGGCTTGTGAGTGCCGATGTACCCGAAAACAAAGTCCTTCTCGACTATCCGTCGACGTGGACCCAATCGGCTCAGATTGAATCCATAATCGAGGTACACTAGCTTCTCAGCCGGGATTGCAAACTCGTTCTGGAATCTTCCTTGAAGCGTACGTGAGGGCGCAATAAAGAGTCTGACACAACTCGCGACTTGCCGAGTTTCGGTCATCCTTCGACCAACCCAAGTTCGCCAGTAATCGATGTCCTCCCCCTCCCAACTCGGCAGTCCGGACTCGTATCGGCTGGCGTAGCACTTGGTCGCGCACTTCATGTCGTTCTGCCCATCACAGAACGCCCAAGGGTCCGACTTCTCGACGCCATACTGGATGAACTGACCTCTGGGACACATTAACCAGAAATCGTGAAGCGTAAACACGATCGGAACTCCGGCTCGGTGCGCTTCTTCTACGACTCCAGTGGATAGATGGTTCAGATGTCCGATGTGGACAACGTCCGGTTTGGACTCATGCAGTAACGAAGCAAAGATTCGGTCTAGCTCGGCGTGCCGGAATCGATCGCGTGATCTCGGCATATTGACGACGCTCAGTCTGATCTCTGGAACGTCAGGGTCCCGCTCAGTTCGAACCTCGTAGTCGGGACGCAGCGGGTCCTCCTCCCTGGTTAGAATCGTCACCTGATGACCGCGGCGAGCGAGCCCTTGCGCGATTGACTGTGTGTAGATCTCTGAGCCGGCGTTGTACCTGGGAGGATACCCGTGAATCACCTGGAGAATCTTCATCGCTCAGACGGGGCAACACGAAGCAAAGCGATAATCTTGCCCGTGTCGAAATCGGTGCCAGATCGCAGCCTCGCTGCGGAAGCTGCGCTCTACTGGCATTGGGCGCACCGCTCGCTAGGAGGCTCGGCTCAAGCGGCCTTGAACACCACCTGCCTGACTGCAGCTCAATCACGGCGGGGCCTCCAGCTCTCGTACCCATCTCTCCGAGACAGCACGACTCTCCCGGTGCATCATTAGTTGGGTTGACGAAATTCTCGGCCTCTTGACCCGCAATCTCGTTTCCGAAGGCAGTGTCTAGGTAGTCCATGTCATGGGGGGTCGTTTCCAGATCCCCAGACGCCCATGCCTTCCACCCTCCTCCATCGCAAGTCCATCACTCGGCCCTGAGGGTTCCGGAACCTAAGCTTCTGGCCGACTCCGATGATCTCCTCGTCGGTAAACTGGCCACCGTTCACATGGAAGATGTCTACTCGAGCGCTTAACTGGGGAGTGCCGGCGCGCATTGCGATGAACAACGCGTTTTCGACCTCGTACCGGGTGTCGATAAGGAAACCATAGCCCTTGACGGCCACCAGACTCCCGACCACAAGCAGAACTACTGCTAACGCCAAGTTCTCAGGCCATCCGAAGGCACCGGAGAGAAGCAGAGTCATCAATAGATACGGCTCTGCAATGTAAATCGAGAACGAACGCTGAGCCTCAAGGGCTGAGTACCTGGCCGCTCGGCGCTTCGCTTGCATCGGGACCTGAGAGATCGGCCAAGTTGCCGAGACGAGTCTGAGGTAGTGCTGGTCATTTAGTGATCTCACGAAAAGCCATCTCGTCGTTACTGTGATTATGGCTGATGTCGCGGCGACGGCGCCCAGGACTACCGCCCCCACCACCGCCGCACGAGCGGGTGCGAAAAGTGCTAGCGCTAATGGAGACACTGAGCAAAGGACGAACGGTACCATGACGAGGACAGTATCCCACCCGTATCGACCCAGCTTGCCCTTCAGCACAATTCCGACGAACTCGTTGAACCGCGGATTCCGGTTAGACAAGTACTTCAACCAGTTGTCTCGCGCAAGAATGTTGAAGGAGACGGAGCTCAGGGAGACGACGACCGTGACTATCAGAGACAGCGCGGCGAGAACTACACCCACGAGGCTCACGGGGTCCACCGCTGAACTCAATGTCGGAAACCTCTGCCTCACATCACTGAGTCATCAGATTTCACATCTCCTGCCCAGACGAGATTCCAAGGGAGAGTTGGCGGTCAGACCCTAAGGCCCCTGGCCCATCGGAAGACCAGTCCTTCCCTCTTGGGAAGCGTGCTGCTTTGAACGCTCAACTGGCATTGAAAGCAGGATTCTGCCGAAGATCCGCACTCGATCGGCGCCGGAATCCGGTCCGATTTCTTCAACGTGGCCGGCCTTCATCGGCTCAAGCACACAGTTCGTGCTCCGGGCCTGCAGAACGGTGCGACTATCGATCCCCCACTTCTGCGTGAGACGACCTGTAGAAGCCGCTCGGACATTGGTCCCGCCTCGCAAAGTCGTTCGTCTGATGGCGGACAAACGTCAGCTACAACGATTCAGAACGGGGCCTAAAGTGTGACCAGCGCGTTGTTCTCACATCAGAGGATTGTGGATCCACTATGGAGGATCCGGGACAGACCTGGACCGGAAAGCCGGAGTTTCGGGACAAACCGCGGAGCGACGTCCGGTCCAACCCCAGGTACAACGATTCCGGGGCGGACTATTGACGCGGTCCGGGTGATGGTCCCACTTCAGAGAATCGTCGTACCCGTTCCAGTATCCGCCGGCGGTGCGACGATCGGATTCAGGGAGCTTTTGGAACTAACTATGGTCCTACGGCGGCAACGTCGGTACAACGTAGGTACAACCTAGGTGCATCGTGGGGTAACGCAGGTACAACGTAGGTTAGGTGACCGAGCAGAGTCAACGACAGCCTCGATGAAGAGTGCTACGAAGAGTGCAATGGTTTGGGGCAGGTACACAGTTGCCTGACGGACCCAGAAGCCACGTCAGAGAACCGTTGCACTCGTCCCTCAAGCCGGAGACAGTACAACGACCATGATTCCGACTCCGTCGGGGCTAACTTTGGTGCAAGAGTACATCATAGGTGCAACGTAGGTACGGGAAATCTAGCAGAGTCGGCGATCGCTCGGGCGAAAAGTGCAACGAAAGGCGCAACGATTAGGGCAGGTGCAATCCTGCTGGATGGACCCCCCTTCCCACGTCAGAGAATCGTTGCACCTATTCCGGCATCCGGAGGTGGTACAAAGACAAGAATCAGGGTTCCTTGGGGACTAACCGGGGTGCTAAAGTGCAATTCGTTGCCCCTCGCGCGCGGGCGTGCGCGCGAGGAGTAGAATGAAAAATCCCGGGATGCCACCGGGTGGGCCGTCGGTTGACTCGCGCGCTCGGGAGAGAACCGGGCGGAGCGGATGGGTTGCCACCGCGCAGATCACCCCGACCAAGCAGCGAAGCAGGTGCTTCGCTACTGGGATCGGGGAACTACGAATTGGTCCCACGGTGCCCTGTCGATGGACTGGCGAGCGAGGGGGGGTCGCCCCGGCCGTCTTCGGAAGGCCGGCCTTCTGAACAATTGCGAGGGTGCTACGGTTCGCGACATAAGAAAGTGACCGCGGGTGCAAGGAGTGCACTCCAAGCCCTGGACGACGTCCCGGAGGCGAGACCCTTAGGGTCTCATCGGCCGCGCCCAGCCTGCTCTTCTCGCAGACCTGCAGCCCCGGACCCGCGGCCCCCCTTTGCCGCCACATCGCGCTGAAGCAGGGGCCAACTGGCGATTGACTGAGTGCCGTATTGGTGCCGTCCTGCTACCCCTGGCCCCTGATGCGCTAGAAGTGCAACGCGGCTCTCTGGCGCTTGCCGGCGGGGGACTTCCGGGCTGCTAGAGCGCCCAGAAGCGGTCAGTGGTCAACGCTCCTTGTCCATTAGCGGCCCGTACGAGCGGTCGACCTGCGTCAACCCCTCTCTCATCCTCTCCAAGTCGAGCCCGATGTAGTGCACCGACATCTCGAGGCTCGCGTGCCCGTAGAGATTCTTCAGCTGCACGAGATCCATCCCCGCCGCGTGGGCGACCCTCCCAAAGGTGCGGCGGAGGTCGTGGTGCGACACTCTGAGCCCATGCTCCCCGAATCCGGCCGCGCGGACAGCTCCCGCGAGCTGCTGATCGGCCCACGAAGGGGAGAACGGCATGATTCGGTCCGTCGGGTTAGTCCCGGCGAGGCGGGACGCGAGCTCCCCCCTCGCGATCTCGCTCAGGGGGATTTGGCGCCACTTCCCGCCCATCCGGCCCTTCCCCTGCACGTTCAGCCATCCCTCGGCCAGGTTCAGGTCCATCGCCCGGAGACGCAGGACCTCGACCCTTCTGAGGCCGTTAAATCCCTCGAGCGCGACGATCAGCCGGGCGGGGCCCGAAGCCGCCTTGAAGAGCTCGGCGAGTCGCTCCCGAGTGATCCAGCGGCGTCTCTGTGAGGTGCTCGGTGGAAGCCGCCATACCTCGGGGCGCTCCGCGACCGGGTTGCCCTTCCAGCGGAGGAACTGGCGTAGGGCGGCAAAGTGGAACTCGATCGTGGACTTCCCCCACCCCATTCGGGTCCGGAGGGCCGTGACGTGCTCCTCGCCAATCTGGCTGGCGTTCGCGACCTCGGGCTGCACCCCTGCCTGAGACACGAGCGCAGGGATGCGGCCTAGGGTGTAGCGGAGCCCTTTCGCCCATCGGTCCCCTATTGAGCGCCTCTTCTGCCATGTCTTGACGAAGGTGTCAACCTCCAAGTCCCAGGCCTGCCATCGGGCTTTCTGAGGGCCTCCGGAGCGGGCTGGGAGAGCGGCGGTCCCTTCTTGGGCCGTCAGGGAGCGTCCGGGGAGCGGCTCAAAGTCTCCGAGCACCTTCTGTGTGGTCCGCTTCTCGATGTCGAGCTGGGGATTGATCGGGACGATCTGCGTCATCACTCCAACAGCGGAGGTTCTACGTAGGCACCGACCTGCAATGTGGCGCGCCAGAGGCCAGGTTGGTCTATCCCGGTCTATCCTGGCGCAATATCAACCGACCCATGGCTTCCCGTCGGCCGTGAGCTAGATCTGGTCGCGAGTTGCTGACCGGAATTGTTCGGCCTACTCGCCGTCGCCAGGGTGCTCCGCAGCATCCACGAGAAGGGGATTGTGAGTTTCGCCAAGCCTCCTTGTCCTTCTCTTAGGGCTCTTGATTTCAACCTCGGGAGCAGGCTTGAACGTGACGTTCCGGAACGGAGGGTACGCCGGTTGCACTCCTTCAAAGAGGGCTCGAACTGTGATGATTTGGTAGCGATCGTACTTGTCGTCAGCAGAGAGCTTCCAATCCGGCCGGTAGTAACCCATGCTCGTTGCCTCTGCCCGCATATCCCGACTCGGCTCGTCCAAAGTCACCAGTACGCCGACAGGTGCCTTCTCTCGCTCAATCACACGGCCAAAGTCTCTGACTTCGGAGAGCTTCAGCTTGCCCGACTTCACCTGAATGACTATGGTTTTGACGGGCCCTCCTTCCTTCTCCCGGAACAGCAGCTTACCGTCAATGCCGCTATCTGCTCCCTTCTTCCTTTCCTCGGCTACGGGTCTCGCTCGGATCTTGCCAAGGGCCCACCACTGGAACTGGTAGCGGTCTTGAAGGGCAAGCGCCTCGGCACCGGAGGCGTCTGCCGGCTCCCCAACGACAACATACGAAACTCGGTTACCGTAGGCGTCGTCGAGTCGGCTACGGATGAGCGTTATTGCAAGATGCGTGATATCTACCCCTATCCAGCGCCGACCGAGTCGCTGCGCCGCTGCCACGGTGGTTCCACATCCGCAGAATGGGTCGAGAACTGTCTCGCCGGGATTGCTACTAGTGGCTACGATGCGCTCCAAAAGGGCCTGAGGCTTTTGAGTTGGGAATCCCAGCCTCTCGCCGGCAAGCGCACCAAGGGCTGGGAGGTCTGTCCAAAGGTTCTGGAGACGTACCCCTGGGGACTCATCAAGGTACATCTTCAGTCGAAGCGCACCGTCCGGAGTCGATGGAAAGTGCAACCTCCCCTCAGAGTCGTATCTCTTCAATCGTTCTTCGTTGCATACCCACCCGTTCGGATGCGGATGGTATGTCACGCCGGTGCTTGCAGTGTACTCGAATCGCAGATTGGGGCGCGGAGAGGGGTTGCGCAGTGTCACCGATTGCCAGCGTCGACCGTCGGGATCCAAACCCTTGAAAGTAGATCGGACATAGTCTTCAGAGAATGGCGCGAACTGCTGATTCCAAGTGTAGCTCTCTGACTTCGTGTAGACGAGGATGTTGTCGCAGACTGATCCGAAGTTTCGGCCAACATTACCGTGGCTGTGCGTCCGCATCCAAGTCAGCTCATTCAGGAAGTGCTCAGGCTTGAATACCGAGTCCAACAGGATTTTGAGATAATGGCTGGCAGTCGGATCGCAGTGGAGATACAGCGTTCCAGTCGATCGCAGAACCCTACGAAGCTCCACCAACCGAGGCGCCATCATCGACAGGTAGGCGAGCATGTCGCTCTCGCCGAGCAGTGAGTGAAATGCCCCAAGGGCCTCTGCCGCCTTTCCACCCTGATTGACGGTTTCGTCGAAAATTTGCCGGGCCGCGCTGTCCCACCGCCATGAATCGCTGAACGCTTGTATCTGGGCGGCGGAGCGGGTTCCATCCTGTTCTGCGAAAAGGACGTTGTAGTCCTGATTGGAGTTGAAGGGCGGATCAAGATAGACAAGGTCGATCGACTCACTCGGAAAGGAGTCACGGTTTCGGAGAATGGGAAGGTTGTCTCCGTAGTACAGCATGTTGGCTTCCGTCAAGGTCATCCTCGGAGGGTGACCGTGATGACGGTC
>Ga0187803_10000455_pt1 | contig 16391 bp, 13 predicted proteins | sample NC_wetland_sal_i_2_FD_132425 | JGI IMG/M metagenome (GOLD analysis project Ga0187803, IMG submission 132425) | Wetland sediment microbial communities from Neuse River Estuary, North Carolina, USA - Control_3 | ecosystem: Environmental > Aquatic > Freshwater > Wetlands > Sediment | place: USA...
GCCAGGGACGGAGTTGAACCGCCGACGCCAGCCTTTTCAGGGCTGCGTACTACCAGCTTATCTCCCTGGTTATTCAACAACTTAACTTTGCAGAGTGGCCCCAGTTTTGTGACCACTCTGTGACCAGCGCCGATGTTCGCCTAGCGTCGGCTTTAAGCCCGAAGCTCTTTCTACCTCCAGTTAGTCCTACAAATTCTTCCCCTGACAGAAGAATCGAGAACGCTGATTGTGCGACTCAAAAGCTTGGGATTCACGCCACGAAAACAGATGAAGCTTTACGGCGAGAAGTTTGAGATGGCTGGTGACCCGGTGGCGATCACTGATGATCTGGTTTTGGTGGACGCGATCGACTGGAGATCATGGCAGATGAGGCGAGCGCGAATTCCGCTGCCGACCTTGAAGATGGCAAGCGAGCGAGCCGCGTAAACGACTCAGCCCCATAACCGATAATGACACAGTAGCCGTCCAAGTCTAGGCAAAAACGGGGCCCGACAGCCCAGAGTTCACTTGGAACGCGAGCGACTACTACGACGTAAGAAGGGGATCTTCAACGTTCGCGCAATCTCAGGCCAGAACTCCCGGAGCACATCGGTGCCTGCGTCCGTTGCGATACCTGCAGTCACTCGAGTTGCCGCAGAGCCGAATCCGCGCCGGTTTCCTGGATGGTAGAGATTTTGCAAGGTCGCGCATGATCCGGCGGTAAGCCACTCCGAATAGTTGAACATCCTGTTACCCGAGTCGGAGCGGGCCACAACAACATGAACGAGTGCATGACGGAGTCGCCGGGTAGCACTGCCCGTCGCTCGCCTGTAGTATCGCGGATCTTCGCGAAGCAGAGATGGGTAGAGAAATGTTCCAAAGAAGCTTCCGGAGGCGTCGTCTGCGACTGCTGTCCCGACGCGCTTTCCATAACCGCCCGCGCCTTGGCCGAATGCTGAATCGTCGTTGTTGGCCTGAGCGAGCGCCGCGTTGAAGCCAGCTGTCAAGAATGTGAGTGGCTCAGAGCCGTTTTGAACAAACATGTCGAACTTCTGGCCAGCAGTGAGTCCACATATGCGTGGCCCCTTCCCAGAATACGGTCTGTGAACCGTTTTCAGTTCGACCTTATGTGTAAGAAACGCCTCGACCTTCTTAAAGCGCCCGTTGACGTCGGAGACTGAAAGCATCGGCACTGGTTGAACGCAGCCGTTGTTGTCGCGTGCCACAGGCGCATCCGGTAGCGCCGCCTTCGCTTCCTGCGCGACAGCCAGCTTCGTTAAGGCCATGATCAACCAAGTCAGGACCAGGATACGTGCCTTCCATAGGCTCACAAGATGATGTCTCAATGCGCTCGGCATTCAACTCCAACTCTGCCACGCCTGTAGCACATCGGTTTCCAGAGATACGCACGCCGTGGGGCGCCTTGCTAAATAGTGGTGGCGAAATCTCGCCACTACGACGATCAAACCAGTCAGCTGCATTTCATGGTCTCGCCTTAACTTCAATGTCTTCTCCGCGTTAGTGCCGCACCGAATTGAAAGGGAACTGGCCTCGGACGTGCACCTTGGCTGATTGCGTTTCAACGTCAGAACAACAGGCGCACAAAACTTCTGAAACAGGAGAACTCTCATGGAAAAGATGTTGGTAGTAGTTTTCGAAAACGAAAAGAAGGCATTTGAGGGAACCCGAGCTCTAGCAGATCTTGATCTTGAAGGGAGCATCGCGGTTCATGCGGAAGCAGTGATTCAGAAGAACCAGGACGGAACCGTCAGCATGAAGCAAGCGGAAGACGATTTCCCAGTTCGCACCGTCGGCGGAACTGCCATCGGCAGCCTCATTGGCTTGCTCGGCGGCCCTGTTGGCTTCGGCATCGGTGCTGCCATTGGAGCAACGACAGGCATGGTCGCGGACGTATACGTTGCGGGAGTGGACGACGACTTCCTCGCCAATGTTGCGGCAAAGCTTACGCCTGGCAAGGTTGCAGTGGTTGCTGATGTGAGCGAAGAGTGGGTAACACCTGTGGACGCGAGAATGGAAGCAATCGGTGGCGTCGTGTTTCGCACGGCGAGACAGGACTATGAAGCAGAACAACGTGCGAAAGAAATCGCGGCCCTCAATGCCGAAATCGCTGAGTTGGAGGCCGAGGCCGCACAAGCCAAGGCTGAGCGGAAGGCCAAGATCCAGGCAAAGATAGATGACCTCAATCGCAAGTTGCAGGCGAAACGCGACCAGGCAAAGCAACGCTCAGAACAGATCGAAAATGAAACCAATGCCAAGGTGAAAGCCTTGCAACAGAAGCTCGCAAACGCTCAGTACGAGACGAAGGCAGCCATAAACAACCGGATTGCAGAAATTCGGAATCGTTACGAGCAGGCCTTGACAACACTGCGAACCACAACCGCCACGCAGTTGAGGAAAGCCGCCGCGAAACTGGACAAAGCCAGCTAGTGCTCCGGGTTCCCATGCGCGATAGACTCTGGGCGAGCCGCTTTCATGGCGGCTCGCCTCGTTTGCCTTAAGTTCGTGTAGGACGGCTCGCACTATTGGTTGAAATCGATTTGCGAGGTAGAAACGCGTGCCAGGACAAACCTCACTAGCTCAACCTAATCAGCAAGGACGTATTGCGGACGTGTCACCTGGGAAGTTTTCGGTTGGGACGGTCTTCCTGTTGGTCTTGGCTGCCGTCGCACTCTACTTCTGCTACGTGATAGCCCGGCCTTTTCTAACGCCCATCTTTCTGGCCCTGATGATCGCAATCGTCTTTCATCCGATCCATGTTCGGATCGAAAGCCGTATCCGGCGCAGGAATTTGGCGGGCCTGACCTCTACGCTTCTCGTTCTGATCGCGTTTGTTCTGCCCACGGTAATACTGGGAGTCCTCGCTGCTCGGGAGGCTCACGCGCTGTATATCGTGTTGAGCCAGAGAAGCGCCGAACAGGGCGGCTGGAATCCATATGCAATGCACTTCGTCGACCGTTTTTCGGGATGGGCGGGACACTCCGTTGACCTTTCCAAAGTTGACATCCGCGGAGCGTTGGTTCGTTCCCTGGAGCAGGTTAGCCATAGTTTGTTTTCCTTGGGAACGCATTTTCTAAGCAACATCGTTTCATTCTTTGTGGAAGCGATCATTGTGTTCTTCACGCTTTTCTTTCTGTTCCGCGAGGGCGAGTCATTGAAACTGCAGCTGGCCTCATTCTTGCCGCTTAGGAGTGACCAATTCGAGCGCTTATTCACTGGGATCAGCAATTCGATCGTCGCCAATGTGTATGGCTGCCTGGCTGTTGGAGCGACGCAGGGGATCCTGATGAGCTTGGGCTTCTGGGCGCTTGGCCTGCCGTCTCCTGTTCTATGGGGATTGGTTACGGCTCTCTGTTCTTTGCTTCCCATTGTTGGCTCATTTGTAGTGTGGGGACCCACTACGATGTACCTCTTCATCTCCGGACACTGGGTAAAGGGCTTGATCTTGTTATTTTGGAGCGCAGCGGTAGTGTCGCAAGTTGACCATCTGCTCCGAACGTGGATCATCAGCCAACGAGCCAACATGCACCCTTTACTGATGTTTTTCGCATTGTTAGGTGGCGTGAAGGCGTTCGGAGCGCTCGGGCTGTTCATCGGGCCGGTGGTGGTATCGGTTACGCTCGTAGCTCTTCAGATGCTGCGCGAATCGAACCTTGAGTCCTCTGTCAGGCAGGAACAACATGTCATCTAGTTCAGCCGCAACCGCCAAAGGGCTCGCCGGCCTGACCAGTGCGCAAGCCGCGGAATCTCTGTCACGCTTCGGCCCAAATGAGCTGGCCACAACGAAGCGCTACTCCCTGGTTGCCGATCTCTGGCATTCGCTGGCAAATCCCTTGACCATCATTCTGCTGATGGCAGCGGCGGTTTCGGCATTTCTCGGACAAACAGCGGATGCAGTGATCATCGGCACCATGGTTGTGCTAAGCACGATCATCGATCTGGTGCAAACGCATCGGTCGGTTAACGCGATGAATAAGCTCCGCGCCCAGGTCTCTCCAACCGCCACGGTGCTCAGGGATGGAGACTGGAAAGAAGTCCATCGCCGCGATCTGGTGCCGGGCGATGTAATCCGGCTTTCTTCCGGAGACCTCGTTCCTGCCGACGCGCGCCTCGTCCAGGCTTGTGATTTGTACGTTCAGCAAGCCGCACTGACGGGCGAGTCGCTTCCCGCCGAAAAGAACGTCACCAATGATCCCGCTTCAACCAAAGCTGACGCGCAAAATATGGTGTTCCTGGGCACCTCGGTCGTTAGCGGCACGGGAATGGCGGAGGTAGTGAACACCGGCGCTCGCACGGCATTCGGCGACATCGCGGCCCGGCTGGCTGCAAAACCGCAAGAAACCGCGTTCAGCAAGGGCTTACGGGATTTCAGTAGTTTCCTTGCGCGAACGGTCCTGTTCCTGGTCTTGTTTCTAATTATCGTCAGCATCGCGCGCCACCGCGATCCACTGCAATCTCTGCTTTTCGCCGTCGCATTGGCTGTCGGGCTAACTCCTGAGTTCTTGCCTATGATCACAGCGGTGACGCTGTCGCGGGGCGCCGTAGCGATGTCGAAGAAGAAGGTGATCGTAAAGCACCTTGCTTCAATCGAAAACCTCGGGAGCCTCGACGTGATCTGCAGCGATAAGACGGGCACGCTTACGGCCGGGACAATGTCGCTTCACGACTCTCTTGATCCATTCGGGAAACTCTCGCGACGGCCTCTCGATCTGGCTCATTTGAACAGCAAGTTTCAGACGGGCATTCGAAGTCCCCTCGATGACGTAATTCTCCATCAGTCGGCTGTCGACCTAACGGGCTACACGAAATCCGATGAGATTCCGTTCGATTTTGAGCGAAGGCGACTTTCGGTCATCGTGACACATGGCCCAAAAGAAATCCTGATCACAAAAGGCGCTGCGGAAGGGATTCTCCCTCTGCTCTCATCGTACGAGGTCGAAGGACAAATCGTGCCCATCAACGCCGATGCTAGGGCGCGCATACAGTCCAACGCCAACAATCTCGGGAGTCAGGGTTTCCGCTTATTGGCGGTCGCTTACGCCGACGTGCCACCGCGAGCGAGTTATTCCGTTCGGGACGAGCAGAACCTGGTCCTCGCTGGTTTTCTGAGCTTCGCGGACGAACCAATGGCTGATGCCGCCGAGGCGCTCGCATCCTTGAGACGGGACGGGGTGGAGACAAAGATCATTTCGGGCGACAACGGCCGCGTCACAGGACATGTTTGCGCCGAGGTAGGTGTCGATCCGGGCCAAATCGTAACCGGTGATGATTTGGAGAAGCTGACTGATCCTGCGCTCCAGCACGCAACTGAAAGCACCCGCGTTTTCGCTCGCGTCTCGCCGGCACAGAAGAATCGCATCCTCTTAGCTCTGAAACACAACGGTCATGCGGTCGGCTTTATGGGCGACGGCATCAACGACGCCCCTTCACTGCATGCGGCGGACGTTGGCATATCTGTGTCGAGCGCCGTCGACGTCGCGCGTGAAGCCGCTGATGTGGTTCTTGTTCAACCCGGGCTGCGCGTACTGCACGACGGCATTCTCGAGGGCCGAAAAGCCTTCGGCAACGTGATGAAGTACCTCATGATGGGGACGAGTTCGAACTTTGGAAATATGTTCAGCATGGCTGGAGCTTCTCTTTTTCTGCCGTTCTTGCCTATGCTGCCGACCCAGATCCTCCTTAACAATTTGCTGTACGACATGGCGCAACTCAGCATTCCGACCGACAATGTTGACGAAACCTATCTTGAAAAACCTCAGCACTGGAACATCGGCCTGATCCGCAGATTCATGATTTATGTGGGACCGATTAGTTCGATCTTCGATTTCCTGACTTTCTTCGTTCTGCTGCAGGTTTTCCACGCGAGCGAAGCGTTCTTCCATACCGGCTGGTTCGTGGAATCGTTGATGACGCAGACACTGGTTTTGTTCGTCATTCGGACCTCGAAGAACCCGCTGCGCAGCCGGCCTAGCCGAGCGCTTGTTGCGACTTGCCTCGGCGCCGTGGCAGTTGGGATATTTCTTCCCTTCAGTCCGCTCGCCCGTGTGTTGGGCTTCACGCCGTTGCCGTTTTCGTTTTTTGTGTTCCTTGCGGTGGTAACCGCCGCGTACCTCGTACTTGTCGAGCTTGCCAAGCGTCACATTCTGAAACCGTCAGCAGAATCGCAAGCGTTAGCCGTCAAGGCGGCGGCATAAAGGCGTCATTATGGCTTGGCTCCTTGCGACACATGTTCTCCGGAAGACCTTGCCTGAGATTGCGTGGAAATGGATACACGGCCTCGGCGGCCCTGGGCTGATATTGCTGGGCATTCTCGACAATTCGCCCGTGATGTCTACCCCGCCTGGCATGATCGACGTACTCGTGATCGCGCTAGCAACTGACCATCACGGTTGGTGGCCGTATTACGCGATCATGGCCGCAATTGGTGAAGTGATAGGCGGATATATAACGTATGATCTGGCGAAAAAAGGTGGCCATGCGACGCTCGAGAAGCAGATAGGAAAAGATCGAGCCGAGAAGATTTGCGGCATTTTCGAAAAACACGGCACCGCCACAGTGCTAGCGGGTGCAGTGCTGCCACCGCCCTTTCCGTACACGACTGTCTTGATCGCTGCGGGAGTCATGCAGTACCCCAAACGGAGGTTTCTGGCTGCGCTTGCCGCTGGCCGGCTGCTGCGGTTCTTTGGTGAAGCCGCACTAGGTCGCGTTTATGGTCATCGGGTCGTGGACGTTGTTGCGGCTCACTACCAGTTCATGGAAAAGCTGCTGATCGTTTTGGCGGTATCGGTGCTCATTGGGGCTGTCGTGTATTTTGCCTGGTATCGCCCGAAAGCAAAGCCAGAAAATCAGGCGCATGATAGCCAAAACGCGCCTGCTGACAACGCTCACGAGCACATAGCACATTAGGAGAAAGCGACCATGAGCCCAATCAAACGCTTCGGATTTGGGAGATGGAGCCTGCTTGCGACCAGAGTTGCGCTCACATTAACGCTTCTGGGGAGCGGCACCGGTTCTGCACAGTCGACCTCGGGGCTGCACGACTTCTTTGCGAATAACATCGGCCTGAGCGAAGACCAGATTGCTGCAATCAAGAGCGGGAAAGCAGTGGTGAAAGGGATGCCGCCGCGCAGCCCCGCCGAGGTCCTTCTGTTTGGAGCGGTTTATGTCCATGCCGCACCCGAGAAGTACCTCCAGTTTGCGAATGATTTCGACCGCCTTCGCCAACTCCCGAATTACCTGGCGCTCGGAGTCTTCAGCAACCCTCCTCAGCTTTCGGACCTGACCGGCTTCTCTTTCGACGATGATGACATCAAAGCGCTGAAGGACTGCAAACCGGGCAATTGCCTTATCCAAATGCCCGCGAGTTCCATGGACCAGGCCCAGAACGCAGTTGATTGGTCATCGGCAGATCCCAGCCAGCAGGTGAACCCACTTCTACGGAAGGCGGCGCTGGAGCTTGTACGCCGATATCAAAGAGATGGCAACCAGGCGCTCGGCGTGTTCCACGATAAGCGCAATCCGACGGATGTGCCCCAGCAGTTCGCGTGCATGCTCAGCTACGCCAAAGCGCTTCCGGAGCAACTTCCGGAGTTCCATCGTTACCTCCTGAAGTACCCGGACCAAAGACCCGCCAACACGGACGACGCTTTCTACTGGGCCAAGGTTAAGTTCGGATTGAAGCCGACGCTGCGGATCGTGCACCTTATCACTATGCGTGGCAAACCGGGAGATCCGGTGGTCTATGCCATGGCCGAAAAGCAGCTCTATTCCAGTCACTACTTCGAAACCGCGCTTGATCTTTCCTTCTGCGTACGCGCAGGCGAGAAGGCCGACGAACCCGGCTTCTACTTAATCAAGGAGATGGGGTCCGAGCAGGCGGGGCTCACTGGTTTGAAAGGTTCAATCGTCAGAAAAGCAGCGGTGAGTGGTTCACTCTCGAATCTGCAGAAGGCCCTGACTGCGATACGCAACAACTTAGAGCAGTAGCCAAATACCCTAACTTGGCCTATCGAGTGTCTCGGGCTCTATCCCAAAAAAGCCCAATCTTGAGGGGTTGTCCGTACCGTAAGCACCGGGCATGATGCGTTACACACGACATCGTAGGCGGTGGACCACGGCAGATGCGACGTGCTTTCCACGTGGCTTCTACACTTCAAGCCCAGTACGATGACTTCAGGATCAAGCTTGCTGGCTGAACGTAAAATTCCTTCTGCCGGCTCACCAAAATTGACGGCGAGTTGCGGTTCAGCCGCCAACGGGATATTCGCAATAAGCGGCTGTAAACGTTTTCGGGCGTCCGATTCCGCGGCGCGTCGCATTTCCACCACATCAGCGGCCGTATACCAGCGATGCCCCTCAACGTCTGGTACGGCTGAGAGAATGTGAAGCAGTACCAAGTTGCTTCCGCGCTGGTTGGCCAAGGAAATCGCGTGAGGCAGTGCTTTTAGAGACGCGTCGCTGAAGTCGGTAGCGAACAGCAGCGATCGCGGAGTGCCGTCTGGCTCCAGATGGGCGTTGGCGGGTGAACCCGGACCGACCGTGAGCACTCGGCAGCAAGCACTACGGAAAATCTGCTCGGCTACCGACCCAAGCACCAGTCTTTTCACCCCTGTTCGGCCGTGCGTGCCTAAGACAACCAAATCAATACCCTGTTGCTTGATTTCAGCCTGCAGTTCGTTCCAGATGTCGCCCGAGCGCACGATGACTTGATGCCGAAGATCGCGAAGTGCTCCGTTTTCAACCAGTTTTCTCTCCGCCAACATCGCATCCCTTAACGCCGCCGTAGTCGCTGCAGCTACTGCGTCGGGACCATTCATGGTTAGCCCCAAGGAAGACACAACGTGCATAACGTACAGCTTTGCGTCATAGTACCGCGCGATTGAAAGTGCGTGGTGAAGGGCCTTTTCAGAAGCTGAAGAGAAATCGGTAGCGACGAGGATGGATTTCAGATGAATGTCTGTGTCTATGCTCACAGCCTGCACGGACATATAAGACCTCCTTCTCCGACAGTCAACGCGCGTTCACGACGTGCTTTAAGAAACGAATCCTCATTAGACCCGGCAATCCGATGCCCAGTCAGCCCTGCCGACATACGCAACTTGGTCAATGTTTGCAGCGCATTAGAACCGTAGATGAAGGTTTCGACAGCCGGACCACTACGGGTTCGTCAGTGTGGTGATATTTCATCACTCGGGGGCGCTGCTGGTGCTAAGATGGCGATGCCTTTTAGCCAACGTCAGAGCATACGTTGTAAAGCCTCGCTCACTTCGCGAAAGAAAACGATCAGGAGGCTCCCATGCCGCCTACATCGACCCGAGCCAAAATTATTCCCATGGACACTCCTCGAATATCATCCGTGGATGCGACCTCGCGGCCGCTACTCAGACATTATGAAACCCTCCTGGAAGTCGCCGGATCTGTAGCCTCCAGCCTAGATTTGTCGGAAGTTTTTCGAGAGCTTCTTGACCGCATTCAAGACTTCGGCAAGTTCGACTTTCTTGCTTTGATCCTCCACGACCCAGTCGAAAATGTTATGCGTCTCAATGCATTGCACGCAGTGGTGCCGATAACGGTGCCCGTATCGCCCCAGATGCCAGTCGCGGAGAGTTTCGATGGATGGGTATGGCAAAACCAGGAGCCGCTGATCATCGCAGATCTCGGAACTGAGAACCGCTTCCCCAAACACCTTGAAATGATCAGAGGTAACGGCATTCGTACGTTCTGCTCGCTTCCCGTGACGACAGCAAGGAAGGCGTTTGGCGCCTTTTCGTTCGGCAGTCGCGAGACTAACGCGTATACAGATTCGGAATTGCAGTTCATGGAGAAGTTAGCGACTCAGCTAGCTCTTGGTGTTGAGGCCACAAGCGCCAATGCCACCGCGAAAACTTATGAGCAACGGCTCGCAAGAGAACTGCAGCGAGTGCGACTCGTACACGATATCACCAATACCCTGGTGAGACGCCTGGATCCTCAGGATCTGTTTCAGGAAGTCTCGAGATGCATCGGCCAGGTCATGCAAAGCGAGTACTGTCGTCTCGCCTTATACGATCCCGCCAAAAATCAATTTCGTCTGTTAGCGTTGGATTCCGCGGGGCAGCATGCTGAAGAAAGCCTGATTCCCATCGAGGGTTCGCCATGGGGCCGTGTGTTGGCTACGCGTAATCCGATCCTCGTCAACCGTTTGAATCTGCGTGACTATCCTCATGGCGTGCAGCTTCTAGGTCAAGGAATCAAATCCGGTTGTTGGCTTCCGCTCGTCAATCGAGATCGCTTCCTTGGAGTGCTGAGTGTCTGCAGCTCCCGAGAAGCGGCATTCACGCAGGAAGATGTGACGCTCCTCACCGACGTGGCGAATCAGGTTGCACTTGCTCTTGATAATGCATTGGCGTTTCGGGAGATTGCCGAACTCAAAGATAGGTTGGCGGAGGAAAAGATCTATCTCGAAGAGGAGATCCGAACCGAACACAACTTCGAGGAAATCGTCGGAAACAGCCCTGCGATCAAACACGTCCTGCAGGAAATCGAGATCGTGGCCAAGACGGATTCAACTGTGATGATCTTGGGCGAAACAGGAACGGGTAAGGAATTGATCGCGAGGGCTATACACAATCTCAGCCACCGGCGCGGCCGGGCATTGGTAAAACTGAACTGTGCGGCCATTCCTACTGGACTGCTGGAGAGCGAATTGTTCGGTCACGAAAAAGGCGCCTTCACGGGAGCAATTGCGCAGAAGATTGGGCGGGTGGAACTGGCCAACAAGGGCACTCTTTTTCTGGACGAAGTGGGTGATATATCCCTCGAACTGCAACCAAAACTCTTACGCGTTTTACAGGAGCAGGAATTTGAGCGCCTGGGATCTACTCGTACGATTCAGGTGGATGCACGGCTGATTGTCGCTACCAATCGAGATCTCGAGGCGATGATGAACCAGCGCACGTTCCGTCAGGACCTCTACTACCGGCTCAACATTTTCCCGATTCAGGTTCCCCCTTTGCGCGAGCGGCCCGGTGATATCCCACTACTCGTCAACTTCTTTGTTAATAAACATTCGAAGCGAATTGGCAAGCACATTGAAAAGATTCCTACTGAGGCAATGCGAACGTTATCGTCATGGCATTGGCCCGGAAACGTTCGAGAGCTGGAAAATGTGATTGAGCGGGCCCTGATCTTATCGCAGGGCACGACGCTCAACGTTCCCCTTGGAGAACTCAAGTCGCACACTGCCGCACCAATGGTCCGTGAGAGCGTCTCAACATTTGTGGCCTCCGAACGGGAAATCATACTCCGCGCTCTTCGTGAAGCCGACGGTGTCGTTGCGATCGCAGCAGGCAAACTCGGTATAAAACGCACAACCCTGAATTCAAAAATGCGAAAGCTGCAAATTTCACGCCGTGACTTGTTCGCGAATTGAATTACAACCACAATGAGGTTTCCCACTCAAGTCGGCGTTGGCTTGAATGGGTGCTCACATTTCAAAATTGATCTAGCCGTTGGCAACCAGCGCAAGCGGCGCATCTTCTGGGCTGGCCTTCGCCAACGCAGCCAGAGCGTTCTTGACTGCATTGCCGTCCACCGTCTCGTGTTCCAGGAGCTCGACAGCGAGCGTCTTGAGCGCAGGTTGATGTTCGGTCAGCAGATTCTGTGCACGGTCGTATTGTTCGGTCACGATACGCTGAACTTCTGCGTCAATCAGCTTTCGCGTCTCCGGGCTGAGGTGGCCATCATCCTCGACCGATTGTCCCATGTATTGCATTTGTTGACCGGCATAGCGCACCGACCCGAGTTTCGGGCTCATGCCAAACTCGACCACCATACGCCGCGCCAACTGAGTCGCCCGCATGATGTCGTCACTCGCTCCCGTACTGATCTTATGGAACTGCAGCAATTCCGCGGCGCGCCCGCCGAGCATGACTGCAATCTTGTCCTGCAATTCCTCAGCAGTGAGCAGATAGCGGTCCTCGGTTGACGTTTGCATCGTGTAACCAAGAGCTCCCCGGCTGTGAGGAACGATACTGATCTTTGCGACCGGCTCGCCGTTGACGAGCTCGGCCACAAGAGCATGCCCGGACTCGTGGTAAGCAACTGTCATCCGTTCTTGCGGGTTCATAACTCGGCTTTTCTTCTCCGAACCTGCGACCACGCGCTCGATCGCTGTCTCGAAATCCCCTAGTGTGACAGCCGGAGCTTTCTCACGCGCCGCCATTAATGCCGCTTCGTTCATTGCATTGGCAAGGTCGGCGCCGCTAAAACCGGCTGTCATGCGAGCTGCCCGTTCGAGATCGAACTCGGAGGACAGCTTGATGCTCTTGCTATGTATTTTGAGGATTTGAATTCGACCACTGAGGTCGGGATTGCCTATGGCAATCTGCCGGTCGAAACGTCCCGCACGCAAAAGCGCCGGATCGAGCACCTCAGGGCGATTAGTTGCCGCCATGATGATAACCGGCGCGTCAGCATCGGATTTGAAGCCATCGATCTCGGCCAGCAGCTGATTGAGGGTCTGCTCCCGCTCGTCATTGGTGCCCAGCCGCATCGCACCGCCACGGCTTTGGCCAATGGCGTCAATTTCATCAATGAACACGATCGCTGGAGCGACTTTGCGAGCCGTTTCGAACAGGTCACGCACCCTGGCCGCACCAACGCCGACGAACATCTCCACGAATTCCGATCCACTGGTTTCAAAGAAGGCTACATGCGCCTCGCCGGCCGTCGCCTTGGCCAAAAGCGTCTTGCCGGTTCCCGGCGGTCCAACTAGCAGAACACCTTTCGGTATGCGCCCGCCAAGGGTTGCAAATTGCTCGGGAGTTTTTAGAAACTGAATAATCTCCTGCAAATCGGCAATCGCTTCGTCCGCTCCCCCCACGTCCTTATAGGTGACCGTGATGTCTTCGGGTTTCACTTCAGTGGCTTTGCTCTTTCCCACTCCGAAGATGCCGCCCATCCCCGCCTGTCCGCCCATCCGCTTATACGCGGCAGACCAGAAGAAGCCCAATATGACCAGTGGGAGCGCATATTGCAGCAAAATAGCGCCAATGGGATTCGGAGGACGCTGAAACTGGTACTTCACATTCGCGTCCTTGAGGTCATCGACCAGGTGCGGGTCAGAGCCGGTCATGAACACGGTATTGAATGCCTCCTGCGAAGCACTCCCCTTCGGGTCCTTCATTTTGCCGACAATCGTGCGATCGCCGAGCGTCACCTCGACGATCTGGCCGCCTGCTAGCTTACTCTTGAACTCGCTGTAAGAGAGTTCAGTGCTCTTATTGGCAAACGGAGCAAAGAACAAGCTCTGAAAGAGCCACAGCATAACCAGGCTGGTAAGCAAATAGGTCACGCTGTATTGGGCGAAACGGGATTTTGAGTCGTCGTTCTTCTTGTTGCCGCCGCCCGGCCGGGCCGGCGATGATTTGGTTTGCGACATATAAGATTCTCCTGATCTTCGCAATGCACTCGAACCGCCAAAGTCCTGAATCGTCCTTAGTATTTCGCGCGCACTAGTGTGGAATGCTCCACGATTTCTTCGACGACTGATGTCATGAAGGGATTGCCAGGATGAAGCTCTGCGCCTTCCAGCAGCATGCGTTCGAGAAGTACTTTTCCTTTCTCGTCCACGAACTCGACATCAGTGACGTCGACCCGCAAGTTCATTGTGGAATCGACAGCATGCGTTGCTGTCCAGACGCGCTCAAGCTCGTATACCCAGACTCCACTCAAATTGCCTTCGAGCCGGAAGACTGTCAGTTCACCTTTGTTGATCGTCGTAATGCGGAGCATGACTTTCTCCCTTGCACATCAATTACGCACTCTTGTGCTCATGCAGGCTCAGCGGTTCTTCCTTCGCTTCGCTTTGCTTCCGGACTTCACACGCGTCCCGCCTGAGCAGCCTGGCTTTGGCATCCGCCTCCAATTCAGCGACACCACGCGCTTCCTCTGCTTTCTCTATCTGCTGTTTGATCTTCGCGTCCAGCCGATTGATCCTTTCGTACAGGGTTGCTTTGGCGTCCGCCTTTGCCTGCGCCAGTTCGGCTTTAAGCAGGGCAAGATCTGCTTTCATCTGCACAACATACGCAGATTGCTCGGTCCGCTTCACCTCGGAAAGGGTGTAGCGATACATCACGCCGCCTAGTTCCTGCATTCGGAGATCGGTCCACTTTGTCCACTCTTCATCGATGACGGCGATCAAGGCGAATTTGCCGGGTGGCAGCTCCTCTGAGAGTTTGTCCACGAAGTCGTACGTCATAAGTGCATTGTCGGTCTCCGCGGCAGCGCCGACTACCGTTCCAGCCACCGCGCCGAGAGCAACCGCGGGTGGTCCAGCGGGAAGGGCGATCAGGGCTCCCGGCAAAGTTCCAAGCAGGGTTCTGAGTCCTTCTTTGTTGTTATTGTCGCTGACCGCGAAGGTGCCATCGGGCTGCTTCTGGATGATTGCGTACTCGTGCAGTATGAGGCTGTCTTCACGACCAAGATTCTTGAGCGCGTCAAGCGCTTCGAACACTTGACTGCGCTCATTGAAAACGACCACTATTACGCGATTCATAGTTTTGTCCTGTTGGTTGCAAGCCTGCGCGTTCTACGCAGCTTTCCCTGCTTTGTACGGTTCAATCTTCGGGATGCTGTGCAGTTGTGTGCCAAGTGCTACAAAAGCGATTCCGTCCGTCAGAAGGTTCACTCCGACGACAATCCCGAGGAAGAAGACGGTCATAGCCGGCAGGTACGCGAGTACGACGACGCCCATAGCCAGCGAAACGATACCCGAGAACACCGCCCATCCCCAGCTGGGGAACTTCAGAAGGCTGGCGCCGACAATGCGGAATAGGCCTCCCACAACGAACAAGGAACCCAGAACCAGGGTCACGCCAGCGGCACCCTCGAGCGGGTGGCGCAGGAGCATATAACCGAGAACCCCTTGCACCAGGGCGTTGAGAAAGAACAGAAAGAAACCACTCCAATTGCGGATCCAGAAGGACTGGATCAGGGACACGATTCCACTGAACAGGAGCATCCATCCCAGCACCAGCACGGTGGCGGCGGTGACGATGCCACTGTAGAAAATGCAAAACAGCCCCGAAACCATAAATAGGATCCCGAGAGCCGTAAACCGGCCCCAGTAGCTGCGGATCTCATTGATGCCCGCGGCAAGGGGATTGTCAGTCAAGAAATTGGTCGACATACGTTTCTCCTTTTTTAGGTAATTTTTAGGTAATTTCACGCCGCGTTGAAATCTCTACGCTCGGCGTCCACTGAGACAAAAGCATGTACCACGCCACTCCATCCGGGGCTATTTAGAAATTGTGAAAAAGCGCGATGCTGTTGAGTCGCTTTGGTTTCTTGCCGTTTTTCACTAATGAGGCGTCCGGCCGAGACGCAGACGCGGTCACTACCTCATCGTCACATTGGCGGAATAGCGTCGACGAAGTCGGCGTGAGGCCCAATGAGTGGCGAGCACCACCAAACAGTTCAGTGAATTAAGCCGGATTTCACTCAGTTAAGTTATGGGTGGCAACGTGCAAGTGCTCAGTTGTGCAAAAGGAGCACTAGCTATGGGTGGACTGATTCCGCTCTCAGATGCCTCTCGGAAAACCAGCCGCTTTCCAGCGGCTACGGTTTTCATCATCGTCATCAACGCGATCGTATTCGCGCTTGAATTGGCAGGAGGCGACGCCTTCGTGATGCGCTGCTCCGCCATTCCTGGTGACATCACAGCCGGGCACCACTGGATCAACTTGTTGAGCTCCATGTTTATGCATGCGAGTTGGTCGCACATCATCGGCAACATGGTCTTCCTGTGGGCGTTCGGGCCCGAGATCGAAGAGGCGATGGGTTCTCTGCGCTACCTGATCTTTTATCTTTCCGGCGGATTCATAGCTAGTCTTTGCCAGATCGCGGTGACTCCACACTCAACGGTGCCCAGCCTCGGTGCGAGCGGGGCGATTGCTGCTGTGATGGGAGCATTTCTGGTCACCTATCCTGGGGATCGGATCAAGTCGGTTCTGTTTTTGGGTATTTTTGCCCGCGTCACATTCATCCCTGCAGCCCTGCTTATTGGGTTCTGGTTCCTTACGCAATTGGTCAACTTCGGTGCCGTCGCAAGCGTCACCGACATGAGCAAGACAGGTGGTGTTGCGTATTTGGCGCACATCGGGGGATTGATTTTTGGCGCGGTTACGGCACGGCTATTCGAAACGTGGGCAACCGAATGAAGCATGTGGTGGCCTCCTGATCGCAATCGAGTCTGGTTCACGACGGCCCCTCTTGCCGTGCTTGCAAAGGCCGACTCATCTTCAAGACACGCTACAATTTTGATTCGTGGCAACACCAAGGAGGCGAATAATGGCCGTTAACTGGAGCAAGGATATCGATCAGACCCTCGCCGCAGCGAAAGAGCAAGCGCGCCC
>Ga0187803_10000456_pt1 | contig 16387 bp, 13 predicted proteins | sample NC_wetland_sal_i_2_FD_132425 | JGI IMG/M metagenome (GOLD analysis project Ga0187803, IMG submission 132425) | Wetland sediment microbial communities from Neuse River Estuary, North Carolina, USA - Control_3 | ecosystem: Environmental > Aquatic > Freshwater > Wetlands > Sediment | place: USA...
TCCGCTCGTCACTCCGCTCGTCGCCTGCAGCATCATCCCGCTCTCTTACGCTCCTTCCTCCAGCACAGCCCCCTTTTTTTGCGTCTCAACTAGGACATTACTTATACAGGAATCAATAGCCCCAGTAGTCGTCTTGGGCATGCCAGCGGACTTCTTCCGCAGCCTCTAAGGCCAGGGAAAGTGCCCGTCCGCATAAAGTTATTTTGACTGCGACCTTGTGCCGCATCTCGTCATCTAACCTCCGATCAAGCGGGCAGACCATGTGGGGCCTGCCCGGGTACGGCCTTTGTAAGGAGGTGGGAATGCTCGCTGCACAAGAGAAGGTCGCAGTCCGGCGCCAACTACCGGAGAGGATCTTCGAGGCGCGGCAGCGCAGTGACGCTCTATTCCATCTACTCCGCCCTGATTCGATTTACGAACGACCCATTCCAGAGCGTCATCGGATCATCTTCTACCTGGGACATCTCGAAGCGTTTGACTGGAACCTGCTCCACGAGCGTGTTGTCGATCTGAAGAGTTTTCATCCCGAACTTGACCGCCTGTTTGCCTTTGGCATCGATCCGGTTGGCCGTGGGTTGCCCTCTGACCAGCCGTCAGATTGGCCCTCTCTGGAAGTTGTGCGCGATTACGTGCGCCGCATTCGCGCCGCGCTCGACGAGAAGCTAATCGATGGGACTCCGCCATCAGACTCCCGTGACGGACATTCGCTGGATACATTGCTCAACGTTGCTATTGAGCATCGCCTGATGCACGTCGAGACCTTGGCCTACATGCTGCATCAACTGCCACTCAGCCAGAAAATTCCGCAAGAGGATCCCCCATATCTAGTCACCCCTCCTGTAACTCATCGAATGGTTGGCATCCCGGCCGGCATAGCGACGCTTGGTCTTTCGCGCAACGGCGACAGCTTCGGATGGGACAACGAGTATGAACTCCACACCGGGCACGTCCCAGCCTTCGAAATTGATCGGTACATGGTGACGAACCGGCAATACCTGGATTTCATGGCTGCCGGCGGCTATGAAACGCGCGCGTTTTGGACCGACGACGACTGGAACTGGCGGACCACTCGCGAGGTATCTCATCCGGTGTTCTGGAAGAAATCAAATGGGCAGTGGTTGCTACGGACTATGTTCCAGGAACTTCCGTTGCCGCTGGACTGGCCCGTCTATGTGAGTCATGCGGAGGCCGCAGCGTTTGCGCGCTGGGCAGGGAAATCGCTTCCCACAGAAGAGGAGTGGCATCGCGCCGCCTACGGCGCCAGCGATGGAGAAAACAGATTTTACCCGTGGGGCGGAGAAGCGCCGAATTCGACTTTGGGCAACTTTGATTTCCACCGTTGGAATCCCGTGCCAGTCAATGCTTTCACCAGGGGACAAAGCGCTTTCGGCGTGCAAGGGATGCTTGGCAACGGGTGGGAGTGGACGTCCACAGTTTTCGTCCCATTTCATGGATTCGAGCCGTTTTCCTTCTATCGGGGATATTCGGCTGATTTTTTTGATGGCAAGCACTTCGTCATGAAGGGCGGCTCGGCGCGCACAGCTCGGTGCATGCTGCGGCCCTCGTTCCGTAACTGGTTCCAGGCGCATTACCAATACGTGTTCGCCGGGTTCCGCTGCGTGACCCGCTGATCGGAAGGACCAGGTTCGAAGGAGCTAAAGAATGCTCGTCCATGCAATTTCGACCAATGCCGTCTATGAATTTGCCGAGGATGTCCGTGTCGGACTCACCCACCCCGGACAAAAAGAGCTACCTTCCAAATACTTTTATGACGATGTAGGCTCGGCTCTGTTTGAGGTGATCAGCCGCCTGCCCGAATACGGCCTCACCCGGGCCGATGAGCGCTTGCTGCGGCGCCACAGTGATGAGATCGTGGACCGCCTGGCCGGACCGGTCGCCGTAGCTGAACTGGGAAGTGGCAGTGGCAAGAAGACCCGCTGGTTGCTCCAGGCGCTGGCCCAGCGTCAGCGCACCTTCTACTATCCGGTGGAAATATCTCGCTCGGCGCTGGCCATGTGTGAGCGGGAACTCAGCGACATTGATTCGATCAGCATTCTGGGCTTCGAGCGCGAATATCTGGATGGACTCCTGGAGGTGGCGGCTTACCGCAAGCGCGGCCAGCGCCTCTTCGTGTTATTTCTCGGGAGCACGATTGGGAATTTCGATCGCGCCGCCGCAGTGGGATTTCTGGCCCAGGTCCGGCGAATCCTCGAGCCCGGCGATTCCTTACTGCTTGGAACCGACCTGGAAAAACCGAGCGCGCAATTGCTTCGGGCTTATGACGACGAACTCGGGGTGACCGCCGCATTCAACCTTAACCTGCTCGCACGCATCAATCGGGAACTCGGCGCGAATTTCGACTTGGGGCAATTTGTCGACGTACCCAAGATCAATCACGAGGCGCGGAGGGTAGAGATGCATCTGCAGTCCCGGCGCAGGCAGACCGTGACCATTCCGGCAGCGGAAGTCGACGTGGAAATCGTGGAAGAAGAGACGATATGGACGGAGAGCAGCCACAAGTACTTGCCCGAGGAGATTTTTCGGACCGCGCTCGATGCCGGCTTCCGCTGCGAGGCGCAATGGATCGACCAGCAGTGGCCGTTTGCCGAGAATCTGCTCATCGCGGAGTGAGATCGAGAATCCGAAAGAAGGTCGTTTGAAACTGGGCGGTCAAACCCGGCGCCACGCGCGCAGGTTGAGCGCGCTAACGATTAGACAAAATGTATTGGCAGGTATGAAGCCCAATTGCTGAGTTCTGACGCCGATGATGCACATGACAACGCAATTCACGCTGGCCAGCGCCCAGCCTTCCCAGCACCGGCGTCCGACCAGGATCGTAGAAGTGATCGTTAACACGCAAGATAAATAATCGAGCCTTAACACGAATGAATGACCTCCCAGCAATCATTCTCTGTGAACGAGATGGTTATTTCGGTGACGTGGGCCCGTTCGTTACGTAACCGAGGTCACTTGACTACACAAACATATGGAGGAAGCGATGCGAAACAATTGCAATCACCTGGACCAGATCAGAGTCGAGAAAACGAACAAGCACGTGTGCGAGGACTGCGTAAAGATCGGCGACTCATGGGTGCATTTGCGCATGTGCCTCACTTGCGGGCATGTCGGCTGTTGCGACTCATCCAAAAACAAACACGCCACCCAGCATTTCCACGAAACCCAGCACCCTCTTATGCGTTCTGCCGAGCCAGGGGAGTCTTGGATGTGGTGTTACGTGGACGAGATGGAGGTTGGCGAGCTTGCGGCGTGAAACGCCTTGAGCATCGACAATATAGTGCTGCATTGCTTCCGTCTGTATGCAATCGGCGTTCCTTCGTGGACCTTCGTGTCCTTTGTAGTTGAGAACGGCTGATCGCCACGAACGACGCAAAGGTGCAAGAGGGGCGACGCCTCGAGTGCGAGCATATTCCGCATTCCTCCATGGCCGCACATGCAGAAGAGCGCACCAGATGGATGTCCAAATCCCGGGGCAGGAGCACGTAAATGACGACTCCCCAACCATACGATGCCATTGTCATCGGCTCTGGGCAGGGTGGAACTCCGCTCTCCAGAGCCCTGGCTGAGTCAGGAATGCGCACCGCCCTCATCGAGCGGCAACACGTCGGTGGTACCTGCATCAACGAGGGCTGCACTCCCACAAAAACCATGGTGGCAAGCGGCCGGGTCGCATACCTGGCCCGGCGTGCCAGCGACTACGGAGTGTCCACCGGTCCGATCAGCGTGGATCTCGACAAGGTGCGCCAGCGCAAGCGCAACATTGTGGAGAGCTTCCGAAATGGGAGCCAATCGCGCATTGAAAAGACCCCAAACCTCGAATTGATCTTCGGCGATGCGCGATTCACCGGTCCCAAAACGGTCGCTATCCTCTCCAAAGATGGCGGCTCGCGAACTATTTCAGCAAACTACATCTTCATCAACGCCGGCACCCGCGCGTCGCGGCCAAAGCTGGAAGGACTGGACAGCGTCCTTGTTCTCGACAACATCTCCATCATGGAACTCGACGCCGTTCCTGATCATTTGTTGATCCTGGGTGGTGGCTACATCGGCGTAGAGTTCGGACAACTGTTCCGGCGTTTTGGGAGTCGAGCGACCATCGTTCAATCCGCCAGTCAACTGCTCACACGCGAGGACCCCGACATCGCGGAAGAAGTCACCAATATCCTGCGCCAAGATGGAATTGAGGTCATTCTGAACGCCAAAGCAGCTCGGGCAGAGCAGTCGGGCGAGAGCATCCGATTGGCCACCCAGCCGCAGGGCCGTTCGACCACAGTCGTAGGTTCTCATCTGCTGGCCGCCACGGGACGGACGCCGAATTCCGACACTCTCAACCTCTCTGCTGCGGGAATTCAAACCGACGAGCATGGCTTTATCAAGGTCAATGATCGTCTTGAAACCACCGCCGATGGCGTCTATGCCCTCGGGGACATCAAAGGGGGTCCCGCCTTTACGCACATCTCGTATGACGACTTTCGCATCATTCGGGCGAATATACTCGAAAAGCGGACCGCCTCGACTAAGGATCGTCTGGTGCCGTACACGGTTTTTATCGATCCGCAGTTGGGCCGGGTCGGCCTCACCGAAATGGAAGCCCGCGCACAGGGACGGAAGATTCGTGTCGCCAGGCTGCCGATGACTTACGTTGCCCGCGCTCTCGAAGTGGACGAAACGCGCGGCTTCATGAAAGCCATCGTGGATGCGGAAAGCAACCAGATTCTGGGCGCGGCGATCCTTGGCATTGAAGGCGGAGAAGTCATGTCCGCCATCGAGATCGCCATGATGGGAAAATTGCCGTACACCGCATTGCGTGACGGCACTTTTGCCCACCCTACTTTGGCGGAATCGCTCAACAACCTATTTATGGCGATGGACAGCGCGTAGAAGAAGGGAAGTCTCCTCGGAACCAAGCCTTGCCGAATGCTGCTCTACGGGAGGGTACATGAGCCGTGCGATTGCAATCATCGGGGGCACTGGCCCTCAGGGAATGGGACTGGGGCTGCGCTGGGCGCGCGCCGGAGAAACGGTCATCATAGGGTCCCGTGACGCCGCGCGCGCGCAGCAAGCGGCGCAGACGATACAGAAGCGAGCCGATTCGCAGGCGCAAGTCTCAGGCCTGGAAAACTCAGCCGCGGTGGCTGCCACCGACTTGGTCGTTTTGACGGTGCCGTTTGCGGGTGCGGCAACGCTACTGAAACAACTCAAGCCGGCAATTCGTCCCGGCAGCATCCTGATTGATGCCACTGTTCCCCTGGCCGCGAGCGTCGGCGGGCGCGCCAGCCGCACGCTCGGAGTCTGGCAAGGTTCGGCCGCGCAACAGACCGCTGAGATCGTGCCTAAAGGCGTTGCGGTGGTCGCGGCCTTCCAGAATGTTTCCGCCGAAGTCCTCAATGGCGATGATGATGTGGATTGTGACGTGATCGTCTGCAGCGACGATCCCAAGGCCACGCAAGCTGCCATAGAACTGGCCGTGAAGATTCCACGGATCCGCGCCATTGATGGAGGCAAGCTGGAAAACGCCCGGATCGTCGAGCAAATTACTGCGCTGCTGATCGGCCTCAACATTCGCCACGGAGGACATGGAGGCTTGCGCATCACCGGTTTGCCGGATTCTGCCTACAGATCGGCCTGAAGCCTCGTTGCGGAAGTAGCTCTCCGCTGGGCTTTCGAGTGGTAGTTATCACTTGGTAACTTTACCCCCTTCTAATCCGATCTTTTGGAATCAAAGATTTAGGGGGTGCCGGCCAACCAAAATCAAGGTTGCCGAGGGGGATAAGACGGGCGAAAATTCTGCTGCCCGCGTTTGAGGATGCGGACGCGATCCAATTCACCTTGCGGCAGGTGGCGCAAATGCTCCTGGAACAGAAGATCACCCACAAAACCGCCGGCTTGCTGCTTTATGCGCTGCAGATCGCGTCCTCGAACCTGAAGCAGATGAACGCGGAAAAGCCGCGCCCGACACAGATTGTGGTGAATCCGGAGAGACGGTGGCGGAGACGCCTTTGGGACAGACGCCGTGGTCGGCCAGCGGAACCGGGCACGATCCCGAGGAAGTGGAAACCGGAACGGGGTCTTCCGACTCCGCTCAGGGCGCCCGCAGGCGTGTCCTCAAGCCGGCGCGACGCAGAAGCAACAACGACAACTATGCAGGTTCCGCCGAGTTCCAGAGCAGAGTGCACGCGATTGACCGGCTCGCCAAAATCCGTGATTGGCTGTTGGAGAATCCAACTTCCACTTATGAGCCACTGCGGGCCATGCTCGAGCAGCACATGACAGACTGGCAGCTCCAGCTCGATGCCGAAATGCGAAGCGACATTCGCGCCGAAGCTGACCAGCAGGGCGGCCTGCCGCCCGGAACGATTCAGGCGTGCGCGGAAGGCGAGCGATACGTAGTGTGAAGGGGGACGGGCGGGGACGCCCGTCCTCCACCGGATCTGTTGCGGCGATCATTCGGAACCTGCGGTAAAGAAGAGCGCGCAGCCATGGAAGGCTGCGCGCGACAAAGAGGGTTGTTGGTCTAGCGGCCGGCGGCCATGGTGAGCGCTTTTGGCTGCGGCTGTTCGTAGAAGCTTACGTACGTTTTGTAGGATTTGTAAACTCCGAACAGGACTGCCATGAGCGCGGCTACGGCTGCCAGCCCAGTGACTGTGGTGAACAGGGTAGCGATCGCGGTCAATCCCGCACCGATTACGTAGTTCGGGAAGGACCACAGGAAAAGCCTGTGCCAGAGGACAAGAGGACGGCTGCCTTCGGTCAGGCCGATGATGCCGGCGACGGGCGCGGTGTTGGCCAGGAAGTAAGTGGCGGCAGCCAGCACCAGCGACAGCGCCGTTCCGCCCCGGTGAGCCGCAAACAGGTGGCTGTGGTAGGCGAAGTAGGCGACTGCGCAGGCGTTCATCAGCGTACAGACGTTGAAAAGGAATTGAATTGGTTTCGTTTTGTTGCCGGAAGCGTAGGACTGCGCGACGGCTGCGGTTAGGGCTACGAGCAGGCTACCGAGCAATCCCAGCTGCGTGACCCCCAGAAGAATGACGGGCAGATTTCCCGACATGGTGCTCGTCATCCCAGGCAGCTTCACCTTGAGCCGCGAACTCAGGACCGCGGCTGTCATGAGAAGCGCTAACTGGGGCCAGGCTGGCATGCGCCAGTTTATGACACCGAACGACAGGGGACACAAACTCGCGACAGCTACCATTCCGATCAAGACTTTCGCTTTGATGGGCATAGTATTTGTCATGGGTATTCTCCGATTGTGGTCTCAGTCGGCTGTCTAGTCGTCTCCCGGGTCGCCGTCGCTCAGTGCTGCCACCGAATCCGCGACCGTAGAGGTTGCACCCCAGACCACGCTGTAACCAGAAACGGAGGTTGCGCCCCAGACCACGCTGGTGGCGCCCCACACTACCGAAGTACTTGAAATCACGTTTGAACCCCAAACTGATGTGGCTCCCCAAACGACGGAAGTCGCACCCCAAACCACGCTGCTGCCCGCGAAAACGGAGTCGGGGGCAGTATTTTGGACTGTGACCGCGCCGTTCGGGTTAACGACCACGGTTGGGGAAAGTGCTACTCCCGTCGCGAGGTCTGCATTGCCCAAAGCGGCGTCTACATCCAGATATCCCGCTCCATAGGTGAAGAGGTCGTACTCGTTGTTGTAGAAGTTTCCCCAGGTGTCGGACGACGACGTGTATTGCCCGAAGCCCTTCCACGCCGTCTTCATCAAGCGCGCTTTCACTTGATCGGGAGTCAGGGAGGGATTTTGCTGCAACAGCAACGCCACCGCACCGCTCACCACCGGTGTTGCCATGCTGGTTCCGCTCAAGACAAAGTACTTTGAATCTCCGGTGCTCGAAGTAACTTTATATTGCGGATAGTTCTTGTCCATGGTGCTGCCGGTAGCCCTCAAGGAGACCAGCCGGTTTCCCGGAGCCACTAGGTCGGGCTTCACGATGTGATCGATCGCGGTCGGACCTTTGGAACTATAGCTGGCAATCTTGTCGTCTACTCGCGTCGCCGTACCTAAAGTCATGGTCGATCCCACCGTAATCACAGCGGGATCGTTAGCCGGAACGCCGATGGTGCCGAAGCCCCACGAAGGTTTGTAGCGCCCGCTGTTGCCCGCGGCCGCTACCACTACAATGCCAGCCTTCCAGGCGGCTTCCACGGCCTGGTCAACCGGATCGAGGGTGTAGCTCTCGAATACTGGACGTCCCAGTGACATGTTGATGACGCGGATATTGTAGGTACTTTGCAGCGCGATCGCCTGCTGAATGGCGGCGATCACCTGGCTGTCGGAGCCGTTGCCGTTCTGATCCAGCACGCGCAGGTTGATGAGATTGACGCCCGGAGCCATACCGGCATAGTTTGCCGCATAGCCGTTGCCATTGCCGGAATTGGCGCCCGTGCCACCGATCAAGCCGGCCACGTGGGTTCCGTGTCCGAACTTGTCGGACGTCGTGGTGTCGCCAGCGACAAAGCTCTGGCTATAAACCACGCGGCTAGCACCGGTGCTGTCGTACAAGTCGCCATGGTCGGCGATTCCGCTGTCGATGACGGCCACGCCGACGCCGGTGCCATCGAGCGCATATTGCGACGCGGCGACATCCGCCCCAACGGCGGTGGCAAACTCCTCGGTCTGAGGATTCGCAGTCATGCCCATGGGACGGTCGGGTGAGATGTAAACGACGTTGGCATCGTTCGCCAGTGTCGTGAGCATCTTGGCGGGCACGGTCATCGTGACCGCCCTGATCGTCGGCAGCTTCCACCGAAGCGTTGCGCCACCCGACTGCCGGCCCTTCAAGTACCCGTTGGTGGGAAACGCCTTGAATTGGACGTTGACGGTCACCATGCCGTTGGCGCCGATGGCGGACTGGAGATCTGGCGAAAATTTACTCGGCGCGTGCTTGTTAGCAGCGTAAGACGGCATTGCCGAGAACATCAGCAGCATCAATCCGAGGACGCGACCCCAGGCAGCACTAAAGAATACGAAACGACCTTCGGGTGTGCCCGTCTGCAATCTGTCGTCGTTTTTCATAGCTTCCTTTTGGCGTAATTGGGAGGACGAAGCATAAAGGCTGCGCCTCCGCGCCTGGCCTACAATGGGCAATCGAGGCACCAATCTTGATCTTCTAACCGGAGCCCTTACAATGACTTGCGGTTAGAGGAGAAGTAGTGCGAGGGGACAAATTGGCTCAACCCTGGGTGCTGGAACGGCAGCAATGGGGGCAGGTCATTGAAAACAAAGGCTGGGCAGTCAGAAACTCCGTTTTGGGACAAAGTGGCGCAATCCGGCCTGCGGTTCGCTGGCCGCCATCGTCGCCAGTTTGAGGACCCCCGGCGCGGGAAGAGATTTCCGCGTTAGGCCTGACTCGTCCCAACAGGTCCCGATAGCACGGGACGTAGGGGCTGGCTCAGGCCCTGCATGACCCGTTCGAACTGAGGAATGTCGAGAGACTGAGATCCGTCGGAAAGGGCGCGCTCCGGGCAACGGTGGACCTCAATAATGAGAGCGTCGGCGCCGACGGCGACCGCGCCGCGAGAGACCGTCCCGATCAGACTGGGCTTGCCGGTGCCATGAGAGGGGTCGGCGACGACGGGCAGGTGGGAGAGTTCTTTGGCGAGCGCAATGGCGGCCAGGTCCATGGTGTTGCGGGTGGCGGTTTCGAAGGTCTTGATGCCGCGCTCGCAAAGCGCGACCTGATGGTTGCCGCCGGAGAGCAGATATTCGGCCGCCAGCAGCCACTCCTTTACGGTGGCTGAGGGGCCACGCTTGAGGAGAACCGGCTTCTTGACGGTAGCCAGCCTTCGCAGCAGGGCATAGTTCTGCATGTTGCGGGCGCCGACCTGGAGCATGTCGGCATATTCGCAGATGAGGTCCACGTCTTCGGTACCCATGACCTCGGTTACGACGGGCAGGCCGGTAAGTTCGCGCGCTTCGCGCAGAATCTTGAGAGCTTCGATGCCCAGGCCTTGAAACTCGTAGGGGGACGTGCGCGGTTTGTAGGCGCCGCCCCGCAGCATGGCGGCGCCGGCGCGCTTCACTCCCTCAGCCGTCTCGAGCATTTGTTCGCGCGATTCCACCGAGCAGGGGCCGGCGATGACGACGACGTCGGGGCCACCGATACTGACGCCGCCCACGTTGACGACCGAGGGCTCGGGCCGGGTTTGACGGCTGACCAGCTTGAAGGGTTGAGCGATGGCAACGACGTTATCAACCCCGGGCGCGACGGAGAGCGCTTCAATTTCATGGCGCCGCCCTCCGCTGCCCACGGCAGCCACGATGGTTCGCTCGGTGCCGCGCGTGACATGAGGCTGGAATCCGGCTTCGCGGACCCGTTGGATGATGTGTTGGATCTGTTCTTCGCTGGCATTGTCCGACATATTGACGATCATGGTCGAGGGTCCTTTTTGTTGGGGTTATTCAATTGCACTCAAAAAAAGAAAAGCCGCGATTCGATCGCGGCGTTGGTGAGAGATCTTGAGCTTTCTTTTATCCTGGCGCCTGGCTCCGATCCTGCACCTTCGCCGCCGGTGGAAACCGATAGCGGCCAAAGAGGGCGAAGGTGCTAAATCGTGTCATCGAAAAGTATGGCGCTACTGCAAGGAACTGGCAACACTGGAGAACGCGTTATTGGCGTTGGTTCCGATCAGACGCACGGTGCCGATCACCAGGACCAGGATCACCGCTAACATGACGGCGTACTCGGCGATGTCCTGGCCGCGCTCGTCGGCCCAGAGGTCGCGCAAGAACTGAAGCATAAAGCCTCCGCGCTTTCCAGAATCAATTCTTCCGGGAAGCTCGTGCCAGTAATAATGCCGTCTGGGACAGTTATTGTCAAACATCAAACACAGAGGTTTTTCCACCGGCGAAGAGCACGACTGGGGCGGAGCAGTCGGATGAAACGCGGCATCCCGAGCCGCTTTTGGGGGCTTGAAGTGTGTTCGTGACAACTGGGTCGTCCCTCCGGGACTTGATTCACTCTTCCCACTTTCCCCAGCGCTGAAGCGTTGGGCTAAGATGGTTCGCCCCTCCGAGGCTGAATTCTCGGGCGCGTCGTCCCACCAGATTGATCCAAAACGAGTTCTCACGCACATCCTGAAGGGCCGCTCTTCCACGGTTATGCGAGCATTTCGGGGTTTTTCTGCAAGCTGTGAAGCCTATTGTCCCGGCATCGAAGGAGATACAGTTGGCAGCGTATCGTGGACGAGTTGATGCGCGGACTGCGTGGTAACGTCAAGCACCCGTCCAGGGAAGACTCCGAGATAGAGTGTAGCGAGCACGCAAACGGCAATGGCAAGACCTGCGGCGGGCGGGACAGTGGAAACAGGAACCTCAGCGCGCGGCTCGCGCATATACATCATGACGATGATGCGCAGGTAGTAGTAAGCGCCCAGGGCGCTGTTCAGCACTAAAAGGATAGCCAAACCGACCAGACCCGACTTGAGAGCCGCGTTGAGGACGTAGAACTTGGCGAAGAAGCCGCCGGTAATCGGAATGCCGATCAGCGACATCAGGAAGAAGGTGAAGGTCGCGGCCAGTGCGGGCGATTTCTTCCCCAGGCCGGCGTAGTCTTCGAGGGTTACGTACTTCTCGCCCGTGTTTGCAAAATGGCTGACGACGGCAAAAGCGCCAACGTTCATGGCCGCATAAGCGGCGGTGTAGAACATGGCCGGCGAGGCGCCCAGTTCCGGGTGAGCGCCAAAGGCCACCAGCAAGTAGCCGGCATGCGCTATGGAAGAGTACGCCAGCAAGCGTTTGACGTTGTTTTGCACCAAGGCTCCGAGGTTGCCGAGCGTCATGGAAAGCGCCGCTGAAACCCAGATCAGCCAGAACCAGCCGGGAGCTTTGGTTTCAATCAAAACGCGCAGCAGGACGGCAAAAGCGGCGGCCTTTGGTCCGGTGGACATAAGGCCGACAACCGGCGCGGGCGCGCCTTCGTAAACGTCGGGGGTCCAGATGTGGAAGGGAGCGGACGCCACTTTGAATCCGAGGCCAATAAACATCAGGGCGGCGGCGACGTAGGGCAGAAGATCATGGCGGCCGGAGGTGAGGGATTCGCGGATGGCGGAGATGCTGGTGGATCCGGTGGCGCCGAACATCAGGGCAACGCCGTACAGGAAAAACGCGGTGGCGAACGATCCCAGCAGAAAATACTTGAGCGACGATTCGCTGCTGGCGGCGTCGCGGCGCCGGAACCCGGCCAGCACATAGGAAGAAATCGAAGAGATTTCGAGGGCGATGAAGATGAGCACCAACTCAACCGCCGACGACATCAGCGACATGCCGACGGCGCAGAAAAGCAGGAGGCCGTAGTATTCTCCGGCGCGGATGCGCTGCACGGCCATGTATTCGTACGAACTGAGGATAACGACCGCGGTGATGGCGATGACCAGGACGTGGAAGAAAACGCTGAAGCTATCCACGCGAACCATGGCGGAGAAGGCCGTGCCGGGATGGCTGGCCATGGTGAACGTCGAGGCAAGCGCGGCCAGCGCACCGACCAGAGCGATCGCGCCGAGGGGCTTCTGATTGCGCTCTTCGTCGAGCAACGGGTCTACAAACATTACGATCATGCCGAAGACTGAGAGGACGAGTTCAGGCAGGATGCGCAGGTAGTCTTCAAGCGGCGGAGCCGCGAAGCTGGTGGGAAGCTGCAGGGCCGGCAAGAAGGGAAGAATCGAGGCGATGGTCATTGTCCCACCACCTTGGCGGCCAGTTGCGTGAAGGGAGCTAGCACCGCCTGCGCCGCTGGATCAATCGAGCCGAGCCACATCAGAGGCGCAACGCCCATGACCAGCGCGGCCACGGCAATGGGAGCGAGAGCGGTCTTTTCGCGCGGGTTCAGGTCGGGGAGAGTTTTGTTTACTTCGAGCGTCACCTTGCCGAAGAAGACGCGCTGATACATCCAAAGCAGGTAGCACGCGCTCCAGATCACGCCGGTAGCGCCGAGAATTCCGTAGATGGGGCGAGCCTGGAATGCTCCGGTGAGGACGAGGAACTCGCCGATGAAACCGTTCAGCATGGGCAGGCCGACTGAGGCGAGGACGGTTACCAGGAAGAAGGTGGCGTACTTGGGCATGGGAGTAGCGAGGCCGCCGAAGTCGGAGATGGCGTAGGTGTGACGGCGCTCGTAGACAATGCCGGCCAGCATGAACAAGCCGCCAGTCGCGACTCCGTGGGCGAGCATCACGAACATTGCGCCGTTCAGGCCAGCCGTGGTGAAGCTGAAGATTCCCAGAACGACGAAGCCGAGGTGGCTGACCGAGGAGTAGGCGATCAGCTTCTTCATATTCGGCTGCACCATCGAAACCAGCGCGCCGTAGATGATGCCGATCAGGGCTAGGATCATGATCCAGGGCGCGTTGTGGCGCGACTGGTCGGGGAAGAGTTGGAGATTGAAGCGCACCAAGCCGTAGGTGCCCATCTTCAGCAGCACGCCGGCGAGCAAAACAGAACCGGCGGTCGGGGCTTCGACGTGCGCGTCCGGCAGCCAGGTATGCAGAGGGAAGAGCGGAACCTTGACGGCGAAGGCGATGAAGAAGCCAAGAAAAAGCCAGAGCGAGGCGGACGCGAAACCCGGCACGCTGCCGATGCGAATCGCGTTCTGGATGACGACAAAATCGAAGCTCCCCGTTTTGGCATAGAGCCAGATGATCGCCGCCAGCATGAAGACCGAGGCGATCATCGTGAACAGAAAATACTTCACGGCGGCATAGACGCGGCGTCCGTGGCCGTACATGCCGATCAGCAGGGCCATGGGGATCAGCGTTGCTTCCCAGAAGAAGTAGAACAGGAACAGATCGAGCGCGGTGAATACGCCGATCAGCGCGGTTTCGAGCAACAACAGAAGAATGAAGAATTCCTTAACGCGCTCGTGAACCGAGGTCCAGGAGATCAGCACGCAGAGCGGGGTGAGGAAGGTGGTGAGCACGATGAGCCAGACGGAAATGCCGTCAATACCCATGTGGTAATGGATATTGGGGCTGGCGATCCACTGCTTATCAATTTCGAACTGGAAGCCCGGCAGGTTGCGGTGAAGGTAAACGGGAAGAAGCACCGAGGTCAGGAATGACAACAGCGATATGACCAGCGCGAAGATTTTGATATCGCGATCGCGGCGCGGGATCAGCAGGATCAGCAACCCGCCGGCGGCCGGGAGAAACGTGACCACAGTGAGAAGGATGGAGTTGAGCCAGTCTATATTCGTCAGGCCCATGTTCATCGGGCTGTTCATCGCACCCCCATCCAGACCATGTAGGCGATCACGAGCGCTCCTCCGGCGGCGACCCATCCGGCATAGGAGCGCAGGTTGCCCGACTGCATGTGGCGCACGTTGTCGGAAACGTGGCGCGCGGCGGCGGCAGTGTTGTCCACGGTCGCGTCAATCACACCCTGATCTACGCCTTGCCACAGGATCGCAGTGGAACCGTCCACAAGCGGTTTCACGAAGAGAATTGCATAAAGCTCGTCCACGTAGTACTTGTTCGCGACCGCCTGATAGAGGCGGCCGAGACTTTGGGCAATGCGCGCGGGGAGCTGCGGACGGCTGCTGTAGAGCAGATAGGCCAAGAACCAGCCGAGCGCGCCTACGGCGATGGAAACAGCCATGAGCGCGTATTCGAGCGTCTTTCCAGCGGCCTCGCGTACTGGCTCTTGGAGCGCCGGCTGTGCGGCCGTGCTGAAGACCGGATCGAGGAAATGTTCGAAGTGATTTCCGAGGCCGACGAAGCCGCCAATCACCGATAGGACGGCAAGGATCACGAGCGGTCCCAGCATCACCCAGGGGCTCTCGTGCGGTTCTCCGTGGCCATGGCCGTGGCTGTTGTGAGCGTGCGCTACGGGCGGCGGCGCGCTGCGGTACTCACCTCCGAAAGTCAGGTACATCAACCGGAACATATAAAAGGACGTGATGAAGGCGGTCACGACGCCGATCAGCCAATAAACCGAGCTTCCATAGGGGCTCGAGTATGCCTTCCAAAGAATCTCGTCTTTCGACCAGAAGCCGGCCAGGGGCGGGATGCCGGCGATGGCGAGCGTCGCAATGCCCATGGTGGCGAAAGTCCATGGCATGTAGAGACGCAAGCCGCCCATCTTGCGCATGTCTTGCTCGCCGCCGATGCCGTGGATGACCGAGCCGGCAGCAAGGAAGAGCAGACCTTTGAAAAACGCGTGGGTCATCAGATGGAAGATGCCAGCCGAGAAGGCTCCTACGCCGCAGGCCATGAACATGTAGCCGAGCTGAGAGACAGTGGAGTAGGCGAGCACCTTCTTGATGTCAGTTTGGGCAATGCCGATCGTGGCCGAAAACAGAGCCGTCAGCGTTCCGATAATCGCCACGACAGTAAGGGCCGTGGGCGCGCGCTCGAAAATCACGTGCGAGCGGGCGACCATGTACACGCCCGCCGTCACCATGGTGGCCGCGTGAATCAGTGCCGAAACCGGCGTGGGGCCCTCCATGGCGTCGGGCAGCCAGACGTAGAGAGGAATCTGGGCGGACTTGCCGGCTGCGCCGACCATGAGCAGGATCCCGATCGAAGTCAGCAGGCCGATGCCAGCGGTCTCAGGCGCCAGCGGCTGGATTTTGGCAAAAAGCGCTGTGAAATCAAGCGAGCCATAATTCTTGATCATCAGGAACAGGGCAATTAGGAAGCCGAAGTCACCAATGCGGTTGACGATGAACGCTTTTTTCCCGGCCGATGCCGCCGAGTCCTTGGTGAACCAGTAGCCGATCAGCAGATACGACGCCAGGCCGACGCCCTCCCAGCCGATGAACATCATGAGGTAGTTCTTGGCCAAGACCAGCGTCAGCATGAAAAACATGAACAGGTTCAGGTACGACATGAAGCGGTAGTAGCCGTCGTCGTTCCACATGTAGCCGACGGAGTAGACGTGAATGATGAAACCGACGCCGCTGACGACCAGCATCATCACGAGTGAGAGCTGGTCGAGGTAGAAATCGAAATCAGCGCTAAATGCCCCCGAGCGGATCCAATGCGCGAGGCGGAAGGAATAAGGAGCCGATGCCGAAGAAAAATTCGCCGCGATAAACAACGCCATCGCGAACGCAAAGCCGCAGAACACCAACGCGACCGCCGAGATGGCATTTTTCGACGCTTTCCTGCCGAAGAAACCGTTGATCGCCGCCCCGGCCAGCGGAAGCAGCGGAATCGTGCAGAGTAACGGACTAAGAGTCTGCGGCGTCATAGCTTGAGCAGGTTCACCTGGTCCACGTTCAAAGTTTCACGGGTGCGATAGACAGCGATGATGATTGCCAGGCCCACGGCGGCCTCGGCGGCAGCCACCACCATTACAAAGAAGACGAAGACCTGTCCGCTGAGAGAGTGCCACTGTGCGGCGAAGGCCACGAACGAAAGA
>Ga0187803_10000457_pt1 | contig 16386 bp, 17 predicted proteins | sample NC_wetland_sal_i_2_FD_132425 | JGI IMG/M metagenome (GOLD analysis project Ga0187803, IMG submission 132425) | Wetland sediment microbial communities from Neuse River Estuary, North Carolina, USA - Control_3 | ecosystem: Environmental > Aquatic > Freshwater > Wetlands > Sediment | place: USA...
GACTCCTCTTCATCCTCTTCGCCTGTTGCGAGCAGGGGCAGCCTGGATTCGGGCTCGGTCGCACCGCGCTGGATCTGAAGCGGCGACACGGCCAGCGAGCGCTTCATCTCCTCAGCTCTCTCCTCGGCGAGCTTGCGGGCCTGCTCGACAAGTTCCTCGCCGCTTTCGGTCTGGATATTGAGCGAGATGGACGGAGTCACGTGCCCCATCTCCGCCATGGTCTCCGTGAGCGCGTTGTTGATCTCGTCAGAGGCCTCGTCAAGGGACGGCACCAGTCCCTGGACTGTCTTGTTCACCTTGCGGAGGACCTTGAACGCCATGCTCATGTGAGACATCACGTCCCCTACGTCTATTATGCTCTCCAGGCGGAGGACCACCTGGGTGAGCGCCAGCTCGCTGGCATAGACCACCTTCCCGACCTTCCTGAGCTCGGACCACTCGTTGGCGTAGACCGTCGCCTTGGACTGGTCCCGAGCCATCATGGCCTTGACAGTCGTGTCGAAAAGGGACTTGCGCCTCTGCTCCAGTTTGACGCGGAGGTTCTCGAGCTCCCGGCGGTGGAGTTCGATCTCCTTTATCGTCGAGGCTATCTTCGGCTTCACGTCTTCCTCTCTGCCTATGCCAATAAACCTCAGAGGGGCCCGGGCGGACAAGTACGGTGCTTCAAATTAGCATTACGATAATCACGGGATAGGTCAATACTATCGAGACAAACAGGTGAAATCTTAGTGTCACCGCTCCTGAGATCTGCACGCTTTACCGTGCAAATCCACTTGGGGTCACCCTTGCGTTCAATTTGGGACTGAACGAATCAGCATGGTATGCTATTCGGGAAAACCCTCCATGTTGCAACTCAAATCACGCGTTAGAATCTAGTGGGATTCGACCAGTCTTGTATGCAAATCCCAACACGGGTTCGATTCCGACAGGAATCATCACGAAAGAGTGGTCGTGGTGGAACCGAACCCATTTTGGAATCCACCCGGCTACGCAGTCTCTGTCGCCGAAATGCGGCTCAAAGGCGCCAGCGACCTGGCGCTCATTGTCAGGAAGAGTGCCCCTATGGCGAGGGGGATGCCATCAAACACCAATTCTGTGTCGGTGGCTACACTTGGATAGAACAGAACCGACAGGAAGAACAAAGCAAAGAATGCTCCTAACCAAGCCAAGTGCCTGCGGAGAACAATGTCACCAGTTCGTTTTGCTAGAACTGGAAACAGCAACGCCCCCGCAACAATAGGCAGGAGAAACGTGAAGAGTAGGAGGAAGATCCTGGTCACAAAGGTAAGCACAATACAGAGGATGTTCAGGGCCCACAGCACCTTTCTCACCTGCGACCAATGCAGTGTGTCCCTGAGCAATGGGTCGGAGAACCTGCCAGCTCTGGCCGTGATGTCCACCATGTAGAAGAGGGCTGAGTACGTCACCGTCAGAAAGATGGGTCCGATAATTGCAAGGAAGCCCGTCGGCGAACCGCTATTCGAATAGCTACCTGGTGTGAGGTTTGTCAAGGCCAGAAAGGCCAGTGCCAAAGATGCGACCGCAGCCGCGAGCGCCTGGTTACGGTACGTCCTGCTGAAGAGCGCATGTCGGATTCCTAGGGCCCGATATCCTCCGTAAACGGCAAGGGCAATAATCAGAACGATTTCTGCGGTGAGTGCAACCTCCGCCTGGCCGATGCTACTTGACATAGCTGGTCAACTCCATTCCAGTCCGTGAGAACGAGAAACTGTAGTATCCAGGCTGCGGGGGAACACCACGCATCTTTCTGATGCGCAGCAAGGGCAGGACTCTCAACCCTTCTTCGTACAGCCTCAACTCCACCACGCCATCGAAGAGCTGCTGCATCGCGGCCAAAACTTCGGGCTTGTGCATACCTTCCTCAAGGGTGGCCAGTATGACAACATCATACTGCTTGGCATCAGCTAACAGCTGGTCTAGGAACTTGTAGATGGTCTCCGGCTGGTTTAGCATCAGCAACGAGGAGAGGACGTCGGTGACGATCCTAATCCTCCTACCCGCGTTTTGCTTTAGGACTTCCTTGATGCTAAAGGAGAGGCCGGCCAAGTCGTTGATATCGTACTTGATCTGCCCTCCGTCACTTGCTAACCAGAGAGGGACCTTGTGGTCCATGTCGATGCCGAATCCCTTGACGTCCTGGAGGACCTCGCGAACGGATAGCCTCGTGACATAGAGGCAGAAGTCTCCCTGAACCAGCCCAGTCTTTGTGAACCAATAGCCGAGTGCCTCCTTACCTATTCCTGGAGGACCTACGACCAGAACCGCCGATTTATCGGGATAACCGTCGGCCATGATCTTGTCGAGAGCGGGGATCCCACTGGAGGCCAAATCACGAGGCTCCTTCTGTGAAAGAATAGATGGGGATGACCGCCTTGGCGCTTCTGTAGAGGCAGTAGGCAGCCGCCGTATAGAGAACGGAAGCTATGAGGAGCAGAAGCGAATTTCCGAGCAGAGCCGTCAAAAGCACGTAAGCGAGGGCACCCAACATGAGAAAGGCCGCGCCCAGACCGAACCACTTCAGGTGCCTTCGTAGAGTCAGGTCTTTGGTCCTACGTACGGCGACGGGGAGAAGAATAGGTCCTACCGCGAGCGGCACCACCAATGGCACAAGGAATGCGATGTTGTTTAGGATAGACGGGACGCCTACAAGGTAGACACTGGTGCCGGCCAGGGCTGTCTGTTGGGAGAGAAACACCAGTTCGTAGACCGTGTATGCGCCCCCAGCGCCAAGGCAGATTAGCACCGATCCCAAGAGAACAAACCTGACGCGACCCCAATGCAGCACGTCTCGCTGGAGGGGGTCCGAATCTCGAGCGGCGAGGAGCGAAGAATCCGTCCAATAGAGAAGAGGGGCCAGACAGGCGAGAAAGGAATAGAAGCCGATGTTGTCTAATGGGTATTCGGAAAACGATACAGGAGAGTAGATCGATGCACCGCCCAAGATGAAAGTGAAGTACCCAGCACAGATCGCGACGAGCCCTATTCCTAGTGCTTGATGACGGTACAGGTTTACCTTAAGATTCCTTCGGATGTTAAAGGCCCAGAACGCGGCATATGCGCAAGCCAAGATTACTATGGCGGCAGCAGCGATTGCCACTACTTCGAAGCTACTTAAGGACAAAGCTGTTGACCTCGAATCCGCTTTGGGAGAACGCAAAACTGTAGTATCCAGGCTGAGGCTGGACGCCGAGCATCTTTCGAATCCGCATCAGGGGCGTCAGGCGAAGGCCCTCTTCATAGAGTCTGAGCTCCACCACTCCGTCGAAGAGTTCCTGCATGGCGGTGAGTGATTGTGGCTGGTGCATTCCATCTTCGACCATGCCGAGCAATACGGCATCGTACCTCTTCACGTCCTCGAACAGTCCACTCAGGAATTGATAGATCGTTTCAGGCGGGTTCAACATCAGCAGAGCGGATATTACATCGACAACAATCCTGATTCTTCTGTTGCCGTTCTTCTTGAGGACCTCCTTGATGTTGAAAGACAATGAAGCCAGGTCGTTCACATTGGACTTCACCTCGCCGCCCTCTCTCGCTATCCAGAATGGTACTCTGGTGGCGAAGTCGAGGCCGAACGCCTTCGCATCCTTGAGCACCTCCTGGGTGGACCGCTTGGTCACATACAGGCAGAAGTCCCCCTGTCCTAGCCCTGATTGGGTGAACCAATATCCGAGGGCCTCCTTCCCGAGCCCCGGAGCACCTACGACCAGGACGGCCGCCTTGTCGGGGTAGCCCTCACCCCCGAGAAGCTTGTCGAGAGCGGGAACCCCGCTGGAGGCCAAACGGCATTACATATGCGATAGTTGAGTTAAACCTATGCCGCGATGCTACTCAGTGGCGTAGCTGCGAACAAGCTTCGTTCCCTACGACGAACTTCGTGAAATCATTCCTGTTCGTGCTTCCACCTTTCAAGGAGGGTCCTCTCGGCGTCGGTTACCTTTGGCCCGACCCTATCGACCTCCCCAGACCCTGTTGAAACCTTGACGACCAGAGGGTATGTCTGTTTTCTCTCGTCGTGGTACCAAGTCCCCTTTTGCTTGTCAAACTCCACCTCCCACACCTTCAGGGCCGCCACCTTCTCATACTCGAAGTCTATGCCGATTATCGAGTACCCCGAGGACACGGTGGGGTCGTTCGCTTCGTCGAACACGCACCTGGCGCAGCTAATTACGGGTGGCGGTCCCTCTCTCGCCCTCCCCAGCATCGTGGCCGTGTACTCGACCGATACCCTCGGCGAGTGGACGTGCCCGTTCAGTATGATGTCTGAGAAGGCGAAAAGGCGCCTCTTCGTCTCCTCCTGGGCAGAGGGGACAATCGCTTCCAGAGGGTGGTGGACCAGGGTGATGTTGAACGAGGGGTCCCTCTGTCCAGAGACCGCGTTCTCCGCAGAGGAGAGTTGGCGGTGGCCGACGTATCCGTGGTAGTTGTACTTCCTGCTGAAAAGGTATGCCGAGTTGAAGCTGATGAGGTTGAGCTTCAGGTTCGCCACCGTGAGGGTTCTGACGTAGTAGAGGTCGCCTTCGGACCTTACCCCGTGCCTCTCGAGGAAAGAGTAGAAGGGCCCCATCCCCGCCCTCATGGTCTCTCTGTCGGCGTCCACGGCAAAGCGAGCCTCGGTGGAGACCACTCCGGTCCTCTTCTCGACCATCTCATTCATGAGGTCGGTGTTGAGGGGCGCTAGGAAGGACCAGTTCACGTCGTGGTTCCCCCCGCAGAAGGTCAGGCTCCTCGCGTGAAGGCTATCGGAGAGGGAGTTCACGAACCCGTCGACTATGGCGTACTCCTCTTCCCTGCCACCGTAGGCGAGGTCCCCGGAAAGGGCGATGTGTGGGCTCGGGAGGTCGAGAGACTCGACCCTCTTCTTGGCGTCAGCGGCGAGAGAGCTCAAAATCCTGTCAGTCTGAGGCTGGGTCGAAGTCCGCAGGTGGAAGTCCGACAGGTGGATGAGACAAAAGTCCAATCTACGAGCATCCGTCCGGACCTAGTACACTTCCTCGGTCGCCAGGACCTCGAGCCCCTTCCCCGTGATGACGTACGGCCTGGGATGGGTATCGACCTTCGACCCGCGCATCTTCAGTATCTGGATCGTCCTCACCCCTTTGCGAAGCGTCCTCATGAGGAGGACCCCTTCGGCGAGGTACTCTTCGGGCTGGAGCATCCTCTCCTCCCCGGTCGACAGTAGTTCGCTGGTGAGCAGGGATGTAGCGCTGGTAGATTGCAGGGTCTCTATCATGTCGAGCACAACAGGCCTCCGCTCTTCGACGGACGGGAACCTGAAGACAAGGTCGGACATCGAATCCAAGGCAATTCTGGCTGGCTCGAATTTCGCTATCGCGCTCTGTATGGTCTCCAGCAGGTTGACGAGCCCGAGTTCCCTCCCTCCGACTGCGATCCGGCCCACCTTCGCTGTTTCTGGGATCTTCCTGACTTCTGTGGCGTCGACGTACTTGAACTTCCCGTCGGACTCGAGCTTTGCAAAATCCATACCAAGGTTGAGCATCTCCCGCATGAAACGGCTTTTCGGCTCGTTCATGCCGATGAATATGCTGTTCTCCCCCAGCTCAGCTGCGCCGTGGTAGAGGTACTGGGAGCAGATTATCGTCTTCCCAGTGCCAGGTTCTCCGAGGACCAAGATGACCCGCCCTCTATTGAAGCCCCCGTCCAGCATTGTGTCGAGTCCGGGGAGGCCACTGCTCAGCTTCGCTTCAGCTTCCGAGTCGTCGGTCACTTCTGGCCACTCTTCCCGACGCCGATTATTAGTCTGTTCCCTTTGTCGAGCATAAGGCTTGACTATGCCGGCGGAGGCGCAGCCGGAACGGGCATCCTAAATTCCCAGTGAATCGACGCTGAGCATTCCCGCGATGTCCTTGTAAGCGCCTGCCACTCCATCGAACTGAGTTGCGGTCTGCTTTGATGGAGAATCTGCAGAGAGTTCTCTGGCGTAGGACCCTAGCTCCACTGCCCTTTCTTGCAGTACAATTAGCGCCTCCCTCCGATGAGGGAGAAGGTATTCCCGGTATTGGAGTTCAAAAGACGGCCCCGCGGTCAGTCCTGTGAGGGTGCCCCCCACAGGAAGGGAGGTGAGCACCATGCCCAACGGTTTGATGACCCGAGACATTATGCTCACGGCGGCGTCAGCAAGGACCTGTAGCTCCCCAGGAATATCACTTTCGTGCACGTAATACCTGCTCAGGGTCTGGATTGCGAGGCCGTAGCTGGCGTTGAAGAGGTCGGCTGCCTTCGAGGTAAAGCCGTCGGAGATGATGGTGGCATTCTCGACTCCTATCGGGGGCCTTGCATACGCAGCTACGACGGGCCTGGTGGGACGGAAGGCAGGGTTGCTCGTTTTGGTGTCCATGAAGTCCTTGAAGATTCGAAGGAACATCCCAAAGTGAGCATTGGTCCAGTCACCTCGGGCGCCCTCCCCCATCTCAACTATGCCCTCAACGGCCCTGTCGGCGGAGGCGAGGTCTTTCACTGCAAAGAGGCTGGGGAGGCCGAAGCGTTCCTCGGTAGCTTGGGTATGGTTTGCCCCGATGAAGACCCCTTCTTCACCCTGGTTATTCACCAGGTCCTTGAATCCCTTCTGGACCCCACGGTACAAGTTGCCAACGGTGGAGAAGTACTGCTGCCGCGGAACGATGCCCCCCTTCAGCTCGGCAGGATTGAGGTCCCCTAGGACCTCGAACCCAGGTACCCCTTCTATCGACATGCCTTCCGGCCTCTCAAGGTAAAGGAAGTGCCTGAGAGCCTGTTCCCCGAAGGGGACAAGGGCCAAGCGGATGTTTGGGGAGAAGTACCTGGACGGCTGGGGGAAGTTGGAGTGCTGAAAGTAGGGTGCCGAGCCGATGGAGACGAGCATGTTGTTCACGAGCGCGAGGTGGGTCATCTCCTGGACTGCCACCATAGTAATGACGCCTTCCCAGCCCCTGACCTTCTCGAGCTCAGCGGACGAAAGCCCCTCGGATTCGTCCCGCTTCAGGCTGAACGCAGCAAAGAGATACTCGCACATTATCATGTGTTCGAGGGTGGAAGCCTCAGACAGCACGAAGGCCAGGTCCTCCCGGCTCTCAATCTTGACCGAGTGCGGCGTTACGTAGGCGGTCCCCTTTTCCTCGGGCGGGTCGGTCATATGGGCCGAGGCTACCTCACTACTAGCACAGGACAATCAGCGTTGCTGGCGACGCCGGACGCCACGCTCCCCAGCATCATTTTTGTCAGGCTCGAAGTGCTGGCCCTGGTCCCGAGGATGATGAGATCGATTCTTTCCTTCGAGGAGAAGCTGCAGATGGTGGTCGCGATGGCTCCGCTTGTTTCAAGGACCTTCGAGTCGTACTTCACCTTCGAATCCGAAGCCAGGCGTGCCACATCCGCCAGCGTCTTCTCGCTTTTTGAGAAGAGTTCGCTGCGGAGGCTAGCGCGGGTGTTCTCTTCGATGTATTCTGGTATCTGCACCACGCAGAGGGCAACCATCTCGGCTCCGGATGCGGCTGCGAGCTGCAGCGCGTAGCTGGCGGCCTTCATCGACGACTCCCTGAGCGAGGGCTCGGACCCTTCGACCGCAACGAGTATCCTTCGGGGCAGCGACACCGGTTCCTGCGACACTGTCACGCCTCCACCAAGATCTGATTCCCTTCTACGACTACCTTGTAGGTCTTCTCGGAAGGCAACGGCCTCGTGAACTGGACGAGCGTCCCTGTCTTCACGTCCCATTTTGAACCGTGCAGCGGGCAGGTCACGACGTTCTTCTCAAGGGTGCCCCTGTCCAAAGGCCCACCCATGTGGTTGCACTTCGCGCGCATCGCGTAGAGCTCTCCATCTACGTTGGCAATGAGTATCCTTTCCCCGGCGACGTCGGCCCCTACCATCTTGCCCACAGGGACGTCCTCCAAACGTGCTGCAGGAAAGAGGGTCAACGCGACTGGGGCTCGGGGTGGAGGCAAATAGCCGTTCTCGCTACTTGACAATTGTCTTGTTCGGAGCCCAGAGGGAGCAGTAGCCGTAGGGTGCGATTACCTTCGAGAACTTGCCGTTGCAATCCTCTCCCCGGCTCTTGACAATGGCGCACTTGCCCCCCTGGACATCTATGAAGTAGACGCAGGCCTTGCAGAAGTATCCTTTCTTTAGATCCGAGTCCTTGAACCCGTCAATCTCTATGTAGCCCGCCCTCTTCTTCGGAATCCGGGCCTCCTTTGCCAGGTCTATCAGGTGTTTGATTCTCGATGACAATTCCTTTCGCACTCTATCCCATCATTGACGGTTTCTTCCAGAGCGCGCACATCCCATACGGCGCAATGTGCTCTGAATTCACGCCGTCCGCGCTTCCCCCCTTGCTCCGGACGATGGCACATTCGTTCTTGCCTTCGAAGAAATAGACGCAACTGGCACAGAAGTACCCTTTGTCGGTGTCAGCGTCCTTGAACTGAGGGAATTCGACATACCGGGCGAGAAGCTTGGCCACCTTCTCGAATTCCGTACCTGGGATTTGGTCGGTATCGCCAGTCAACCTGTTCGAACGATTTCCTAGAAGGGGAGTGTGGGGATTTAAGTCTTGAGAAGGCTCACGGTGTTTTGAATCGGCGTCTGTCTGCACGCGACATGAAGCCAAAGCCCAGTTCCGGTAGTAACCAGGAGGAACGAGTCAGAATTGGTCAAACCGGAAAGGCCTTCCTCATGGAACCGGCGATGTCTGACTAGTACGACACCAGGGACACGCGACTGAGGGTGCAAATGACTTCGCGCTCCGGTAGACGCAACAGGTCCCAATAACGTAGGCCAGGCCTATCCTTGTTGGCTGACAAGTCCGGACACCGAAGAAACTCGGCACTGAGAATCATGCGCCGAACGATCCGAACCACTTGAGATGCTTTCGGAAGGTCTGGTCCCTGGGCCAGTTGAACCAAATGTCTGATGTTGCCCATACTACCATGCTGAGACTCGGTTTCGGGAATCCTTTCACAGGGCCTTCGTTGTCGGTGCGAGCGATTTCACGCTTCTGTACAGGGAGTATGCCGCCAGTGTCTGGCCTCCGACGAATAGTGGGAAAATGACTGCTATGTAGGGTCCCGCGTTTCCGCCGCTTGAACTCCACCAACCGCCGACTACGAAAATCATCAGATAGACGGTCACGAAAAGGGCTAGCCATTTGACATGGGACTGGAGAGTCCTATCCTTGGACCCCGATGCGCCGAGGAAGAGAAGAATCGCGCCGAAGGAGCAGAAGATGACCCAGGGGGCAAGAGCCAAGGCGAAGTAAAGTGGAGAGAGGGGTGTCGCCGTGGTGAAGACCAAGCCAATTGGGTTGTATACCAGGGAGATAGCAATGGGTATCGCGATCGCAAGAATCCAAACATACTTCGTGGAACTGTAACGCAAAGTATCTCTTTCGAAGGGATCGGATCTTCTTGAAACGGAAATCGTCGTGTGGACCCAATAGACGAGTAGCGCCAAGAACCCCACGTCGACGAGGGCATTCACTAGGATTGGTCCCGGACTACTCTGGGCATCCACAGGCAACGCGCCCGTGGCAATTCCAATGACCATGAAGTACCATGCTATCGAGCTGACCCCAGCCGCCTGCGCCCGATATGCCCCCATGGCGAACCCCCGCCTCATAGCGAGTCCCCAATACCCTACGAAGCCATAGGCCGCGAAGAGAAGCAGGAACCCCGCCGGTATCAGAACTGTCGGGAAAAGGCCGCTATTTGGCATACGCTGAAATCACCATTGTTCCACGCGACATGGAGAAAGTGAAATAGCCGGGCTGCGAAATATTCCCCCGCATCTTCTTCACCCTGAGAAGCGGGGTGACTCTCAGCCCTTCTTCGTACAGCTTGAACTCGATCACTCCATCGAAGACTTCGGTCATAGTTGACACTACCTTTTGGTCGTGCATTCCCTCTTCTAGCGTAGCCACCAGAACAACATCATATTGCTTGATCTCGGCGAAGAGCTGGGAGAGGAAGCGGTAAACCGTTTCCATCTGGTTAAGTACGAGTAGCGAAGAGAGGATGTCAGTCGCGATCCTTATTCGCTTCGTGGCATGCTGTTGAAGAACCTCCTTCAACTTGAACGAGAACGCGGCAAGGTCGTTGAGATCGAGTTTGACCTCTCCACCCTCGCGGGCGAACCACATCGGGACACGGTCCGTATCCATGCCGAATCCCTTTATGTCATGAAGTACTTCAGATGGGGTCGATTTCGTGAGGTACAGGCAGAAGTCCCCCTGGATAAGCCCCGAGCTGATGAACCAATACCTTAGGGCTTCCTTGCCAATCCCCGCAGGTCCCACTACGAGAATCGCCGACCTGTCCGGGTAACCCTCCCCGAGAAGCTTGTCCAGCTCCCCGACTCCGGTTGAAGCCATCCTCGGAAGGGGAATCATTCAGTCTCAGTTAATGTTATGGCTTGCCAGCGCAGGTAGTTGGTCTTGAACCTGTCGAAAATCCAGTTGGGACCAGGACCCTTCGGTGCGTCCGGATTAGCAATCGCTTAAATCAGCAGTCTTGTTTCCTTTCGTAGCGATTGTCAAGCGGAGACTTGGGAGACCTGGAGCTTAAGGTGACAGCCGCGCAGAAGATGCTTGATAGAGTCATTCATACGACGGACAACCTTGATGAGAAGGTGGGACGAGTATTCACTTCGATGTCTTTCCTCACGGTGGGAGCCACCATACTCTTTACCAATTTCGTGAATAACAAGTTGCTGTCCCCAGTGGAGGGAGTTGACCTCGTGTCAGTGTTCTTTCTTGGCTTCGTGATATCGGTAGCCGTAGCAACCGCATACATGTTGCAGGCGATGGGTCCTAGGTTCCGTCTGATCCTCCGTGATTCCCGCGTTAGGGAAGGCGAACCTGTCAATCCAAGCCCTACTGGATATGCGGACAAAATTGCGTCTCTAAACGCAGGTGATTGGACAGATTACTTCAGGAGTATCACTCCGCACGATTTCTACGAAAGATGGTATGCCGAATCCATAAAGGAGGCATACCTCCTCTCAAAAAAGGTAGAAAGAAAGGTCGGAGAAATGAAGAAGGCTCAGCGATGGTTCGTCCTGGCTATAGTTCTCTTGGTTGTAATGGTCACACTGGCAATCTATCCCATGTTCTAGCATTTGGCCCAACGATGGGTTTCTCAAAATGGTCTCTTCGAAACACGACACTGCGTTCCGGCTTCAATGCGTTGAAGCGGCATATGTTTAACTCGCTATGCGACTCCGTGTTGAGCGCTTGGTATCCAGCGGGGTCCCAGCCCTCGACCCACTTCTCGGAGACGGTTATCCCGACAAGTCGACTACGCTGGTTGTAGGGCCACCTGGCATAGGGAAGGAGGCACTTGGCTACTGGTTCACCCAGTCAGGACTCCTTCAGGGCGACTTCTGTCTGTATGTGACGAGGCTCTCCGTGAAGGAGGTGCTGCAGGACGAGAAGGGGTTCGGCATAGACACGCAACAGAAGGTGCCTCTCTGGTTGGCCTCGGATGGTGGTCAGATCAAGTACGACATCAACGACCTTGCTTCTCTGTCCTTCAACATCAAGGAAGTCCTGAAGAAGAACTCCACTCGCAGAATCAGAATTGTCATCGACGTCCTATCCTCTCTACTCATGCTCAACCCACCGGGAACAATCTATCGTTTCCTAACTCAACTCTTCACAGACGTCAAGCAGTACGACGCTGCGGTCCTCGCCACCCTCGAGGAAGGGATGCATCATCAAGAGGTCCTCACAGCGATGCAACAGCTCTTCGACGGAGTGGTTGAACTGAAGCTATACGAGGAGGGGCTGAGGGTACTGCCTCTCCTGCGAATCAGGAAGATGAGGGGCGTCCCTCCTCAGCCGGGTTACTTCAACTTCTCTTTCTCGAAGACAGGAATGGAAGTGAGCGCATATGGAAAGTAGTTCCGAAATCGTTGCTATACTTGGGGCTGTGGCGGTGCTCTTGACACCTTCATATGCCGTCTACTGGGTCTCTGAAATCAGGAGCGCGCTCGCCGTTCGACTCTACCGCAACCAGGCGCTTGGAGTCGGGCTGGTGGCGGCGAGCGTGTCGATAGCTTCTCTCTACGGTACGGGTTTCTATTTCTATGGGGGTCCGCCTGAAATTGGCTTCGCGTTGGTCCAACTCGCGACCGTGACGCTCTACTACTGGACCGATGCCTCAGTGAGAGCCGCCCGCCGAGTGGATCCGCTACTCAGAGACACTTTCCACTGGAGCCGACTGAGGTTGTTGCTATCGGCTCTGATCATCGTGGCACTGATTTATGTCTGGGCAAGCGTGACGTATGATGTTCTGAATGGCTACACGGTTGGCGCCACTCCCACTGGAGTGGTGTTGACCATCCTCGTTTATGTTCCTGTGAGTGTACCGTTGATTGCAGCAGCCGCGGTATTGCCGATTGTCGGTTTGAGGTCGAAAGACCCTGTTTTGCGCAGGCACCTTCTTTGGTTCGGCTTATTCGCCGTCTCATTGGGGGTAATCACCGTTGGTCTTGGAAGCCAACTAGCTAATCCTTTGTGGGCTCTGCTGGCAGAAGACCTGGGCGTTGTTGTCGGAGGTTATTGCCTATACAGGAGCGCTAGATCACTCGTACCTCTAAACAAGCTGGCACCGTCGGGGCAAGGTTAGCCCTCGAGCACTCCGCCATACGTGCGGCTTGCTTCAAGCAAAAGGAGCCATCCAACCAGGCTCTGGAGTGACGTCTGATGGAGGCCGAAAAACAAAGGAGAGAGGGTTCCCCGTTTTAGTACGAGGTTCCCTCGGTTGTAGATTCGGCGGACGGCAGGGTGCTGGGGATCTCGGGGAACTTTTCCTTCATGCGAGTCTCTGCTACTGCAGATGCCTCGGCAAGGATCTTCTCCGCGTCCTCGTTGGCCGCTTCGAAGTTCAGCGAGTATCCACCGACTGTCCCTGCGTCTACCAGGATGCTACTCAGCAAGCCAGAGATCTCACCGATCTCGCTCTCCGCCTCTGGCAGCACGCCCACCAAGCCTTGCTTGACGTTGCGTATCACTGCCATCGCCGGGGTCAGGGTGACGACGATGTCGCCCAGTTCCGTGATCGTGTTGAGTCTGAGCACTATCTGTTCCAGAGCGAGCTTTGCCTGTGTGACCATCTTGTTCATCTTTCTGATCTCGGAAAGCTCGTTGGCATAGACAGACGCGTGCTGGGTGTCGTGCTTTTGTAGAGAGCTAACGACCTTTGTGAAGATCGAGTTGTCTCTCTCTCTGAGTTTGGTGGAGGTGGAGTCTAGTTTGGCGACTTGGACCTGGATTTGTCGGACGGCGAGGTCGAGCCTTGGCTTCAGGGGGCCGGGATTCCTAACGGAGTCCTTTACCCTTCCGCCCAGACTCTGGCTGTTTTGCTTTTCCCATTTACCTGCGAACGCAGACATGGATAGCTTCGAATATCATGCGCTCTCAAATTCTCTAAGTGGCAGGTAGTATAATCTCCTTCACAATCGCATTAAGTTTTGTTCTTTTTGACCTCGGCACTTCCGAAATCCGTCCAAGGGCTAGGATTTTATTCTGTCTTCTGGCGCTTCCTCCTGCTTGAGGAAGATTGCTGTAATCTCCGACGTCCACGCGAATCTGGAGGCGATCGAAGAGGTCCTGCGACACATTGACGGGCTCGAAACCTACTGCCTGGGTGACCTCGTCGACTACGGCGCCAGCCCGAACGAGGTCGTCGAGGCCATCAGGATAAGGAACATCGTGACCGTCATGGGCAACCATGACTGGGCGGCTGTCACGGGGGACACTTCGCTGTTCAACCCGAAGGCCGCCATGTCGTCCATCTGGACGAGGAAGCAGCTCACCGGCGCGAGCCAAGAGTTCCTAGGCAGCCTTGCGCCCGAAATTAGAGGCACCTTCGAGGGGACGAAAGCGTACTTCACCCACGGCAGCCCGGACGACAGGCTGTGGGAGTACGTCGACCCGAGGACCCACGCTGACCTTTTCGGCCATTACCTGGATAAGCTCGGCGTCCAGATGATCGGTGTGGGGCACACCCATATCCCCTACGCGTGGAAGGAGGGAGAGAAGTTCGTCTTCAACCCCGGGTCCGTGGGCCAGCCGAGGGACGGAGACTGGAGGGCATCCTTCGCAGTCGTGTCATTCGATGGTCCGAAAATCGACGTAGAGGTTCGGAGGGTGGAATATGACGTGGAGAGGGCAGCTTCGAAGATCAGACAGGCGGGGCTCCCTGAATCCCACGCCGCTAGGCTCACGACGGGAAGTTGAAATATTCCCCTTGTGGGTGGTCGTGTGGCTTGAGTGGTTACAAAATTAGCCCGTCGATCTAGACCCTCCAAGGCACTCAGCCAAGACTACGACTGGATGAAGCTCGAATCAAAGGTCAGACGATTCTACGCACGTCCCGGAGTGAGGGCTCAAATCGCGAAGAGGGTTTCAGACAACAAGCCCATCGGCTACGTTGAAGGCCCTCCGACACTGAACAACCAGCCGCACGTGGGGCACGTCAGGGGGAGGATGATGAAGGACCTGTGGTACAGGAACAGGACGCTCGACGGGGACAACCTCGTCTTCCGAGGGGGCTGGGACACCCAGGGGCTCCCCGTGGAGCTTCAGGCCGAGAAGGAGATGGGGCTCTCGGGGAACAAGTGGGAGGACCTGAACAAGGTCGGCGTCGACAAGCTCGTCAGCGAGTGCAAGCGGTTGATCGCGAAGTACAAGCAGGACTGGGAGGAGGCAGACAGGCTCCTCGGCCTCCTGATAGACCACAAACGCGCCTACATGACGTACAGGGATGGGTACATAGAGCGGGAGTGGAAGTACCTGGAGACGGCCTGGGAGCAGGGGCTCCTCGGGGAGGGGTTCAAGGTGGTGCCGTACTGCCCGAAGTGCCAGACCGCGCTGAGCGCCGGGGAGATCGCCCTCGGCGGATACGAACAGCTTGAGGATCCGAGCCTCTACTACAAGGCGAAGCTCGAAGACGGGGCTTTCCTCGTCGTCTGGACGACCATGCCGTTCACGGTGGTCACCGACGAATTGGTCGGTGTCAAGCCGGACTCGGATTACGAGTATGTCTCCGTCGGCAATGAGGTCTGGGTGGTCTGCATGGGGAGGAAGGAAGCCCTCTCAAAGGACCTCGGCGTGGAGTTCGGCGAGACCAAGAAGGTGGCCAAGGGGGCCCAGCTCGAAGGGCTCTCGTACGAGCACCCTCTCCTGAATCTGATACCTGGCCAATCGACGCCAGAGATGAAGGCCAAGGCGCACCGGGTGGTCGCTGAGGAGTTCGTCGACGTTACCACAGGGACAGGGCTCGTTCACATGTCGCCCGCCAACGGGGAAGAGGACTTCGCGGTCGCCCAGAAGCGAGGGCTCCCGGTCTTCGCGCCCTTCGACGACAGAGTGAACTTCACGTCCGAGGCGGGCCGTTTCGCGGGCATGTTCGCCCGTGACGCCGACGAGAAGGTGGTGGAGGCCCTGAGAGACGAGGGGAGGCTGGTGAGCGTGGGGAAGATCGTCCACGAGTACCCCATCTGCTGGAGGTCGGACGACAGGATTGTCTGGCTCGCGCGAAGGGAGTACTTCTACTGGGTCGACAGGATAAGGAAGGACGTTGTCCGGGCGGCGGAGAAGGTGGAGTACTTCTTCGAGGGCCCCAGGAACAGGTTCCTCGCCGGGCTGGCGGAATCACCCCCCTGGTGCGTCACCAGGGAGAGGGTGTGGGGGACGCCTCTGCCGATCTGGGTCTGCGACTCCTGCGGCGAGAAGATTGGTGCGTTCTCCAGGCGGAGCATGGTGAGCCAGGCCGTCGAGCTCCCTGACGGACCCGGGTTCGAGCTCCACAGGCCCTGGGTGGACAGGGTCGTGCTGCGCTGCCCGAAGTGCGGCGGGAATGCGCACAGGGAGCCCTTCGTGCTAGACACCTGGCACAACAGCGGGGCGTCCCCCTACGCCTCCTTCACGGACGAGGAGGTCAGGGCCCTCGTTCCGGTCGACTTCCTGACGGAGGCGATAGACCAGACGAGGGGGTGGGCCTACACCCTGCTATTGCTGAACGTGATTAGGACAGGCAAGCCACAGGCGCCGTACAAGAAGTTCCTCTTCCAGGGGCACGTCCTCGACGAGAAGGGGCAGAAGATGAGCAAGAGGCTCGGGAACGTGATACAGGGGCTCGACCTCCTGCGGACCAACTCCGCCGACGTGGCGAGGTTCTACACCCTCTCGAAGGCGTCCCCCGAAGACTCGGTCAACTTCGATCTGAAGGAGATGTCAGGGCGACCCTACCAGGTCCTCAACACGCTCTATCACCTCCACCTCTACCTCCAGCAGAACAGAGCGGTCGACGGGTTCACCCCCGCGAGGAACACCGTCACATGGGCGTCGCAGCGGAAGCTCCTCAC
>Ga0187803_10000458_pt1 | contig 16386 bp, 26 predicted proteins | sample NC_wetland_sal_i_2_FD_132425 | JGI IMG/M metagenome (GOLD analysis project Ga0187803, IMG submission 132425) | Wetland sediment microbial communities from Neuse River Estuary, North Carolina, USA - Control_3 | ecosystem: Environmental > Aquatic > Freshwater > Wetlands > Sediment | place: USA...
AGTTGCCAGGGCCAGGGGATCGTGGGGAATCCGCGGGGGCAGAAGCAGCTCTGTCCGAACTGCGGCGGCTCGGGCGTGAAGGCGCCGCCGGTGATTCGCGTCCCGTTCGACTACGCCTTCCCGAACGCCGTGCTCACGGCCAACCAGGTGGGCTTGCAGGATCCGCTGGTCTTCGATTTCGACGCCGACTTCGAGCACATCTGGACCGTGGCGAACTCCACCGGACTATTCAGCGTGCAGATCACCGATCGCTCGGCCAATCGGCAGCTCTCGAACGCGCCGATCAACGGCGAGAACTTCGCCGGCACGGCCGCGCTGCCCTTCCCGCTCGTGGAGCCCTACGTGTGGGCGCGCAGCGCCGCGGCGCTCGCCGCGTTCAACGACCGCTCGGCCGCCGGCAACACCGTGCAGCTCGTCTTCCGGGGTTACAAGCTCTACAGCGCGCAGGCGCCGCAGCAAGGCAGCCAGGGCGCGATTATCCCGCAGCAATAGTCACTGAGGGGTTATGAATTTTCCGTCACTGCTGACCAGATGCACCGCCTGCCGCGGCCGCGGGATCGTCGCCGCCGGCGACCTGGCGGCGCTCTGCCCGCAGTGCGGCGGATCGGGCCGGGCGCCCATGAGGGTGAGGCGCATCCCTTACGATTACTGCTTCCCGCCGATCACGGTGAACGCCTCTCAAACGCCCGTCGAGTTGCAGCTCGATGACGATTCGTTTTTCGAGCTGGTGGCCTGGGTGGCTAACGACCTCTCTTCGAACGGAAATCTCTACACGTTGCAGGCAGCAGACACGTCGAACGGATGGCAATTTTCCAACGCCGGGCTTTTCGTCCGTCCCGGGGCCGTCACGGGGATGCAAAGCAATTTCGCCTCGAAGGCGATTTTGCCGTTTTCGCTCGTGGCTCCGTACATTTTTGTTCCCTCCGCCACGGTGCAGATCACTCCGGTCTTGCTCGCGGGCGGGGCGAGTTCCGTAAACGTGGCGATGAAGGGATTCAAGCTGTTCGCGCCCGATGGGTCGCCGCTGAGCCTGGCCGGCTCCCAGCAGCAGGCGGTGGCGGCATGAGCGTCTGGGACGTGGCACGGCAAGGCGGACGCTCCGGAGGGCGCCACGCGCTCGGGCTCTGGGATCCGCGGCATCGGCTGGCGTCGCTCGCCTGGATGCCGCCCGTCTCGCAGCGCAGGCAAATCTACGGGAAGAAGCGATTTTGTTATGTCCGCAACTTCCCGTTGGCCACCGCGAACAACGTGCTCAACGATCGCGTTTCGATCACGAGCGATTTCTGGTGGACGGATATTGTCGCCAGCTATCCCCCCGGATTGGGCGCCGCCCAGCCGTTCACCGTGCAGATGTTTGACACGAAAAACAACGTGCGGTACATGCAGGCCCCCGAAGATGGGCGGCTGTGGTGCGGCGTCGGCCGCGACATCGACGCGCTGATGCCCACGACATTGAATACTTTCTTCTTCCCTTACTTTTTCAGGCGGATTACTAAGGTTCCCGCCGGGTCGCAGCTTCTCATCACCGTGCAGGATTCCAGCGGACTCGCAAACAATACGGTGCAGCTCGTTCTCGGGGGGTATATCGACTGATGCGCGGACTGCTCACCATCGACCGGGCACTGCACGCGGGCGTGGATCCGCTCTTCGGCGGGGCGTTGTCCTTAGCCGAGCAGGCGCTGTGGGAATCCATCCTGCTGGGGGCCAAGCGCAGGCAACGCACCTGGCGCGAATGGCTGCAGTCGGGAATCAGCCTATTCAATCCCCAGGGCAGCCCGTTCGGATCCAGCTCCGGCGGCGCCGGCGGCAACGTCACGACGCCGCAGGCCGGCGCCGGCCGCGGCGATGATGTCAGCTTCGGCAACGCCTATCCCTGGCTCTATCCGACGAGCGACTTTCAGAATTTCGATAAATGGGGGTCGATCGCGCTGCCGGCTATCGCCAGCACCGCGACGATCGGCAGCGGCGGTGCTCCCTCGAGCATGCCCTGGGCCGTCCCCAAAGGATTCAACGGTTTTATCAAGACGATGGCGGCCGAGCTCGTGGCGAACGGTGGGGCCGCGTGGACTCCGGGAGTGCTGCCGGCGCAGTTGACGCTTTCGATTTTGCGCGGGGCATCGCCGCCGCCCGATTACGGAAACTTTGCCTATAGCCCGGGCACGGTGCAGTCGCCCACGCCGATCGCCGGGATCCCCATCAAGGAAGGATTCCAGATTTCCATTTCCGTGGCGAATGTCTCGCTCGCCGTGACGACGCAATTCGTCACCGCGCGCCTGCAGGGCTACTACTACGGCAAGCAGCTCGAGCCGAAAGGCCTGGCGTTCTGAACCGGGAGAGAAGGAGCACCGTATGAAGCGAAAACTGATTTTAGGCGCGTTGCTGGCTGTACTGGCGTGCCTGGCGGCGCCGCGGCCGGCGGCCGCGCAGACCTACACCGTGGTGAGCGGCACGATCACCGATCCGAACGGCCAGCCCTACGCCGGCGGCACGCTGCAGATCGGGATCTCCGCCAGCGCCACGCCGACGCTCACGCCGTGCGCCACCGCGGCCACGTGTCCGGTGATGTTGCCCGGGCAGGTTACGCTCAGTCCCACGGGCAGCTTCACGATGGGGCTCTACGCCAACGCCTCGATCCTGCCGGCGAGCTCCACCTACACGTTCCTGGTGAGCTTTCCCGGAATCGCGCCGCCGCTGGGGACCGGGCCGCAGACCTTCACCGTGACCGGCGTCACGATCGCGGGCGCGTCGCAATCGGTTTCGACGACGCTGTCCGCCGCGGCGCCGGCGATCGTATCCAACAATCTCGCCGGCAGCCCGCAAAAAAGCGCCGCCACGAATTTCGGCGTGGCGCTCACGGCGCAGACGGTCGTGCCGGCCGGCAGCAATTCCGCGCCCTCGAACGTCTACACGGTCAATTTCTACCAGTACCAGTCGCTGCTGGGAGCCTCGTGCACCGCGGTGGCCAACACCGTCACGCCCACGCTGGCCTGGACCGGCCCGGGCGGCAACGCCCAGACGCTGGCGCTCACGGCGCTGTCGGAAACGGGCAACGGTGCGGTGGATACGTTCCAGCAGCAGGGCGTGACGATCGCCACGTCTCCCGGCACGGCCGTCACCTACACCACGGCCTCATCGCTCAGCTCGACGGGCTGCAGCCCGATCCCGCAATACATCGTCTCCGTCCGGGCGATCCCGTAGGAGGCCCCGGGATGCGCACACGACTGTTGCTCCTGGCCGGCGCGCTGGTAACCCTGCTGTTGGCGGCGTTGCCGACGTCGGCACAGACGCTCACGGCTGTCACCGGCACGGTCATCGACCCGAACGGCCTGCCCTACGCCGGGGCCAAGCTGCAGGCCGTGCTGATTTCTCCGGGGGGCGCTTCGCCGTCGCTGACGCCCTGCACGAATCCGACGGCCGGCTGCGCCATCCAGCAGCAGGCCCCCGCGACGACGCTGGACGGTAGCGGTAGCTTTTCGCTCTCGCTGTGGGCCAACGCCTCGATCCTGCCCGCCACCACTACGTACTCATTTACGGTGAGCATCAGCCCGGGAGTTCTGCCGCCCTTCGGCACGGGGCCGCAGAGTTTCACGGTGGCGGGCGTCACGATCGCGGGCGCGTCGCAATCGCTTTCGGTCACCCTCACGGCGCCCGCCCCCGCACTGACGCTGTGGCCGAATGCGCTGGGCTTCAACGTCAAAAATTTCGGCGCCATTGGAGACGCCAGGGCCAGCAGCAACGTATCGACGATCAACGGCTCGCCAGTTCTGACGGATTCCAATGGGCCGTGGCTGCCATCGGACCAGTACAAGAACATTGCCTGCGTAAACCAAACCACAAACGCATCCGGCCTCGTCGTGACGATCTCGAAAATATTAGTCGTCACTTCCTCGACTTCCATCACGGTTAGCAGCAATGCGAATGGCACCGTGACACCCCGGTGTGTCTGGTACACGCAAGACGACACTCTGGCTTTCGTGCGGGCCTACACTACGGCCCACGTTCCAAGTTCCTTCGAGCCCAGCTACGGCACGCCCAGCCTCAATTCGCCACAGGGAGTTTACTGTCCCGGGGGCGGCTATGCGGTCTCCAGCTCGCTTCTTACTCAGCCGGGGCCGATCAACAACGAAATGGCGGTGAATTTGATCGGCGCGGGGAAAGGCGCTTGCATTATCTATCTACTGCCAACCTTCACGCCGGCGGCAGGAGGGGGGACGGGGGTTTTCACGTGGGCCAATACCTACGGCTTACAAGTGCGGGGATTCACCATTGATGGCCTGAGCTTCAACTTTACATCCTTTGCGACAAACGACGCCCCGGTCCTCGTGTACAACGGCAGAGACTTCGACCTGCGGAGCTTTTCGATCTTGAACTTTGGCGATACGGTCCCCTTTAATGCGATCGCGGGCGGATCGCTCACCATCCAGTACAATTCCGGGGCAAGCAAAGTTACCAACGTAACCGTGCAGAACCCGAACACGATCAACAGCGCGACGAACGCGGCACTCAGTTGCAGCGGTTGCACGGGCGTCGACTTCGACAGCAATCTTTGGTCAAACACCTGGATCACGAGCTACATAGCAAACAGCGGCGCCCGGACCCCAACGGCTGCCAGCGTGTTTTTTAAGGACGAGCAGCACGATGAATGCCTAGGGAATACGGCGGCGGGATCCTGTGACATTTTTGTAAATTCCAACTTCGTCATCGACGGCGGCTACTGGTTCGGCAACAGCACCAAGGGCCCGATGTCCCTGGACACCACCAGCGTCGGGTACATTAAGGATGCCTGGGTGGGAGCGTACAATTCAGGGAACAACTTCCCCGCCATCACTCTTGCCGGAAACGCCCAGGTATTCCTCGAGGGGTCTACCATTGCGGGCAACGGCACGGGGGCGATGTTTTCCGGCCCGAGCACGGCCAAGGTGACTGACAGCGGGAGCAATACCTGGCTAAATTGTTTGTCGCTCGTGTGCACCCCAGTGACGGCGGCGCAGTTTACAACGCTCGGCTTCGTGGGCGGTGTGGAACCCAATTCCAGCCTCACGCACACGCCCAATACCTGCTACGACGTGCCGGGCGGGGTAGCGGCCGATCTGCTGTGCAATTTCAAAGCGGACCAGAATTACCAACTCCTGAACATCAAGGCATCCTCGAATGTGGTCGTGACCTGCGCCACGCCGATCGTCATCACGATCACGGACGGATCGCAAAGCGCCACGCTCACCCTCACAAGTGGCCAATCTACATGGGACAGCGCGACGGACGCGCACACCGGGCTTTTCAGCGTATTCGCAGCTGGCAACACGCCGACCACTACCAAGGCGGCGGGAGTGTGCGCGACCCCGCCCGTCAACCTCGCGGTCACTGCGGTGTATCAGTCGGTGCTCAACTATTAGGGGGAAAAGATGAAAAACAAACTTTGGGCTCTTTGGCTCGTCGTGATCGTCGCACCTCTGCTGTTTCTGCTTCCAGCCCTGGTGCTGGCGCCTCCGGTCTATCCAGCAACGCCGGCGGCGTTGCGCGCGGCGCCGCAGGCGGGCAGCGGGGCGTGCGGCACGGGCGTGGCGCACTGCACCGTGCTGAGTTGGACGGCCTCGGCCAGTGTGAGCGGATGCGTCTCGCCTTGCACGATCACCTACAACGTGTTTCGGGGCACGGCGCCGGGCGCGGAATCCGCCACACCGATCAATAGCTCGGCCGTCACACCGGACACGTACACCGATCCGGTGACGCTGACGACGAGCACGCAAACGTTCTACTACACAATCCAGGCGGTGGAGACGTTCGGCGGCGTGACGCAATCCAGCGCGTCTTCCGTCGAAGTCTCGGCTACGTTTCCCAGCAGCGCGCCGCCCGCGCCCCCCACGGCGCCGGCAGCCACGCCGCACTGATGAGTGAGGCGGAGGTCGCCCGGCTGCTGCTGCGCCGGCAGCGGCTCCGCCTTCGCCGGGACACATTAAGCTCCGCGATCGCGGAGCTCGACGCACGGATCGGGGAAGGAATGGCCCAGACGTTGGGGCGCTGTCCCAGGCTGAGCCGCCGGGAAACAGAAGTCCTCCGGCTGGTGCAACAATGCCGGATGAACAAAGAGATCGCGGAAACACTTCACCTCAGCGTGAGGGGAGTGAAGTTCCACGTGAGCAACCTCCTGGCGAAATTCGGCGTCACGTCCCGCCGTGAATTGGCGCAGGCGAGTATCACTGGTATTGCCCGCGGTGCTGGCGCGTGACCCGGCACCGCGATCGCGTTTGCCAGGAATGCCGGGAGTCCTAGGGAGGCCATCGGATGCACGAAGGGGAAACGCTTTACACGCTCAGCCTCTGGGACGCTCTGATTCTGTTCGCGTTCGTGGGGATTTGGCTGGTGCTGGTGCTCACGCGCCGCTCGCCCAGCATCAGTTCCTTCCGCGAGTTTGTGAACCTGCTCAACTCCCGCGGCGGCAACATCCTGATCCTGATGGCTGCCACGTTCTACGCCTTCCGCGCGGCCATGCGGCTGTTCTACCACGTCATCGGCATGATCTCCGAAGGCAAGCTGGACGAGAAAAGCGCGGTGATGATGATGGCCCTGGCGTTCGTCACCGGAACGGTCTTCGGGCAGTTCTCCGGCGCTCTGCTAAAAACGATGACCGGGCACGAGAGCGATAGCTCCGCGCCGCCCGCCAGCCCGGCCAACGGAAATGGCGACGCGGCGGCGGCCGTGCCGACGTCGGCACCCACCCCTGGAATCCCCACGATGGCGACGGCCGCTACGCCTGGCGCGCCGGCCGGATGGGGAGCGAAATCGTGAGCGATCAGGAAAACGGCACCCAGGCGGCACTGACGTTTTGGAAAAGCGTTTCGATGACGCTCCTGGCCTTCGTGCTGGGAAACGCGATCGCCTTTTTCACCTTCGGGATCCGCGCGGCCTCCAAGGACGATCTCGACAAGGCCATGATGGCGCTGCAGGCCCGGCTCAGCACGCTCGAGGCCCACGACGCCAGCGTCGAGATGGAGATGAGCAACCTGGTCGGGCAGCTCCAGGCCAAGCACATCGCCACGGCGCCGCAAAAACAGTAACCCCGATGTGTATTGACACGCGCGGGCCTGCCCGGTAGAACAGCGCGCGACAGGAGCTTCACACGATGGCCGTGGCACTGCACGTTTTCATCCGCGATAAAGGCGCCGCCGAGAGCGACGACATCTCCGTCGAGCACGTCTTCTACGGCCGCGACGAAGCGGAGGCGGACGCCAAGCGGGTGGCGCACCTGGCCGGCTGCGAAAATTACGCGCTGGCGGACGTCGAGGGACGCACCGCCGAAATGCTGGAAGACATTCCCGACTCCGAAGTCCCCACCTGGGACGACGTCGAGGAAGACGACGAACCCATCGAAGTCGAGGGCGGCCAAGTCGAAGGCGAGGACGAGGGCGGCTGATGTCCACGCTGAGCATTCAGCAACTCATCACCAATACGGCCGCGGCCGCGGGCGTCCCGCCGGCCCTGGCCCTGCAGGTGGCGCGGCAAGAATCCTCGCTCAATCCCAACGCGATGGGCTCCAAGGGCGAGCTCGGGCTATTCCAGCTCATGCCGTCGACCGCCGCGGCGCTGGGCGTCACCAATCCCCTCGATCCCATCCAGAACACGCAGGGCGGCGTGGCCTACCTCGCGCAACTCTTTCAGCAATTCGGATCGTGGGACGCGGCGCTGGCGGCCTACAACTGGGGCCCGCAAAACGTGGCCAACGCCCAGCGCGCCGCGGGCAGTAACTGGCTATCGCTCGCGCCCAGCTCGACGCAGGGCTACGTCGCCGGCGCGCTCTCCGCGACTGGAATCTCGCCGGCGCCGGCGGCCGCGCCTACCTCGCCAGCAGCGGCCCCAAGTTTCATGCCGTCGATCGATCAGGCGTCATTTGTTCCGGCTCTGCCGGCGGATACCGGCAGCAATCCCCTGCTGCTCGCGCTGCTCGCCCTGGGGATCTGGTTCGGCGCGCGCTTACTGTTTTCGGAGGCATGATGACCGACCCGGAGCTGATGCAGGAGATCGAGACGAAGTACGGCGGATTCATCGCCGACGCCGTCGCCGGCACGCCCATCCCCGCCGATCTCGTGGCTGCCCTGGTGGCCAACGAATCCGGGCTCAACGATCAGGCCGCGCGCTTCGAACCCAAAGTCTTTGGCGAGCTCGCCTTCGTGCTCATCGGCCGCAAGCCGGCCTTCGGGTCGATCGGCGGACAGGACTTGACGGAGTGGATCGGCAACGTCTCGATGGACCGCGACAATGGCGGGCGGCTTTCGCCGCAGGCGGCCGTCGTCCTCGCGCTCACCAACCTGGCCACGAGCTGGGGCCCCACGCAAATCATGGGCTATCAGGCGCTCGCCGCGGGCTACGAGCTCTCCGATCTGCCTAATCTTAAAAGGCATTTCCACCGGGCCGTCGAGCTGCTCGAGACTTTTCGCAAGCACTTCGATCTTCCCGGCGAGCCCGTCGCCGGCCAGACGGTCAAGCTGGCGTCGAGCACCGACGATTACGAAGGCTATTTCCATTGCTGGAACGCCGGCAGCCCGGCCGCGCCGACGTTCGATCCGCACTATCCGGCCAACGGCCTGCTGCGCATGCATCTCTACGAATCGATCTCTCAGGAGGCACCATGACGAACGAGCAAAAGATTTTCACCGCGGTATGCGGCCAGAAGTGCGGCACGGTACAAGTGCCCGGCGCGGACACGACGAATTGCCCGCAGTGCGGCCACCCGCTCACCGAAGTGCCCCAGGCGATGACCGTCGCCGCGGAACCCGCTGGCGGCGAGCATTGCACCGATGTACCGCCCACGATCGCCGGCGCGCCCGTGGTGCCGATTGCACCGCCTATCGTTCCCGGAAGGATTCCCGATCTCACTACGATGCTGAGCGGGATGTTGGAGACGATTCCAGAGGACCGCCGCCCGGAACTGGTCGAAAGTATTATCTCCGCGGGGCTGCGCCTCGCGGGCTACACGAACAACGAGGCGGACGAAATGGCGGCCAGCGCCGTCGAGCAGATCGGCAAGCGCAAGACCGCGGCCAACGGCAACTAACAAACTGCAGCGAATCGCTGCAAATTTCTCCAAGGAGGCACCACCATGAGCAGTACAGCACAGGGATGGACGGGGCCAGCCCCGATACCGGCGCCGGCGGCCGCAACAACCGCCGCGCCGAAAGTCGGATGGCTCAAGCACGTCGGCCAGGTAATCGGCAAGATTCTCGGGATCGTGGCCAAGGACGCGGCGCCGGCGGCCGACGTGGCCGCGAAAGTGGCCGAGGCCCTCTTGCCGCAGTACGCCCCGGAGATCGCCTCCGCCGATGGCCTGGTGACGAAGATCGCCAAGGAAGCCATCGTCGCGGAAGGCGTTGCCGCGGCGGCGGGCACGGCCGTGGGCGGCGGCACGGCCAAGCTCGAGGCGGTGCTGACAAACATCGGCCCGGCAATCGACGGCTGGGTCAGCTCGAATTTCCCCGGCGCCTCGGCCGTATCGAAGGCGTCGAAGGCCGGCCTCGTGAGCGCCGTCGTGACGATTATGAACGAGCTCGAGGGCAAGTCACCCGTCGCGCCCTCGGCCTAACGAATTACCAACTAACAACCGACGACAAAGGGAACCGTCGGAGCCACTCGATGAAGGGCAAGCCGTGTAGACGGCATCGGGTCAAGGGGTAGCTCCCCCGGCTTCGGCGGTTCCCAACCGCGGTTTTTCGATCTTCGGGGACACGGGGCGCAAGCAAGCGGACGGCTCCCGCGATACAACTGGTTTCGCGCTGCGGACGCGGTCGAGCCGGGAAGCGCCCCGAACCCCGAACAATTCCCTGCACAGGGACGGGCGCGGCGGAAGTGGTTGGGTGCCACGGCTTCCCCGACCGCGCCCGACAATTTGAGGCGACCATGTTCTGGCCTTTCCATCAGCACAACTGGAAAATAGTCTCCGCGTACTGCGACGGCTTTGCTCATTACGTCGCTCGCGCCAGCGGACACTTCGGCGTGACGCACGTCGCGCTCCGCTGCACGAAATGCGGAAAGCTTCGCGAGAAGGAAATGCTCGGCATTCACACATTGGAAGCCTTGAACGGCAACGCCGACGAAGTCTCGCGGGCGCTCGCGGACATCGAAAAGGCCAGCCGATGATCCTGCGATTCCTTCGATCCCATGATGGCAGTTTGCTCTACCAGATCCGTTCTGATGCAGTGCCGCGGGTCTTCGATAGGGTCTGTTTCCCAGGTAGCGACCCGCGCACCGTCAAGCGAGTGACGTGGCGCTGGGACGTAGACTCTGCCCCGTTCCCAACAGTCGAGGTGGAGGTTTCCGAATGAACCACTGGGACCAATTCGTGCGCGGACTCCACGGCGCGCTGCTGATCTCAGCCGGGGTTCTCGTCTGGATGGGCTTCTGGCTAGTACGGGATGCAGACGGCTGGATCCAGGAGCTGCACCGCGACACGCACCGCAACCTGGTGGTGATCGGCGGCGCCGCCGCAGACCTGCAGAAGACGCTCGCGCTCGAGCGCCAGGCCGCCGCTGCCCAGCTCGACGATGCCGACACCGCAGCGAAGGCGCTCCGCCAGGCAAGCATGGATCTCGACGTCCTGGTGCTCCACACGGACGATTCTCTCAACGGGCAGACAGGACTCCTGCCGGAGCTCGCCGCGACCGTTAGCGGCCAAAACATCCGGCTCGCCGCGATCGAGCGCCAGGCAGAAGCAGATCTCGCCACGCTCGACGCCCAGGAGCGCCAGCTGGGGCCGCTGCTGGCCGCCGCCACGCAAGCCGCGCAATCCGCCGCGGTCACCGCCGGGGATCCCCACATCGCCGAAACGATGGCGCGCCTCGACGACACGGCGGCCAACGTGGCTGGCACCACCGCGGCGATGCAGGGCACCGCTCAGGACATCCAGAAATTCGTTCACCGCGAGACGACGCCCGTGCGCGGCACCTGGAACGTCATCAAGGGTTTTCTCAAGAGCTTCGCCGGCCCCGCCGCCCAGGTGGCGACTGCGAGTAAGCCATGATCGCCGCCAGGGAGAGAGCGCGACTTATGGCATTCGATCGGCGCCAAATACGGATCGGCTTCGCCGAGGGCAGCCTGCAACAGCGATACCAGCGGACGTTAGCCCGTGAAGCAGCCCTACAGGGCGCAGTGCGGGATCTGCTGGCGTTCTACGATCGCGGCAGCGGCGAAGGCTGGAACGCCGCCGAGATCCAGCGCCTGGACGAAATCCGTGCCCTGGCGGCGAAGTGATGGCCTCAATCATCAAAACGTGGCCAGCTTTCATGGCCAGGGAAAAAGTCCTTCAAATCTTCACCCACAATTGGGGCGCGTTCTACTTCACACTCGGACGGGGACACCCTTCACGTGAGATCTCGGAAATCTGGTTCACACATGGCGGCGAAATCTTGGGGTGCTTCACCATCGCGGCTGTCGTGAGAAACGAAGGCCAGCTTCCGAGGCTGAAACGGCTCGACGGAGAAAAAAGCGAATGGCAGATCAGGCCGGACCACTGGGTTGCTGCCTGCAATCCGCCGTTCGTTCCGGCACCCCAAAAAGCCTACTATTCCGGCTTCCGGGGCTGGCGCTACTTCGATTGGACCGAATATCTTTCGACGATCGACGCGAAAGTGCCTCTGTGAATTGCGAGATCTGATGGCCGAGCACTACACGCGAGGCACGGAATCGATCCTGCAATGGTGTGACACGTGCCGCCGGCTAACGGTCCACCCCATCAGCGCCGGGCGCGTCGGCCGCTGCAGCGAACACCAACCCACGGGCGAATCGAAGCGCCAGCAGAAAACCCGCGAGCACCGCGAAGCTGCCGCCCGCCAGCGCGAACTCTTCCAATAAATTTGCGAGATAGATCAGCGGCAGGCGTCGCGGGCGGGGCAGACGTGCGTATTGCGGATGGCCAGCCGGGTGTGGTCGGCGGCAGCGAGCGCGGAAGGAATCCAGAACAGCGAATGAAAGCGGCGGCTCTCGTCCAGGCGATGGCCGGCGTAGGCAGTAGCCCACGCGATCGGCAGCCCGATCGACACCATGCGCCCGGCCGAGGGGCGCCGCGCGCCAAAGATCGGATTCGTCTCGTGCCCGCCGCGGGCGAATGCCTGTTGCGACGTGGCGTAGTCGACGGCCATCGCCGCGGAATCGGCGGCCAGGGGGATCCAGAAGCGCTTGCTGCGATACCACGGGCTCGCCTGGGACGCCGGGCTGAATAGCGCCAGAGCCAGCATAAGTGACGTAAAAAGAGCTATTTGCGGGCTTCCTGGCGCCTTGGGCGTCTTTTTCGAGGACTTCTGCCCCTTGCCCGTGGCGCCGGATCGCAGGGCGGTGCGGTTCCCCTGGCCGTTTTGGCCCTTTAACTCGACGTACAGGCGGTTTAGCTCGCGGAAGGCCGCCCGGAAGTCGCCGTTCTGGTGCTGGCCGGCCACGCCGCGCAGGAAACAGTAGTGCCGCGCCGAAAGCAGCGTCTCGATCGGATCGTCGGTCATCGGCTCGCCTTCCCTTCCTCGTAAGCAGCCCGCACCACATCGGACACGCTCGGCGGATCGACGACGCCATCGAGCGCACAGCGGCCGTAATCCGCTTCCCACCAAGAACAACCAAACCCGCCGCTGTACCAGACGACGGCACTTCCGCCGCACTTCGGGCAGCGTGCGGCATCGTGAAGCGCTTTCACGTCGATTGTCTGGTCGGTCACCGGCGCCCCCGTCGCCGCGCCGCGGTCGCCAGCTTGACGCGGGCGATCGCTTTGCGCACCGTCGGCCGGCGCTTGGGCCTTTCCACATTGCGGCGCTTCTCGGCCGAGCCCGTGCCCGGCTTTGCCGACGTCGGCGCGGCCGGCTTCTTCGCCGGCGCCGGCGGGGTCTTCACGCGCAGCCGCTTCGCCACCTGGTCGAGCAGGTCCGTTTTCGGCGGGCCGGACAGGTACGCGCCGTAGAAGAGATCCTCCGCCGCGATCGCGGCGTACACGAACCACGCCGTCAGATGTTTCGGGTTCACGCCGGCGGCCCGCTTCCGCAACGCGCCCTGATAATCCTGGCCGCCGTACTTCGCTTTGGCGGGTGGAATTCCCAAGCCCTCGCAGGCGCGCTTCGCGTGATCGTGATCGATCCGCTCGATGGCCCAGGCCAGCGCCGCCCGCTGTTCGTCGATCGAGGGCGACGCATTCTTTTCGACCAGCGCGCGGAAGAGCCGTCCGCGGCGATCGAGCTCGGCGCGACGCCGCTTTTCTTGCCGTTTTTGCGCTGCGCTCCATCGAGAGCCCGACCCGCCGGAGATTTCTGGCGTGTGATGCGTCCTGCACTTGCGGTCGCGGCAGATCTCGATCGCGCGGCCTATCTGCTCGGCGTCACGCGAGGCCACAATCAGCGCGGTCTGCGCGGCGTCGCACTTGGCGTTGCGCGTGTAGCCGTAGGACGCGACGAGCTCGTCCTTTCCATACGGCAGGGCCTCGAAATCCTGCTGGGACGCCCCGTTATCGGGAAACGCCACCAGGAGCAGGTCGGGATTCTTTTCGCGGCGCAGTTCGACGAACGCCGCGGCCTTGGCGCGGAAGCAGATGGGATCGGTGCAGGTGTTCGGCTTGAGCCCGGCGAATTTGTCCGGGTTCGATCCGGCGCGCTTGGGGCAGCTCGTGCAGGACCCGACCGGCCACTGATCGCCTCCGCGCCGCGTCTTCTTGCCCAAAATGATGGCGTTGAGCCGAGGATCGTCCTTCGGCCAGGGCGCGGCGTCGAGATTCAGGCGGTAGTGCTCCGCGATGTGCTTCCGGACGTCCTGCACGGACATCGGATCGCCGTAATCCTGCTGCTGGTCGATTTCGTCGAGCACTTCCTGCTGCAGCGGCGCGGGCAGCGCCGCGAGCTCGGAGGCGTGCCCCGGCGAGATCTTCCCTTCCGCCAGCTCTTTGAGCGCCGCCGGCGCAAGCGTGAGCATCTGCATCCGGGCGTAGATGTAGCGGGGCGATTTGCCCACGGCGGCGGCCAGGGCCTTGATTTCCCCGCCGTTGTCGAGGTAGTCGCGGAAGCCCTGGGCCTCCTCGAGCGGGGCGAGATCCTGGCGCTGCAGGTTTTCGACGATCTGCACGGCCCGCGCGGCGGCATCGTCGAGCGCGCGCACCACGGCCGGCACTTCGGCCAGGCCAGCGATCTTCGCCGCGCGCCAGCGGCGCTCCCCGGCGATCAGCTCGTAGCCCTTCCCCGCCGGGCGCACGATCAGAGCCACCTGGACGCCCAGCACGCGGATCGAGTCGGTCAGCTCGCCGAGCGCTTCCTTGTTGAATTCGCGCCGCGGGTTGAACGGCGACGGCGCGATCGCCGCCACGGAAATGCTTTGCACTTGCTCAGCCATCAGATCCTCCTAAAGAGTCGAGAGATTTTCCAGCGCGGAGATCACTTCATCGAGCTTGGCGCGTTTGGCGCGCAACAGATCGAGCGTCGCGGAGATCGGCCCGGCCGGTTCGATGATTCCCTTGCGGGAACGCCCCCCCCCCGCGCGGCGTTTTGACCTGGGGTCCGCGCCGGCCGCCGCTCTTGGTATGCGTGTAGACGTGCGAGACATGCACGCCGAGCCTTTTCGCGATTTCCGCGACGCTCATGCCTCCATCGCGATCGCGTTGCGCTGCGCTCCAATCGACGTTCGATTTCCTGGCCATCGGTTTTGCCTCCTCTGTCGGATCTTGTCGCGTCGCCGCTCGGATCGATTTTTCGGCCTCGCTCAACGCCAGTGGCACTTTGTTCCGCCAGCACGAATTGCATTTCGGGACGTTTATGCTGCCCTCGGGCACCAGGCGCATCGCCACGACTTCGATCCCGCGCACTTTGCACGGCGCACACAGAGAGTCCGGCATCAGCACACCGCTCGGAACTTCTTACCTTCGAGCAGGATGACCAATCGCTCCGGCGCATCGTCCGCGTATTCGCGCCAGCTTTTCCCGAACGTCACCTCGACCGAAAACATCTGTTGCACGTCAATCCAGATCATCGGATCGAGCGTCCGGCGAAGCGATCGAACCAGATCGACCCGTGCATGCCGCCCCATCGCAAGCAGCGTGTCGGCGTTGATGACCATCGTCACCGGGTCGGCACACTTCCACGCCGGCCCACCCCAGTATTTTTTCTGATTGATCCGCAGTTCGAGCAACGTGTCCGCGTAATAGCGCGAGCTGCAGGGCAGGATCTTCCGGCCGATGAACGCGCAGCGCATGGCCTTGACCGCAAAACGCTGCGGCGCCGGAAGCTGGCTGCATTGCACCAGATTCGTATCGAGCCACTGCTTTACGTAATTACCTTCGTTGGTCATCACGATTGAACCAACAGGAGAAACGAAAAGATGCGCGCGATCGGCCAGTCTCGTGCGCGGCGCCAGCGTGTGCAGCGTGTCGAAAAGCGGCTCGTCGATGACTTCCAGCACTCCCGCAATGATGGGCATCCTTCGTCTCCCTTTCCCTAAGCCGCGTGGCGATTCGACGCGAGCCACGCGAGCGCGCGGTTGAACGCCTGGGTGTAGCCCGCGCCCAGCCGGCGATAGAGCGCGTTGCGCATTTCCCGCGGCAGCCGGAAGTAACACTCCCGGCAAAACGACTGCCGGACCTGCTTGCCTCCGCCGCAGGCGGGACACTCCACGCCGCGCAGTAGCTCGTAGGCGCGCTCGCTATCCATCACCCAGCCAACCTTTGCCGGCGAACTTCGCGCTTGTCGTCGCAGTGCCAGCAGCGGCTCGACCCGTCGCGGCTCACGAACAGGTGATGCAGCTCGCCGCAGTCGCCGCACTTTTCCGGCTCGTCTGTGAGCACGTGGACGGCGTCGGGCGCGTAGCACATCTGTAGCAGGCGCTGGCGTGCGCCCGGAGGCAGTTGCTGCAGCTTGCGATCGAGCGCAGTCATCCACCGGCGCCTTTCCGGCGCGCCAGGCGCCGCTCGTAGGCCACCACGTACCAGGGCTTCTCCGCGGCGAATTCGTCGTGCTCGCAGTACCAGGCTAGTGCGTAATCGCGGATCACTTCGTTCCAGCTCGCGAGCGCAAACACAGCAAAGAGCCCCAGCACAGAGATCAAGACGACCCACGACCAGACCCTCGCCATCATTGGCCGGGCTCCCATTTGTAGATTTCCGTTCCGGTATCCGGATCGAAGCGCACGAAGCGCCGGCGGGGCGCCGGCGGGCCCAGCGGCGCGCGGTCCGATAACCTGCCGATCACGCGGTCGATGCGCTGATGCTCGCGCGCGGCCGTGCGCCGCGCTTTGTGCTCACCCCACGAGCAGACGATGTGGAAACACAGAAACCAGCAGATGCCCACGATGAACAGCGTCGCGGCCGTGAGCCACCACGGCATCGGCTCGCCCAGCCACACCACCAAGCCGATCGCGCCCGAGAGCATCAGCAGCAGCTTCGTGGCC
>Ga0187803_10000459_pt1 | contig 16366 bp, 10 predicted proteins | sample NC_wetland_sal_i_2_FD_132425 | JGI IMG/M metagenome (GOLD analysis project Ga0187803, IMG submission 132425) | Wetland sediment microbial communities from Neuse River Estuary, North Carolina, USA - Control_3 | ecosystem: Environmental > Aquatic > Freshwater > Wetlands > Sediment | place: USA...
CGATGTAGTAGCATTACGTCTGATACAGTAGCTCGCCCCGCGTACTCCCGCGGGGCAGGTCAGGGGGCGCAGGCTGGCCCCCGAGGAGAGCATCATGGGCAAAAAGCCGGACACCGCATCCCATCTACCTCTCACCTCCGCCGAGTTCCATTTCCTGCTGGCGCTGGCCGATGGGGATAAGCACGCCTACGCGATCATGAAAGATGTCGCGCGGCTCACCGACGGCGCGGTGCGCCTGAGCGCGGGAACGCTCTACGGCCTGGTGCGCCGGTTCGTGTCGGAAGGGATGATCGCGGAGAAACTGGAGCGGCCGGTGGCCGCGCTCGACGATGAGCGCCGGCGCTACTACCGCCTGACCGAATTCGGCAGGGAAGTGGCCATCGCGGAAGCCGCGCGCCTGGAAAACCTACTTGCGCTGGCGCGCGCCAAACGGCTGCTGGCGCGGACGCGTCCGGCGTAGCGCCGCGCCGCACCGAGGGGAAAAGGAGAGGCGCCGATGGCATCCGGGAAGAAGGACACGCGCCAGGACAAACTGTTCCGCTCGCTGCTCCGCCTGTTTCCGTTCGACTTCCGGGCCGACTACGGCGGGGACATGGTGCACACCTTTGCCGACCAGCGCCGCGACGCGGAGCGCGCAGGGACCCCGGGAATTGCGCGGCTGTGGTGGGAAACGGTGGCGGGCATCTTCACCACCGCGCCGCGCGAGCATTGGGAAATCTTCCGGCAGGACGCGGGTTTTGCGGTGCGCATGATGCGGAAGAATCTGGGCTTCACGCTGGTGGTCGTGCTTACGCTCGCGCTGGGCATCGGCGCCAACGCGGCAATCTTCAGCGTGATCAATGGAGTGCTGCTGCGGCCGCTGCCCTACGCCAGCGGATCCCGCATCGTGCGGCTGTATCAAAGGGCGCCGCTCGCCGGCATCGAAGACGCGGGCTTTTCTGCGATGGAGATCGCCGATTTCCGGGAGCGCAGCCACACGTTTGCCGAGGTGGTGGAATACCACTCCATGTCGTTCACCTTCTTCGGGCAGGGCGACCCGCAGCGCGTGGTGACCGGCGTAGTCTCCGCCAATTTTTTCGACGTGCTGGGAGTGAACCCGGTGCTCGGCCGGTTGTTTCTACGCGGGGAGGATCAACACGGCGCCGAACCCGTGCTGCTGCTCACGTACGGCTATTGGAAGAATGTATTGGGAGGCGATCCCAACGTCATTGGAAAAACGTTCCAGATGAACGATCGTGTGCATACGGTGGTCGGGGTCCTGCCGCCGCTGCCCAACTATCCGGACACAAATCTCATTTACATGCCGGTCTCATCGTGCCCGTTCCGCTCCAGCGCGAAGATGGAGGAAGACCGCGACATGCGCATGGTCAACGCCTTTGCGCTGCTGAAGCCCGGGGTGACGTTCGAACAGGCGGAGGCCGATGCGGCCGCAGTCGCGAAGCAACTGGCCGCGGAATATCCCACGCACTACCCGCCCGGGCAGGGATACACGGCGGATGCGGTACCACTCTCGGCGGAGATGATGAGTGGGGCGCGTCCCACGTTCCTCGTCCTGTTGGGAGTCTCCGGCCTGGTGCTGCTGTTGACCTGCGCCAACGTGGCCAACCTCACACTCTCGCGCCAGATTCGGCGGGAGCACGAGCTGGCCATTCGTTCAACGCTGGGTGCGTCGCAGGCCCGCGTCTTCCGCCAGTTGCTCACCGAGAGCACCCTGCTCGCGGTGGCCGGTGGAGCACTGGGCCTGCTGGTGGCGGGCGGGTGCATGCAGTTGCTCATCGCCTTCGCTGCGCGGTTCACACCGCGCACCGGAGACATCGGCATTGACGGGACGGTTTTGTCGTTCACCCTGGCCGTCTCGGTGCTCACAGGCCTGCTGTTCGGGACGCTGCCGGCCATGGGGGGCCGGCGCGCGCTGGCCGCGGCATTGAACCAGGGCAGTGGGCGCACTTCCGACGCGGCCGGCCGGCATCGCGTCCGCAATGTGCTGGTTACCGCGCAGGTGGCCATTTCGTTCGTCCTGCTGATCGGGGCGGGGCTGATGCTGCGCACGCTGGTGAAACTGCAAACCGTGGAAACGGGGTTCCGGTCGGAAAATGTGCTCTCCAGCCTGGTGAGTCTGAACTTCACGAAGTACGAGGATCCCGACGCACAACTGGCCTTCTACAAACGGGTGCTGGACCTGCTTGCCACCAGGCCTGGAGTTATCTCCGCCGCGTTTGCCTCGCCGTTTCCTCGAGAAACCCAGGCCAGCCCTGCCGTGGGCACGCTGCGGATCGAGGGACGCCCATTGCCGAAAGGAGCGCCGTATCCTCACGCCAATCTCCACGTGGTGAGCGAGCAATACTTTCAGACATTGGGAATCCCGCTGCTGCGCGGCCGCTTGTTCACGAGCGGAGATAAACAGAAGATGATGGACGTGATTCTCATCAGCGAATCGCTGGCCAAACGCCACTGGCCGGATTCGGATCCGATCGGCCAGCGCATTTCCTTTGACGACGGAAAGACGTGGAACACGGTAGCGGGGGTAGTGGGCGATGTGCGGCAGTACGGGCTGAACCGTCCGCCGGTGGAGACGGTCTACGCGCCGCTGCTCCAGAACGCGCAGATGGGATGCGTTCTGCTGGTGCACACGGCCACGGACCCGCGGCAGATGGCGCGCACCATCGTGGCTGCGGTGCACGAAGTGGATCCGCAACAGCCGGTGGTGGGCGTGCGCACGCTCGAAGAGGTACACGATGAGTGGCTGGCATCTCCGCGGTTGACGGCCACGCTGGTCGCGCTTTTTGCTTCGCTGGCATTGATCATTACGCTTGCGGGCATCAGCGGCATTACCGCGCTGGCCGTGAGCCAGCGGACACGGGAAATCGGGATCCGTATGGCCCTGGGGGCGACACGAGGCCGTGTTCTGCGCATGGTGGTTGGCGAAGGGCTGGTGTTGGTGGTTTTGGGACTGTTGTTCGGCGCGGGCAGCGCTCCCGTGCTCACGCGTCCCATGGCTGATCTGCTCTTTGGAGTGAAGCCCACTGACCCGGCGACCTATTTGGCGGTCGCCATGATTGTGCTGGCCGTGGCGGCGACTGCCTGCTTCATCCCCTCCCGGCGCGCAGCCAGCGTGGACCCGTTGGTGGCGCTGCGATCGGAATAGCGCGGCCCACAAAGCATCCGTAGCTCTTCACCTGGCATAAAATCCTTCCATCCTGCTGCCCCTTCGCGGAATGGCAGGCGTTCGCCCTGGAGAACAACAATGCCGAGCCCTACGCCAATCGCCGCGCCGGATCTTTCTTAGCGACCATATCGAATGTCGTGTGAACGGGCGATGCGGGCATCGCCGGCTGATCTCTTTCGCGCGTGGACGGAAGGGTTCGAGCGCTGGTTTGCGGCGCCGGGAACGGCGCTGATGAAGGGCGAGGTGAACACCGCGTTCTATTTCGAGACGCAGTTCCAGGGCGCGCGGCATCCTCACTACGGCCGGTTCCTGCGTCTCGAGCGCGACCGGCTGGTGGAACTCACCTGGGTGACAGCCGCGACGGGAGGGGCCGAGACGGTGGTGACCGTCGAGCTCGTGTCTCGCGACGGTGGAACACTTCTACGGCTGACGCATGCAGGCTTTCTCGACGAGCAATCAAAGGAACGTCACGCGCAGGCCTGGCCCAATGTGCTCGCGCATCTCGACCAGCAGGTGCCAGGGCCACGCTAGTTTTCCGATACGGGGCAGTTCGCCGGGATGCGCCATATTTCCTGCAGCAGCTTGAGATCTGGCCGCGGCCAGTCCCATGTGCGGGCAGGCCGAAACGGCACTAGAATAGAGGACGGCAAGAGAATACGCAGGATCTCCGCAGAGAGGATGTCCCCATGGCACAGCACACGACAATGACCGCGGCGCCGTCGCGCCGCACGGAATCGGACAGCATGGGAACCATCGAAGTGGCCAGCGACCGTTACTGGGGCGCACAGACCGAACGTTCGTTACTGCACTTCGCAATCGGGCACGACGTGATGCCGCGGGAGATGGTCCGCGCGCTGGGCGTGCTGAAGAAGGCCGCGGCGCTCGTCAATGTGGACCTGAAGAAGCTCTCGCCGGATAAGGCGCGGCTCATCACCCAGGCCGCCGACGAAGTGATTGAAGGAAAACTCGACGCGCATTTTCCGCTGCGCATCTGGCAGACGGGCAGCGGGACGCAGACGAACATGAACGCGAACGAGGTGATCTCGAACCGGGCCATCGAACTGGCCGGGGGCGTGATGGGCTCGAAGAAGCCCATCCACCCGAACGACGACGTGAACCTGTCGCAGTCGTCGAACGACACGTTTCCGACGGCCATGCACATCGCGGCGGCCGAGCAAGTGCACAACCGGCTGATTCCTGCGGTTCGTGAAGTTGCCGATGCCATCGAAGCGAAAGCGCGGGAGTTCATGGGAATCGTGAAGATCGGACGGACGCACCTGCAGGACGCCACGCCGGTGACCGTGGACCAGGAAATGAACGGCTGGGCGGCGCTGCTCCGCGCCGACGTGACGCGTCTGGAGCAGGCGCTGGACGGGCTCTATCAATTGGCCATCGGTGGCACGGCCGTGGGCACGGGACTGAACGCGCATCCGGAATTTGCCGAGCGGGCGGCACGGAAAATCGCGGAACTGACGGGCCTGCCGTTCCGTTCGCACCCCAATAAATTCGCGGCACTTTCCGCGCACGACGAAATCGTTTTCGCTTCCGGGGCACTGAAAACGCTGGGCGCCTCGCTGATGAAGATCGCCAACGACATCCGCTGGCTGGCCTCCGGCCCGCGCTGCGGCCTGGGCGAGTTGGTGTTGCCGGAAAACGAGCCGGGATCCTCCATCATGCCCGGGAAAGTGAACCCCACGCAGTGCGAAGCGATCACCATGGTCGCGGTGCAGGTATTCGGCAACGATGCGGCCATCGGGTTCGCCGGGTCGCAGGGAAACTTCGAACTGAACGTGTTCAAACCGGTGATGATCCACAATTTTCTTCACTCCGTGCGGCTGATCGCCGATGCCTGCCACGGCTTTGTGGAGTACGCGATCAAGGGGATGGAGATCAACCGGGAGCAGATTGACGAGTACGTGAAGAATTCGCTGATGCTGGTGACGGCGCTGAGCCCGCATATCGGCTACGACAAGGCCGCGAAAGTGGCGCACACGGCGCACCACGAAAAGACGAGCCTGCGCGAGGCTGCGCTGAAGCTTGGCTACCTCTCCGGTGAGGATTTCGACCGCCTGGTGAAGCCCGGGGAAATGACGCACCCATAGTCTCCGCCACCGGAGAATTCCTGCTCGCTTCCAACGCTTCCGGGGCTACAATCTGCCCCTGCCATTTGGGCAGTGTGGCATGGGGCGCCGGCCCGGAGCCGTGCGCTCGATTCCGATGGCCGGAGCGGGGAGGAATCGTATGGCGTGGGCAGAACACTTTGATCTGATCGCAATCGGCTGCGGCCCTGCGGGTGAAAAGGGCGCGGCGCAGGTGGCGTATTTCGGCAAGAAGGTAGCGGTAATCGAACGCGCCCCCCAGGTGGGCGGCAGCGGAATCAATACCGGCACGGTCCCCAGCAAGACGCTACGCGAATCGGCGCTGTATTTTTCCGGGCTGAAGCAGCGCGGGCTCTACGGCATCGATTATTCGCTTCGCGAAGGTCTGAAGATGTCGGACTTCATGCACCATGTCGAACAGGTGACCGAGATGGAGCGGCGGAAGATTCTGAAGAACCTGGACGCGCACAAAATCGAGCTGATTCAGGGCCAGGCCGCATTCGAAGATCCAAAGACCATCGTCGTGTCCATGCCCGGGGGCCGGCGGCGAACGCTGACGGCGGACTTCATTCTTATCGCCACGGGCTCGAAACCCAGCCGCACGCCCGACATTCCCTTCGACGATCTGGCCGTGTTCGATTCCGACAGCTTCCTGCGAATGGATCGCATCCCGGAAACGCTGCTCGTGGTGGGCGGGGGCGTGATCGGGAGCGAGTACGCGTCCATTTTCCTGGCCTTAGGCGTCAAAGTGACGCTGACCGATGGGCGCGACACTCTGCTCACCTTCCTGGACCGTGAAATGTCCGACACGCTGTGCCAGCGGCTCACGGAATGGGGCATGGAACTGCGCTTCAAGGACCGCATGGAAAAGATCGAGCGCGGGGCCAGCGGCGTGCGCATGACGATGAAGAGCGGCGAAGTGCTGGAAGCGGAGAAAGTGCTGTTTGCCGCGGGCCGCATCGGCGCCGTGGACGGCCTGCACCTCGAGAAGGCCGGGCTCGAGGTGAACAAGCGCGGGCACATCGAGGTGGACGCAAACTATCGCACCAAGGTGCCCCACATCTATGCCGCCGGAGATGTGATCGGAAATCCGGCGCTTGCCTCCACGTCCATGGAGCAGGCGCGTGTGGCCATGTGCCACGCTTTCGGCCTGACGTACAAGCAGCGCGTGGCTTCGATGCTCCCTATGGGCATCTACACAATCCCGGAAATCTCCTCGGTCGGAGAATCCGAGGAATCCTGCAAGGAGAAAAAGCTCGATTACCTGACCGGGATAGCCCGCTACGCCAACAACGCGCGCGGGCAGATCTGCGGCGACACGAACGGCAAGCTGAAGCTGGTGTTCGCGCGAGAGGACAAGAAGCTCCTGGGCGTGCACATCATCGGGGAGAACGCCACCGAGCTGATCCACCTGGGCCTGATGTCGCTGTACGACGGTGATACGATCGACGCGTTCATCGAGCTGTGCTTCAACTATCCGACGCTCTCGGAAATGTACAAGTACGCGGCCTACGACGGGCTGGGAAATCTGAGCGGGCGCAAAGTGCGCGAGGGTTGAGGCGGCGCAGAGAGCTGACGGCCTGCAGAGGACGTCAGTTCGTGGGATTTCGGGGGAATTTAGAGAACGGCAATCGCACACCGTTTACGATCTGCTGATCCGCACGGATACTGGCCGCAGGCAGATAGCAGTTCGCGCCAGTGCATGCCGGAGTAAAGTTGAGGAATCCGGAAGCGCCGCTGTTGGTCACAAAATCGTCCTGATCCACGCCGTCGCCGCTGATGCCCAGGCCGCCAACGAGGTTGCCGTTGACGTACAACCCCACGCTCCCCGGGAAGAAGACGATACCACTCTGGTTCGCACCCGCCGGCTGCGAGCCCTGCGTGCACGGGTTCGCCGTGTCGTTCGTGAAGAGATTGAAGAACGGGCCCGCCGTTGTCCCGTCGATGCCCGGCGGATAGAGGGGCATGGCGCCGAAGCTGATGGTGCGGTTCGTCACCGCGGTGCCAATCGGCAGCGGGCTCATGTCTGCGGGGACGCGCGAGGCCGCGTTGAAATAAATCATGTTGCGGGCCTTGGATGCGGCCACGTCCACGCTGAAGATGGTGGCGTCGCGCATGCGGCGGAGTCCGATGAGTGTGCCGTCCAAGTCCGCGACAGCGATAACCATGTGCGCGCGCGAGCCCAGCGGCAGGCGGATTACGCCGCGCGTCTGGTTCGCCGCGGCCTCGGAGGCATCCAGGATTTCGGTGACCTGCGCCGCAGTCAGCCCGCCGACCGGCCCGGCAGCGGGAGCGATGAGATCTCCCTCCGGCACGTAATTCCCAGCCGCCTGCATCACAGCGGGGCTTCCGACCGGCCCCATCAAATAAGCGCCGGGTGGGGGCGTCGTATCGGGAGTGAAGCCCGCGGGGATGGTGGTGTTGTTGACGAAGGGCAGCGCGATGCCTCCGACGATGACCACGCCCGGGGCTGGGAGGGTGCCGACGCCGAATCCGGAGGAGAATGCGCCGGCGAAGGCCGCGTACTCGGCGACATCTAGAGTGGAAGCGACCACGCCCACGCCGCCGACGGCGTTGACCACTCCCGCGGGGTTCTGCTTGAAAATGGGCACGCCACCCGGGTTGACGGCAAACGGCTGGCTATCCATTACGTCCGCTTTCCCGGTGACGATTCCCGCGCCCGGGCCACCGCCGAGAGCGGTGGAAGGCGGGAGGGCCTGGTTGGGGAGGAAGTTTGCGGGCGGGACCAGGGTGCAGCCGCGGTTTGTGTTTTCGATTCCGTAGAGGTCCGCGTTCGGCTGGTTCATGACGCCGGGCGGAAAATGAATGCCGCTGATGAAGCGCACGGTGCGGGAGGAGAGCGGCGCCTGGTCGTTGCTGAAAAATCCGGCCGTGTGCGCCAGTCCCACGGCAACGTCATTGGCATTGATCATTTTGCCGTAGTTTCCGACGGCCATGGCGGGCGCCGCGGGTTTACGGAAGACGGCGAGCACATTGCCCAGGCGGTCGGTGACGGCAATGATCAGAGTGTTGTCGTTGACGGATGAGGCCGCCGCGGCCACGATATTCTGCACGTCAGCCATGGTTAGAGTGGCGTCCGGAGGAGACGGAGGTTCGGGGAATGCCTGGGCGCCACCCGGAGGCGGCGCATTCGAGGGGCCGGCTCCGCCGCAACTGGCCAGCGAGAGCACGCCCGCCACAGCCAGCAGGCAGACGGAAAATAGGACAGCGTGCGAGCGTGGAATCCCCGCGGAGCGCGTGGCGGCGCGCGTGTCCGGGCGGCGGTTGGCGGGACCCAGAGACATTCCTGTTCCGTGACGTAGTATCACAGAGCCGCGCGGCACTCAACCCCTGTCCGCATTGAGTTTCCATACCCACCCGTAAGACCCTGAGAAACGGCTATTGGGAAAACCGTTGCAACGGGGGGAGTCTTGAGGCAATTTAGGGGCGCCTTCCGGCGCCCATGGTCATCGTACGTTCGCAAAACGGGCGAACGAGTTCCGGCGCAAGTCCGGAACGGCGCTGGATTTCGGCAATTTTGCTCCGCGCGGGGATACTGTGCCTGGCCGCCCGCGTCCTGTATGCCGGGCCGGCGTTCGCGCAGGATGGGGCTCCTGCACCAGCCAACCCTCCTTCGGAAACTGCGACTGTAAAGACCGTCCAACAGGAAAAGGCGGGCCCGCAGAGGATTCCCCGGCAGAGCCGGGGCGAAGTAGGAGCGGTGGAAGGTCTGGTGCGCCAGGCGGGCGAGAAGGCCAACGGCCGAGTGATTGCCGGCGCGCTCATTTCTCTCCGCAACGTCGCGACCGGCGCCATGCATGCCACACGTGCAAACGGCGAAGGGGTGTTCCGCGCGCTGGGCCTGCAACCGGGCGAGTACGAACTGAAGATTGAAGCGGATGGCTTTGAGTCGTTCACACGGGCAAGTCTTCCGGTGGCCGCTGGAGAGCTGGTGATCCTGGAGATTTCGCTGGTGCCCCAGGCGCCTGCCGTTCCACCGTCGCGCGTGCCGGAACATCCCGAGCTAGGCCCTGCGCTCCCCGCCATCGCTCCTGGAATGACAGCGACCTACCACGAGTGGAGGCGCCGGCCGGACACGAATCCGAATTACGTGCTGAATCCGCCGCCCGAGGTGCTGGTCCCGAGCCCCGAGGTGTTCGAAGAAATGCCGGATCGCTGGCACGCGTCGATGCCCGATTACCGGCGCTACTCCGTCGAGGGAGAATATCCGTACGTGAAGGGACACCTCTACGATCCATTCAATCGAAATATATTGAAGGGCGACTATCCGATCTGGCCGGAGGTTCTCGGAAGGCAGACGTTTCTGAATATCACGGGCGTGAGTAACACGTTCCTGGACGGGCGCAATGTTCCGGTGCCGAGCAATGTGAGCGCGGCGCAGCCGGGAAGCGCGACGTTCTTCGGCCACGGCGACCAGTTCTTCCTCGACCAGACGTTCCGCGTGAGCTTCGATCTGTTCCACGGGGACACGTCGTTCCGGCCGGTGGATTGGCGGCTGCGGGTGACGCCCGAGGCCAGCTTGAATTATCTGGACGTGCAGGAGCTGGGCATCGTGGGCCCGAACGTCCGGCAGGGCACCACGCGTTTCGACACGCATGTCGGCCTGCAGGAGGCGTTCTTCGAATACAAGATCGCGGACCTCAGCCCCAACTACGATTTTATTTCCGTTCGCGCGGGAATCCAGCAGTTTTCGAGCGACTTCCGCGGCTTTCTGTACGTCGATGAGCAGCCGGGCGTGCGCATTTTCGGGAATGCCGCCTCCAATCTTTGGCAATACAACGCCGCCTACTTCAATCTGCTGGAGAAGAACACGAACAGTGAGCTGAACACGTTCGACCGGCGCGACCAGCAGGTAATGATCGCCAACGTCTATCGCCAGGATCTTTTCAAGAAGGGCTACACCGCCGAGTTCGTGATTGCCTACAACAAGGACGACGGCGGCCTGCACTACGACGACAATGGATTCCTGGTGCGTCCCGCGCCGATCGGGAAAGTGATCGGGCAGGGGACCGGCATCGATATCTTTACGCACGAAATCCACGCGGCCTATCTCGGCTGGCTGGGCAACGGCCACTTCGGGCGCACCAACATCACGCACGCCTTCTATCAGGCCCTTGGCAGCGACAGCCTGAACCCCCTCGCCGGCCGCCCCGTCACCATCAATGCCCAGTTTGCCGCGCTGGAACTCTCCCGGGACTATGATTGGATCCGCTTCCGGGTTTCGGGTTTATTCGCCAGCGGCGATGCGAATCCGCGCAGCGGGCGCGCCACCGGCTTCGACACCATAGTGGACGATATGAATTTTGCCGGCGGAATCTTCAGCTTCTTCCAGCGCGAGTCCATCCGTCTGACCGGTTCCGGAGTTGCGCTCAATCCCGGTGATACCCTGCTGCCCGACCTGCGCTCGAACAAGGACGAGGGCCAGGCCAATTTTGTCAATCCCGGTATCTATGTCATTAACACGGGCGCTGACTTCGACGTTACGCCGAAGCTACGCGCCTTCCTGAATCTGAACTACCTGCGGTTCGACCGCACGGAGCCGCTCGAATTGATCCTGTTCGAGCACAACATCCGGCACGATATCGGGCTGGACTACGGCGGAGGCTTCCGTTATCGTCCTCCGTTGAGCGAAAACATCGTGCTTACGTTTGGGGCGGCGGGACTTTCCCCGGGGTCGGGCTTCCGGGACGTGTATCAGGCCAGGCAGCTGTGGTCGGTATTTACGAAAATCACTTTCGTCTTCTGAAGATGGAGCTGCGCACACTCTTCGGGTACGGGAAGCGGACCGCGGGCGCTCGCCGCATGACTCCCAGCGCGTTGTTCGGCGCCGCTGCCGCTCTCGGATTCGCGCTCGCGGCCTCCGCCGGAGGCAGCGGCCATCCCGCTTCCCAGCCGGCCCGGCCGCAGGAGATGACCTACGGGCAATCGCCCGCCGACGCGGAGCGCAAGAGCGCGGGGTGCAAGTCCTGCCATACCTCGGAAGATGAGCCGACGATGCATCCGAACGCGCGCATCAACATCGGATGCACGGATTGCCACGGTGGGGACGCCAGCGTGAGCGTCGCGGCGGGCGCCGATCCCAAGTCAGAAGCCTATCGGGATGCCAAGCACAAGGCGCATCCTGAGCCACGGCACCGCGAATTGCGCGACCGGGCAGGAGTTCCTCCGGACACCTTTCCGCTGTGGCTGAAGGAAAGCGCCGAATACATCAAGTTCGTCAATCCGGGCGACCTGCGCGTTGCGGAGCAGACCTGCGGGCAGGTGGGATGCCACGCCTCGGAGGTGCGCGCCGTTTCCACCAGTCTGATGACGCACATCGGGTTCCTGTGGGGCACGGCCCTTTACAACAACGGGGGCTTCCCCTTGAAGAATGCGCATTTCGGAGAAAGCTACACAGTGGACGGCCTGGCGCGGGCCATCAAGACGATTCCGCCGCCGACGCCCGAGGAAACGCGCACCAAGGGCGTGCTGCCGGAGTTGGTTCCCCTGGAACGGTGGGAGATTTCTCAGCCGGGCAACATCCTTCGCGTGTTCGAGCGCGGGGGCGAGAAAAAAGGCGAGGTCGGCAATCCCAATATTGACGAAGATCCCGGGAAGCCGGATCAGAAGCTGAGCACTCGGGGGTTCGGCACCATGCTCCGCACCGACCCAGTGTTCCTGGGCCTGATCAAGACCCGACTGGTGGGCCCCGTGCTTTCCCTGCCGGGCACAAACGATCATCCCGGGGACTACCGCAACAGCGGCTGCACCGCCTGCCACGTGGTCTATGCGAACGACCGCGACCCGTACCACTCCGGCTTCTACGCGAAGTATGGGAATAAGGGGACGACGGCGACGAACGATCCGACCATCCCGAGGGACGAGCGCGGCCACGGAATCCGGCACACGTTTACCCGCGCCATTCCTTCCAGCCAATGCATGATCTGCCATGTCCACCCGGGAACGAACATGGTGACCGAGTATTACGGCGATACCTGGTGGGACAACGAGGTGGACGGCGCACAGATGTATCCGGAGAAGCAGCGCTATCCCACCGAGCAGCAACGCTACGATGAGTCCAGGAAGAATCCGGAAGCCGCCGCCGTGCGCGGGCTGTGGTCGGACGAAAAATTCCTGGACGAGATCGGTACGCCGGAATTCAATTCCAAACTGAAAGAGACCCAGTTCGCTGATTTCCACGGCCACGGGTGGGTGTTCCGCGCCGTGTTCAAGCACGACCGCAAAGGCAACTGGCTGGACTCCGACGGGCATGTAATTGCGCCGGACGACCCGAAAAAGTTCGACAAGGCCGTGCACATGGCCGATATCCACATGGATAAGGGCATGCACTGCGTGGATTGCCACTTCCGGCAGGACAGCCACGGCAACGGGAAGATCTACGGGGAGCCGCGCGCCGGGATAGAAGTGGATTGCGTAGATTGCCATGGCTCGATCGATCACAAGGCCACGCTTTTCACATCCGGAATCGCCGCGCCGGAAGGCGGCACGCCGCTGGAGGCGCTGCGGACGCCGTTCGGCTACCGCCAGTTCGAGTGGCGGGACGGGAAGCTGTACCAGCGCTCGATGCTCGAAGCCGGCAAGGAATGGGAAGTGGTGCAGACGGTGGACACGATCACTCCGGGCAATTCGCATTACAGCGAAAAATCCCGCTGGGCCAAGACGCTGCAGAAAGACGGCAAGACCTGGGGCAGCGTTCCGGGCGACCAGTCGAAGCTGGCGCACGACAACAGCAAGATGACTTGTTTTGCCTGCCACACGTCGTGGACCACGAGCTGCTTCGGCTGCCATCTGCAAATGACGGCAAACGCGCGGCGGAAAACGGTGCACTTTGAGGGCATGCAGACGCGGAACTACACGAGCTACAACTTCCAGGTGCTCCGCGACGACATGTGGATGATGGGGATCGACGGCACCGTGACGCATCATCGGTTCGCCCCGGCGCGCTCGTCGTGCGCGATTCTAGTGAGCTCGCAGAACGCGGACCGGGACTGGATCTATTACGAGCAGCAAACGATCTCCGCGCCGGGGTTCAGCGGCGAAGCCTTCAGCACGTTCATGCCGCACACCGTGCGCGCCACAGAAACGAAACAATGCACGGACTGCCACATCTCGAACGCAGTGGACAACAACGCCTGGATGGCCTCCATGCTCCTGCAGGGAACCAATTTCGTGGACTTCATGGGGCCCTATGTCTTCGTGGCCACCGGCAAAAAAGGCTTTGAGGCGGTGGCGGTGGCCGAGCACGACGAGCCGGAAGCCATCTATGGCAGCGATTTGCAGCGCATGGCCTATCCCGATGATTACAAGCGCCACCTGGAACGCAAGCTGGAGCTCACGACATCGGTCAAGAAAGAGGGCGACGTCCTGGACCTCCAGGCGCGAGGCGAGTATGTATATGCCGCAGAGGGCAAGCACGGATTCCGCATCTACGACATCGCGAACATTGACAACAAGGACATTTCGGAAAAAATCAGCACGGCACCGGTCTCGCCTCTCGGCCAGCGGTTCTATTTGAAAACCAAGGACGCCGTGTCCGTAGCTTCGCCCACGACGCTGGGGGTCGATCCGCTTCGTGTGCAGCTCCCGCAGAATGAAGAACAGCCCATCAACCTGATTTACGGCTTCCTCTTCGTCGCCGACCGCGAAGAAGGCCTGGTGGTGGTGGGGGATCCTAACCTGAAGGCCAAGATGCCGGGGGTGGGCACGCTTCTCGACGGCGACCCGACCAACAACTTCCTGAAGCGCGCCTATGCATTCAATCCCGATGGCGCGCTCGCAGGCGCGCGACGGGTGATTACCGTGGGCACGTATGCGTACGTGCTTTGCGACAAGGGCCTGGCGGTCGTGGATTTGAGCAACATGCTGGCGCCCAAGCTCTCCGCGATGCTGGGAGCGCCAGATCTTGTGGACGCACGTGCCATCGCCGTCCAGTTCCGATACGCCTTCGTGGTGGACAAAGAGGGATTGAAGATTTTTGATGTCACCGACCTGGGCCATCCGCGGCGCGTGACCGGAGCGCTAGTGCCCTTTGCCGATGCCCGCAACGTGTATGTCGCGCGGACCTATGCGTACGTTTCCGCCGGCGCGCAGGGCCTGGCCATCGTGGACGTCGAGCGTCCGGAAGCGCCTAAGCTCGATCAGGTGTTCAACGCGGACGGCGCAATCAACGACGTGAACGACGTGAAGATCGGAATGGTGGCCGGCAGCGCCTTTGCCTTTGTCGCCGACGGGAAAAACGGATTGCGCGTCCTCCAGATCGTTTCACCTGAAGACGACCCGCTGTTCAGCGGCTTCAGCCCGCGGCCAAAGCCGAAGCTTATCGCGAACTACAAGACGCACGGCCCGGCGCTGGCCATTTCCAAGGGCATCGACCGCGACCGCGCCGTGGACGAAAGCGGCAACCAATTGGCCGTGTTCGGCCGCCGGGGCGCGCGCCCGCTGAACCATGCCGAGGCCGAAAGCCTCTACATGATCAATGGAAAGGTCTTCACCGTGGGCGATAAGCCGGGAGAGGCGGTGCACACCGCAGGCTCGGACAGAGCCTCCGGCGAGCATGGCGGAGACAAGGTGAGCTGGCTCGACCGCGTTTCCTCTGCGCTTCGCCGCTTCGCGCAGGGCCTCGTGACGATGATCGGGACGCTCCTCGCGACCTGAGTCTCAGCCCCCCTTCCCAGATCGTTCTGCGCAACACAGCTTTTCAGGCGACGCCTAGGGCTCTTTGAACAGCCCGCGGGTTTCAGATGGCTGTGATGGATAGGCGCGGGAAGGCGGCGCGAAACAGCCTGTCATCGAGCGTCAAGAGTGCAAATCCGTTGTGCGCCGCGTGGGATCCGATCAGGAAGTCGGCGAGGATGCGGCGCGGCCCTGCCTCTCGCTCGCCTCTACGACGGGCCGAGTAGGAGCGAAAGGCTAGGCCCGCAGCACGCCACACGGCCTCATCCAGATTCCAGTCAACGACAATTCCAGAATCTCGAAAGAAAGCATCCAGAAAACCCTCGCTACGCACAGGATATGCCAACAGCTCCGCGTAAACGGGGGCGGAAACCACGAGATTGCCATGCCGAAACGTGGAATCAAGGGCTGACTGGGCCAGGGTGTTTAGGGCGTCATCCTTGTCCCAGAGAGCGATCAGGATGTTGGAATCAATGGAGGTCGTCATCGGCCGCGCAGCTGGCGAATACGGCGCAAAATTGCTTTCCTGCCGGAGGGCGCTCCCGGGTTTCCGATGCCGCGATATTTTTCGAACGCACTCTCTGTCCTCACGGCTCGGACGCGGGCTCCCTTGCCGTCGTGCTCGAAGAGGAGCTGATCGCCGGCGCCGACTCCGAGAGCCCGCCGGATATCGTGGGGCACGGTCACCTGTCCTTTGCTCGTAATTCGCGCAAGCCGTTTCATGGAAGAGGCCTCTTTCCTTACTCTACCACGAACCTCCTTACATCGTGAGCAGATGACGGATACCTTCCGCGAACTCCCGTTCGGGAGTTAGAAGGCTGACAACGAGGTAGCCGTCCGCAGGGAAATCGAAAAAGTGGCCGGGGTGGATGTAGACGCCGAGAGTGGCGAGAAGTTCGACGGCCAGCTCTTCGTCTGAGCGCGTAGCCGGCACACGCAGCACCGCGTACCATCCGCCTTCGAGCTTCAACCGCGAGCAGAGTTTCTGGGATGCAAGCTGGCGGTCCAACTCCGCCAAGTTTCGCGCCATCCGTTCCACCACCTGCCGCACGAATCCCGCGCGAAGTTCCAGGAGCGCGGGCATGGCGAGTTGCACAGGAGCATTGGACGAGAGAAACGTATCGGCAATCACTTCCAGCCGCTCGCCGGCCTGGGCCTTCAACTTTTCCGGCCCGCTGACAACCAGCCACGCAGCCTTCATTTGGGGCAGGCCGCAAATCTTCGAAAGCCCGCTGAGCGTAAAGGTGAGCGCCGCGGAGTTGCCAGCGAAGCTGCGAGGCTGGCCCCCGGGCTTTCGCGACGTGCCATCGCCGATCACAAAATCCAAAAACACCTCGTCGGCGATCAGGGCCATCCCGCGTACAGCGCACAACTCGTCCAGCCGCTCGGCTTCCGCAGCGCTCGTGAA
>Ga0187803_10000460_pt1 | contig 16352 bp, 18 predicted proteins | sample NC_wetland_sal_i_2_FD_132425 | JGI IMG/M metagenome (GOLD analysis project Ga0187803, IMG submission 132425) | Wetland sediment microbial communities from Neuse River Estuary, North Carolina, USA - Control_3 | ecosystem: Environmental > Aquatic > Freshwater > Wetlands > Sediment | place: USA...
GCCGGGGGGCGGGGGATTATTTTCGGCCGGGGCCGACTTTACTGCGGGGCATACGCGGCCCGTGACTGCGGAGCGACAGCCCTCCTAGAGAGACGCACCCCCCCCCACTGACTGCGGAGCGACATGGCCGCTACATTCCGATGGCCCGCCGGCCCCAAAGGCAAAGACTACACTGTGGCCGACCACGTTATAAGCCACAACAACCGCGCAATCAAGCGAACCGCGCGGCAGGCGAAAAGCATCATCGCCAGCGGCTTCCACGTTGAGGTCATCGCGGGCGTTCCTGTGTTCGTGGCCGGAGACCGAGGCGAGGAAACCGTCCGCAACCCATTGACCGGCGCGATGATAAGCGTGGGCAGCCGCATCTACAACAACTTGATTCGGAGCGGGTGGGTCCACAGCGATGGCGGTGGGCTCGTGCAGCCCGAGTCTGTCACTATCACGCCCCTCGACGTCGCGGACGCGAAGGACTTGGGCGGGGAGCTCGTCGAGGTCCTGAACGGGGTCGGAGGCGGCGACCTCCCCCTTTACCTCTCGCGCGCCGAAGGCGTGGGCAAGATGGTCCGCCTGCTTCACGCTCCGGCCCTCCACGTCGTCCTCTCTGCGGCCCAAGAGCTTGCGGGAGAATACGACTACGGCCTCGAACCCTTGTACGAGAAAATAGCCCACGGCGTCAACCCTCTCGCCGGGCTCGTCCTCATTCACCCGAAGACCATGAAGGCCGACTCCCAGTTCGTCGCCGCGGCGGGGCTGGACGGACTGTGCGTGCGCCGGTGCCTCGAGGAGCGCTTCCCGGCGAAGGACTGGAGCACCGTGCCCGAGTGCTGTGGCGACCAGGACATGGACGTAATCGCGCGGGCGAATGGCCTCGTTATTCGAGTCTGGGCCGCATCGCAGCCCGAGGGGCCCCTCCGCACGTGGCGGTCCGGCAACAACACCGGAGGCGCGCGCGGCTCGGTCTTCGACCTGTGGTACCAGTTCAACCACGTGATGATAATGCCGAAGGACTTGAAGTTTGCCGACGAGACCGCGCCCGTTACCTTCTACGAGACGCAGGAGGAGCTCCTTGCGGCGTTCTATGGCTTTCTTGAGAAGGTCCCAGTGAGGCCGATGGTTGGGGGCAAAGAGGATTGCCCGGAGTTCCTCGGGTTCAGCACGCCCACAGAACACCACAAAAAGACGTTCAACGGGCACCTGAGGCAGCCGGCGGCCTGGAGCGAGACTGGGGCCTCGCGCCGCGAGTTCATTGCGAGCAATGGCCGCCCACTGCAGCAAAGGCGCCTCCGCGTTAATCGAATGGGGGGGGTCGTCAACGACGCGATATACCACAACACCGGGTTCACGGGAATTACGTATAGATACGACCAGAGGCGCGCCTACAGTAACTTTAAGCTCTGCGCTTACTACAGCGGATTTCCGAAGCCTGGGGGCGTCTTCGAGGTCTTCCAGTGGGACGACAAGCTCCTGTCGGAAGATGTAGAGGGCGTGGCTCTGGTGGAGACGCGCCTGAGGTGGCCTGCCACGGCTTTCGAGTCGACGCGGCTGTGGGCCCCGCTCCCTCAGGTGCGGTACGCGCGGGACCGGGGGGAGAAGTTCGAGGTCCTGGCTGCCGTCCTCTCGGAGCGCGTCCCAGACCCATACGAGGGCGTCCGAGCGAACATTGGCGACGACGACAAAATGGTGTTCAACCGCCTCGTCGGCCGCCACTTCATGAGCGAAGTCACCCCTATGCGCGTCGCGACTTCCGCGGACGAGAGAGACGCCATGCTGGTCCAGGGCTGGTACGTTATGCGCGAGTTCGCGGTGGATGCGGGCCGTACGATTTGGCTTTGCGGCGCGAGAACGCCAGAGTCCAAAGACCCGGAATTCCCCTACGTCGCGGCTTACGTCCACGCGTATCAGAAGATAACGCTGCACAAGGACCTCCTCGCCCGACTTCCCGAGGTAGGAATGTCGTGGGAGCGGGATGTCGTGAGGGTTTGGGTCGACGGCGTGAGCCTTAAGAAACCGCTGCCCGACGGATTTCTCGACGAGTCGCGCTGGAGATACGAGGGGACCCGCGTTGGGTTCGACTACGGCTGCAGGCATGGCGACCGACCGACCAGAGTGGCGGAGGTGCCGAGACCAGTGGCCTACGACCGAAACCTCCTGAGCAGCCGGGTCGCCCTCCTGGGCCCGCCCGGCTCCGGGAAGTCTTGGGACGTGGACGCTTACTGGTGCGCGGGGCGTCGGGCCGTGAAAAGCGCGTCCACGCACGCCGCCAAGACTGTTCTGGGCCCGGAGGCGGTGACGACTCAGGGGCTTCTCAGACGGGCGTCGGCGTCTCCCGCGTACTTCCGGGACACGTTCGGCGGCATTGACCGCCTTGTGGTCGACGAGTTCACGATGTTGTCGCGGGACGAGCTCGAGGCGGTCCTAGCGCTGAACGTGCCAGTACTATTCAGCGGAGACTTCGAACAGCTGTGCAACTACAAGGACCCCATAACTATCGACTGGCTTCGAGAAAAAGGGTTCACGGTCGTGGAGAAGGAGAAAATCCACAGGGCCGCGACGCCCGAGACCCTCGACCTCTACTACAGCTGCCGCTACAACAGCATAGGCGGGATGGCGAAGGCCTGCGTTGCCGCGGGCGTGCCTCGCGTCGAATCGAAAGAGGTGGCGCTCCCCGGGCCCTGGGAGCGGGCGCACTACCTCGCCAGCCGGAACGATGAAGTTCGGCGCGTGAGTCTGGCGTACGCGGAAAGCTTCGGCGGCGTCCCGCAGTTGTGGGGGAGGGCTCACAAAAACACAGACACGCGGCTAACCGCTCCGGCCGCGCCGGGAATGCTCGTAATATGCGTCAAAACCTCCAAAACCGGCATGTACAACCAGGAGACTGGCTTCATTACGGCGGTGCACGGCCCCACGGTAACGGTTCGGCGCCAAAACGGCGAGGAGGTCAACATGGCCCTGACGCGCCTGAACCCAGGGTTCGCCATCACATACCACCGCTGCCAGGGCCAGACGTTCGACTTCCCTCTCTACGCGAGCCTCGACAACTTGTTCCTGCGAGTCATGCTGTACGTGGCAATCACGAGGGTCACAGACCTGAAGCACCTGCGCCTCGTGGGCGGGCCGCGCGACCTCGGCATGCTCCCCCACGATGAGTCGCCGAACAAGCCGCCGCCGTGTGACCTTCTCGATGACCTCCTCTAGCCGCCGAACGGCAAAGCTGGAACTTTTTGGCTCTGTGGCTGCTCTCTTGGCAGTATACGCCGCGATGTCCTGCGCCTGGCGCGAGGGCGAGACCGGCTGCTCCAAAATTCTCAGGAAAAAGGGCGAGACGCTCTGCTGGCGGCACCGGCAGCGGCGGCGCAAGTTTCTACCCTGCGGCCTCTGCGGCCGGCCCACCTACTCCCTCAAAGCCGAGTGCGCGCGGTGCGCCTCAAAAAGGTGGAGGGTCCACCGCGGCGAACACGACGCCGCCCTGGCCGAGCGCCGGGCCAGGCGGGCGGCCGATGCCGCCGAGGCCTTTGACCTGCTCGAGAGCCTAGGGCTGTGAGGCCTCACGACACCAGGAGGCCGAGAATCGAGCCGCCGGGGGCGGTGCCCGTGCCGTTGTAGCCGCAGGCGAGGACGTCCCCCGCCGCGACTGCCACGAACACGGCGCCGAAGCCGACGGCACCCGTGCCGGTGACGGTCGCCACCAGGGCGCCGTTTTGCGTTATTTTGTACTGGGTCGTGTTGTCGCCGCTCGTGGTGCTGTAGCCGATACCTCTGACGGCGCCGGCGCCGAGTACGGGCTGCCGGCTATCGACGACTTCGGCGGCGTCCGCCGCCATGGCCGCGCCGCCGTTTGCGCGGGCGAATTTCGCCACGTTTAGGATTCCGCCGTAGCCGTAGGACTGTCCGATGCTGAACGGGCTCCAGGCGGGCCCGCCGCCGGTCATCTGCAGGAGGGTCCCGTTGCCCCCGGGCGCGAGGCGCTGCATGCTGCCGGCGCCGCTGCCCACGAGGAGGTCGCCTAGGCCGATGCCGGCCCCGTTCACCGTCGCGGCGACGGAGAGGCCGCCGCGGACGTTGGCCGTGACGCCTAGCTGCGAGATGTTCAGGCCAAGCGCATTCGGGCCGATGAACTGGATGCCGCCCGAGTTATCGACCGTTCCGACAGTCGTCAGACTGTTGCCGCCTAGGTCGATGGAGCCGCTCATCGTTCCGCCCCCGAGGGGCAGGTACCCGCCGCCGGACGGAGTCACCCACGTCGCCGCGCCGCCCGACATCTGCAGGCTCGAGCCGTCGGCGCCGGGGGAGAGGGTGGTCATGGAGTTGGCTCCCGTGCCCACAAGGAGGTCGCCAGAGGCCGAGCCGGCCCCGTTGATGGTACTACCGACCGACAGGCTGCCCTGCACACCGGTGAGAACTCCGGGCTGGGAGAGGTTGAGCGCGGTGGCGTTGGGGGCGATTGTGACGGTACCCCCGGCGTTGTCGAGGTAGGGGGCGGAGGTGAGCGAGTTCCCGCCCATATCGATGTCGTCGCTCATGGTCCCGCCGCCGAGGGGCAGGTACCCCCCGCCGCTCGGCGTGAACCAGGTCGGACTACCGCCGACGGACTGGAATATGGTACCATCGGCGCCGGGCGGGAGCCTCGCCATATTGCCCGACCCCGTCCCGAGAAGGAGGTCGCCGTACACGTTGCCGGCGCCGTTGATGAGTCCCGAGGCGTCGAGCTGTCCGACGGTGAGGTGCCCCGTAAAGGCGTACGCGCCCGGGTTCGGGGGCTCGAGGGGCGAGTTGTCGATTAGGTGCCAGTTTTTGCTCGCCGGCTCGCGCACGAGGCCCGTGAAGTAGACTGGGCCCGCTGGGAGCTGCTGGGCGTAGAACCCGACCGCCATCGAATCGTCGACTGCCGCGGCGTTCACCTCGAAGAGGGGGTCGTCGACCTTAAGCTCGTCGACGCGGTTAAGGACCCGGCAGGTGAGCGTATCGACCTCGAGGGAGCCGTGGGAGCTCGAGAGGTCGCCGGGCGGGGGAATGGTGACGCCGTCGGTGAGGTGCCACTTCCCGTCGTCGCCCGCTTGCCGCATGAGGCCCGCGTAGTAGGTGGGGCCGGGCGCGAGGGGGGTGATTGGCGCGTACAGGCCGATGCCCGCCTGGTTGGTGGCCGAGTCGTTCACGACGACGGCGGCGGCGCTGGTGCTCAACGTGGCCGACTCCACCGAGCTCGCCACGACGGCGCCTGTGTAGACGTTGCCGGCCCCCAGGTTGCCCTCTACGGTGGCGTCGCCCTGGACGTTCAGGAGTGACGAAAGCACGAGGCTCTTCGCCTCCATCTCGCCGAGCTGCGACAAATCGGCGGCGGGGGGCGCGGTGGCGCTCCCGTCGAAGAGGTACCAGGTCCCGCTCCCCTCGTCTCGCACGAAGCCGGTGTAGACGTCGGGGCCGGGCGGATTCTCGCGTAAGGCGTAGACTCCGATGGCTTCGGCGGAGGCCCCCATCTTGTTGAGCTCGATGAGGGGCTCGGCGCTGTTGAGGGTGCCCATCACCGTCATGTCTCCGCTCACCTTCATGTCCCCCGCCACGGCCACCGACCCCCCTACGGAGAGGTCGGCGACGACGGCGGCGGCTTCGAAGGCAACGGCCAGGGGCACGGGCGTCCCCGCGAGCACATGGTTGAGCGACATCGCGGATATACCCGGCCGCAAAATGGGGCCGGCTTCTTCTTTTTCCGGCCTACTCGGCGTGGGCGTCCTTGGCCTTCGCCTCCTCCATGGAGAAGGGCGGCGCCTGGCCCGCGGGCGCGGGCCGCCCCTTCAGGTACGCCTCGAGGCTCGGGGTCGCCTCGCCGGCCCGGCCGCCCCCGGACAGGAAGCGCACCGTATCGCCGCAGCGGTGCCGAAGGAGGGCGTCAACGGCCCCCATGAGGCTGAGGTGCACCGAGACGTCCGACCACTCTCCGGACCACACGGACCAGGAGGTAATAGTCAGCTTCCAGCTATCGCCCACCGGCTCGACCGAAGCCGACACAAAGCGCGGCATCGGGTATAAGGCCCAAAAGAATGGCCGAGGGGTCAATCGAGCGGCTGGTCGACGCGGTGGCGGCGGCCCGAGCCATTGCGAAGGCGGGCGTCTCGGTGGACACCGCGCGCATTCGGGTGGGCTGCCTCCTCCGGTGCGCCAAGCGGCTGGAGGACCTGGACCGCGACCCGGCGGGCGTTCTCGCCGCGCTCGCGCCCCTCCCCCCCGGTACGCGCCGGAACCGGCTCACTGCCATTCGCACGTACTATCGGGGGAGGGGGGCGGCGCTGCCGGAGCCGTACGCGGAGGCCCTTCGCAGGGCCTCGCGCGCGGTCGCTAACGAGCGGACCGAGAGGCTCGGGTCGTGGCGCAAGCGCCGGGCCGCTCAGTGCACGTAGCGGCGCTGGAGCCGGCCCTGGGGCTGGCGGACCTGGCTGCGGCCGCCGGCGTAGCTCTCCATCGGCTCGCCGAGGGCGTACATGCCGTCCATGTGGCCGCCGACGCCGCGCCCCCCAACGAGGCGCCCGCCGGCGGGCACCACGGGGTACGCCTTCGGCTGCATCTCCTGGATGATGTGGGCGCCCCGGGAGAGGTTGGCCTGGGCGGCGGAGTCGACCGCCCGCTGTATCGCGCTCGCTGCGCCGATGCCCTTGGCGAGGCCGCCGAGGCCTGCCGCTCCGGCCGCAAGGCCGAGGATGGGGGCGAAGGGCGCGAGCTCTTTTGCGACGTTTCGGACGAGGTTCTTGACCCCGGTCCACAGGCTCCCGCCAGCGAGCTGCTCGTGCGCGGAGGGGTGGATGGGGGGCGACTCGATGCTGGCCAGCACAATCTCTCGGGTGAGGTTCCCCAAGTTGCTCACGCTGCCATTTGGGACCACCGTCAGGGTCCCCTCGTTTATCCAAACGATGAAGAGCTCGGCGTCGATTGGGGCGCTGTTTAGGTTCGTCAGAGTTACCAGGAACTGAGCGCTGAACTGTCCTTGCGTTCCGGGGGCCAAATCGTCTCCAAGGCCGACGTCCTCCCCGAAGTCGATAATCGCGCAGGCGCCCCGGTATTTGTGCCAGTCGTGCCACGACAGGTTAGAGCCGTTCTTTTGGCTCATCTCCCAGAGCTGCTCCTCCGTCGCCACGGAGAGGAGGGCGGCCTGGTTATCCCATTGGAGCGAGATTTGGCTAATGCCGAGGAAGTTCTGGGTAGTGTTGAAGTTCCGGGTCGGGGACGTCCTCTGGGCCCACACCAGAGCCCGCCGCGGCACCATGCTCAGTTTTATGCTGTCCGACGCGAACAGCGAGAGGCTGGCCCCAGGCGCGAGGGCGGGCGTGAGGTTCTTGCGGTAAATCTGCGGGTTGCTGAAGGGCAGGATTTGGCGGGGTGGGATTTTCTGCAGCTGGCCGGGCGTGAATTGCCGGAACACGATGGCGGGCGGGCTGGGGAAAGACACGGCGACGCTCGTAATGAGTGGGTTGGTGACCGAGTCCGTGCTCCACGCCAGCGAAAGGTTGTTCTTTAGCTGAATCGTTACCAGAAATTGATTAACGTTAACGAAGCCCTCATCTTGTCCGCTGAGGGCGAGGAGCGGGTCGACGAGGATGGGCTCGGTGAAGGTGTAGGTGACGTCGTTGGGCGCGTTCAGGACGAACGGGAAGCCGCCGCGGGTGGGCTCCGCCGAGTTCTCGCCGTAGCCTGCGAGGGGGTTGCGGGCGCTCCCGAAGGTGGTCCAGTCGCCGAACTGCTGGAAGCTGTCGGGCTGGGCCGTCGTCGTGCTCCAGTATTTGCGCCGGTCCTCGGGGGTGTTGTGCATCGTGCGGAGCGCCGCGGCGATGTCGCCCAGCTGCACCGTCGTAATGTTGCCGTTGATGGTGACCGCGATGGACTCGATGATGGAGGAGAGGGGGAAGCTGGCGGGGGAGTCGGCCAGGCCAATCATGAACGGGCCGCCGGTCGCCACGAAGCGCATGGGGATTCGTATTTTCCAGTCCCGCGAGATGATGGTGCTCGTGCTCGGGGGCTGAAAGGACCAGTTGATGAGCTGCGTGCTGAAACTCTGCGCGGGCTCGACGCGCTCGGTGACTCGGCTGGCGCCGCTGCGCACGACATGGTCGCGGATGCTGTCGGGCGCGACGGCCACGCGCGGGTCGGGAAGTCGGACGGTCTCCATGACTCGCGAGTATGAAACGCGGGAAAAAAACCCGCGGCGCCGCTCGGGCGCGAGTTACGCGGCAACTACGAAAGCGCGGCCTACCGCGCGCCTAGGTGAGGTTGAGCGTCTTGCGCCGAAAGACGAGCTTCACGTCGAACACCCCGCCGTAGATGAGCGGCAGGGGGCGCCGCTGCCCGAACCGGTCGACGAGCGAGACGCCGATGGTTATCGAGTAGAGGGGGGTGCCTCCGCCGAGGCTGTACCAGCGGAGGGGCCCCTGCGGGAAGAACTCGATGGGCTCCCGGCTCGGGACCGTCGATAGCGGCGCGAAGTCGGTGAATGAGTAGACGAACTGCTCTTGCCCTATCTGGCCCTTCGCTTCGGGAGCCGGAGGGCCCTGGAGCTCGGGCGAGAGCGGGATGGTGATGGAGTCGAAGGAGATGAAAGTCACGTCGCTCCACACGGCCAGCGTCGGCAGCTCCTGGTCCATGCGGTAGTAGTCGGTGAGGCCGACCGTCTGCCGGTTCAGTTCGTGCATGGACTGGCCGTCATAGCGGAACTGCAGAGGGCTGTTCGTGGCGCTGGGAAACTGGTTCGAGAACGGAGTGTTGCCCCCCATATTGCCGAACAGACGCGCTATCGTGTAGGTCATGTAGACGTCCCCGAAATGCGACGGCGAGCTGTACGCCACTGGAATGAAGAGGGAGAAGAGCTGGGTCTCGTTGTTGTAGAGGAAGAAGGGCGGGGCCCTGAGGTCCGCCCGCTGGGGGGCGGTGAACGCGTTAAAGGCCGCCAGGAAGGCGTTGTTCACCATCAGAAGGTACTGGCCGATAGTCCAGACTGGGCCGGCAGGCGAGCCGTCGGGGAAGTCTGGGGCATTCCCCACGTAGGTGAGGGCGACCGTAATGAACGTGTCCGAGGGCACGTGCACCAGGGTCACGCGGTCGACGCGCGTGGGGTCCTGCTGGTCGGGCGGGAGCGGGGCCGCAAAGCTGGACCAGTTGAAGATTGGGATTCCCTCCTGCGGCACCCGGAAGCGGGCGACCGCCAGGCGGTAGTCCTCGGGCTTGTCGAGGATGGGGACGGGCCTCTGGTCTCGGAAGGAGACGTTCGAGATGGTGACCGTGCTCGAGCTCGTCACGCGGGCAGTGTAGTAGAGTTCGTCAGGGCCGGCGCTCGCCGGGTCTTCCCGGTAGCGGTCCGAAGGCTCGAGGAACGAGACGAGCGACATTGCCGCCGTGTATACTAGAATGGAGAAAAAGGCGGTCGGCTATTCGGTCACGGGCGGCGACCTGATGCGCCTCGGCATTCCGCTCAAGGCCTACAGCGAACTCGAGCCGGGCGACCCGGTCCGGACGTCCGCGATACTGTACGAGGCCGAGAAGGGCGTCGGCCACTGGGTCCTCGTCGTCGTGAAGCCCGCCGGAACGCGAGGGGGCGGGCCGCGAGGCCGCCTGGAGTGGTTCGACAGTTACGGATTCGATGTGGACGAGGAAGAGAAGAACGGCGCCGAGCTATCGGCGGCGCAGGGTCCCGTCCTCTCCGGGATTGTCGATGACTGGCAACGGCGCACGGGTGGCGAGGTCGTCGTGAACGCGCGGCAGCTCCAGGCGACGAAAGAGGACGACAACACCTGCGGGCGCTGGGTTATCGCGAGGTACTTCGCGCGGGACACGCCGCTCGAGGAGTGGCTGGAGAGGTACCCGGGGCCTCCCACAAAAAACGACCTCGCCGTGGTCCTGGACACCCTCCCGCTCCTCAGAAGATAGGGCGGGCCAGCAGGGGGTCCACGAAGCGGATGCCGCCAACGGCGGCCGCGTTGCTTTTTGCCCGGCGCCCCTGGCTCTCTGCCCGGGAGACGGCCGGCGCGACGGCAATGGGGGCCTCGCCAAGGAACTGCTGGGCGGCGGGTATGTAGCCCGACATTCCAGCGCTTCCGGCCAGTACGCCACTCTCGCTAAAGACGCCGGGCGCGTAGACCCCGGCCACACTCCCGCCCTGCATCTCGTAGACGCCGCCGGGGCCGCTGACCATGCGATGGGGGAGACGGCCGCCGACAACGTCCTGGGGCGGGTAGTTCACGCCGTAGCCGATGGGCTGGAGCCGGAAGTCCTCGCGGGAGCGGTTAGCCGCCACCTTCAGGTGGAAGACCGCGCGCTCGATGGCTGCGTTCTCGTCGCGCGACGGCTGCTGCGCGAACGCGTTCGGTATGGTCTCGTCGATGGCGGACATTCTCGCCGATATATAGGCGGGGAAAACGGATGACCGCCGAAAGCCCATACGTCCTCGCGTGGGCGAAGGACGGGGCGAGCGACCTCGAAGGGAAAGGCCAGACAATCGCGTGGCGCCCCCCCTCGGGCGGCCTCCCGGGCGGGTTCCTGAACATGAAGCCGGCGAAGGGGAAGGGCCGGAGAGAGGTGACCGCGCCGCCGGAGACGCCGAGCCTCGAGGTGGCCCCTCGGCTCGATATGGTCAACCGCCTGCTGATTTCCGGCCAGTCGGGGGCGGGAAAGTCGTACTTCGCGGGTTGCTGGCTTCAGACGTTCCTCGACTGGGCCGGCCCTCGGGACGTGTTCATATTCAGCAAGGTGGCGGAGGACGAGTCCCTGGACGAAATCGAAGGCGCCCAGCGCGTCGACCTCTCAGAGCTGCCCGACGACCCAATACAGGTCGAGGACCTGGCCGGCGCCGTCGCGCTATTCGACGACGTGGACACGATTAGCAACAAAAAAGAACTCCGAGCCGTTCAGGACCTCCGCAACGATGTGCTCCAGACAGGCCGACACGATAAAATACAGGTCCTGACCATAAACCACCTGCTCACGAACGGGAGCGAGACGCGGAAGGCTCTGACCGAGGCCACGGCGGTCGTCTTGTTCCCTCGGGCCGGGACCCGCCTGCAGGCCACGCGCTACCTGCGGGACTACTGCGGTTTTGAGCGCCCGCTCGTGCGGAAAATCATGAGCGTTCCGAGCCGCTGGGTCTACGTCGCGCGGACGTTCCCCCCCTACGTAGTCCACGAGCGGGGCGCGTTCCTCATTTAGACCGCGACCTCCGCTCCGCCGTCCTCTTCGGGGGCCCCCTCGGGCCAGAGCAGGTCCTGCATGCCGGCCACAAAGTCCGAGTAATCGGTTTCGAGGAGCTCGCGAAGCTCGCGGGCCTCGACCGGCTCGATAATCCGGCAAAGCCGCGCATCCTGCGCCGGCCAGGCCTTCCGCCAGAGGGCTCGGGCGGCCTCGGGGCCGCGCTCTTTTGCTTCCGCCGCGAGCTCCGCGGCCAGGCCCGAGTAAATGGCGTGGCACGCCGCGGCCTGCCCCTCCTTCTCGTCGGGCGCCTCAGGGCCCGGGCTGGGCACCAGCAGGTCGCTGAGCACCTCGAGGCTCTTGCGCGGGAGCAAGTCCAGGGCAAGCGCGTCGGCGGCTGCCGGGGCAATGTTTTCGCGAATAGCGCCGGCAAGGTCCTCGCGGCTCATAGTCGTCCGGCCTGCGGAGTCCTACACTATACACGCGGCCGGGGGAGGCGGGCGCGCGAAAATACGACAAAGGCGACCGTGCGCAAACGGCCTTCGAATTTACCGCGCAGGACAGTCTGCCGCGCCATAGCCGAAAAGCCGCGGCGCTACAGCGCGTTCATAGATATCCACGCGTCGATGTAGCAGCCCGCGGCGGCCGGCCAGTTCGGCGATTTCTTCCAAGAACGCCCGCCCGGTACGCGGATGGTCAACTTCGTCCAAGACCGCCCGAGTATCCACGCCCCGACAGCGATTTCGGTTTTTGGTGCGCTAGTCGCCGACGCCGGTCACAAAGTGCGCGGTGGCGCTCCAGTGAATCCTCGGGCCAGGGCCCGGCGGCCTCAGCACGCAGACCTCAATTCGGTCCCCAGTTTTGACCGTGGGGCTCCCTTTCGTGAGCCAGTTGCAGGGCTGGACGAAGAGCTCTGCGGCTCTGGCCTGATAGTAGACCTGGACTCCTCGCTGACCGACGAGCCGCCCGTTTACGAAGATGCCGAATACGGCTGGGTCCATCCACTGGAGGCTCTCGAGGTATTCGTCGATTCGCCGCACGGCGTTGAGGCTCGGTCGGTCGCCGCGCTCCTTCGCGGAAAGTTCGAGCTTGAGCAGCTTGCCGGCGCTGGGCGCCGCCCAAACCGTGAGCTCGGACCGTGCGGGGTGGCAGGGGAACGGCTCGGGGTCGGAAAGCTCGGTCGCCACAAGCCACGCCCACCGCTCGCCCGTCTCGGCCGTGCCGTAGAACCGCGCGCTAAAGGGCTCGGGCCCTCCGTCGAGAGCGTCGAGTTCGGCGTCGAGCCCCTTCAGCTCCTCGGACATGGTGCATAAGTAGGCGGCAGAAAGTCGGCCGCCCGGCGCAGGCCCTCGGGCAGACCGAGCGGGAAAATAGGCCGCCCTATACGCGCCGACATGTCCGCAGCGTCGACCTACAGGCCCGGATTTCCCGGAGAGCACCACGCCATCCTACTCCTGCCTGGACGCCCTCCCCGGCCCGGGCGGGCCAACTACATGGGGCCGGGCACGCAGCTGTACAAGCGCCTCGCGCGCGGCGACCCGCCCCGCACCGACTCCGACCGAGCAGCGCGGGCCCACGATATCCGCTACGCCCTCGCGAAGACTCCGCAGGAGGTCACGCGGGACGACCGGAAGCTAGTCGAGGTGCTGAGAAAAATCAGAGAGCGGAGGAGCGACTACGCGATAAACACGCTGGAGGGCGAGCTGCCCATCCGCGCCAAAATCTTCGCGGAGACTCACGGCCTCCTCAAGCCAGGGCGAATCGGGGGCTACGGCGATGCTCCGCCCGAGCTCGAGCCGTACCTGCGGGAGTTCCTCGAAAAAGAGGCCGCCCTGGGCTACGGGCTCCGCGCCCGGGCCGTGGTGCCGCACCCCGACACGCCGGCGCCCTCGGCGCAGGGTCGGTCGCAGTTCGGCTCCTACTCAATACTGTAGGCGCTGAATGAGCTCGGCGAGCTGGCCGCCGGAGAGCCCGGAGCCGCGAATCGCCTGCTCCAGCTCGTCGACCTCGGCCACCTCGCCCGCGGTCGCGTCGGTCACGCCAGGGGGCGAGCCAATCTGGGCGATGACCTCGGGCTGCTGGTTCGCCAGCGAGAGGTCCCCGCCCCTGGCGCGGGCCCGCTGAATGCGGGGGGCCGGAGCTCTCTGCCGGCGAGGCGCTGGCATGGGCTCGGGCTCAGGCTCGTCCATTTTCTGCTCCGGCGCGGTAGGGTGGACGCCGAGCTTCGCAAGTTGGTGCACGAGGCGGTCCACGCGCTCCTCCTTTCGGAGGCGCCTCTTTCGCGCCGACGCGGGCGGCGCCCAGTCTGGGTACCACGACCGGTAAATGGCCGCGACCTCGTCATAGCCGGGAGTTCCGCGCCCGATTCGGCCGGTACCCCCCTCGGCCGCCCACTGTGCCACCGCGTCAGTCCAACGCCTGCCGGTGTGCGACATGCTCGCGCTATACGTGCCTACAGAAACATCAGCACCAGGTCAATACCCCCGGGCAGCACCTTGGTGGCGTACCGGGCGCCGAGCACGGGCTCCGCGATTCTGTAGCGCAGCTGGCCCCGGGTGCGGTGCGCCCGCTTCAGGGGTGTGTAGCCGTGTCTCTGCAGCCAGTTCCTCGCGCCCCCCGGCGTCCACCGGTCAGCCGCGAACGTAACCGCCTGCACCGGCATGCCCGTCGGCGATTTTCTCCGCCCCTATACTCGGCGACAATGAGCGCCGCCCGTGCCAGACTCGCCGCCAGGGCACAGCCTCGGGCCGTACCCCCTCCCGCGCCCAAGCCCGCCCCCCCCGCCATCTGCTTCGTCGCCGGCTGCGGAGGCCCTGCCTTCAGCCCCGCGGGCGCCTGCCGAGTCCATTGCGACCAGTGCCCTCCCGACATGAAGCTGACCGGAGAGCGCAGTCCGCGCTCGTTGGAGCCAGCCAGGCCCATAGTCCAGGTCTGGCGGCCGGAGCCTGCCCAGCCGCCAGCGGCGGCCGCGCCCCAGAGACGGCGGCGCGACCCACGCGACTTCGCGCCCCGACACGGAGGCGAGCCCTCGACGCTCCTCGACTCCCCGCGCAGAGGCTGGGGCGCGTTGAGCGCCAGCACTCCGGGTCTCGACTCCAAGCACGACGAGTAGGCCCAAAAAGCGCCGGCCGCCATCGGGCCGTTTTTTGTGCAACTCACGGGGTCTCGCCGAAGAACACCTCAACGCTGGTACCGAGCGGGTTCGTGGGGGTGTTGTTAGTCTGCGCGTAGTAGCGGAGGCCGGCCACAATCGGCACCGGAGGCGAGATGGGGAAGATGCTGTACTCGTTGGCGTTCGGCATGGTAATCGTGACCAGCGCCGTGTCTACGTTCGAGTTGTCTCGCTCGACAAACGAGAATTGCGTGCCAATGGCCCCGAGGGAGCCGACCCCGATGCAAATTTTCGTGACGAGGCCGCTGACTGGCGCGATTAGCCAATTTCGCGAGGATAGCCGGGCGGGGTCGGGGAGGGGGGAGTACCCCTGCAGAACCAAAGCGGGAGTGCAGTTGCTGAAGAGGTTTGTAACAACCGCAGCGCGCCCCGTCAGGTCGCCGCCGAACGAGAATTTGCCGCGGAACACCTCATCCCCGAGGGTCAGGGTCTCGGCGGACAGCGTCACCGCCGATATCTCGCCGTCGACGATAAGGCTCTTGCCCTCCAGGGCGAGAGGGACGGGCGTGCCCTCCAGGACGTGGTTGAGGCTCATGGCTCCCGGTTATACGTGCGCAGAAAATCGGAGCCGCGCCGAGGCAAAGGCGCGCACCGAGCCCAGGCGCCAAATTCTCCCGCGCCGTATTCACACGCATGCCCCGCGCTTCGAGCATGAGAGGAGGGCGGCACCCGCCCCGGGCCCACGCGGTCCGGGCCCACACCCAGGCCGGCTACTATGTCGCGCCCCACGAGGTGCGGACCTACACCGTTGCCGGCCATCCGGTGCGAGCCCACATGGTCCGCGGCCACCAAGTGATGGCCCACCCCGTGAGGGCCTACAGCACCAAGGGCGGCGCTCTGACGTCGAGGGCCCAGCTCGGCTGGCAGGCCGAAATTAGGAGGGCGCAGAAGGCCAACCCGGGCGTGACTCGCGCCCAGGCGATGCAAATCGCCAGCGCCCAGCGCGGCTAGCCCCGCCCTTCGGCGTTCTCTTTTGCGCCATGTGAAAATATCGGCCGAGCTGTGCGCAGCGTGGGCCAAAAACTGCGAGCCGGGCGCGCTTTAGGCGCTCCGCCGAACTTTCCAATACTCATTGCCGGCCTTGCTCACGAAATGCATCGCCTCCATTCGGCCTACCTCTCGCCCGCCACACTCGAACGTGGCGACCCCCTTTTTGCGCCCCGTTCGGTAAGCGCCCGCGTCCTCGACTCGCCAAATAGCTCCGAGCTCTTTGGCCACAACCCACACCGGGGCCCATTCCTCTTCGAACTTTTTGAGGCTGGCCTCCTTATCAGCGGCGTCGAGCCTGTCAATATTCTCGAACATCCGAGCGGCCTCGACCCAGGCCCAAGGCATTGCCTCGGACAGCTCCGCCCTCCAGGCGTCAGCGGCTTCGTCGGCCGCCGCCTTGCTTCCGAATCCCATAAGTGGGCCCAGGGGTACGCGCCTATTGCCCCAGGTGGCCTCTGCATGAACCGTCCAATCCTCGCACTGCCGCGTCTTCCGCACAAACACCCGCATACTATCGTAGCTGGGCGGAACCCTCGCGGCTGCCACAAGCTCACGGTCGAGCCACCGGAAGAAATCCCAGTCCGGCTCGTTCATCGCTTTTCGTGGGTGCGTCTCTCTAGGAGGGCTGTCGCTCCGCAGTCACGGGCCGCGTATGCCCCGCAGTAAAGTCGGCCCCGGCCGAAAATAATCCCCCGCCCCCCGGCCGCCCGCCCGCTCGCCCCCTGAAAGCCCTCGGATGCCTCGGGCTCGCCCTCCTCCGCTCCCTCTCTTCCCGGGGCCTGGCCGGTCCTCCCGGGCCCTCTATCTGGGCCCTCGGGCCTCGGGGGTCCGCTCGGGGTCCAGGGGCCTCCGGCCGGCCCAGTCTCGCGGCCCAGCCCTACCCCCGGGCCTGGGCCGGGGGTCCTTTTTGGGGGGCCCCGATTTTCCCAGAGTTTGGGCCGGGGGGCCCGTTTATCGGGGGGGTCCGGAGACCCCTCAGATCCAGGCCGTTCGAGCTGGGGGAGTTCCGGGACGGTTTAAAGTCCAGGGAGGA
>Ga0187803_10000461_pt1 | contig 16344 bp, 19 predicted proteins | sample NC_wetland_sal_i_2_FD_132425 | JGI IMG/M metagenome (GOLD analysis project Ga0187803, IMG submission 132425) | Wetland sediment microbial communities from Neuse River Estuary, North Carolina, USA - Control_3 | ecosystem: Environmental > Aquatic > Freshwater > Wetlands > Sediment | place: USA...
CTGGGCACTGTGGGGATAGTTGTGAGGGCCAGGGCCCACGGGAGGATGTGCGACCTCAAGATCCGCAGGACTGACGCCAACAGGCCGAACATGATCGAGGAGGTCAGGGTCGCAACCCTTGCGAACAGGGTTGGCGTGGGGCCCGAGGTCTACGCCAGCACGAGGGACATGATACTGATGAAGCTCCTCGAATCCCTAGAGATCGCAGACTGGCTGAAGACACTAACTGGGAAGGGACGGCGCGACCAGGTTAGGACCATGGTTCACGCGCTGCTGAACCAGTGCCGCAAGCTCGACATAATGGGCATCGACCACGGGCAGCTGAGCAACCTCCGAAAGCACGCCGTCATCGCGGAGGGGAGGCCCTGGATTATCGACTTCGAGTCTGCTGGGATGGCTAGGAAAGCCAGGAACGTGACGACGGCCGCCCAGTACCTGCTCGTCGGTGGGGGCCTTTCGCCCGCCATGAGGAGGGCGCTTGGAGTGAGGGAGACTGCGACGCTGAAGAAGCTCCTCGCTGGCTACAAGTCGGACCTCTCGGACTATTCGTACTCCAAAGTACTCGAACACCTGAAACTCGCGTCGCCCTGACAATCACTTTCGGAGAACCCCCCGTCCGTCGGACTCTCGGCGCCGGGCACTTTTATTCCTCCAGGGGAGCGCCTTCGATTCCATCAATGGTGAAGTAGTTCACTTCGAGATACACGCCAAGGTCATCAAGCGAGCCAACGGATTCTACTCGTCGGTCTTTGGATGGAAGACGAGCGACACGACGGTGCCCAACGGTGACGTGTACACGTCACTCGTGACGGCCGAGATGGACCAGAACAAGAGGCCGAAATCGCCCGGCGCAATCAACGGGGGCATGATGAAGCTCCGCAAGCCGTACTCCGGGCCTATCGTCACCATCCAGGTGGACAACATCACAAAGGCGTTGTGCTCCGTCGAAAGGGAAGGCGGAAAAACGGTCGTCAAGCGGACCGAAATGGGGCAGTACGGGGCCTACGGCTACTTCAAGGACAGCGAAGGGAACCTGATGGGCCTGTTCGAAGCTCCGAAGATGTGAGACCCAGATTTCCTCTATCCGCATGCAAACCTTCCTGACTATGAGAAATGGGGTCGGTGGGATTCGAACACATAGAAAGGTATGGTAATGGACACTGATTTTGAGGCCTTGAGTTCAGTTTAATGTTGACGCTCTATCGATGGTTTGAGGGAGATTATTCAGAGCCAAACTAACCTAGAATGAGGTGTTCAGCCAGATTTGAACCCATCACATCTGAGCGGGGCAGAGAGGCTCTTGGAGCCTCCCCTTCGCCCAACGTCTGACCACTCGATTTCATAGCGTGCGCGGTCTGTATAAGAACTCCAATATCCTATTTGTCGTTCGCCAATATGCTAATAGTGTCAAACATGGAGCATACCAGTGTTGTGGAGTTGGTTGGAAAAGGGACGCGCCTAATCAAAAGCGAATCCGGACCGAGCGTAGAGGACTCCGGCAGATTTGTTTTCACCATATCCGTAAATACGAATTATGAATCACATAATAATGATGAAGTCGAGCCAAGAAAGTTCTAGGCTGCTCAGCTGGCGTCTGCTTTCAGCTGTCTTGCTCGCCATCGTGGTTGGATTGGGTTCGGTAATCGTTTATCAACAGCAGCCGCAATCACAAACTAGGCCGTCCTCATCGGCCGCATACCTATGGAACGGGCTTGAGCTCACCCTTCATTTGGATTCTCTCGTAGTGAAGACAGGCTCTCCAGTTGTCCTGTCCATTGATCTGTCGAGCTACTTGGCTGGCCCGCTTAACGTCTCCACCAAGTTGGGCGTCCTAGGTTTTGGGCCATACTATCTTCAGAACCCGTGCGACAGCTCGACTTACCCTATGGGTGTGAATATTGCAAGCGGGACCTGGGGATACCAAAACCTTACCTCGACCGAATTCCTCGGGCTAATTCCGCTGTCACATGGGTGTTATCCATATGAGCCTGACTATTTCTATTTCAGCGGCCCGGGCAATGTTGTGACCGTCTCAGAGCAGGGCAGGGGCCTATTTTCGCTGGTCCTCAACAGGACTCTGTCCTACTCGGGTTATTATGACAACATAACCCATCAATTGCAATTCTTCAAGCCGGGTCCTTACACCTGTGTGGCGATGGATACGAGTGGTCAGATGGTCATCCTTCACTTCACCGTGGAAGCCTGACCAAACCCCACGACTTGTGCGCTGTAAACTGCCGTTTGGGAACTGTAATTGGCGGGGGCAGAGGCCAGGAATCGGACTTTTGAAATAGCTGTGGCAAAAGCGAGTGTACTATTGAATTACGTGGGGTCGGCCGGATTTGAACCAGCAGTCTTGGTAGGTTTGGACAGCCTGTTCAGGAGCAGTATGACCCACTTCCGTTCATCACCGTCGTGCTGGTCACGTTCCCTGAAGTGATGTGGAAGGTCGCACAGTTAGTTCCGATAGGTGGGACGTAGGTGGTGAAGTTGTATGTCCCCCCTTGGTATGAAATGGTGAAACTCAATTCGCCAGCCGGAGTAGCCCCGCTCGGCCAATCAGGCACGAGCCAACCGCCGCCCCCTTGGCTTTCCGAGAAGTTGTCGAGATATACGACCTGATTCTGCCCGTTGCATCCGAGCCTGTCTACTGCCTTGATGGTCTCCCCGCTGATACGTGCCCCTGTGGTATCGGAGACGACTTGGAATTCGAACCCCCCGATTCCTGTAATCGAGCAACTGGTGAGGTAGGTATTGCTCTGTGAGATGGAGTTGGCAGTGTTGGCAGTGGTTTGAGGGCCAGCATTGCATGTGGTGCCATTCCAAGAGGATATCGCTCCGGTCAGGGTGCCTGTGTAGGTGTTCGTCGTTGAACTTGGATATCCAGTTGTCTGAAACGTTGTGGCTATCTGACTCGCGGTTGAAGTCCCGCCGACCGTGGTGCCGTTGCTGACGAATTCAATCGACCAGACGGCATATCGAGTCACTGTGCATGTCTCCAGTCCTGAGCCTTGGGGGACGCTGTAGGTCTTGGTGACAGTCGTTTGAAAGAAAGTGCCACTGAAATAGATGACTGCGGCCCCTGCGAACAGGGCAACTACTATCAGGACTGCCGCAATCTGATTCTTCGTGGCTTGGGGTCACGTGAACAAGGTGTATAGTTCTACTCATGAAAACGACCTAGCGGTCTTGGTGGGGTTGGACGAGTGTAATGCTGGATGTCAGGGTGGGATAAAAGGCAAGAAATGAAGCATGAAAGCGAGAGCCAACATGAGACCTATGATTACTATGACAAAGAAGGCAACGAGACCTGCAATTCCTCGTCTCATGCCAAGACCAGATACCTGAGATGGATTTACGCCTATTCTCAAGAGCGGCCTAGCGGTTTTGGTGGGGTGGAGATTAGACGACAGCGCCGATGGCGAACGCCGTTAGAGAACCAACCACGACCCACCAAAAACTCAGATGCCCTATGGCGTAGACCAACCGCCCGCCACTCTTGGTCTTCCCTATTTGTCCAGTGTGGTAATCATACATCGCCTGCATAAGGTCAGGCTCCTCTGGCCTTGGATGAAAGCCAGATTGCATCATTACGCATATGGCCGATGCTCTTCCCCAATACCCACTCTTGAAGAACATCCCCGCCCCAAAGGTGAGAGTGGAAAATAGCACAGGAAGGAATAATGGGATGGTCGTAAACGGGACATACAGAGTAGAGATTTCGTTGTGGCCTGACAATTCTGTAGCCAAGGCCACAATTATGCCTAGTCCGAAGCCTGCGAACTCCAGAGTGTTATCTGAATAGAGTTTGAGGAGCGTCTTGCGAACGTCGTCAGTTTGGGCTTGAGACAAGGGAGCCTACAGGCTCTATCTGGATATTTAAGACACGGTTAGCCTGCCGCCTCGTATTAGACTGCGAGCACGACTATGGCAATTATCAACCAGAACACTCCTGCCGCCAAGTAAACCGCCCCGACAGGGATGCCCCAATTGGGATGGTTCTCGAAAAAGTGCATCTTGTCTAGACCCCAAGTAATCATGGTAAGGGCTAATCCCAAGGCGGCCAGAGAAAGGTCTACGTTGCTGGACACGTCCCACCCATGTCTCCGCTAGGCCACCACGAATATGCCATCTCGGCGACCAAACCACAGTTGACGCACCGATACTTCTGTCCCATCCTTGAGTTCGGTGACTTTCGTTGGTCTTATGCACTCCGATGGGTTAGTATATGCCAAGCCACTCTGGGACGCTTCTATCCGCCTCTTCTCCTTATCTCCAGCAGAGCCTGCCATCCATTAAACCAAGCGAAGAAAGGTGCTGGCATGGACATCGAGTGCCGCCTAATTGATACTATGATGCACTGAAGAGTGTCCTTGTCGAATCTGAGGACTTCAATCCAAGAACGCCCACCAGTGTGGGTCACGGTGACCTTTATCCTCTTTCCCTCTTTATCGCCACAAATCTCACGTGCAGTCTCCTCGATTCTTGCCGCCCATTCGTCGAATTCTGACTCTCTAAAGCGTCCATATCCTTTGGGGACACTTTCCATGTATCTGACTACGTCGTATTCGTTATCAGGGTCGAAACTCGTGTCTCCTCTGGTGTTTCCCCTCCTATGTAATCCTCTCCAAACCATCACAAAAGATGGGGTCGGTGGGATTCGAACCCACGACCACTTGCACCCCAAGCAAGTATCCTACCAAGCTAGACGACGACCCCGATAGTCAGGCCTCAGACTTTGGAGCATTTAAGCGCCGAGAGACCAAATCCTGTCTGGAACACAGGGCTGGGGCGCTTGCGGACCTCGAGCTCAAATCTCGACGGCCTCACCTACTCTGCCGTTCAGATCCACACCCTCCTTTGCAATGGCTTGATGTCCGGCCAGGACGAGGGCGGTCAGGAAGGGAGCGAAGGGGCCCCGAACCTAGCTTTCACCTTCCTCGAAACCTAGCCGGTCTTTTTTCGTAGAAGGCGTCCACGCCTTCCTTGAAATCTTCCGACGCCGCCACTATCTCCTGTATGTGCGCCTCGTAGTCCAGCGCCGTGTCAAGGTCTGCAACCAGGGCCCTGTTCATGGCTCTCTTTGCCAATCTTATCCCCATGGGCCCCTTGGCGAGCCTCTCCGCTAGAACTCGGGTGTCCCTCTCAAGCTGATTCAGAGGAACAACCACATTCACAGCTCCCAGCCTTCCGGCCTCCTTTGCGTCAATTTCGCCTCCCGTAAGGGCAAGTTCCATCGCCTTCGACGCCCCGAATGACCTGGTCATGAGGAACGTGGCACCGGCGTCGGGGACTAGGCCTATCTTCGCGAAAGCCTCGACGAATCTCGCGCCTTCGGCCATGATCTTGATGTCTGCCGCAAGGGCAAGGCTCATGCCCGCTCCTGCCGCGACTCCGTTGATCATCGAGATGATGGGCTTGTCCATGTGCCGCATCTTCGAGATTAGGGGATTGGTCTCAGCCCTTAGGTGCTCCATGAAGGATACCTCGGCTCGCTTCCGCCTCTTCTTTAGCGCCCGGATATCAGCTCCTGCTGAGAACGCCTTTCCTTCCCCAGTAAGAACGACGCATCTTATCAGAGGATCCTTCTCAGCGTCGTTCATCGCGGCATGCAGCTTACGGATGACTTCGGTGTCGAGCGCGTTGAGCACTTCAGGCCTGTTGATCTTGATCCATGCGACGCCGTTTTCTTCCTTGATGATGACCGATTCGTTTGCGATTGAGCCTGACAGGTGTTCTCTCCTACCTCTCCTCGAAGGCATTCTCATCTTTCTGGTTTAAGACCTTATCTTCACGAACGGAGGAGGACGCGGGCCTTCCCGCAGGCCAACAGCCTGTCGCTCGAAGTATTCACTTGGCCAGGCGAGGCCGTTGGGGCATTTATAGAACCCCGGCGTGACGTGAGGCGGCATCTTGGTTCCGCTGGTGAACGAATACACCCCTGTCGACACGGCTCTGGCCCAGGTGAAGGCCAAGCTTCGCACGGGAGAGAGGTTCGAGGTCATCCCCGTCCTCCAGGCATACGGCAGAGTATCAGCGAAAGACATTGTGGCTCCCTCGGACGTCCCTGCATTCTCCACTTCGCACATGGACGGCTTCGCAGTCATCGCAGAAGACCTCAAGACAGCGGCTCGCTCGGAGCGCGTCAATCTCCTGATAGTGGACGTGACCGGACCGGGAGGACGCTCCAGGCACGTCCTAAAGCACGGAGAGGCAGTCCAGGTCGCGACTGGGGCAAGGCTTCCCGCGGGCGCAGACACAGTCGTCCCTGTCGAGTCTGCAACAGTCAATGGACGGACAGTGGAGGTGGGGTTCGCTCCCGAGCTAGGTCAACATGTCTACCGGGCTGGTGTAGACGTCCATAGCGGAGACATTGTCCTGTCGGAAGGACATGTGATCAGAGCCCAAGATGTCGGGCTCCTCATCACCTTGGGGTTCGTGAGCGTCGCTGTTTGGAGAAAGCCGAAGGTCTCGGTCATAGCTACTGGAAGCGAGCTGACCCCTGCAAGCAGGCCGAAGGCAGGCAAGGTGGTTGACAGCCACTCGCCTGTCCTCGTCCGACTGGCGGAGGCGCTAGGGTGCACCGTGGTCGACCTGGGCGTGGTCGCCGATAACCCCGGGGCGCTCAAGAGGACGCTGCGCAAAGCTCTCGCAACATCCGACCTCGTCATCACCCTTGGCGGCACTTCCGCAGGCAAACACGACCTGGTAATCGACGTCACTTCAAAGCTTCAACCAGAGGTGCTCGTTCACGGCATCAGGGCTGACAGGGGAAGGGTGACGGGCGTCGCGACGGTCAAGGGAAAGCCAATCCTGATGGTGCCTGGGCCCATCCAGGCGGCCGTCAACGCCTTCTTCCTCCTCGGAATCCCGCTCGTCGAGACCCTCTCAGGCAGGCGGCGCACAGGCATGGAGATCCCCTGTGTCATGGGAGGGGCCTGGGAAGCCAGGAAGAGATTCCCCGGCTTTCAGAAGGTCGTCTATGTCAAGCTGAAGCAGGGGAACCAGACGGTAGCCGAGCCCTTGAAAGGCGAGACGGAATCGATGAGGGTCCTCTCGGAGGCGGACGGCTACATGGTCGTCCCCGAAGGGGTCGGGAAGCTCGAGGTTGGGAGCCAGGTCCGTGTCAGGCTCATTCCCGGCTTCTCCTCGTTCCTCTAGCCGCCTCCCTTTCGTAATCGCTTGGCGTGTCGATGTCCACAAGCACACCATCGTCCTCCACAGCGACCTCCAACACATTCTCCCCACTCCCTGCCACCACCGACTTCGCCCCGACGTCTCCCTGAATCCCCGTAATCTCCCCGAACATCCTTCTGTCGAAAAGGACGGGGTTCCCCCTCGCGCCGCGGTACACCGGGACTACCACTCGTGCCCCTGACGCTTTGTAGGCGTCGACAAGCCTATCGATTGTCTTGGCTGATACGAACGGCTGGTCTCCAAGCACTATGATCGCCGCATCGGCTTCCTTGGAGACCTCCCCGAGCCCAAGCTTCAGGGAGCTGCTCATCCCGTCTGCGTAGTGCCTGTTCACCACGATCACCTCGCGGATGAATTTCACACTCCTCTTCACCTCGGCGGCATTGGAACCCAGCACCACCACAACCCTGTCGACCTTGCTTCGGCCGAGGGTGGTGAGCACCCTCTGGAGCATCGGGACCCCCTCCACCTGGAGGGTCAGCTTTGGCCGCCCCATGCGCGACGAGACCCCGGCTGCCAGCACGACCGCTGCTATCAATCCCTGCCGGCTGGCTTCAAGCCAGGGATAAGTAATAAAGTGGGGAGAGTTCTCCGAACGGGCAAGCATGAAGCAGGTGGAGTTCGCCAAGATGATGGACTCGCTGGCAAGCAGGGGGGCCCCCTTTGCCGTCGCCACTGTCGTGAAGACTGAGGGCTCTTCGCTCGGGAAGCCGGGGTTCAAGGTCATCATCTCGGGGTCAGGAGAAGTGGTGTACGGCACCCTGGGGGGCGTCTGCCCCGAGTCCGCCATAGTGTCCGCCGCCAAGGCGACGATGAGGACCGGTACTCCGAAGGTCGTCAAGGTCTTCTTGGAGAGCGTCGAGAACTCGGTGGGCGCCGTCCTCAAGAGCCAGAACGAGGACGAGGTTCACGTCGAGACCAACTGCGGCGGGACGATGGAGATCTATGTCGAGCCGTACCTCCCCCAGCAGAGGCTGGTCCTGATAGGGCAGGGAGGGAAGGACGACGTTGAAGACGCCCTCGTCAGGCTGGGGAAGAGCCTCGACTTCGACATCGTCGTGATTGATCACAGCCCTGTGCTCAGCGAACAGCCGGACCAGCTCATACAGGCGGTCGACTTCGACCTGGGCACCTTCCCGTTTGCGAGCACGGACTCCGTCGTCGTGCTTACGAAGGGGGAGAGAGACGTGGAGACCTTGTCTGCGCTTTCCAAGTTCAAGCTGAGATACGTGGGGATGCTGGGGAGCCGGCAGAGAATCAGGGAGGACCTGGCGAAGCTCAGAGAGGCAGGAGTCAGTGAGCAGTTCCTCACAACCCTCCGGGCACCCGTGGGCGCAGACATCGGTGCGGTGACGGCCCCTGAAATCGCGCTAAGCATCCTCACTGAGGTCGTCGCATCGAAGTACGGGAGGGAAGTCCACCGAAAGGCCCTGACCGAGGGCTCAAAGACCACAGAGATTCGAAGGTGAAGTCCTAATCTTCGATGGGGGTGCCTTTTACCCAGGTCTGGGCGCCCCCCTTGAACCTCTCCTTCTTCCACATGGGAAGCGATCCCTTGATGGCGTCGATGGCGTATCTGCACGCTTCGAATGCCTCTGCCCTGTGCTGACACGCCACAGCGACTGCCACGCTCACCTCGCCGACCCTGAGGTCGCCGTACCTGTGCACCATTGTCATCCTCTCCACGGGCCACCTCTTCCTCACCTCGGTCTCTATCTCGACCATCTTCCTCTCCGCCATCTCCCTGTAGACATCGTACGTAAGCCCAGTCACAGTCTTTCCTCCGCTCCTTCTCCGTATCGTCCCCACGAAAAGCACGGCGCCTCCCGCTTCGTCGTCCTTCACCAAGGCGAGCACCCTGCCCGGGTCGATGGAGTTCCGAGTGATGCGAGCGAGCTTCCCCAAGGCTACCCCCCAGCCACCGGAGGGAGGACCCCCACCTCGTCCCCGTCGTGTAGAGGGTCGTCATCCTCCGCTATTGCGAAGTTGACGGAGTACCTCACGGTGCGCCCGAGGCTCTTCAGGGTGGGGTGGAGCCGGAGCAGCTGAGATACCATGTCCCTGACCAGGCTCCCATCCGGGATGCGCATGTCCTCGCTCTGGAGATTCGTCAGGCCCTGCGCCGACGCGAAGTAAAGCACCTTCACGTTCAAGCTCAGCCTAGCCCCCTATGGCGTTCATGTTCCTCGGCTTGGCCCATCCATCCTTGATCCACGGCATGTAGCCCACCCCGTCGGGCTTCTTCCACACTGCTTTGAGGATAGTGTCCGCCAGCTCGTTCTCGGTTCCCCCGTTCCTGACGATGTGCCTCAGGTCGTGATACTCCGTATCGAACAGGCATGAGAGGAGCTTGCCATCCGCCGTGAGCCTGACCCTGTCGCAGTCATCGCAGAAGGGCTCGCTCATGGGCGTAATCAGCCCCAGGTCCCCCCTCCCGTCCTTGAAGCGCCACAAGGAAGACGTCTCGCTCGTCCCTCTCCCACGTGCCTCGAGAGGGTACCTGCGCGAGACAGCGTCTATGATCTCCTTCCCGGGAACGACCCTGTCATAGTTCCACATGCCGAGTCCGTCGAGGGGCATGAACTCGATGAACCGGATGGAGATGCGCCTTTCCCTGGCGTATTCGATGAGGTCCAGGATCTCGTCGTCGTTGTACCCTCTGATTGCCACAGAATTGATCTTGACAGGGTTGAGCCCCGCATCGAGCGCCTTCTCGATACCCTTGAGGACCCGGGGGAGGGCGTCCACCCCAGAGATTTTCGCGAACCTGTCGCTCCTAAGGCTGTGCAGGCTGACCGTGACTCCTCTCAGCCCGGCTCTGCGCAGCGCCAGCGCTTTCCGTTCGAGGTGCCATCCGTTCGTAGTCATGTCCACGGAGCGTATCCCTCTAATCGAGACGATCCTCTGGATAAGGTCCTCCAGGTCCCTTCTGAGCAGTGGTTCCCCGCCCGTGATCCTGACCTTCTCTATCCCGAGGGATGCGAGCACGCTGACCACCTTCTCGATTTCATCGAAGTTCAGTATCTGCTCCTGAGCAATCCAGCTGATCTTGTCCTTCTCGGGCATGCAGAACAGGCAGGCGAAATTGCACCTGTCTGTGACAGAGACACGGAGCTTTCTTGCGATCCTCCCCTTTCTGTCACGGAGCACCCTGTCAGTCTGATTGCCACTGTCCGGCAAAGAGAGGCGAGAACCGCGCGTCCGGAGTAAAAACATTCTGTCAGCTGGGCTGGCAATACCGTGTGAATCTACGCCGAAATGGGTCGGGCCCACACACTTTCACCCCACTCCCCTCCATAACGATACTCAACCTCGTCCCAGCTTAAGAGCAAGAAATTACAAATCGCCGTTCCAAGACGCCTTGGCCTCGACTCTCGAATCTTCCAACTTCCGACCCGTCAGCGCTCCTTTGCCAGGCCTAACCAAAGCCGTCAAGTCTGTCAAATTCGCCTATGCTCCAACCTCGAAAACGCGGGAGCTACTCGAAACGTTCCGAGACATGGTCAACGACGCCATCCGTATCTGCCTTCAGGAAGAGATAAGGGGAAGACTGAAGCTCAGAGATAGGATCTACAAGGAGTTCATGGATAAGTTCGTAACGGTATCATGCTTTCCATACTCTGTTGCAGAGGTCGCCTGGTCTATCGTCAAGAAGCACAGGAGGTGGGGGAGAGTTCCAATTGCGAAGAATCTGATGTTTAAGATGGACGCCAAGAGCTACACCCTGAACTACTCGATTTTGTCGCTCCCGTTCAGGAAGGGCGAGAGGGTGCTTGTCCCTCTGTGATACGGCGACTACCAACGCTCATTTCTGATGGACCAGACTCTCAAAAGAGGTTCAGTCACCATAACTGAAAGCTCGATCATCATCGCCTTCAGCAAAGTAATCACAACTACTGCACCTCTTGTCAGGGTCGGAATCGACCTAAACGAGAAGTCAGCCGTGCTATCTGATGGCACCAAGCACAACCTTTCAGAAGTCGCCAGACTCCACACTGAATACGGGATCAGGAGGAGAGATTTCTATGAGAGGCACCCCCGGGACAATCGGCTCAAGAAGAAGTACGCTGGCTCCAGAAGGGAGAAGGAGAGGGTTAGACAGGTCCTCCACAGGACGGCGAAGAAGATCGTCGAATCGGCGATGTCGAAGGGCCAGGCAATCGTTATGGAGAAACTCAAGGGTATCAGATACTCGCATCAGAAAGGGAACGGTGAGGGCAAAGGCACGCGCAGGAGGATTGCCCAATGGCCTTTCCATGTCCTCCGAGCATTCATTGTCTACAAGGCAGCATGGGAAGGAGTCCAGGTCGAGTATGTCTCGGCTGCCTGGACTTCAAAGACATGCAACAAGTGCCACTACATCAATAAGAAACTGAAGCTGACCGAAAGGGAGTGGCTATGCCCATCTTGTGGTGCCTCTCTCGACCGCGACCTGAACGCTGCGATCAACATCGAGCGTCGCGGCAAGATACCATGTCTGGGTGAGGTTCGCCCAGGAGCGCGGGGCACAGATGAAGCCGTGAAGGGGAACGAGCAGACAGCGGCTCTAATCCTCCGAGCAGAAGCCCTGAAGTTGGCTTGAAGGGATTTGTCCATGCAAGTCAACGGAACCAGTAAAAACGTTCCTGAGTGAAAGAGTAGAAGCTATATCGGGTCTGAACTGGAACCGCCAACGTGCCTTTCAAGCAGGTGGACATCTCGAAGAAGCCGGTGGTCTACAGAGAGGCCACTGCCACGGGGAGGATAAGGCTGAAGCGGAGTACCATCGCTCTCATCAGAAAAGGGACACTTGAGAAGGGAGACCCCCTCGCACTGGCCGCCACGACCGCCATCCTTGCGGTGAAGTCCACGTCGGCAATCGTCGCACTCGCCCACCCGTTGAAGGTCGAGAAGACCGAGCCCCGGGTGGAAATCGGGGAGAAGTGGGTCCAGGTGACTGTCAAGGTGGCGGCCCACGAGAAGACAGGCGTCGAAATGGAGGCCCTGACCGCTGTGTCTGTTGCGCTTCTCAATATCTGGGACGTGGTGAAGGCCAATGAGAAGGACTCGAAGGGACAGTACCCTACGACTAGGATTGAATCGATAAGGGTGACAAGCAAGGTGAAGAGAGCAGACGAAGCCGCATGAAGAGCACCGCAGGAAAGCGCAGCGACGGCTCACGGTCGTCGTTGTAACGGTAAGCACCAGCCGCTACGAGAAGAAAAAGGCGGGGCTCGACTACTCCGACGAGGCGGGGGACGCGGCGGCCGCTGAGGCAGCCAGGGCGGGGCACAGGGTCGTCAGAAGAAGCCTAGTGTCGGACGACAGGAGGATGATCAGTAAGGAAGTGAAGGCGTTCCTCTCAGGGGGGAACGACGTGCTCCTGCTCTCCGGGGGGACGGGGCTCTCCTCCAGAGACATAACGGTGGAGACAGTCAAGCCGTTCTTTGAAAAGGAGCTCGAGGGCTTCGGGGAGCTGGTCAGAAGGCTCGGCTACGACGAGGTCGGGAGCGCAGCGGCCCTGACCCGGGCGACTGCTGGGGTGGCATCCGGGAAACTCGTGGTGTGCATGCCTGGTTCTCCCGGCGGCGTCGAGACAGCGATGAAGGCATTTGCTGCCGAGTTCCCGCACGTGGTCTTCATCGCCCGGGGCTAAGCCTTCGACGTGACATCAGTACCCTGAGTTTGGGTCGAGAGCCCCGTTCCGCGCGTTTCCCTCATGAGCTTCACCCCCCCAACAAGTGCCGTCATTGGGACCGCCACAATCCACAGCAGGCCTGCGTAGATGTTCCCTGTGACCAAAGCAAGCCAGGGCGCTATCAGGAGGGTCCCGTCCCCAATGTCCCCGGTCCCAATCCCATACGCTATGGCGAGGGAAGTGTATCTAATCCTCGTCGGGAAGGACTCCACCAAGTAGGCGCCCAGCGGGCCGTACACCATGGCGGAGACTAACACCTGCGCGAACCCAAGCGCCGCCAACCCAAGCAGGTTGAGCGGAGCCGAAAAGGCGTGAAGCCCGAGATAGACGGGGATGAAGGCCAGCCCCAGCAGGTTGCCAGTCAGTATCACCTTCTTCCTGCCGACCCTGTCGGATAGCCATCCGAAGAAGACGAAGAACGGAGCCCCCAGGGCAAGAGCTGCGACTGTGACGCCGCTCGCATCCGTGAGGCTCAGTCTGAGTGTGGTCTGCATGAAAACGGAGGAGTAGAATTGGGCCGTGTGCCAGATCACCGAGGAGCCGGAGACGACGAGCAGGGCGACGAGTAGCGCCCTGACATTCCCTCTGTCTGAAAATGTCTCCCTGATGGGCTCCTTCGACGTCTTCCCTTTGGCGACCAGCTCGGCGAACAGCGGGGTCTCCGTCAGCCTCACCCGGAGCCATATCGCCACGAGCACCAAGACTGCGGAGAAGAGAAAGGGTACGCGCCACCCCCAGTCTGCAAAGGCAGCCTGGCTCAGCGATAGCCGAGCGACAAGCACCACTACGGTCGAGATTAGAAGGCCTACCGTGGCCGAGACTTGGACCAGTGACGTCCAGGCTCCCCTTGAAGCAGCAGGGGCATGCTCCGCAAGGTAGACCGTGGCTCCTCCGAACTCTCCGCCCAGGGCCAGTCCCTCCGTGATTCTAAGCCCGACGAGGAGGAGGGGTGCGAGGATACCTATGGCGCCGTATGTCGGCAGGAGGCCTGTAAGGAACGCACCAACCCCCATCACAATCACGGTCATCAGGAACGCGCGTTTGCGTCCTACCTTGTCCCCGATTCTGCCAAAGACGGCCCCGCCCAAAGGCCGCACCGCCGCCCCTGCGACGAAGGCCCCGAGCGCATAGAGGACGGAGACTGACGGGTTCTGGGATGGGAAGAATGCGCCCGAAAGGACGACCACTAAAGAGCCATAGACAAACAGGTCGTACCATTCGATTACGCTTCCGATGACTGACGCGGCTGCGACGAAGCGCAGCGTGTTCAAGCACCTCGCCGCGGGGCATGATTGCTTTTAAAGTGGAAGCAACGAATAGCCGTTGCTATGGCATATGGTTCCCTTACCGAAGCCCAGTACCGGGTCCTAGCCTGCCGCGGAAAAGGGTTGACCCAACTGGAGACGGCAAGGGAAATGGGGACTACCCGCGCCAACGTTTCGATGATTGAACTCAGGGCTCATAGGAAGGTCGCCCAGGCCAGAGAGACGCTCGAAGCCTACCGATCGACATTGACCGACCACGTGATTAGGATCCCAAGAGGCACCAGGTTCTACGAAATCCCGACGCATGTGCTACGGGAAGGGGACAGGTGGGGAATTCACATGCAGAGCAACGTTGTAGAGATAATCAGGATGGTGAAGGACACGAGGCCGTCGTGCTTGGCTAGAGCAAGGACCACTCGCCCAATCCTATTCGTCTTCAACAAGATGGGGAAGCTCCGGATCGGAACACCGGCACGATGAGGCATCCTTCTCAATACACAGGCATACTTCGGTCGACTTCTTCAGCCCAGGCCCTTATGCCACCCTTCAGGTTGCGCACTTTGCTGAATCCCTTGGACGAAAGGAATTCGACGGCGCGGGCGCTCCTCATCCCTACGTGACAGTATACGACAACATCTGATCTCTTGTCGATTTCCCTCATCCGGTGCTCCAGCTCTCCGAGCGGAATCAATTTTGAGCCCTCAATCCGGCAGAGGTCGTATTCGTAGGGTTCCCTCACATCGAGGAGCAATATTCTGCTCCCACCGTCTTTCAGCTGCTTGAGCTCTTTCGGAGAAACCTCCTTCACCGGGAGAGGTGCTTTCCTGACCCCGCAGAACTCGTCGTAGTCTATCAGCTTCGTAACAGTTGGGTTGGCGCCGCACACCGGGCATTTCGGATTCTTCCCTATGCGAAGCTCCGTGAAAGTCATGTCCGTGGCGTTGAACAGGAGCAGCCTGCCTGCCAGGGACCGCCCGTTGCCCACGAGGATGTTTATCGTCTGGGCCGCCTGTATGCCGCCCATTATCCCTGGAAGGACTCCGAGCACCCCGGCAACGGCGCAGTCCTGAACGGTGTCGGGAGGTGGAGGCTCTGGGAAGAGGCACCTGTAGCAGGGGCCCTTCCGGGCGTGGAAAACGGACGCCTGGCCGTCGAATCTGAATATGCTGGCATACACGTCAGGTTTGTTGAGAAGAACGCAGGCGTCGTTGATCAAGTAGCGTGCTGGGAAGTTGTCTGTGCAGTCGACCACCACGTCGTACCCCTCCAGAAGCTCGAGGGCGTTTGACGAATCCAGCCTAGCCTCATGAGATTCGACGGAAACGTTTGGGTTCACCTTGTGCAGCCGTTCTTTGATGACCGATGCCTTGCTTCTCCCGACGTCTTCTTCCGTGTAGATGGTCTGGCGATGGAGGTTGCTCTTCTCCACTACGTCGTCGTCGACAATCCCGATTCTTCCCACTCCGGCTGCGGCGAGGTAGACAGACACCGGTATCCCAAGGCCCCCCGCTCCTATGATCATGACACTTGAATTCCTGAGCTTCCGCTGTCCTTCCAGCCCTATCTCGGGGAGCACGAGCTGCCTGCTGTACCTCTCGACCTCGGCTCTAGTCAGCTCGGTTGGTTTCGACTGTCCCGGCAATGACGTTGGCATTTGGTTCCGACGGCCAGTGTCATAAAAAATTTCCAAGGGCTCCCCACGAAAGCGAATGTGCCTGCATATATAGTGGAGCTGGTCTAGTATTGCGGTTGATTCGTATTTGCCTCACGGGTCAGCTGAGGGATTTGACCCATGGAGCCCCCGAAGTTGATCTGGCTTCGCCGGACGATTTGGACGGTGTGGTAAGGGAGCTTGACGCGGCATACCCTGGAATAGGACGGAGGATTGTCGATGACCAGGGGAAGATCAGGAAGTACGTCAATGTCTTCGTGAACGCAGAAAACTCAAGGGCGCTCGAGAACGAGAAGACCCGACTGAAGGACGGGGATGTAGTCCACATCCTGCCTTCGGTCGCAGGTGGTTAGGAGGAAGTAGAGTTGGCCCGTCCGCGGAACAAGGTATGTCTTCTCGTGGGAACCAAGAAGGGAGGCTTCGTCTTCACCTCTGACAGGAACAGGAAGCAATGGAAGATCTCGGGTCCCCATTTGAAGGGGAGAGAGGTCTACCACATGGCCTACGACAGGCGGAACGAATGGGTTCTTGCC
>Ga0187803_10000462_pt1 | contig 16259 bp, 26 predicted proteins | sample NC_wetland_sal_i_2_FD_132425 | JGI IMG/M metagenome (GOLD analysis project Ga0187803, IMG submission 132425) | Wetland sediment microbial communities from Neuse River Estuary, North Carolina, USA - Control_3 | ecosystem: Environmental > Aquatic > Freshwater > Wetlands > Sediment | place: USA...
CGAACTATGCCAATTTGAATAGTTATTTTGGGTCTGGAAATTGGATTTATGTAGGGACGGTCCCTTATGGAGACGGCGGGCCGACCAATAATGCTGTGGTTAAATTTGTCATGGCTGGAAACCGGGTGATGTTTTACAACTCCATTTCAGAATCTCGCGTCATGTCGGGCTTGCGTTATTTGGGCACCGGAGGAGCTGCCAGCCAAACGTGGGTGTATGCGGCAGGAACAGCATCGGGAACCAGTGTTCCCAATAATTTTACATTGGGAACTTGGGCTAGTACCAACGAAGCCCAAACGGTTACAGCCTCGGATTCGGGGGGGACGATTATTTTTGAAGGCAATGGTAATGCGGTGCTTCAGCAATTGCGCATCGTAGATGCTCCTTTGATTTTAGGGATTAAAGTGACCTATGGAGGCGCTGTTGCAGGCGATGTCTTTTTGACGGGATATGTGGACGGCGCTTTAGGCGTGGGAGCGAATCCACTTTTATAAAGGAGGATTTTATGGTGATTGCAGCACCGAGTGGTCAAGTTCCTTTAACAACGAATTTTGGTGTTCCTTGGGGAGCGGGTCAGTTTCAAGGTCCGGGAGGTGGTCAAGAAGCTGCTCAGTGGTATGCAGGCAACTTTTTTAATCAATTATTTGGTCGAGACCCGACTCAGGAAGAACTTGCTCAGTTCACGCCCTATTTTATAGGAACTGACCCTAATATCGCCAATGTCGCCGGAGGTCAGCAGGCGATTTCTTCCTATGCCAACCAACTTCAACAGGCCCAGCAAGCTCCCCAACAGGAAGCTCAGGCCCTTCAAACCCAAATTCCTTTAATCAGCGATTTAGTGAAGAATCAAACATCGGCCATTGGTGCTGATTTAACAAATCCCAATAGCCCCACCTATCAGCAATTTTCCGGGATGATGAATAACATGGGAATTACCCCATCGAGTGGCGCTTGGCAGGCAGGAATGGGGGGCATTTTAGGTCAGAATGCTGCTCAAGCAGAAAATGCGGCTTTAGGCGGTGTTGCACTTCCTATCGCCACAGGATACAGCCAGGGAGCAATGGCCCCTTTCACACAAACGATGCAACAACCCCAAGATTTGTTTACCAATAACTTGCAGATGCAGGACATGATCCAGCAGATGATTGCGGCTTCAGGAATCGCTGGGCAGTCAGGACCCTCAGGTTTTGAGAGTGCAATGGGTTTAGCTTCCGGTGGAGCACAAGGATTGGGTAGTTTGGGTCAAGGATATGGTGCTGTGGCCAAAGGGAAATCCGCTGTCTGCATGGAATTGTTCCACCGGGGACTCATTTCTCGGGAAAAGCTGCACGCCGTACTTTCCAAACTTTTAAAGGCTTCATTCATTAAGACGCGGGCTTTGGTCCAATATGAGAAAAATAACAGGCAATTAGTTAATACAGCCAATCGAAAGAACTTTAACTGGGAAAAAGCGACAGGTTGGCTGGTCGATTCTGTTTTGGAATCTCCGACAGTTTCCAGTGCCGTCAATCGTTATGCTTTTGCCTGTAAACGTATTTGCATGGAAGTGGGGCGGATGGATCTTTGGGACGAGCGGGTTTACCAAGGCGGTCTTTTGGACAGTCTTCCTTTCTGGCCGACGCTCTTTTCTAAGAGAGCCTGGTGGGAAATTCTTTATTTCGTTTTAACAAAACGACTGGGAATCCCCAAATTAATGCGCTGGAGCGCGGCTTAAATGAGTTGGCTTTCTACTCTTTCTGGATTGATGGGAAATGTCGGCCGCGGGGCAGAGGATCTTTTCACGCTTGGTGGAACTGAATTAGCCAGGAAATTTGGTGGCCAAGGCGCACAGAATGTCTTGAATCCTCTGGCGACAGGTTTGGGATCTAATTTTACGGCGGGAGCAGTAGGTGGTACGGGAATGATGGGTGCTGGAATGGGCGGTGGAGCAGGCGGCATGACATCGTATATGCCAACTTCAGTACCTAATATGGGAATGGCAGGATCCACTTTAGGCGGCGGAATGGGGTCCTCTTTAAACTTAGCTCCTGCCTATGGAAGTTCTATGGGAGCAGCTCCGGGTATGCCGGTTGCCGCCGCTGGAGCTTCCGGTTCTTTACCTCAAATCCCCGGTATGGGGCGTGGAATGAACATGCCCCAGCGCCCGAATCCTCAACAGATATTGCAGCAGCTTTATCAGATGTTCCCCAGTTTAAGGCCGGGTGCGCCTATAGGACAGGGCATGAACATTGGAGGAATGTAATATGGCTGATTTTCCCTCTTTCCCTTGGGGCGCTTTTATTCGAGCTTCTCAGCAAAGGGATAAATATGCTCAAGATGTACCGGAAAGTCTTGCTGGAATCGGAGAGGGATTGGGAAAGGGATTGGGAGCTATCGGGGAAGTTATTCAACAACATAGACAAAAAAGAGCATTGCAACAACTTCTTCAACAATTACAAGGTGGTCAGCAGCAACCGATCCCTCAACAATCTATGGGTCCTCAATCCGGCGGACAACCTATGTCAGCTGGAATAGGAAATATAGGTCAAGACGTGCGGATGCCACCACAACCCGGAGCACAGACACCGCAGGGTTCTCCCCAACAGCCTTTTAATGGAATGGATCCATCTAAACTTTTGGCTCTCTATATGCAAGCCAATCCTGCGGGAGCCCAAGAATTGATTGGCAGAATAATTCAAAACAAAATGGGGATCTCTACGCTTAACCCTCTCCAACAAGCGCAGGCTGGCTATTACAATGCACGCGCTAATCAATTGATGGGTCCTGGTGCTACCAAGGATTTTGCCACACCAGAGCAAGCGCTCCAATTTATGGGAGATATACCAGAAAACAGGCAATTTATTCAATCTTTAGGCGATCGAATCCCATGGAATGTGATTAAAGCAAAATCCGGGCAGGAAGCACAGAGCACAATGCTTAAAGAGCGTGGCACTTGGGCCAAAGCTTGGGAGGATCGTGTTAATTTGCAGCGTCGTTACATGCTCTACAACGCTTTAAACACACTCGATAAATCAAGTGGGGGTGTCTTAGGGTCAGCCGGAATCATTCAATATCGCTCTAATCGTGGCAGGGATTTACTTAGTTCTGCTGGTATTAAACTCGATGCGCGGACGTATGCCCTGGTTAATGCCGATCTTGCTGCGATTGCCCAAGGGGGGTCTCCCACTATTGTGGCACAAGCCGAAGCACAAATGCCCACAATCAGACAAACTGCCAATCGGCTTTTACAGCAAATTACTTCTGATCCTTCATCCGTCAATCAACCTGGTATACGTAAGCAACTCCTTTCTATCTTCAATACATTCGGCAATTCTGCTAAAGGAATCTTAGAACAAAATACACGCGGTGTTATGTCGATTTACGGCGATGATCCTTGGGTGAAAGCCCATCCCGAAGAAATCAAAAATGCCATTTTAGCCATTGGAATGGGTATTCAACCTCCCAACCCCAATCAATTACCAGCTTTGCCTCCGGAACCAACTATACCTTCTCAGGGACAAGCAAGCGATGAAGCAGCCAACGCCGATGATGCCGAACTTTTAAGGATGGCCCAATGACGAAAGAAGAGGCGAGAGCTGAATTAGCACGCCGGGGAATTGACTGGAAAACTGGAAAGAAAGCGCCATCAACCGGTTTGCAAAAAGCTGAAGGTTGGGCACAAATGCCTGAAAAAACTCTCGGAGCTACCTTGGATGTAATGCAGGGGCAAGCAAAAAATCCAGTTGCTAAAGCTGGATTAGGAATCCTTGGAAAAACAATGCCTTCGACTGTCTCTCCCTTGGGCATTGGTCTTATGGCTGGAGCAGAAGCGGTAGAACCGGCTGCTAAAGCTATTGCACCGATGGCACGTGGGTTAGGAAGACAATTGGAATCTCTTTCGGGGATGAAACCGGGTCTGTTGGGAAAAGCTTATAGAGATCCCAGTCTTATTTTTCGTGGAATTCCTCAACAGGCTAGAGAAGCTTATCAGGCCACAAAACCCTTTTTGAGACAATCGAAAATGATCACAGAAACAGCCAATCCGATGGCTTTGGTTCAAAAGGCTTTAAAAGCTTACGAAGCGGGAACTTTACAGCCAGAAGAGGCCCTGGAGAGTCGAAAAGTAATTGATCAACTCTGGGATACAAAGCGAGTGACAAAAGCTTGGGCAGATGCGGCGCGTGAAAAATTGGATTCAGTGGTCAAATTAAGAGGGAGTCTGCAAAGAGCAGACGTGGGATTTTCCCGAGGCAGTCAAGGAGCAGGACTACGACAACTATTCCCGCAAAACAAATATGGCGGCACATCAGCGTTTAAAACGGCCATTATGGCGGGTCTTAATCAATTCGGAGAGCCTGGTAAATTGGCCATGTCAGCGATGTCACCGTTAGTGCAGGGAGCGGGTGCTTCAGGATTAGGTGCAGCGACTCAAATAGCCCAGAATCCGGGATTGATGGCACTTATTGCTTCTCTTATAAAAAATCTCCCGCAGGATCAGCCTTAATGAGAATTTTATTTTTCAGTCCTTATGGAGACAGCGGCGGTCTCGCCTATCAGATGCAGCGCGAAGGCGCTCAAGTGGATCTTTATATTGATGATCCCTTCTACAGAAAACAGATGGTCGGCTTGGTGCCGCATGTAGAAACGCTGGAGGAAGGACTTAAAAACAAGCCGGATTTCATCATTTTTGATTTAAACGGTGAAGGCAAAACCGCCGATGAGCTACGAGCGAAAGGCTACCGTGTCGTCGGTGGTTCTGTCTTGGCCGATCGGCTGGAGAATGACCGCGCTTGGGCGGGAAAGGTGGCCAAACAATATGGGATCTCGACGCCAGAACAAACCGAATTTAAAGATATCCATGCTGCGCTCGCATTTGTCAAAAAAACAAAACAACCCTACGCCCTTAAAATCGATAACGGATCCGAAGCTTCATCCTATGTGGCCAAGGACTTTGAGGATATGGTGGGATATCTGGAACAACAAATAGAGGAAGGTGGCGTTAAAAATGGACAGACATTTATTCTCCAGGAAATCATTAAAGGACCGGAAGTTTCTACTGAAATTTGGCTGTCAAATGGAGTTCCGATCTACCCTGCCAATTCCACCTGGGAAACCAAAAAACTCCTCGCTGGGGAACTTGGCGTCCGAACCGGATGCGAAGTCAGCTTGGTTACTCACTATCAAGGTGATCGAAGTGAGCTTGCACGTGCCACAGTGGAGCGTTTATTACCTCTCTTAAAATACGCCAAATGGACGGGACCAATCGATGTCAATTGCATCGTTTCCGAGAAGGATCATAAACCTTATTTCCTCGAATTTACGCCGCGCATTGGCTATTCCGCCATTTATGCATTCATGGCGATATTAGGAATGCCGATTTCAGAATTTTTCTACCGGGTATCCAGAGGGGCTTTTCAGATCTCCTTCAAAAGCCTTTGGGGGGCCGCCTTGAAGCTTCACGTACCTCCCTACCCGGTAGAAATCGAAAATAAAACTTCACAAAAAGAGGTTTATGGAAAAGCCCAGGGAACTCGCATCAATGGAGAATATGGGAAAGACTTTATTCCCATTGATTGCCAAAAAGGTAAACGCACGGAACTGGAAGTAGCTGGCACAACTTGCATTGTTGGGGAGTGTCTTGGACGTGGAAACACTCTTCTGGAAGCCTGGAAGGGCGCTCAAAAAGTCTTTAAGTCACTAGAGACCCCTAATAAGGGAGGCCGCTATACCGATGGAGCCAGTGATCTTTGGAACCGGATTTGGACACTTAGAAGAATGGGCTATTCGGACATTCCCAATCCATCAGGAGGTGCAATATCGCCTATAACTATGCGGTCACCGCAAGCGTTGGAAGCACAGCCGTCCAAGTAGTGCCTGGAAATGCCGGTCGTAACTTTCTGATTGTCCAGAATGTCGGGACTGTTACGGCCTATTTTGCTCAGGATACCAATGTAACATCAACCACCTACGCATTTACGCTATTTCCTCAAGGAATTTTAAATTTAAGCGGACCACAGACTTATAGCGGACCCCTTTACGCGATTACGGCTTCCAGCACAACTTCTATTAGTTATGGGGATACCTCTCAATGAAATGGCTGATGGCTTCTTTTTGCATCCCAATACTTTCTGTTTTCTCCTTGGCCGATGTCACCCAAAGGCTCAACATCGCCACGCAGGATGGAACGACCTGTAATACCTACCCTTATAAGGCTATTTTTCCCAATGCTAACTGCACGGACAATAATGACGGAACCGTTTCTATCAATATTACGGCTGGCGGGGGAGGATCCTCTTCTCTTGAAACGATCTTTGGAACCGCTCGATCTAGTCCTACGGCTACTCTGAAGGGATCTGTAGGTCAATTTAAAGGTACTGTAACAGGTTCTACGATGACGATGACCATTGACACTTCCTCGATGACCGCTCAAGGAAATATATTCAACGGGGCAAATCAATTAATTGAACCTAGCAATGCCGGAACATTGGGTCAGGTTCTTCTATCGCAGGGGGCTGGAAATCAACCTCAGTATGCTGATCCTGCTTGCTCTCAATCAGGGAGTTGGACGGTTTCACCTGGTACGGGAACCTATCCCATAACTGGCACAGTTACAAGCAACCAAGGAACAGCAGGAACCTCTTTTTGGGGTGTGGACTTTTCAACGGGGGTCAAAGCGAATCAGGGAACTGCCGGGGCTTCCGCATGGAAAGTTGACTTGACCACTGGTGTGGGTCAAGGGTCTGCTGGTAGCTCTGCCTGGAAAATGGATTTATCTACAGGAGTAGGGCAGGGGACCGCTGGTACATCAGCGTGGTTGGTAGACCGCACAACCGCCACAACTGTAATAGGGACACTAGGGAATAATGGAACAGCCGCTACGACCAATCGTATTGGAAACCTTCCCGCCATTGCTCAAGATGACTATGGGAATAATGGATCAGCTTATACACAGGGACAGGATGCCGCTCAAATGATTCTTACGAAAAGCGGTTTGCAAGGTGTCTGGTCGGGTCCAGATATTACTTTCCCGTCTTATTCAGCTTCTACGACTACCTTTGCCATCGTAAACAGCACGTCAGATATTGCCGCACTCTGCGGAAACGCCAGCAATATTGTTATGGTTTACGGCCTTCGGGTGTCTTGTACGCAGACGACGGCAGGAATTATTCCCATCAGTATTGCATTGCGTTCCACCGCCTATACTGGAAACTGGTCCACCATGACTCCTGTGTCACAGGACCAGAATTATACAGGGGCCGTCTCCACAGCGGCCTACTTTACCGCTCAGGCATTGACCAACGGAACGCTGGTCGGTTACGTAGATACAGGTCAGATCGGGTGTATGGCCGCCGCTACAGCCACGCCCAATGACATTTATATTTCACCTTCTGCGTGGAAGATGAAACCAATCGTCCTTCGTGGGGTAGCACAGTGTTTAGGGATTAATCTGCAAGGAGCAACAATAACGGGCGGCAAATATACAGTTAGTTTTGACTGGATGGAAGTAGTATCGCCCTAATTTTATGAAAGTTCTCTTAACCATCACATTCCTATTCACGGCGGTTGAAGGGTGGGCCTCTGTTGGTTTTGTCAATTCAGCCAGCTCTGGCGTAGCTTCTCAAACATCTGCCATGGCTACGTATTCCCCTACAGAAGGTAACACGGTCATTATTTATTTATCACACAACGCCACGACAACAGGCGATAGTTGCAAGGACAATTTATCTAATACACTCACTGCAGGTCCCAAATCTTCAAACACCACCAATAAAATTAGTTCCTTTTATTACACAGTTCCATCAGGTGTGACTAGTTTTACATGCACTTGGACAACTGCACGGTTTGCATATCTCGACGTTCTGGAATACTCAGGAGTCAATTCAGTCAACGCTACCTTGACTGGAAATACGGGTTCTGGATCAGCCCCCACCTATACGATGACGGTTACAACTCTGGTCAACAATTCCTGGCTGGCCATTGGGTTTGGCGATGCCGCCGCTACTTCATGGACTTCTCCAACAGGAAATCTGCGTCTGAGTGAAAATAGCGGTACTCCCGCTGGTGCTAGGCAAGCCGATATGGACAATACTTCGGCTATCGCAGGCGCGGTCACGTGTGCTATCACGGGAACAGGAGCTACCGCATGGAACTCAGTGGCTTTGGAACTAGACCCTCCCGCTCCGGCAGGGGGCGGCGGATTCAATAAAACCTTGAGGTTAAATCGCTATGAATAAGATTGCAATTGTCGGACTTTCCGTTTTCGCGTTACTTTACTTTCTTCTTGTTGGGTGGGGGGTTACGCACATGGATTTATCAGGCGTGCATGATTTGATTGAAGAACAAAAGGGGATTCAGAATTTCTAGTGGAAAATGATTTAACCATAGAAAAATTACGGATTGTAGAGCAATTACAGCAAATCAGCACGAATCAAGCTGTGATGGGCCAGAAAATAGATGAATTGGCAGGACATTACAAAATGTTTCAAGAAACTTTAACAGGAACTTCAGAAAATCCAGGGATCATTATACGCGTGGATCGTTTGGAGCAGAAATCAGAAGGCCATCGCTGGATGGTGAGATTAATCTGGACCGCTTTAATTCCCTTGGCTCTTTCCCATCTCTGGCGCGTGTTTGTAACGGGAAAATGATTTGTAAAAAATGCAGTTTAGAAATGGCACAGGAATGGGACGTATTCGATGGCGTGTTTTGGGAGTGTTCTGGCTGTCATCAAAGGATTTTTCCGAACAGGAGGAATGATCAAAATATCGATTCCCCTGGGAAGCGGGTTTAATACGATAAATTTGAAACATTTTACAGATCAGGAGGTAGCAGGTTTGATGGATCCCAATCCAGCCATGCTGGACCAGGCAAGAGACATTCTGGGGCAGCCGATCATTATTACGTTTACAACGGGTGGCCAGCATTGCGGACATTCCACGCATTACAAAGGATTGGCGGCTGATCTAGGACTAGGGCATTTGGCCGAAGGATTTGACCGCGATACTTACCGTTGGGCTTTAATTAAAGCCATCTATGCCGCAGGGTATCAGCGAATAGAGGATTGTCCTTTGCATGTTCATGTGGATACCGGTCAACCGCCGGATTATCCTTCTCCTGTTTTGATTTTGGGACAAGACGCATGAATGAAACGATTAAGGTTATGTAAATGTTGGCATGAAAAGAAAGATCATCTAAATGGAACAGGGAAAGCTTATCATGGATGTCTTCAGAAAATCGCTGAGGGTTGGTGCGGCTGTTATTCTTTTAGGCCTCGGTTTAGGTTCAATCGGGCGAGCATACACTGTCGAAGTTACCGCATCAACCGCTCCCGCTGGGACAGAAAATGCGTTTCTTCAAGCGACTCAGCAACAATTCAATGTCCAAATCACAACCAATCCCTTTTTCCAGAATACCTATAATATGACGCTCTACGGTCCTAACCCGAATTACAATCCACCCCCAACAAATATTCAACTTCTAAATAGCTTAGTTACGGTTGATTCCTATACCTATGTCTACGGCTGGGGGGATGGAGAAACCAAAGAACGCTTCACCGATTTGCAGTATATGAATAATTTCGCGGTGGATTGCATCAACATAAGTACCAGTACTTTTTTTGTCGTAGGAAGTACCACCATCTATGATACGGCTATTTCCAGCACGACTTGTTTGGAAGCGGTCACCACCATTCAGAATTATATCTATCAGCAGAGTTTTCCGGTTATCACGACGGGTTATTGGTTGCAATGATTCTGGCGATTTTGTTATTGACCATCATCAACACACTACTAATCATAGGAGGAATCATCATCATGGCAGCATCACGAACAGACCTAGACACAGCGATCACCAATGTGGGGACCATTACGACGCAGATCGGAACAGATGTAGCAACGAACACGGCTGAAGTTAATGATCTGATCGCATTGGTTGGAACTGGAGTAGATTACACACAGGAAGTAACAGCCTTAAACGCTATGCAGGCAAGTCTTACCACCGCAGATCAGGCAATTCAGGCGTCCATTGCGGCGGCAAAAGCCGTAACAGGTAAATGACGTTATTTCAAAAATGGGAGGTACAAATAGTGCTAACAAAATTGTGGTCTGCATTGGAAGGATATAAAACATACGTCATTGCTGGTATTAGTGTAGCGGTTGCTCTTGTCGGTCATTTTTGGGGACCGATTAATATTGGAAACCAACAAATTCCCGTTTATAGCTGGCCGGATGTGTGGAATGTTCTAAAAATAAGTGGATTGTTCTCTGCGCTTCATGCTAAGAAAGGGGCTTAAAATGAAGAAACTCCTAACTGTTCTAGTGGGCTTGCTTTGTTTGGCAGGACCACGCCATGCTTTCGCTCAGACTGTCTATGGGCATTTGGGGCCTTTAGTCCTTCCTATCCCATGGCAGAACATGAACGCTGTTTATCTATACAACGAGACCGATAAAGTGAGTGAAGTCGGCGGTGAAATGACCTTTGCGCAATTAAAAATCGGGTCATTTCAAGGGAACCCATTCGGGATTGATGTAACGGCCGGTGGAGTTCTGGACCCGTCAGGAAGTAATGTGGGAACAGGGTTTGCAGGGCTTAATGTCTGGATTCCAAATCCAATCCCGCAGATCGGCCTGTTAAGTACGATTCAGCCAGGAGTATTCGGAGGCTACGAAATTTCTGAGCATAAATGGGTGTTGGGCTTAAAAGCTGCTATTCCGATCTTTAAAAGCTAATGTTTGAAAATCGAAATGGTCATTGGAAACCCTACAAACCCACTTTAGGGCGTTCCAAAAAACATCGTAATCAAAGCCGTTGGGTCCATCGAAATATATTAGTGGAGGAACGTCGAAGGCAGGCTTTAGTCATGCCTTTGCATCTGCGAGTATTTGATTCTTATCGAATGGCCTAATCGTTAGGATCAGTGAGGTTGCGGCCTAAGAGATTCCAAGCTTCAGCGTTATGACCGTTATAAAGTGCTGTCCTAACGGCGATCCATCGGTGTACCACAAAATAGTTTTCTAGCGCTCCCAGCGCCAGCAACGTAAAAAAGGCCATTCCCCAGATCCAAGCCCAAGTATTAAATACTCTACGGCGCTTTTCTACCTGCACAATTGGCTTTAATTTCATTAAAAACCCCTTTTAAGAAGGTTTGTGCTTCACCTGTTTTAAGTTGGTGGGGAATAAAACGGTAAACCATCCAACCTTGGCGTGTGGCTTCATTATACTTTTCGCAATCTGTGAGGAAATGGGGACCACGAACGTGCGCTCCCCTTGTCCAAATACCACCTTCAATTTCAACAGCCACTTGCTCTGGCACCCATGCAAAGTCGAATCTCCACTTGCGGGTTGAGTGAAATTGGTGTTCTTTTTCCGGTGTCCGGATACCATAAGGACTCCAAATAAGATCTACGATCCCTGTTTCCTCATGAACTCTTTTTTTAGTCGATAACGTTGGATGATATGCGGTCGTAACTGATCTAGTTCTTCCTTCGAGAATTTCATTGTCTCAAATTGAATCTTAAAAGAACGTACATAAGCAAAACGATCTAGCCATTGCAAAAATTCAATTTGATACGCTTCCATGTTTGCTTCGGCGCGTGACTTTCCAGTGATATAAAACCATCACCGCTTCCCAGAGTTTTTGCGGGTTTGTTTTGTAAAAGATCGGCTTGGCGGTTTTATCTCCATGAAGTTCCAATGCCAGACGGAAAGCGGGCCATTCACCAAAATTCTCGTGGTATAGGACGGCATAGCCGCACAGTTGCAAATCGGCGGCTTTGTCTGAATTCTCGGTGACTTTGAGATCAGTGATGCCATCGGTTTCATATTTTGTGTCGAAGCATCCAATTTGGTCAATTGTTCCAGCAAACCCGTACTTTTCACTATATAAAGGCACTTCGGTCTTACGCGCAACGTATCTGTTTCCTTGCTCATAGTCCTGGAAGGCACGGACATAGGGTAAGACATTTTCTCCGTCGAGACTTTCCTCATCCAGCGTCCCTTTTACGTAATATTGAATGGCTTGATGGACAAAAACCCCGCGCTGCCGGTAATATTCGTCGACTTGCTCATAGTCCCTAGTGATCCCAATCTTTTTTAGAATCTGGGATACACTAGGGACTTCCTTGTTATTCCAATAATACTTGTGGTTCTCTACGTCGAAGCTTAGCACTATCCTTCATTCGGTCCCAGGCAGATCCTTCGGTTTCATGTTAATGACCTCCTTGGGTGGGGGTATAAGATTCGATCCATTTAAGTACATCATCGAACTCACTGCGTGCGAGGTCTTTTGTGTGCTCCAGGTTAAATTTCTCCCAAACAAACGCTTTAAGCTCATCATCGGTGATTCCTTTCTCCCGGCAACGTACAAAAAGGAGTTTACGTTGCTTTTCAGTGATAACAGGTTCTCCCACAGCGGCCGGTGGGAGTTCGGGTCCATACCCGAATTCAATTTCTTTTTCTTTGGGAGGCTTTAAGCCTTTTTCCATCGCCATATCCATTTCTTCCCCTGGTGTGGGTTCATACCCGGCCAGAATCGCTACGTACTTATATATATTGGCATAGGCTTTAGAGCTGGCGCGGGTTTGTGCCATAGAAGCCAATTGAAATAAAGGCTTATGCTTCCAGTTGGGCTCATCGGTCATGCAATAGGCTTCTGCCGATCCCACTACGGAGCCGGTTTTAACATCGATCACCTGAGCTTTAGCTTTAAAACCCTTGTGACCGCCAATTTCCACGTAGACGGCTTCCCCTGTGGAAACGGAGGTATGAAAAAAGGCACCAATTGTCTGCCAGTGCGGATTTTCCAAAAAGCGCTTGCCGTTAAATTCTAGGGGCTTGCGCTTATTGGATTCGATCAGCTTTTCCAGGGCTAGAGCGGCATCACGGGCATCCCCCATGATCTCATCAGGTGATTTCTGGAGACCGATTTCCACCACTTCACCTGTTTTCTTGTTAACTAAGGCTTCTGTTACCACGTTATCACTCATTGGACCCTTCTTTCACGGGTTCATCTTTTTGGCTAAGATTGATTTGCTTTAAAATCTCCCAATTGCCTTTGCGGAGTTCACTTAATTTACCTTGGGCCTTTTGGAGTTTTTCAGTATATTTAACCACATCGTTTTCAGAGCTTCTTTTTTGCGCTTCAAAAACCCTGATTTGATCAAACACATGCCGGATTTGATGTTTTATCTCGGCTTTCTTTTCAATAGTTAATTCCGCGGCGGTTTCTTCTACAGCTTGAGTCAAGTCAATCTCATCAGTCATGTTCATCTCCTTTAAGCAGCTTTGTGTTTATCCAGGTACCACATGAGTTCGTCGTACTTATAAAGTCGGTGACGACCTACCTTATAGCTGGGAAGACGCTTAGATTCGTCCTTCGTGGTAGAAAGCTGCCAGAGAAAACTTCTGGATATCGGCCACATATCGCGCACTTCTTTGACGGTAAGCAGCCGTCCCTGATTGATTAACTCCGTCTTTTCCATAAATACCCCTTAAAATAGTTCTTGACTAGAAGATATACTTTATGTACACTTGAGAACATCATGGTACTGACTTGGACAAGTAGGGACTTGACAGCACAGACAAGCAAATTAGCCGGGGGGATCCCTCCCGATCTCACGATTGGGGCCGCCGGATCCCCGCCGGTGCAAATAGGATGATTCGTTTTAGATTTGAGCAAGGGAAGTAAGAGGAAGTACAGGTTGGTTGGCATATGTTTTACCTTGGCGTTAGGGTTCTGAAACTATATACTCAGTATATATTGTTGGACTAGTGGAATTCTGACATAGGAGGGGTCAACGTGTCAAGCGAAATTATTCCGACGGTAAAAGAAGTCTGGCGAACACATTTACGCACCAGTGCAGCCGTTCATGATGCGATCAAGCAAGAGGCGTACAAGGAAGAACGCACAATCTGCTATATTGTCTCACGGATCTTGGAGACTTATTATGAAGAGAAAAAGAGACTTAAAGTTGTCTAATCATTGCAGACTCCAGGATGGCAGTTTGCGGTTTTTGGTGAAGTTGCCGCCTGAAGTAGCTGATCGCTTTTTAAAAGAGTGCGCGTTGCAGGACCGCAAAAAACAGCCGATGGTCACTTTTATGGTGCGGGAATATTTGCGGCAGAAAGCATTAGGGAAGGATCTGGAAGAGCTTAGACAACTCCAAGCTTTGCGGGAGGCTCGGGGCCCTCATTTTGAAGAAAAGCCTTCTCTTCCAAGGCCCTCAATTTTACGAAAAGCTCTTCGCTAAGGGAAAACTCAATCCGGTTCTCGGCGTCCTCAATGACGTAATAATAGATACCACGCCTTTTAGTGACTGAGACTTGGACCCCGGACATGAGAACTATATACTATTTTTGAGGCGTCTTTACAACCAAAGGAGATCATACGATTAAAAGGGTTTGGAAACTTCTAGCGAAAGCTAAGGTAACTAGTCAAAAAAAAGCAGAAGAAGCTGCTTATTTGGTTTGCGGCCCCGATAGTTATTATCCGGATGACATCCATGGACATTGTGCTTTATGTCATACGGAGATTGTTTGGCGACCCCATTCCCCTAAAAAACCCAAGAGAATATGCCTTGCTTGTGCAGAAATAGAAATAAGCAAAGATCGAGACCCGCAGTCCTTGGTAACGGAGAAAGTAGCTAAAGAAATAAGCGCGTACTTTATAAGGAGAAAAAATGAGTCTAAAACTATGGATTGAGCATTGCACCAAGACTGACACTTATACCGTGCGCTGGCGGGACGCCAATGGCAAAAAGCACCGGGACTCCTATATCTGGGAGACTAAACGCGATGCCAATAAACGCAAAGACGTCCTGGAACAACAAGATCGCAACAGCGCTCTAGGTATATATAAAGAAATAGGTTTTTCTGAGGCCGCAGATGTATTCCTACGTTTGCATGGTCCGCGTTTGGCTAATGATGAAAGCCGCCATATCTACCGCAATCAACTCAGTATGCTCAAAAAAAAGTGGGGCGACCGGCCTTTATCTTCAATCACCTATCAGGACGTAGCCGCTTACTGGCAAGACTGGATTAAACGTAATCGCAAGGTTAGCACCGCCAATAAGCACATTATGCTTATGCACTGTCTCTATGAGCGTTTTAAGTTCTGGAACGGGATGGTGCCCGAGGTGATGCCGGAAAAGGTGGCGTTGCCAGAAATTAACCCGGTTGCCGTCGCCAAAGAGTATCTAGGCCGCAGGCGCATGAGTACCACGTTTTTGAACCGCAAACGCCGGGTTTCGGAAGAGGAATTGCATACTGCCAAATTGTGGTGCTTAAAAAATGATCCCGAGTTGTGGGATGCGATTAAGCTGGCTGTTTGGACTGCTCTGAGAAAGGACGATCTGAAGAAATTGCGAAATGGTTTCCAGGTTAATTTGATTCAGGAAAAGACTGGTCAGGAACAGATCATGCCGATTCCTTTAAGGAACGTGCCTGAGTTTGGTAACTTGCAATTCCGTTGGAATTGCCTGCGGGGAGCCATGGGTTGGCTCAAGAAAGATACTCCTTTGCATACCACCTGGCATGATCTCAGGCATTGTGCGCCGTCGATGCTGGCGGATGAGGGATTTGAGCCAGCGATCATCGCACAGTATTTAGGACACACGAATACGAAAATGTCCCGGACCTACACTCATCCCACAGGAAAAGCGCTCATTCCAGCAATTGAGTTCATAGAAAAAAAGTTGGAAGAGCTATAAATTGCCCCGACAATATATAAAACATCTCTAAAAATCAACCTCAAGCAAGTCCATGGAATCGACTCCCTACCCATCGTCGGTACTTCACTAAATATGCCTCCGTCGGAGAGTATTCCAATGTTTTCAGATGTTTTTCAGAGTTTACATGATTACAGGATAAATGCCCTAACCCAGCCCCCACCTTTTTGTAAATCTGCCCCGCTACAGCCCTAACTTTTGATATAATAGATCATGAGCTTAATACCTTGGATTGAATACGAAAAGCAAACCGGTAATTACACGGTTAGATGGAGAGATTTTATGGGCAAGAAGCACCGAGATGATTTTCGGTATCAAAAAAAAGAGGACGCAGAAGTCCGAAAGAAAATTATAGCTCAAAGGTTGATTGATGAAACTTTGGGCAAAGGAAGTACTAATTTATTAGGTTTGAATGATGATTCAAAGCAAGGACAGCTTTTGTAGCTAAATGGAGGGTTTCAAACTCATTTTTGAGTGCTTCAGCAGCCTGGGAAGCTTCCTTAAACCGCTTGTGACGCACGCATTTGTTGATTTTAGCCAGTAATTTCTCTAAAACCG
>Ga0187803_10000463_pt1 | contig 16209 bp, 11 predicted proteins | sample NC_wetland_sal_i_2_FD_132425 | JGI IMG/M metagenome (GOLD analysis project Ga0187803, IMG submission 132425) | Wetland sediment microbial communities from Neuse River Estuary, North Carolina, USA - Control_3 | ecosystem: Environmental > Aquatic > Freshwater > Wetlands > Sediment | place: USA...
GTGCCGCTCTCCCCGCGCAGCACCACCGTGGTGTTGCTGTCCGCAACGGCCTGTATGGTCTGATAGAGTTTTTGCATCGCCGCGCTCGCGCCGATGAGGGAAAAGAAAGCGGACCTGCTTTCCACCTGCTGAATGACCCGGCGGCCTTCCAGTTCCAGGGCGCGCTTTTCGATCGCGCGGTTCAACACGATCTTCAATTCGTCGTAGTTCAGAGGAAAAAGGAAGAATTCGTCAGCCCCGGCCTGGCTGGCCTTCAGCGGAATAGAACGGCTGTTCGTTTTCGTAAAAGCTACAAGCACAACATCGTCACGAATCTTGCGCATCTCCGCGAGCACGTCCAGGCCGTCGATGGGGCCATCACCGATGCAATCCAGGTTGAGAAGAACGGCATGCAGGCCGGGTTGTTCCAGCACGTTCTTGATTTCGATTTCAGAGGCGGCCAGGGAGGTGCGGAACTCACTGCCGAGGTGCTTCCGGATTTCCGGGTAGACTTCCTCGTCATCGGTGATCACCGCGAGGGAATATCGCTCCAAACTGGTTGCGGCTTCTGCCAAGATGAGGGCTCCGTGGACAGGCGGCGATTATAGGCGAGCGCCGTCGCAATGGGAAAGGCAAAATTCAGGATGGCCCAAGTTCGCTGACGCGCTAGAAGCGCAGGGCAGAAAGATACTTGTAACTCGCGGCGATGCTGGCAAAAGGGTCGGCCGGATCGTCGTGCTCGACGAAGAAATGCTTTATGCCGGCTTCGTCGGCTTGGGCGAAGATGCGCTTCCAGTCGATGACGCCGGAGCCTGGCTCGGTCATGACGCGTTTCTCGAAGTCGGAATTGAGGAATTCATCCTTTTTGCCGGGAGTCACCTTGGGCATCCTCTTGACGTCTTTCACGTGGACCAGTGGAAAACGGCCGGGGAAGCGGCGGAAGTAGGAAACGGGATCCTGCCCGGTCACGCAGATCCAGCAGAGATCCAATTCCATGATGACGAAGTTAGGATCAGTATTTTCGAGAAGAAAATCGTAAGGAAGCTTTCCGCCGAGATTGGCGTCGGGTTGAAATTCCCAGGTGTGATTGTGATAGCCGAACTGAATGCCGGCGCTCTTGCAGCTCTTGCCCACCTTGTTGAAAAACTCCGCCACACGTTTCAATCCATCGGCGGGCTTGCGGAGTTTTTCGTCTATCCACGGGCAAATGATGTAACTGTGGCCGATGGTTTGTGCCGAGGCGATTGTTTCCGGCAGGTGATTTTCCACGACGTCATAGCCGAGATGGCAGGAGGGAGCGGTGAGGCCGTTCTTGTCTAGGATGGCGCGAATGTCTGCTGGCGAATGATCGAAATAGCCCGCGAATTCGACTTCCTTGTAGCCGATGGAAGCGACTTTCCCAATAGTGCCGGAGAAATCGTTCTTCATGGCGTCGCGCACGGTGTAGAGCTGGACGCCAACCTTGTCGATCTGATGCATGGCCGCAAAACCTCGAGCGGGGAGAGAGGCGAGAATACCTGTTGCGAGAGAGCTTTCAATAAAAGTGCGTCGTTTCATGGACGGATTGTACACAGAAGGCCTCCTGCGAAGTCACTAGAGTTTCATGCTGGCAGGGAGCGCCACGCGGCATGGAAGCATTCTAACTCAAAAAAAAGATGCGGGGCATGAAGCAAAAATGGAATTTGACGCGGCGCGAGCTCTTTGCCGAAGGGGTAGAGCGCGCCGTGGGCCGGCCGGGGAGGAGGTGGTTCCCGACCCGGAGAGTGTTCAACAACCGTGAACCACTAGTCCGCAGGCGCTCAAAAGAACTCAGGAAATTCCCACACGCTTGCTTTTCACACTAGAGCTACGGTGGCCGTTGCCAGGCTCCCCGCGCCTGTTCGAGACTTTCGGCGACGGCGAAGAGCAGTTCTTCCTCGTAAGGACGGGCAATCAGTTGCACGTTGAGGGGCAGCCCCTCAGGAGATTGGCCGAAGGGAAGGGAAAGTCCAGGGAAGCCGGCGAGGTTCAGCCACTGGCAAAAACGCATGGCGTCACGGTAATTGTGCGGATCGCCAGCGCGATAATTGCCTTCGCCATGCCGGAATGCTGGAGCAGTGGAGACTGGGGAGAGAAGAATTGGGACATCGCGGAGTTGGCGAAGCAGGTCGGCGCGGAGCAAGTCACGTTCCGTGCAGGCTTTCATGAATGACTCGAGCGTTGCCGGCGGCTCGGCGGAGGCGATTGCCAGATAATCTCGCAACATCGGGCTGAGAGAATCTTCCTGACCCTGAACGCTGTGGCGGATCAGGCCGGCGATGACGGGTCCAAAGAAAAACCACCAGAGATCGAGCGCGCGATCCAGTTTTTCGAGAACGAGCGGTTCGACGCGGTAGCCAAGATCGCAGAGATGCTGCGCCGCGCGGCGAATCGTGGAGAGCGTTTCCGGAGTGGCCCGGCCGAGTTCCGTATTTTCCAGAATGCCAATGCGCAAGCCGCGGAGTTCCTGTGTGGGAATCTCCCGCACTGGGACGGGTGAGGAAAGCGCATCACCCGCGTCCGGCCCCGCCAATACTTGAAACAATGCGCGCAGGTCCGCAACAGTTCTGGCCATCGGGCCCACCACGCCGATCCAGCCGAACGCGCCCGCGCTCGGAGGAAAATGGCCGGTGGCCGGGATGCGGCCGGGCGTTGGTTTCAGTCCGCAAATGCCGGAAAAATGCGCGGGGGTGCGAATCGAGCCGCCGCCGTCGCTGCCGACTCCGCCCATTGAGCACGCGGAAGCGATGGCGGCCGCTTCGCCGCCGCTGGAGCCGCCCGCGGAGTACGCCAGGTTCCAGGGATTGGGAGTTTTTCCGCTGAGGCGATTGTCGGTTTCATAGGCCATCAGGAATTCCGGCGCGTTGGTGTTGCCGAGAAGAATCGCACCGGCGGCTTCAAGCCGCGCGACCAAAGGCGCGTCGACCGCGGGAACATAGTCTTTGCGAAGAAGCGAGCCGGCGGGGCACGGCCAACCTGCCACATCGATACAGGATTTCACCGTAAGCGGGATTCCGCCCAGCGGTTTCAATTCTTCTCCCCGCGCCAGCGCCGCTTCCGCGTGGCGTGCCCGCGCCAGGGCGGACTCCGCGTCTAGATGCACGAACGCATTCAGTTTCGGCTGCAACTGCTGCGCGCGTTCGAGATGCGCCGTGACGACCTCCACGGGCGAGATTTCTTTGTGTGCGAATTTTTCAAGCGTTTCGGCGATCGAGAAGTACCAAGGTGCGGTCATAAAGGCCCCGAAGCAAAGTAACGGCCGGAGCAGCGGCGGTCAAGTTGCCCGGCAAGCGGCACAAAGGTGCGGCACAAAAACGGTTGACGATCGTTCCAGCAGCCAAGACAATCGTTGGTACGATATAGATGCTTGTACATCGGCGCGTGTTCAGAAAGAGTCTTTCCTTCATGGGATTCAGGCACAAAGTATTTCAGTATGGGTTTGCGTTTGTCGGTGGCTTCCTGCTTTTTGTGGCCATCCTATTTCTTGCCGCGCGGCACTCGCGCGCCACACAGGCGCCCGCAAAGCCAAAGGCGACTGCCGCGGCCGCGAGGGTTTCGCCGGAGGCGCTGCGGCTGAATACGCTTGGCGTGGCGCACATGAACCAGGGCAAGTCCGCGGACGCCCAAAGATATTTTGAACAGGCGGTGGCCGCGGATGCGAATCTTGCACAAGCCCGGATGAATTTGGGGATCGCGCTGCTGGCGCAACAGAAACTGGAGCAAGCGCGCGCCGCGTTGGAAGCAGCATCCAGCCAATTGCCGGAGGACCCCTTTGCCTGGTACAACCTGGGGCTGGCGTACAAGGATTCAGCTGAGCCGGAAAAGGCCATCGCCGCGTTCCAACAAGTGGAAAAAATCGCGCCCGATGAGCCCGACGCTTTTTACTTCGAAGGTTTTCTGCTCTCGCAGTTGCAGAAATACGATGAAGCCATCGCATCGTTCAAGAAAGCGCTGGCCATTGCTCCTTACCACGCCTCCGCGCAATTCGGGCTGGCTCGCGCTTACCAGCGGAAGGGCCAAGCCGAGGCCGCACGCGAGGGCATGAAACATTTCCAGAAACTCACTTCGGAGCACCTGGGAGCCCCGTTCGGTGCGGGGTATGGCGACCAGGGAAAATTTTCGCTGGCGGAGTTTGTTCGTGGCGAAAACAGTACTGCACCGGCGGAAATTTCCGTGCACTATACGCAGGCGGCGCTCGCCGAACGCACTACGACGGCAAAATCAGAGCCGGCCGCCGGCGCGAGCAACGGCATTTGCTTGTTCGATTACGACGGCGACGGCAAAACCGACATCTTTTTGGTGGCAGTCGGGGAAGGGAAGAGTCACCTGCTGAAAAATCTTGGCGGCGGCAAATTTGAAGACGCCACCACCAAAGCGGGCTTGGCGGGGATTGGACCCGGATACGGATGTGCGGCAGGCGATTTCGATAATGATGGATTGACGGATCTGGCGGTCTGCGAATCCGGCGGCGTGCGCCTGTTTCACAATGAAGGTGGAGGGAAGTTCGCCGATGTGACGGAAAAAGTAGGTATTCGGCGCGAGAAGGGTTGTATCACGCCTGCATTTGTAGACTACGATCACGACGGAGACCTTGATCTCTACCTGACGATGTCACCCGATAGCGCAGGCGGCGAAAAACGCAAAAATAAATTGTGGCGGAACAACGGAAATTCCACCTTCACGGATATCTCCGAAGAATCCGGGCTGGACGTGGAAGCCACCGGCGCTGATGTTGCGGTCACGGACTTCAACAACGATCGCGCCATCGATTTTGTGCTGGCGGGTGGCGCGAGCGGAGCGAGCATCTACTTGAATCCCCGCGAAGGAAAATTCATCGCGTTGCCGGCGATTGATTTTGCAAAGGAGAAGCTGCCGCCCGCCGTGGGTGTTGCGGTCTTCGATTTCGACAAGGACGGCTGGATGGACCTGGCGTTCACCCATGCCGGCGCGCCGGGGATCAGTTTATGGCGCAACGTGCAGGGTAAGAAATTGGAAAGAGTGACGTTGCCCGATTTCGGCTGGAAGCAGGGCTGGGGCTTGAGCTGGATTGATTACGATAACGACGGCTGGTTGGACCTCGTGGCGGTTGGCGAAGGCGCGAACGGCGGTGAAATTCGATTGCTGCGCAATCGAGGCGATGCCGGTTGGGCCGACGTCACGAAAAAGGTTCAACTTGACGCGGTGAAACTGAATCAGCCGCGCGCACTGGCAGTCGTGGATCTGAAAGGCGATGGCAGCCCGGACCTGGTGGTGACGCAAGCGGCGGGCGCGCCCTTAGTGCTGGAAAATATTGGCGCGAACCGCAACCACTGGATGCAAATTGACTTGAAAGCACTGGGCGACAACAAGAAAGGCATCGGCACCAAGGTTGAAATTTATGCGGGGGCGCTCTATCAGAAATTCGAGGTGGCTGGCTCGTCCGGTTACCTGAGTAGAAATTCAGGCGCGCTGCTGGTGGGGCTGGGCGAAGAAAAAATTACCGAAGCGGTGCGGCTGCTTTGGCCGACAGGCGTGCCGCAGGATGAAGTGAATCTTACCGCGAACAAAGCGCAGTCCATCTCAGAGCTCGACCGGCGCGGCAGCTCCTGCCCGATTCTCTTTTCCTGGAACGGAAAAGAATATGAATTCATCGCGGACATGATTGGCCCTGGCGCTGTGGGCCACTGGGTTGCGCCGGGGGAACGCGATGTGCCGGACCCGGATGAATACCTGAAGGTTCCCGCAAAAAGCGTGCGCGCGAAGAACGGGCTGTTGAGTTTCCGGTTCATGGAGCCGATGGAAGAGACCGTTTATCTCGACCAGGTTCGGCTGCTGGCGGTCGACCACCCGGCGAATGTCGAGGTGAATCCGAACGAGCGATTTGTGAGCAATCCTCCGTTTCCGGAATTTCGCGTAATTGCGACGAAGGACGCGCGCGTGCCCGCGGGCGCGTGGGATGATGGTGGGCATGACGTCCTGCCGCTGCTGGCAAAGCACGACCGAAAGTACGTGGCGGATTTCGAAGGTTTGCCGTTCGTGGGCTTTGCCAAACTGCACTGGATTGAACTCGATCTTGGCGCGTGGGACGCGGCGAAACCGCTGCGGCTGCTGCTTGATGGTTACACCGACTACTTTACCGCCACTTCCATGTACGCTGCCGATCAAGCGGGCATTAAGGTGATTGCGCCTTACGTGGAAGCTCAGGACGCGCAGGGCAAATGGGTTCGCGTCGTGGACGACATGGGATTCCCCGCGGGGCTGGCTCGCACGATGGTGACAGACCTCACTGGGAAAATTCCAGCGGGCACGCGGCGGATCCGCATCGTCACGAACCTGAAAATATATTGGGACAGGGTGCGCATCGATCAAACATCGGAGATCAAGGATGTGCGCGTGAGCGAGGTGCCGCTGGCCACGGCGGAACTGGCGTATCTTGGCTACCCGCAGGAGATTCGCTTGCATCCGGCCAGCGACACGGTGTATTCCTACAACCATCGCAGCCCCACCGGCCCGTATGCGCGCGCGGCGGGCAACTACACTCGTTACGGCGACGTGAAGAATCTCCTCAACCGTTCGGACGACAAGTTCGCGGTGTTCAGTTCCGGCGAAGGCGTGAAACTGGAGTTCGACCCTGCCGGGCTTTCGCCACTTCCGGCCGGCTGGGTGCGTGATTACTTTTTCTACGCCGACGGATTTGAAAAAGATCTCGATTTCTACGCGGCGTACGCCTTTACGGTCGAACCGCTGCCGCGGCACGGATTGATTGCTTATCCCTACCCCGAGGGTCAGGATTATCCGGCGGATGGCGAGCACCTCGGTTACGAGTTCGAATACAATACGCGCTCGCGTTCGGATCGCATGCCCGGCAATTTGCGCTACGAATATCCCGCGCCAAAGTGAGGAATGGTTTATGCGTAGAGGTGGCGCCCCCACGATCCGCGACGTCGCTCGGGAGAGCGGCTACTCCGCGTCCACAGTTTCGATTGTTCTGAACAACGCGCCGCTCTCGCGGTACATCCCGGCCGACACGAAGGAGCTGATTCAGAACGCCGCGCGCCGGCTCGGCTACCGTCCCAATCCGCTGGCGCGCTCGCTGCGCAGCCAGCGCTCGAACATCGTGGGCGTGATGGTGTTCGACATCACCGATCCTTTTTGCACCCCGATCCTGCACGGCCTGGAAAACGCGTTGTACCAGGCGAACTATCTTTCCTTGCTGGCGGACGCTCACAACGAAACGCATCGGTTCGAGCGCTACCTGGAAATGCTGCTGGACCGGCGCGTGGAAGGGCTGATCGTGATCGCCAACTGGCTGGTGACGGACATCAAGCTGCTCGCGGATCTGACGGAGCGGCAAGTTCCCACGGTGATTGCGGGGCGGGAGTTTGCGATTGATGGCGCCAGCACGGTATCGGTAGACAACGAGAGCGGGGCAGCACTCGCGCTCGAACATCTCTACCGGCTCGGTCATCGCGAGATCGCTTTCTTGCGTGGGCCAAAAGCGCTGGCCAGCAGCGGGCAGCGCTGGAAAGGCATTCGCAGTTTCGCGCAGTCCGTGGGCTTGCGCCTGGATGCAAAACGCGTCGCAGAGATGCCGGAATCATTGGATCCCAATTCCAGTTTTGAAGCCGGCACACAACTGACCGCGGAATTGCTGCGCCGGGGAAAATCGTTCACCGCGTTGATGGCCTACGACGACGTGACCGCACTCGGCGCCTTGCGCGCGCTGAAGCAGAAGGGACTGCGTGTTCCGGAAGATTGCTCGGTGATCGGCTTCGACGATGTTGCCCAGGCCGGCCTTTCGGTTCCGTCGCTGACCACGGTGCGGCAGCCGATGGAGGCCATGGGCTCGATGAGCGTGGGCTTGGTGCTGGACGCCATCACAGCGGCGCATCAGAAGCAAGACATTCCCGTCATGCGGCGCAAGATTCCCGCGGAGCTTGTCGTACGCGAATCCACGCGGGCTTTGAAATAACGCCGCGCAATCAGGCGCCGACGCTCACCCAGGCTTTCCTTTGCGCGCTTTCCGCAATCGCTTCGCAGAGCACGAGCTCGTCGTGGCCGGTTTCGAAGGTGGGGAACGTGCGCGGGGCGTGCAGGTCCCCGGCCGCAAGGTAGCCGTAGAAATCCTTGAAGAGCTGCACGAATGTGTCCGGATAGCCCTCGGGATGCCCGCCGGGATAGGCAGCATAACCGCGCGACTCCGGAGTCTGCAGGGCGGGATCTTTGGGAAGCAGCTCGCACGCGCGGTCGCGCCTGCCGATCCACAAATTGTTCGGCGATTCTGAATCGAAGGCCAGCGAGCCTTCCGAGCCGTCGACTTCAAACCACAAGCGCGCCTTGCGGCCGGCGCTAACCTGCGATACGGTCATCACGCCGCGCACTTCATTTTCAAAGTGCAGCAACACCGAGGCGTAATCATCGGTCTCGATCATCACTTCTTCAGATTCCGCCGAGGCCGCCTTCTGAAACGATTCCACGCGTCCCTTGGGGCGGCGGCGCGTTGGCAACACGGTGGCCAGGTCTGCGCAGAGTTCCGAAACCTTGCTTCCGGTCAGCCAGGTGATGAGATCCAGCCAGTGCGTGCCGATATCGGAAACGGCGCGCAGTTCGCCGCCAAGTTTTGCTTCGAGGCGCCAGTTCCAATCCGTGGGGAACAGCAGCCAGTCTTGAAGAAAACTTCCATGCACCAGCTTGACCTGCCCGATGGCACCCTTGCGGATCAGCGCGTGGGCTTCCTGGCAAAGAGGATAATAGCGGAGATTGTAAGTCACGCCGCCGACCCGCCCGGTTTCCTTGAGCAGCGAAACGAGCGCCGCGGATTCACGCGAATCGAGCGAGAGAGGCTTCTCGCAGAGCACGTGTTTCCCCGCGCGTAGCAACTGGCTGGCCTCCTGAAAGTGGAGATGGTTCGGCGTGCACAGGTGCACGACATGCACCGAAGCATCCGCGACCAGTTCCTCCAGCGAACTGTACGCACGCGGCAGGCGCATCGTTTCACTCGCCGCCTTGGAACGCTCCGGCGTGCTGCCCAGCACTCCTTGCACGGAAACGCCAAGCCGTCGCAAGGCCTCCAGATGAGCGCGTCCCACAAAACCCAAGCCAACGATTGCTGCATTCAGTTGCATTGGAACTCCCTTGTGCGCTTGCTTATAGTCACGCGTATTCTAGCCCCGAATCCTTGCAGAGAACCAAAGAAGCTGGCATGAATGACTGCCTGCGGTAGGCAGGGTAGACAGGCCAGCGCTACATTGGAAAAAGAAAGAAGCTACCCGGGTGGGCAGTCTATTTGCTGCCCGGGCGGAAGGCCTCAATCGGATCGAGATAGCTCTTAGCCCAGAAGGCTTCTCGGGTCAGCGAGCCCGATACGTACTTCTGGATGCCCGCCAGAGTGGCACCAGCGATTCCACCATCCGCGGCATCAAAGATCACCACGACTCCCTCCGGAGACGGGGTTACCGCGGTAGATTCTTTCAGACCTTTCCCAAAAAGTGCCAGTGCGTACTCCAGGCGAATCGCCGGGCCGGATTCCTTGGAGTTTTGCGATACCGGCTGGACCGTATAAATCTTCACGGTTTTCCCCTTTAGCAGCGTCCAGTCTCCGGGAAAGCCGCTGATTTCTTCGCGCTCGATGCGGAATCCTGGGAATTTTGCTTCCCCACTTTCGTCTGCCTTAGACATTTTCGAGGCCACGCTTTCGGGCAGGAGCACAGCGTTCTGCCGAACGTAGCCGCGGGAGTCGCCGGAGATTTCGATGTGAATCCAGCCTTTTTCGGCGTCGAGAAATTCGAATTCATCGTTGGCTGCGGCTTGAAAGAGCACACGCGACTCTTCCGATGACTTTGCGTAGACCGGTGTTCCGGATTTGGCGACGGCCACCAGACTTTGTGGATGCGCCTGGTTGCGCTGGATCTCCTTTAGGTTTTGCAGTTCCGTCGTGAGTTGCTGCACTCGGCGCTCCGCGATCACGCGCTGATTGCGGAGGTCGCTAACCTCATCCGGAGTTTTCGCGACAGGTGCGGGCGGCGTGGAAATCGTGGCGCCAGGCACGCCGGACAAATCGAGCTTAGGCCGCGGGGTCTGCACGTTTGATTGCAGAGTGGCGGGAGGGTCGACGGGCTTTCCGGTCAACTTCTCCTGGAGCCGGTCGAGGAGATCGAGTTCCAATCGGCCGTTGGAGACGAGCACCTCATATCCGGATTTAGCGACGTCGCGGTCCGCGTACCACGCGGTGATTTTTGCGGAGAGGCGAACAATCGTGCCGCCGGCGTCTCCAGGGAGCAGCTCGATCGAAAATTGGTAAAACCCGCGCTCGTATCGATCCAGCGGCTTTGCACCCGGTGCGACGAAGCCGTCCAGGATGGGCAGCTTTTGCCCGGAGTAGGCTTGCAGCTCTTTCAATGCCTGCTCCACCTGGTCCTTTGGTTTTGCGTAGCTTCGCGCGTAAGGGACGGCTTGGCCATGCGCAGCCACAGAGCAGGCCGCCAGCGCCAACATGCCACAAAAAAAACGCATTCCGGATGCGGAGCGCTTCCTCACGGCAGCGGCTCCAATTGTTCCAGGGGAAGCCAGCCGCGCTGCCCTTCTGGCGTCTCAACGCCTAGCCAGTGCGGGGTGACAATGAGCACAACCACCTCGGTGTAGGCTGCCAGCATTTTCAAATTTGCTGCTGCTTGAAACGGCGCCGCCTTCAGATCCGCTCCAGGTGCTTTCACCCGGCGCTCGAGTTCGTGGCGCAGGGAAATGATTTCCTGCTCCATTTCCTTTTCGCTGGATTGTGCGTTGCTCAGCCGCGTGGTTTCATCCTCACGTTGCCGGGCGTACGATTGGCGTACCAGTTCGGCACTCAGCTCGCGGCGCCGTGCGTCCGCTGCATCCATGGCTGCTTGTTGCAAAGAGTCCAGCGCCTCTTTGATCTCCTTCATCTCGCTTTTTTCCACGGTGCCGTCGGAAGGATGAACGATTTTGTGCGCCGACTCGATGTACACGGCATCCACCTTCACACGCGTACGCTCTTGCGTGACCGGAATGATCACATAGCGCACGCCGATGGTGCCCTGGTCACCGCTGTCCAAGAAATGTCTTGGCGCGATGGCATTGAGGCGGACTTTGTAATAAACCTCGCCCGTCCCTTGCCAAGGATCGAACAACGGAGTGGCGTCGACGGCCTCCGCGCCGGTTAACGTGGGCTCTTTGTCGAAAATCAAAGTGCCGTGAAGGATGTGGTCCTTCTGAACGGAGATCACGGCCTGCCTCACATCTTCGATGGGAGCCGAGAATTCCCGCACCAGACCCGGGGTGGTCAACTCTTTCGGCGGCAACGCTGGGCCGCAGAACGCGGCGCAAAGGAGAAGAGAGAAGGCAGGAAGAATTAGCCAGTTGACCATGCGGGTGGCCGACCGTTTTATCCGTCGGGTTGTTTGCCGTGAATCCACTTTTGATGATTCGTGAATTTCCTTGTTAGCGCGAAGCGCACCCTGCTGTCAAATTTCCAAGGTTCCCCTGGAGCGTGCCAGGGAAAGTACTGGGACCAGCCTGTGGAGAATTTTTTGAATGCTTGCAAGAAAACTCTTGCATTCGACTTTAAAGTCGGAGTAGCATCGCGCCCGGTTCAGGGACTGATAATTTTGTCTCGCTCTCATGACGGAGAGACAAGACAGGATTTTTGGTGGCATGGCGAAGTCGTTGGTCGGACGATCCTCTCGCGCTCGGGGTAAGCACAGGGGGGACACGCCGTGCTGGGTGTTTTGGTAACACACTCCCTCCCAACTTAAGTTCGAAAAGACCCAAGTTGTCTGCTCGACGACGTTGTTGCAACGCGTTCAGAGGAGGCAGTATGGAACGGTCGTGTTTGTACGAAGTATGGAGCGGCTTTGCCCGCTTTGGCAGAGCACTGCTCTATTCCGTCGTATTGTTCGCGGTTGTATTGATTAATTGTCGACCGGCGAGCGCGCTTCCGGCATTCGCGCGAAAGTATGGAATGCCTTGTTCGTCCTGCCACGAAGCGTGGCCGAAACTCAGTCCCTTCGGCCAGCAATTCAAAGACAACGGATACCAGATGGGGAACGACCGCGACGCCCCCATCTTCCAGCAGGCGGCCTATTGGCCGGTGACCTTCCGCATCACTCCGATCTGGCACCGGGAGAACACGGCCAAGGCGATGGTCGATGGCGCGACCGCTGGGACCTCCACCGAAGCCAGCGTCACCACGCACGGGTTCGACTTGAGCGGGTTGGACTTTCATACCGGCGGCACGCTGGCCAATAACGTATCTTTTTACGTTTTGCCTTCCTCGGACCAGTTTGCCAAGTTCCACTTCGAGTCTGTCTGGGCGCGCCTGGACAATATTGGCGGAAGTTCCTGGTTCAACATCAAGATGGGCAAGTTTGAACTCGACAATCTCTTGTCTGAAAAGCGCATCTTGACGTTGACCGGCATTTCCGGCGTATACACGAACTATCACTTCCAGCCCCCCGGGGAAGGCTACACGTTCGGCATCGGCGACAACCAGCTCGGCCTGGAGTGGATGGGACATTCGAAGGATGACCGCACCCGCGTTTCCGCGGCGCTCCTGAGCGCGAGTGAGGGAACTCCAGGATTGCCCACGAGCCGCGGATACGACGCCTATTTCGCGGCCAGCCGGGCATTTGAAGTCGGCAGCCTCGGGTTGCAACGCGTTGGCGGCTTTGCGGCAATCGGCCAGGCGCCCACCTATTTCCAATATACGAACGGCGGTCCTGGCACCGGTATTGCCGGGACAGGGATCGGGAACAAGGGTTTCCAGCGCTACGGCCTGATTGGCATGTGGTACATCAAGAAATTCGACATCACCACGATTTACTTCCACAGCCATGATGACGTTTTCCTTGGCACCAATACAGCGGCGAATGCCGGCACCGCGGGGCTGCCTGCTGGAGCTCATGCACCCTCGTGGAACGGCGGCTTATTCGAGAGCCACTACAACTTCAACCCACAATTGATTCTTATCAACCGCTACGAACTGGTGCGCATGTCCCAGCAGCCGCTTCCCGTTGTGGCCGGCACGCCGTTCACTCCCGGGGTGAGCGTGCCTTCTTCCAGTTTCGGAAATACTGACGTTCTGACATTCGGCTTCCGCTACTACCCGTTCATCTCCAGCCGCGCGGGTTTTGCTTATCACGGCGAGTACGCCATCATGCGCCAGCGTGGTCTTGCACCTGTGACGTTTACAGACCAGACCTCGAGCAGCTTGCTGTTCGGATTTGACTTCGACTTCTGAGGGAGAATGATCATGCTGAACTTCAAGAAACTTTGCTTGAATGTCGCAGTAACGCTCATCCTTCCCGCGGCGGCGATGGCGCAGGGAGGGGATCAGCCTGCCGCGAAACCGTCGAAGCACATGGAATCGCACATCGGGAATCTGACCGGACACTCCGAGGCGGGAGCGCAGTTGTACTATCGCTACTGCTGGGGCTGTCACGGAGCCCGCGGCAATGGAGACGGAGAGAACGCTCCTTACCTCAATATACTGCCGCGCAACTTTGTCGCCGGAACCTTCAAGTGCCGGTCCACGCCGACGGGAACGCTGCCGTTGGATTCCGATCTGTATAACAACATTACTCGCGGCTTTAACTTCAGCAACATGCCGTCGTGGGCGGCGCTGACTGCGCAGAACCGCGCGGATCTGGTCGCCTTCATCAAGACCTTTTCGGCTCGCTGGGTCACGGAAAAACCGGGCGACCCAATTCAGATTCCTGCCGAGCCCAAACTAACGGTAGAGAGCATCAAGCACGGTGGCGAATTGTTTCAGAAACTGGAATGCTGGAAATGCCACGGCCAGGAAGGACGCGGCGATGGGCCTTCGGCTTCCACGCTTACCGACAGCAACGACCAGCCCATCCGGCCATACAACTTCACGACAGACAATCGCTCCAAGTGCGGCAGAACGAACGCCGAACTCTACCGTATTTTCATGACCGGCCTCGACGGCACACCCATGCCCTCCTTCGCGGATGTGGTCAAGCCGGAAGACGCCTGGACCTTGTGCACTACCTGCGCACTTTGCAGGTAAACAACAAAAGTCCCGAACTGACCCTGTGGGAGAGCACGCCCGAAGGCAAGGCCATCGTGGCCGCCAAGAAAGTGGAAAACACCTATACTGGCTCCGGAGTTAAGCCATAACCGATGACTCCAAATTTTCAGGAGGAGTAAACGAAATGCAAACGAAGCATGTGGTCCTCGCAGGATTGGCCATGCTTGCTGCTTCGACCATGGCCATCGCCGGGCCGAACCCGGCGGGCGGCACAGTCAGCGGCAAGGTGACCTACGAAGGGACACCGGCCAAGATGAAACCAATCGACATGTCCAAAGAGCCGTCGTGCGCGAAAATGTACACGACACCTCTACTGGTTGAAACAGTGGTTACCGGGCCGGGGAACAGTCTGGCAAATGTCGTCGTCTACGTGTCCGCTGGCGCCCCAGACGAGCCCGCCCCATCCACGGCAGCGGTTCTCACGCAGAAGGGCTGCCACTATATCCCGCACCTTCTGGCGTTCCAAGTCAATCAAGAGCTCAAGATCATGAACGAGGACCAGACCTCGCACAACATCCATCCGCTGCCGAAGCTGAATCGCGAGTGGAACAAGTCGCAACCGCCGGGGACTCCGCCGATTAGCGAGAAGTATGACAAGGCGGAAATGATCCCAGTGAAGTGCAATGTTCACCCCTGGATGCATGGCACCTTCGCGGTGATGAAGAATTCACACTACGCGGTGACGGGGGACGGCGGCGCGTTTACCTTGCCCAACCTGCTTCCCGGAAAATACACCATCACGGCCTTCCACGAGTCTTATGGTGAACAGTCACAAGAGGTCACCGTGTCCGGCTCGGAGACCAAAACCGTCAACTTCGTATTCAAGGCCAAGCCCTATTAGAAAGCTGGCAGGTAGCCAGCTTGAGCGCTCGAATGAAATTGCCAGAAGCATGAAAGCTAGTTCGGCCCGAATGAAATAGTGCCCGCGCAGGTGGCGGGCAAAGGCGGGGGGAGATGGGAAAATTAGTCGCAGTAACGATCATCGTGATCGCAATTGTTTCGGCAATTCCCGTAGTCATGCACACCTGGGAACTGCCGGCAAACATTTCGACCCACGGAAAGCTCATTGACGACCAGACTGCGGACACTATGGTTGAGGCGGGCTTGTCCTTCCTCGCCTCACAGATCATCCTGGCCATTTTTATCTGGCAGTTCTCCAAGCCTCGTCCGGACGGGAAAGTTAAGACTTTTCCAGGTGGGGCCAAGGGCTTGGTGATTGCCGCTATTGTCCTGGTAGGCGTGGAAGTTCTGGCGCTGGGTGCGTTCGGTGTAAAGGCGTGGTCGCAAATCTATTTCACGCCGCCCGGGGCAGACGCCATGCCCATCCAGGTGCAAGCCGGGCAGTTTGCGTTTTATTTCCGGTACCCGGGTCCGGATGGAAAGTTTGGCGCGCTTCACCCCGAACTGATTAACGAAGCTAACCAGAATTTTTTTGGCCTGGATCCTGAACACGACGTGGAATCCAGAGACGACATTGTAACGGCGGAGTTGGCTATCCCCGTAAACAAGGAAATCCATCTCTTGATGCACGCGAAGGACGTCAGCCACTCCTTTTATGTGCCGGCGCTCCGCATCCACCAGGACTTCGTGCCGGGACTTGATCTTTCGCAACATTTTACGGCGACGAAGATCGGCAAGTACGAAATTGTCTGCTCGCAGTTGTGCGGGCTCGGCCATTACAACATGAGGGCTTACCTGGAAGTCATGTCCCAACAGGACTTTGATAACTGGCTGAAGCAACAGGCGGCCGCGCAGTAGCAAGGCCCGTCAGGTCGATTTCGCGCAGACGGAGACTTCTTTCTCAGTGAGGTGAGGAAATGCACGAAACGTCAGCAGCACCCGCAGCGCAACACCACGGGCCCCCCACGACCTTCATCTCGAAGCACGTGTTCAGTCTGGACCACAAGGTGATCGGCAAGCAGTATTACGGCTTGGCGCTGGCCGCGGTCCTCATCGGCATGGTGCTTTCCTGGGTGATGCGCATCCACCTGGGGTGGACGAATGCGTCGATTCCCGGGCTGCAGACGCTATCGCCGAACGGGGCACCCGGCGGAGTGATGACGCCGGAATACTACCTGCAAGTAATGACCATGCACGCGACGTTCATGGTCTTCTTCGTGCTCACCACGGCGCCTTTCGCGGCCTTCGGCAATTTCTTCCTGCCA
>Ga0187803_10000465_pt1 | contig 16202 bp, 13 predicted proteins | sample NC_wetland_sal_i_2_FD_132425 | JGI IMG/M metagenome (GOLD analysis project Ga0187803, IMG submission 132425) | Wetland sediment microbial communities from Neuse River Estuary, North Carolina, USA - Control_3 | ecosystem: Environmental > Aquatic > Freshwater > Wetlands > Sediment | place: USA...
CTCCCAAATGCTCACTGGCGAAAGATAGCAGATGTTTCCTGGATCGCTGATGGCGCGATGAACATCGGAGGTGAGTTTATGAGGCTCATTGGTGCTCCAGAGCCAGATGTGGGTATCGAGGAGAAGCCGCATCAGGTTTCGTCCTCGGGATCCTGGGCCGCTTCCCAATCGGAGATGTCAGAGATCGGACCGACGATGTCCCCCAAAATTGTCATCGTGCCCGCCATTGCGCCCAATTTGATTCACCGGCCCAGTTTTTGAGCGGGAGGCTCAATCCTGGCGATGGGCTGGCCGAAGCGGGTGACGAGGACGGGTTCGCCGGTTTCGCGGACACGTTTAAGGACCGCCAGGCAAGTGGCCTTAAATTTCGAGATGGCAATTTCTTGCATTGGGCAACTCCTTCTGCAAGAGTAGAATAGCACGCGAATTGACCATAGTCCGACTATGGTCTGACCATGGTCAAATTACGACACCACTTTTTCGCACTGCCTCCCCTTCCTTCATCCCTTCCCTCGCGGCTTCCGGTTGTCTAACTTACGGCTCGTCGTCCCCGTCGGAGGCTCCCCCGAGTCCCTCCGCCAAGGGTTTGAAGGGATTGATGGGCACTAGGCCGGCCTTTTTTAGTTCCTTGTTCAAGCCGGGAATCTCATGCTCGCGAACCTTGCTCCAGCGATCGTTGAGAGCTGCCTCGCTCTGTTTAACCTCTTGATACGCGGATAGCGCCTGGGTGGTGGGGGCACCGTCCGAGCTATCGGCCACGCTAAGCATCGTGGAAAAATGTTGATTAAGCGTGGAGAAATTTTCTGGCTGCTTGCCACTTGGCGGAACGCCGTAGAAACTGTGCTGCTCGGCACCCTCGAGTTCAGCCACCTCCGCGTCCAGCGCAGCAAGGCTCTTTTCCAGCTTTTCTTTCCGTTTTGCCTTGCCGAACAGCTCCTTCAGTTGAGCGCGCACCGACTTCACTTGTTCCAGTGCGTCGAAACTCCGGTCCATTCCCTCGACCGAACCAATCTCCATGTCAAATTGTTTGCGCAGGTCGGCAAGCGGAGCTTGGGTGCGCGGGTCCATCTTGACGATGAGTGGCTGCGTGTAGCTTTTCCCGTCTACGGTGAGCTTGACAGTGTAAGCACCCGGAAGCGCCCGGGCCCCAAGCGGGTGCAGAGTCGTGTCGCGCACAATAGCGGCGATGGGGAATTCGTGTTCGAGCGCCTCCGGCGGCGCGTACCGCAAGTCCCAAACGAAGCGGTGCATCCCTTCCCGAGCAGAGAGAGTTTGCGTTGGCCTCACCCAGTACATCGGGATGGGATACTCTGCGGCAATCCTGTCCATGGAGGGCGGCTCGTCAGTGCTCGAGTAACGGCGAACGAGTGCGCCCCCGGCATCCAGGATCTCTAGTGTGACCGGACCCTGAGCTTTGGCGGCGAGAAAGTAATCAAGAATAGCGCCATCGGGCGGATTCGCCCCAGCCGGAACCTCGGGTGGCAGCGGCGTATCGGGGTTGCGATTCCAACGCCAGCGAAGCGCTTCCTGCGGCGCAAAAAGATATGCCGCGGATTGCGCGATTTCAACGGTCAGTTGCCGGAGGGGCGTGATGTCGTCGAGGATCCAGAACGACCGGCCATGTGTGCCTACGATCAGATCATCACCGTGTATGGTGAGATCGCGCATGGAAGTGTGCGGCAGGTTAAGTTGCAGGGGTTGCCAAGAATCGCCGTCATTAAAGGAAACGTAGACGGAGGTTTCCGTCCCGGCAAACAACAAGCCCTTGCGCACCAAATCTTCGCGTACCACATTCGAAGGAGCATTTCCGGGTAGACCCGCGACAATCTCCTGCCAGTTATCGCCATAATCCCTCGTTCGGTAGATATGCGGACGAAGGTCATCGAGCCGGAACGTATTTATGGCGGCATAGGCCGCACCCGGCTCGAAGTGCGACGCCTCCAGGATGGAAACTTTCGCCCACGGCGTGAGCGACGGCGGAGTGACATTCTTCCACGTTTTACCGCCATCGCGCGTCAGTTGAATCAATCCATCGTCGGTACCTGCCCAGATCGTGTTCACATCCTTGAAAGACGGCGCGACCGCATAAATCGTGCCACGATGCTTTCCCTTTTCCGGATCGCCCGCAGAAAAGGCGCCGAGATTGGCGGGCATAGCGTAGGATTCCCGGGTCAGGTCCGGGCTGATAATCGACCAACTGCGGCCCTGGTCGGTGGTTTTGAAAAGCACATTTGCGGCGAAGTACAGCGTCTTCGGGTCGAGCGGTGAAAAGATTACGGGAAGAGTGCGGTTGTAGCGATACTCTCCGCGTCGAATGGGTTCGGGGGAAACATCGGCGACTTCTCCGATATCCTGACGAGTGCGCGTGAGTTTTCCACCAAACACAGTGTTGGAATCTTTCGGATCCACAACCACGCGGCCATATTCAAACACGCCGGGCAGGCTCCAATCCCGGAAAGAGATTTCGCCGTAGTCACTGCGGCTTTTCGTGGCCACGCTGCCCGATTCCTGCTGCCCGCCGTAGACCAAGTACGGGAATCGATTGTCGGTGGTCACATCATAAAATTGCGCGGTGGGCTGGTTGTACCAACTGCTCCAGGTCTCGCCGCCGTTCACGCTGACCGCAGCCCCCTGGTCCGCGGACATGGCAACTATGCGCGGGTTTTCCGTGCTGATCCAGATGCGTTGATAGTCGTCGCCGCCGGGCGCGCCTTTCCATCCCACGAAAGTTCTGCCGGCATCATTGGATTTCCACGCGGCGGTGTTTGCGACGTAAAGAGTGTCCGCATTGTCTGGAGCAACGGCAATCCCCATGGCCCCAGGTCCGTGGCCGCCGATGCGATGATCGTCGTTCACCAGTTGCCACGATTCTCCGGCATCTTCAGATCGATAAATTCCGGCTTTCCCTTTTTTCGCTTCGACGGTGAGATACATTCGCTTCGGATTGCTCGGAGCGATGGCAATGCCGATGCGGCCCAGGCCGTCCTCTTCTGCGGGCACGCCTTGCGTGATCTGCCGCCAGGTGCTGCCGCCGTCCGTGGATTTATACAGGCCGCTGCCGGGGATAACGAAAGATTCGCCGCCTCGAACTTCCCAAGGAGCGACACGCGCGGCCCACAGCGCCGCGAAAAGAACTTGCGGGTCACTCGGATTCATCACGACATCGGCAGCGCCGGTGTTTTCGTTCTTATAGAGAACCTTTTCGAAGGTCTTGCCGCCGTCTAGCGAACGGAAGACTCCTCGCTCCGCGTTCGGGCCGTATGGGTGGCCTTCCGCAGCGACGAACACATGGTCCGCATTTCCCGGGTCGACCACAATGGCCGTGATCTGCTGCGCGTCGCTCAAGCCCAAATGAGTCCAGGTTTTCCCCGCATCTATCGATTTGTAAATCCCGTCGCCCACCGCGAGGTCCGGCCGCTGCAAGCCCTCGCCGCTCCCGACATAGATGATGTTCGGGTCGGAGGGAGCAACGGCGATTGCGCCAACAGAGCCGGTAGGCTGGTCATCAAAGATCGGGTTCCACGTGTTGCCAAAATCGTTGCTTTTCCAGACGCCGCCATTCACCGCCGCCATGTAAAACACGTTGGGCTGGTGAGGCACTCCGGTGATCGCCACGGTGCGGCCGCCACGGAATGGCCCGATGCAGCGCCAGCGCATCTCGGAGTAAAGTTTGGGGTCATACTGCTGGGCAGCGAGCGGCGAAAGCGACACCGTGAACAGCACCGCCAACAAGCCCAATTTGACTTGTGACCGGACCATGCGCAACCTCCACGAATCAAGTGAGAATAGCGCGAGCGCCAGAAGAAGAGCAAACTACGCTTATGGGACGGAGCAATTCACATGAGATTGAAATCTAGGCTAATTCTGCGGGGCGCGGTTATTTTGCTGGTGTTCGCTGCGATGCTCTTCCTTCCAGCTGGCACGCTGAAGTTCTGGGAGGCCTGGGTTTTTCTCGGGATTGTCATCCTGCCGGTGGTTGTCTTCTCTATTTATTACATTAAACACGATCCCCAGTTGATGGAACGCCGGCTGCAAGTCACGGAAAAGGTCAAGGAGCAAAAGGTGATCATGGCCTTGGTCAAAGTGATGTTCGTCGCGGCTTCTCTGGTCCCGGGACTGGATCACCGATTTGGATGGACACACAAGCTGGTAGGGGCAGTGCCCACTTGGCTAGAAATAGTCGGGCAGGCGCTGGTCTTGGGAGGATATCTGTCCTCGTTTTGGGTGATGGCTGTGAATCGCTTTGCTTCAAGTACTATTCAGGTGGAACCCGGCCAAACAGTGGTCTCGGGTGGACCTTATGCTCTGGTTCGTCATCCGATGTATTTCAGCATGGTGGTGATGTGGTTGGCTACTTCAATAGCTCTGGGATCCTATGTGAGTTTGGCATTTTTTGCTCTTCTCGTTCCCTTTATCGTGTGGCGTTTGCTAAATGAAGAAAAAGTTCTCCGGCAGGACTTGCCTGGTTATGACGCGTATTGCCAGAAAACCCGCTTCCGCCTGGTGCCCTACGTCTGGTAAACAATATCTGATTGCCGGGTGCCGGGTGCCCCAGGTTCGCTGTTCAGAACCTGGGTCTTGGGTTTTCCGAGATGTATTGTAATGGGATCCTCTCCGCGCTCCCATTCAAAGATCGAGCTCTCAGTCGCTCACTTTGCAGGCTTGCCCTCCGTCGCGGGCTTCTCTGCAGGCCGCGCCGGAGTGCCATCGGCCTTCACGTAGTGTGCGTACCAGGCGAGGTAGCGCTCGTGTAGGTCCTTGATGTGGCTGGGCGTCTTGAACCCGTGGTATTCGCCGGGATAGACGACGAGCAGTGTGTCACGCCCGAGTGCCTTCAAGGACTCGTACATCTGTTCGCCGCCCAAAATCGGCACGTTCCAATCGATGTTGCCGCCCACGAACATGGTCGGTGTGTGGATGTCTTTCATATGCCAGAAGGGCGCGACATGGTCCCAGACCTCGCGATGTTCCCAAGGTAGACCCAGTTCGGCGATGTAATCCCTGACGTACTGGTCGTGACCCCAGTAGCTGGTGAACTCCGCCGCGCCGGCACCGGAAATGGCAGCCTTGAATCGGTTGGTCTGGCCGATGATGAAGTCAGTGGATATGCCGCCGTAAGACCATCCACCCACGCCCAGCTTCTCAGGATCCGCGATTCCCTGGGCGATGGCGTAGTCGACCATCGCCATATCATCCTGATAGTCCTTATTGCCCCAGTCCGCAAAAATGGCTTTGCAGAAGTCCTGCCCATAACCAGACGACCCGCGTGGGTTCGGGAAAAGGACGACATACCCATTGGCCGCGAGGAGTTGGGCGAGGTCCTGAAATTCCGCATAGTAGGCCCAGACCGGCCCGCCGTGCGGCCGGACAATCGTCGGGTATTTCTTTCCGGCGACGTAATCAGCCGGCTTGTACAAGTAGCCGTGGACCGTGGTGCCATCTTTGGACCGGAAGGAGACATATTCGCCCTGTGAGAGCTTGAACTGAGATAGCCAGGCATCGTTGACGTGCGTCACCCGAGTCAGCTTCCCACCCGGAATGGTGAAGACCTCGTTTGGGCGATCCATGGTGGAGAGGTTGGCCGCGATGGCGCCATCCTTGGCCATGGAGAAATGTTCCAGCGTCAGCCGGCCGCCGATCGGGCGGGTAACTTTGTTGTCGGCCAGATTGACCTGCGCAAGATTCTGCGTGCCGTCGTCATCGACGACAAAATAGATCGACCTGCCGTCCGGGGCAAAACGAGGATCCACCCCGTTGCGGTCCAGCCCCAGCGTGAGCACTTTAGCCTGACCACCTGAAGCGGGGCTCACGGCAATTTGGCTGGTGCCGTATTCGAAGAGCTTGGGATCGAGGCGGGTTGAGTACGCGATCCATTTGCCGTCCGGAGACCAGGAGGGATGATGATCGCCACCAAGTCCAGTGCTCACCTGCGTCGCATTGGCACCCTTATCGGTACTGTCCGCGGCCACGACCCAGATGTTGACGGCATAGGTAGCGTCGGGATCGGGCTTGGAGCGGTTACTGGCGAAGGCCAGCAGTTTGCCGTCGGGAGACCAGGCGGGTTCGGTATCGTCGTAGTCGCCGGAGCTCACCTGCGTTGTCGATTTTGCCCCCAAATCAAAGACGTACAAGTGCGTGCGGCGGCGCTCAAGATAACCAACCGTGTCCTCCTTGAAGTACAGCCGGTCGATCACCCAGGGCCGTTGCGCTTTGGCCTTCTTCGTGGGAGCGGGTTTGTCGGCGCCCTCTTCATCTTCTTTGCCCTTGTTGGCCGCGGCCTCAAGCTCCTCGGGAGAAGGATCGCGGAGGATCAGGACCAGGCGCTTGCCGTTCGGCGACCAGGCAAAATCATCCACATCCTGAATTGTCTCCGTAAGGCGTTGCGCTTCACCGCCTATCCGATTGAGAAGATAAACCTGGGCTCTGCCCTCGCTGCCCTCTGCATCTTTGCGGGAGGAAAGAAAAGCCAGGAACTTGCCGTCGGGTGACCACCGAGGGTGATCGGAAGAGACTCCCTCCGCTGTCAGAGGGATGGCGTCGCCGCCCACCGTGGGCACCATCCAGATGCGCGTTTCGGTCTTGTCCTCCTTCATCAAGGTGGAAGTGACCGTATACGCGATGAACTGCGCGTCCGGAGAGATTTGAGGATCATGCACCTCGCGAACGCCGAACAGGTCGTCGATGCCGAAAGGGCGTGGCGCGGGCGGTTGCTGCGCGCCGGTAATAGAACTGACGAAAGCGAGAAGGAGCAGCAAACAGGCCGAACGGAGTTTCATGAGGATAATTCCCCCGAGAAAATAAGAATGAGTACGAATGCAACCAGTCTAGCACGGCCGTCAGGCGCCCCCCGAATCTCAGGGGCGCGGGCTGGTGGCGCTGAACGAACCGAAATGTCCCCGCCAGGAGGCAGGGAAGGGCTTAAGCCGTACCAAAGTACAGTTGAGGCAATGAAAAAAAATTCAATTTGGTGCATTTTTTTCTTGCAAGCGCGTGCAGAGATTGTATTCTTCAAAAAGTGGACTTGCTTCCCGGCGCTTGTCGGCAAGATCCACCTTAGGAGGACGAGAGAAAAAAATTGAGCACCATATCGCTCCCCGCACAAGCTCCCTCCCAGGTCTTTCCAAAAACGAAAAAGAAAGTGGCAAAACTGACTCTCTGGCCGCTTGTTGCTGCCACCTTCTTCATGGTGTCTGGGGGCACTTACGGAACCGAAGCCATCATTTCCGGCGCGGGATACGGTCGTGGAATTCTGGTTTTGTTGTTTCTTCCAGTGATCTGGTGCCTGCCGACCGCTTTCATGATCGGCGAACTGTCCAGCGCCCTGCCCGCAGAAGGCGGTTATTACGCCTGGGTACGACGCGGTCTGGGCGATTTCTGGGGATTTCAGGAAGCGTGGCTGTCGCTGGCCGCGAGCATCTTTGATATGGCGATCTATCCGACGCTCTTCGTCTTTTACCTCCAGCAGATGACGCCGTGGTTCGGCGAGGGCAATCGCGGAATATTCGCCGGCCTGTTCGTGGTGCTGACCTGTGCGGCGCTGAATCTGGCGGGCGTCCGGGTGGTGGGGATTACCTCGCTGTGGCTATTCTTCCTCCTATCGCTGCCCTTTGGCCTGATTGTGCTGCTGTCCCCGGTGAAGACGGGACTGTTGGCGGAGCCACATGCGGCCTCAGCTGGCGTCAGTGTCGGCTTGCTGGGCGCGGTCTTGGTGGCCATGTGGAACTACATGGGCTGGGACAACGCCTCCACGATTGCGCAGGAAGTCGAGCGCCCGCAAAAGACCTATCCTGGGGCTATGATCGCCGCGGTGATTCTGGTTTCCCTCACTTACGTTTTGCCGTTCGTGGCTGTGTACCTCGCGGGGATCCCCGCTTCGTCCTTCGATGGAGACGGCTCTTGGGCAGCGGTCGCGGGGCAATTCGGCGGCACAATCATGGGCTTCCAATGGCTGCGGTTCCTGGTGACCGTCGGCGGCATGATGAGCGCGTTTGGCATGTTCAATGCCCTCGTCATGAGCTACTCTCGCCTGCCTCTGGCGATGGCAAGCGATGGCATGTTGCCCAAGGTGTTCGGGAAGTTGACGCGGAAGAATCGTACGCCGTGGGTTTCGATTCTGGTGTTGGCGAGCTGCTGGGCCCTGTGCCTCGGGCTGGGTTTCAAGCGGCTGGTTACGCTGGACATCATGCTCTATGGTGCGGCCTTGATGCTGGAGTTCGTTACCCTCGTGGCCTTGCGAATGCGCGAGCCCAAGCTTCGGCGGGCGTTCCGTGTGCCTGGGGGCATGGCCGGAGCGGTTACTTGCGGTATTTTCCCCCTGGCGCTTCTGCTTCTGGCGGTGGTGGAGAGCAACCGGGAAACCATGCTCGGGATGAACGGCCTGGCCTTCGGTCTTCTTATTATCCTGGCGGGCATTGGCCTGTATTTCGCCACGGGCAAACTGGGCTTCCGCCGTCCGTCAGAAGTAGCGATGCAAGCAAGCGAGGCGGACTGACTCGTCAGCGCGCAAGTTTGGCTGCACCCCGAAACTTTCGATGCCCGGCTCCCGCAAGCCGGGCGTTTTTATTTTCGGCAGACTATCGCCGGAGCGTTCTCCCGAGCGGTTTGGTCAGCAGAGTTTCAGCGGCGCAGCACTAAGATTTGGTATTCTGCTCCTCGTGAGGAACTTCCCAAGACAACTGAGTATCGTGCTTCCCTCCTTAATTGGGCTGGCACTTAGTCTGGCCATTTTGAACGATGGCCCGAAGGCCGAAACTCAGGCCGTGAACAGCACGCAGGGCGCGCCGCAGAATGCTCCCGCAGCGCCCGCAAATCCTCTTCAAACGGCTCCCCAATCGGGCTTGAACGTCGTCGTGCTTGATCCTGCTCATGGCGGCACCGATCTTGGCGCGCGCGGCACCGAAGGCATTCGCGAGAGCGAAGTGGTGCTGCAGTTTACCGCGCAGATCAAGCGGTCGCTGGAGGACCAAGGATTCCAGGTGATCCTGACGCGCGACGGCAACGAAAACCCGTCCTTCGACGACCGATCGGCTCGAGCCAACGCGCAGCGCGGCGCGCTCTTCGTCACCTTGCACATTGCTTCGACAGGCTTGGCGGGAACCGTGCGCACTTACGTCATGCCAGATGCTCCGCCCTCGAACGATGCCACCGGGCTTATCCCGTGGGACCGGGCGCAAGCGCCTTTCGTGGGACTCAGTCATAAACTGGGCGACATGGTCCAAGCGGAACTAGCCATGCGCTTCAAAGGATCGCCTGCTGCCGCACAGGTGGCCCCTGTGCGGCAGTTGCGCACCACTGCTGCGCCGGCAATCGCCGTTGAAATTTCCAGTGTTTCGGTGGCAGAACGAGCCGACTTGGACCGCATGATTCCGGGTGTCGCCGAAGCCATTGCGCATGGAGTGGTGGCCTTCCGCCCGTCCTATGTTCTGCCGGTTACGCCCGGACCGGCTGCACCTCCGGGGGTGCAGCGATGAGCCCGAAGTGGAGATTCCGGCTCGCCGGAGGACTGCTCGTGGCCGTCATTGCGGCAGCCCTGTACTTCCCCGCCCTTCGGCGCCAAGTGAAAAAGGCCAAGCAACTAACCGAGCTGACAGCCGAGCAAGCGCGGCGCGAACTGTTGCCACCCGTTCCCGTAACCGGCGGCGACCTCAAGGTAAAGGCCAAGATGTTTTGGGGCTCAACGGGAACGGATAACTCGCTCGTCCCGGTAACCGTGGAGTTGCCGCTCTCGAGCGACCCCGTGTTGCGTTCCAAGCAGATTCTGAACACGCTGCTCGCGGGGCCGGTGGACGCGGAGGCGCGCACCTTGCCGCCCGATGCCGCGCTCCTGGCGTTTTATCTTTTGCCTGACGGCACCGGCGTCGCGGATTTTTCCGAAGCGCTGGCCACCTCCATTCCTTCGGGCATCCAGAGCGAGCAATTGGCCGTCGATTCCATCACGCGCACGCTGGAAGCCAATGTGCCGCAGGTGCAGCGGCTGAAGATCCTGATTCATGGGCAGGAAGCGGACACCCTCGCCGGGCATTTGGATTTGACGCAGGCCTTCCAGGTGAGTATGAAGGAGTGGCCGGCCGCACCTGCGCGCTCCGGTGTTTCGGCGATTACCGAGCCAATCCAGCGCGCCATTGAAAAGGTCAAAGGGGCAACCAAGCACTGATTACCGTGCAGCCGCAATTGCGGGTTGGACGCCAGGAGGACCATTGAGAAGCGACGGGCGAACCTCGGACCAGATTCGGCAATTGAAGATCACGACGGACTTCATCTCCCAGGCGGAAGGCAGCGTATTGATCGAACTCGGCAAAACGCGCGTCATTTGCACCGCGACCGTGGACGACGGCGTGCCTTCCTTCTTGAAAGGGACTGGCAAAGGCTGGGTGACCAGCGAATACGGCATGTTGCCGCGCGCCACAGAAGAACGCACGCCGCGCGAGGCCACGCGGGGAAAACAGTCTGGCCGCACGCTGGAAATTCAACGCCTGATCGGGCGGTCCCTGCGCGCCGCGACCGATCAGGAGGCACTCGGCGAAAAAACCGTGTGGATCGATTGCGACGTCATCGAAGCCGATGGCGGGACGCGCACCGCATCCATCACCGGCGCGTTTGTGGCCTTGGCGCTCGCCATGGAGCGCTTGGTGGCCGCGGGCATGCTGCGCACTTCGCCGCTCATCGATACCGTGGCGGCAACGAGCGTAGGGATTGTGGATGATGTGTCGATGCTGGACCTTTGCTACGAGGAAGATGCGCGCGCGGAAGTGGATATGAATGTGGTCATGACCGGCAGCGGCGACTTCGTGGAGATTCAAGCCACCGCCGAGGGGCGCCCGTTCAGCGGCGGGGAGATGCAGGACTTGCTGGCGCTCGCGGCGGCGGGAATTCGCCGCTTGGGCGAGGAGCAGCGGGCCGTGCTGCCAGCAAAATTCCTGGGCAAGCGATGAAAGAAGTGAAGCACTTCCTAAGGGGCGCTGTGGAAGCCCCCGACTTTAGTCGGGGGAGCGAGTCTTTCAGGACTCGCGATATGCGGCCACGAACATAAATCAAGGGCTTTAGCCCCAGGAGTAACCCTTGCCCGAAGCTGGTAAGCTGCTTCTCGCCTCCGGGAATCCCGGCAAACTAAAGGAATATCAAGTTCTGGCGGCGGGTCACGCGCTGCAACTGGAATTGCTGCCGGGGTTTGCGGATTTGCCGGAGTTCGCGGAGAACGCCCCGACTTTCGCCGAAAATGCGACCGGCAAGGCGATCTACTATTCGCGGGATTGTCCCGAATTCGTGTTCGCCGATGACTCCGGCCTGGTCGTGCCCGCTCTGAACGGTGCGCCTGGCGTGCTGTCCGCTCGCTATGCCGGGGTCGGCGCGAGCAGTGAAAAGCGAAATGCCAAATTGTTGGCGGAGTTGAATGGGAAGAAGGGCGTGGAGCGTGCGGCGTTTTTTGTGTGCGTGATTGCCGTTGCTCTGCGCGGACGGTGTGTGGTGGTGGTCTCCGGAAAAGTGGACGGAGAAATTCTGGAAGCGCCGTACGGTTCTGGCGGGTTTGGGTATGATCCGGTGTTCTACTTTCCGCCGTTGGGAAAATCGTTTGCGGAATTGAACGCGCAAGAGAAGAATCAGCACAGCCATCGGGGCAATGCCTTTCGCCGCTTGATGCAGGCGCTGGAATAGTGACTCATGCTGATGCAATGTGCTTGCTCTGCTGTCTAAAGACACCACGCAACGGGCGCCGTTGTCATCCTGAGCCTATCCGATAAGGATAGGCGAAGGACCTCAACGTATACTTCAAGCAGAGCGTATTGGTTGAGATCCTTCGGCGAACCTTGTCGGTTCGCCTCAGGATGACAAGTCTCGGTCAACGCGGAAGTACTACAGCAGAAATGGAGAAAAAGAATGCCAGTGAAGAAGAAAGCCAAGTCTGCTAAACAGAGGGCGTCCAAGAAGCCGAAATTTGCCAAGCCAGTCAAGAAGAAACGCGCCGTGGCCGCCGGCACCGACCCCAAGCGCGTGGCGGCCATCCTGGCGAAATTGGATGAAGCATATCCCGACGCGGGCTGCGAACTAAAGCATGAAAGCGCGTTCGAGCTGCTCATCTCGACGATTTTATCCGCGCAGTGCACCGACGTGCGCGTCAATCAGGTCACCCAGGAGCTCTACAAGAAATATAAGAAGCCCGAGGACTTTGCCTACGCTTCATCGGCGGAATTGGAAAAGGAGATTCGCCCCACGGGCTTTTTCCGCAATAAAACGAAGTCCATCATGGGCGCGAGCAAAGCCATCGTCGAAAAGTTCGGCGGCCAGGTGCCGCGCACGATGGAGGAGATTCTCACCTTGCCCGGCGTGGCGCGCAAGACGGCCAACGTGGTGCTCGGCACTGCGTATGGGATCGCCAGCGGCGTGGTGGTGGACACGCACGTCATTCGGCTATCCAACCGGCTCGACCTCACGCGCAACGAGGATCCCAAGAAGATCGAGCAGGACTTGATGGCCATCATCCCTCAAGACAAATGGATCATCTTCTCCCACCAACTCATCTGGCACGGCCGCCGCGCCTGCGCCGCCCGCAAGCCCAAGTGCGCCGAGTGCAACCTGGAACACCTCTGCTACTCGAAAGATAAGACCCATTGAAGACGATCCGAATCAAGAATTGGGTCTAGAGCTTGTTCGATGAAGACGATAGCGGCCACCATCAAATCTGAATTCCTGAATGAATGTCGTAGTCAGAGAAATTGTGAAAAGGCGTACATCACGAAGACCGTGAGATCGTGAATGCAATACATCCAGGCTATGTGCCATCTGACTTAACACCAGATCAAAACCAGACGGAGTCGCTCTCAATATCCAAAAACCGCCAGTGTTCGCTCCTAATAGGCAAGCATTCGGAGAAACCTCGCCATCCGGTGTTCCAGGGACACGGTCGCCCGGCAATACGACTAAGTCAATTGCGCTCGGCCCGTCCAAGTGAATCTCGGAGGCGATGAACCAATTCGCAGGTAAATCTTCAGCAGACAGTTTTTGTCTCTCCATGCAGGAATGAATCATCACATCTTTGCTGAGCACCAGAAGAGCAGCTCTGGAGAGTTTTGCAGGACGCTGTACGGGGTCGATCTCCAGTTCGTAATTAAAGCCTGATTGCTCTTTGGAGGTTGCTCTTTTGGCGTTCTGATCTCCCTGACGAGCCGCAAAAAATAGAGCAATCGAGACTGCCAACACAAAGGAATGGGTCACAGGGATTCTCCATCTCTCGTGCCCTCAGTAAGAGCAGCAGAGAATCTGAATCGTAGCACCTTGTCACTCACGGCCGCACCCAGTCGCAAAAGTGTTGCATCTTTGACTTGCATAGAAGCCTATGCGATAAGTTGTAAGTGATGACGGCTTCACCGAAGCCGGGTTTTGTTCCCTCCAAAGAAACGCTCATCGCCGGGTTCACGCTTGTTGCAATAGTTTTGCACCTCGTCCTGCACTATGCCCTGCACTTCCCTGCCCTCACTTCCAACCTGCCGCTCTTTGCCGCGCTCCTGGCGGGAACGCCGCTCCTCTGGGAATTGCTGAAAAAACTGGTGAAACGCGAATTCGGCTCGGACCTGCTGGCTGGCATCTCGATCCTCACCGCTGTCCTCCTCGGGGAATATTTGGTCGCGGCCATCGTGGTGCTGATGCTTTCCGGCGGCGAAGCGCTGGAGGAATTCGCAACCGCGCGCGCTTCGTCCGTGCTGGACGCGTTGGCGCGGCGTATGCCGAGCGTCGCGCATCGCAATCAAGTGGGCAGCCTCGTCGATGTAAAGCTGGCGGACATCCGCATCGGCGACGAACTCACGGTCTTGCCCCACGAAATCTGCCCCGTGGACGGCACCGTGCTCTCCGGTCGCGGCGTAATGGACGAAGCCTACCTCACCGGCGAGCCCTACGAAATTTCGAAAACGCCGGGCTCGATGGTCATTTCCGGCGCGGTTAACGGCGAAGCCCTGCTGGTGATTCGCGCGGAAAAATTAGCGGAAGATTCGCGGTACGCGCGCATCATGAAAGTGATGCACCAGACGGAGCAGCAGCGGCCCAAGCTGCGCCGCCTCGGGGATCAGCTCGGCGCCTGGTACACGCCCATCGCGCTCGCCGTGGCGGCGGTCGCGGCGCTGCTCAGCGGCCAGACGGAGCGTTTCCTCTCCGTGGTGGTCATCGCCACGCCCTGCCCGCTCTTGCTGGCAATTCCGACGGCCATCATCGGCGCGATTTCGTTGGCAGCTCGCCGCGCCATCATCATCAAAAATCCCGCCGTGCTCGAGCAGATCGAAAAGTGCCAAACGCTCATCTTCGACAAAACCGGCACGCTGACCTACGGCAGGCCGACGCTCACGAAGGTGCTTTGCGCCGAGGGATTCAACCTCACGCAGGTTCTGCAACTGGCGGCCAGCTTGGAGCAGTATTCGAAGCATCCCCTCGCCAGCGCCATCGTCTTGGAAGCCAAACGCCAAGGCATTGCCGTTCCGCAGGTGAATAAAATCAGCGAGCGGCCCGGTGAAGGATTGCGCGGCGCCGTCGACGGCCATGCGGTTCGCATCACCGGTCGGAAAAAAGTCGAAGCGCTGAGCCTGCCTTTGCCGGCACTCGAAAGTGGCCTGGAGTGCCTTGTATTTATCGATGAGAAGTATGCGGCCGCGATCCGTTTCCATGACGCGCCGCGCAAAGACAGCGCTTCGTTCATTCGGCACCTCGAGCCCAAGCACGGCGTCGGAAAAGTGATGCTTGTCTCCGGCGACCGCGAATCTGAAGTTAAATACCTGGCCGATAGCGTGGGAATCACCGAAGTGCACGCCGGAAAAAGCCCGGAAGAAAAAGTGGCCATCGTGAAGGAAGAAACCGCGAAGGCCAGGACTCTGTTTGTCGGCGACGGAATCAACGACGCGCCGGCGCTGCTGGCCGCCACGGTGGGCGTGGCGTTTGGCTCGCACCACGACATCACCGTCGAGGCGTCCGATGCCGTTGTTCTGGAACCCTCGCTCGAAAAAATTGACGAGCTGATGCACATTGGACGACGCATGCGGCGCATCGCTCTGCAAAGCGCGCTGGGCGGCATGGCCGCCAGCATCATCGGAATGGTCGCCGCGGCGCTCGGCTACCTCCCGCCGATCTGGGGCGCCGTAGGGCAGGAGGTGATCGATCTATTGGCGGTATTGAATGCGGTGCGCGTCGCGCTGCCAACTGACGACCTGCAGGATTTTTGATGTGAAGAGGGATATCGGATATCAGATACCAGATATCAGTTATAAGTAAGGAGGAACTCAGAAAAAAAGAGGCCAAAATGTGACTGGCCTCTCTTGATTCCTGATATCTGATCGCTGATATCTGAAAGCCGCCTTTCTCTTTTCTCTTTTCGCTCTTCGAGTTACGCTTTGCTATTTCCGACTTAGGGCTTCCCACTCTGCGGCTTTGCCTGCGGCGCCGGCGGCGGCTGTGCCGGAGCCTGTTGGGTTTGGCTCTGCGGCTGCGCCGTGCTTAAGATCGAGTTGAAGTCCGGGTGATTCGCAGGCATCTGGCCGCTGGTGCCCCCGGTAGCCGGATGGCCTGGAGGCAGAGCGCCGCCGCCCGGCGGCATCTCACCCGGAGCGGGATGCTGCATTCCACCCGTCGGCTGGCCCTTCAGGACCACCCACTCCGTTCCCTGCTTCTGCAAATCGTACGTGAGCTGCATCGGGGGCGCGCTCGGATCGCTGTTTTTCGCGCGTATATCAACGCTCGCCTGGGCTTTATCGCCATTGATCGTGGCTTGCGTGACCACGATCGCCATGTTGTTCACATTCAAGCCGTTCATGCCCGCGATGTGTTTGATCACCGCGTCGCGGATGGCATCCTTATCGTCCGTCTTCGATTGGCAGCCGCCTGTCAGGAGCAGGAGTGTGCCCAGAAGCGCTGCGAAAAATGCCCGGTGCATTGAAATTTCCTTTCGCAAACGGTGGAATGACCCGGCGTTTCCGTTTCCTTCCTTGATGGTAGCGCAACCTCCCACCAAACGCGAACCCAATCCCCTCTTGCGAATTCGAGCAGCGCGTGGCCTGTTTCCATGCGTGGAACTGGATGAACTGCTAGAATAATAGGGTACTTCAGTCGGGGCGTAGCGCAGCCTGGTAGCGCGCCTGCCTTGGGCGCAGGAGGTCCCGAGTTCAAATCTCGGCGCCCCGACCATACCGCTTCGGTCTGCCCAAGTTTGCAATCCAACCCTCCACCAC
>Ga0187803_10000466_pt1 | contig 16197 bp, 17 predicted proteins | sample NC_wetland_sal_i_2_FD_132425 | JGI IMG/M metagenome (GOLD analysis project Ga0187803, IMG submission 132425) | Wetland sediment microbial communities from Neuse River Estuary, North Carolina, USA - Control_3 | ecosystem: Environmental > Aquatic > Freshwater > Wetlands > Sediment | place: USA...
GCTACAGCTGTGTCGAAGGAGAGGGCTCGAGGTGTCCTGACCAAAGGAATCGAGCTTGCCCAGGAGCACGGCGTAAGGGCAGGCGGTGAGCTGATCGAGGCCGGTTCGGCAGTCCAGGGAATTGTAGAGTTCGCTGCTCATGAGAAGGTTGACCTGATTGTCGTGGGGACGAGAGGAATGACTGGATTTAAGAAGCTCATCCTGGGGAGCGTTTCGAGCGGCTTGGTAAGTCATGCTGAATGTCCAGTCCTGGTGGTCAGGTAAGGCTTGATTTACGTGAAGGACGTTATGACCGGGAATGTCCGGACCATCTCAGCGAAGGCCACGTTGAAGGACGCGGCCAGCGCGATGGCCAAATGGAAGATAGGTTCGCTCGTCGTTGCAGACGGCAGGAAGCCTGTCGGAATCATCACTGAGGGCGACATTTCGAAGGCAGTGGCAAGAGGAGTCGACCCTGCGAAGACTCCCGTCTCCATCCAGAAGAAAAGGAGGCTTGTCACGGTTGAACCGGGTGAAAGGATCGAGGTCGCTGCGAAGATGATGGCAGCTGCCGGGGTCAAGAAGTTGCCTGTCATGGAGGGGGAGGTCCTGGTTGGCATCCTCACACAGACCGACATCGTGAACTCCAGCTTCGCTCTCGTCACGTCTCTGAAGGAGATGGTGCAAGCCCGCTACAGGCCTCCAGACTTCGAGATCTAAAAGCTACTTCCATGGAACACGTTGAACGACAGTCCGAAGAACACGTCGGCTCGTCCGAGGCGACCCTCCATTGAATTTAAGCGACCCCAGAGTGGGGCTAGAGTCCGTCCGTTGAGCCTGCCTGAGTACTCGATAACTGTCAACTACGTCAGCGAAGGGGAGGTGGCTAACCTGATACGCGGATACGTCGATCTGAATGGTGAGCGGGTTCGTTTCTCGGGTGTCGCCTACGGCAGATTCGGGGGGCAGAACTTCTCCCCGCAGTTCTCGAAGGCCGCCAGGAAACGGTTGGAGAAGATTACCGGGGACTTTCCCAGATTCGAGGAAGATATGCAGCTGAGGCTGGTGAGGGGCGATTTCGAAGCCAAGCCCCCAGAGGGAGAGAAGCATTCCCACAAGCATCTGGGTAGCTAAGAAGGGAGGTGGCCCGAGCTGAATCTTCTTGTCGGCGCAACCGGTTTCATCGGAGGCCATGTGGTCGAGTACCTCTTCCAGCAGGGCGAGATCTCGAAGGGAACCTTCAGGAAAGGGTCCCACCTGAAGATCATGGACGCAAGTGGGGTCCAAGGAATGGAGGCCGATCTCCTTGACCACCATTCCCTCCACGAAGCAATGGAGGGGGCCGATACGATCTACAACATGGCCTCACCCATGCCGGAAGCGGATTCCGACTTCATGAAGATCAACACTGAAGGCGTCTTGAACCTCCTCGAGGTCGCGACAGAAATGGGTGTGAAGACATTCGTCCAGCTGAGCACGCTCGACGTTTGCGGTTTCTCAACGAAGAAAGTCTCCGACGCATCGCCGCCCAATCCCGGGGGGGAGTACCAAAAGGCTAAGGCGGAGGCCGAGCGGCTGCTGATGGAGTCCTCGAAGCGAAGCCCACTCCCAAGAATCGTGATCATCCGCGCGGCAAGAGCTGTCGGGTCCAGGGACTGGTCTCTCACAATACCGCTTCTTCGCATGATAAAGATCGGCAAGGTCGTCCTTCCGGGCTCAGGCCCGATGTCCTTCTCGCATCCTCAGGACATCGCCCAGGCTATGTACAAGGCAGCGACGGGAGGAGTCAAGTCGGGATCCGCGTTCTTAGTGAAGTCGTTCGACTCATCTCCGGAAGAGCTTGCCCGGGGGTTGATGGTCGCCCTGGGCGCCAAAGCTGAAGTGAGCAAAGAGGGAGTCTTTTCGAAGTCGTCGCTCCCTCCGTATACCGTGACCCAGCTCAAGGCGGCGCTCACAATCGATTCACAGCCGAGGTGGACGGAACTGGGATACAAGCCGGAGTTCAGCATGCAGCCAACCTGCGACGAGATAGCGAGATGGTTCAGAAAGGAACCTTGGGCCATAGAAGCAGCCTAGGAATCGGCCCGACCCTCCGCCGGATCAGACTGATGGTCTACGGTTCGGAGGACAAGCGGGCAACGGCCCTTGCACAGCTTCAGGACGTCGAGAAGGGAGACCCGTTCCGCATCCTGATCAGCACGATTCTCTCCCAGCGGACCAGGGACGAAAACACCACACGGGCTTCTGAAAACCTGTTTTCAAGGTACGGGACGGCCGAGGAGCTCGCCCGCGCAGATATGAATGAGGTCCGTAAACTGATCAGACCTTCCGGATTCTACAACGTGAAGGCGAGAAGCATCATCCGGGTCTCCAAACAGCTGCTCAGGGAGTTCGGAGGTAAGGTTCCGGACGACGAAGAAGACCTGCTGAAGCTGCACTCGGTCGGCAGGAAGACCGCCAACTGCGTCCTCGTCTACGGCTTCAATAAGCCGGCGATCCCCGTAGACACGCACGTCCACAGGATCTCCAATAGGCTGGGACTCGTCGAAACCAAGAGGCCAGAAGAGACAGAGGCCCAGCTCGTGAAGACGGTGCCGCGCAGATACTGGCTCGACCTGAACGACCTCTTCGTAAGGTTCGGGCAGACGACCTGCAAGCCAATCGGTCCCAAGTGTGGGTCATGCACGCTCAAGAGCGGATGCGGATACTACGCGACAGTAGTCGCGCCGAGGGAAAAGCTTCATAGCGTTCTTGCGGCTGGCCCGAATCGTGCCCTCGTTAGAAGAGGCAAAGCAGAAAGTCGGAGAGCTCGTCGTCGCCAAAGGCTTCGGGAACTCTCCGGATGAGATACCGAAGAAGCTTCTCTTCGCCTTCATTGAGCTCGGGGAGGCAGGTGACTCATGGAAGAAGGGAAAGCCCACCGAAGAGACCATCGAGGAACTCATTGACGTCATCTTCTACGTCCTCGACGCGTCAAGGCTGATAGCCCCAGACGCAGACCTCGACGAGGCCTTTGAGAGGAAGTTGGCAAAGAATCACAACAGGCCTCTTCGCTATGGGGAGGGTTTTCGGGACAAAGCTACACCCGGCGCTAGCGCGCCTTCAGCCAGATGACACGCCTGTCAGTATGGCAGACGTAGCAGTCGAACCTCTGCCCTTTCGAATCGACTGCCTGCTCGGCCTTGTTCATTAGGGTGCCGCATTCGGAGCATCTCTGGTCCGAGGGCGTCTGCTGGACCTTCTTCCAATCTATCATGAAATAGGTCCAGAAGATCAAGTCGCCGGCCGTTTCCACTTTCATCTCTCCTCGGGAGGGTCCGCCGATATTAAGGCCTGCCTCGCTCGCCATCCGAGACGGTTAAAGGGACATCAGACAGGGAGTAAGCCCAGAATTGGATCCCCTCTTCCAGGGCTCCGTAGACGAAGTGAACAATCTCGTCGGGCTCACCGCCAACGAAATCGCCATTCTTGAGGACGCCGACGTCGCTGCCAGCGAATTGGTCACCTCGGAGTTCGAGAAGTACGTGGAGCGGAAGTACAACCCCGAGATTGCGGGGGTTCTCAAGAAGCACAATCTGATGGGCGTGCCGATCTCAGAGAAATATGGCGGGAGAGGGGCGAGGCAGCTCGTCCAGGCGCTCTTCCTCGAGCGCATGGGGCAGACAGGGATGGGCGTGATTACTTTCGCCGACGTCCACCAGTGTCTCGGGAGCCTGACGATCCAGGACTGGGGGACAGACGATCAGAAACACCGATACCTCCCCAAGGCAGCAAAGGGAGAAGCCATCCTGGCGTACGGCCTGACGGAACCGGAGGCCGGGAGCGACCCATCCTCTCTGAAGACGTTCTACGCCCGGGATGGTGACGGTTTCAGGCTCTCTGGCTCGAAGTATCTGATCTCCAATGGGTCGATCGCCACTAACGTCATCGTATTCGCCATGCCGAAGGAAGGCGGGAAGCGCCCCAGCGCCTTCTTGGTGGATACGAAGAATGCCGGTTTTACGGTTGACATGCGACTCGAAGAGAAGATAGGCCTGTTCACATCCGACACCTCTCTCTTCTCCCTGGAAGACGTCTTCGTCCCAAAGGACGATCTGCTGGGGCAAGAGGGCAAGGGTTTCGCGGTGGCCTACTCCGCACTGCTCAACGGAAGGATAGGCATTAGCTCTGGTTGTGTCGGCGTGATGGAGGATTGTCTCAACCAGGTTAAGGAGAGGGCGACGACGCGTTTCCAGCACGGCAAACAGATTGGGAAACACCAACTCGTCCAGAAGCATGTCGCCTTCATCGAGTCCAGGCTGGAGGCCTGCAGGTGGCTCGTCTACAGAGCGGCGATCAAGAAGGATGAGTATGAAAAGGACTTGCAGAACCTAGGACTAAGGGCCGACGCAGACCGTCTCTCCGCGGTCGCCAAATACATGGCATCCAGGTGCGCGTTTGAGGCTGCGGACCGGGCAGTCCAGGTCTTCGGCGGCTTCGGGTATTCTATCATGTCGCCCGTCGCCAAACATTTCCTCGACACCAGGGTCGCCCGCATCTACGAGGGGACCGATGAAATCATGGAGCTGAAGATCGCGTCCTCTGTCCTCGGCAAAGACTTCGAGGCATACAAGTGAGTTTTTCTAGCGTCTTCCAGCAGCTCCCTGCCACATGCAGATCCACCTCGACGGCTCTAATTCGATGGCCGCCGGCAGGATGACTGTCTTCAGTCTCCTAACCGACCCAAACTTCTTGGCAACGACCCTACCAGATGCGGAGGACGTGCATGTGCTTGACGGGAAGAGCCTTGAGGCGAAGATCAAGCTGAGACTCGCTATCGTCTCCAGCAAGTTGAAGTTCAGGATGACCGTGGCGGAAGCCGAGGCGCCCGTCCGGGCAAAGCTCCTCGCCGAGGGCTCCGGAAGCGGGAGCGGCATTAAGATTGCGAGCACCTTCACGCTCGAGGGAGACGCACCTACCACCATGAAGTGGACCGCAGACGCCGAGATTTCAGGAGTCATGGCAGGGCTTGGGTCCACGATCCTCAAGGGCTTCGCGACCAAGAAAGTCGCTGAGATTTTTGAAGGCATAACGAGGGCCGTAGAAGCTCACTCCCCATAGGACCTTCCGGGATAGCCTGCCCGGTCGACCAGACAGTCGAGAGAGTTTGAGCTCCTAGGGCCGATGCGGTCGAGGGGGGCTGACTACCTCCCAGCTTGCTAGACCAAACATGAATCGGCCTTTCCACCGGAATCATCGTTAAATACAAAACGACAAACGCGGCAAGTGACTTGACCCGGCTCTTTTTCATCACCGACGTCCATGCCTCTGACAGGTGCTTCAGGAAGTTCCTCAACGCGGCGAAGTTCTACAAGGCCGACTGCCTCATCCTCGGGGGAGACATTACTGGCAAGGTCATGATCCCAATCGTAGGAGGTAATGACGGGGCCTACAGGCTAAGCCTCTTCGGGAAGGACACCGTGGTGAAGAAGGACCGCCTGCAGGAGATACAGAAGGCACTCCTAGACGCGGGTCAGTACTCATTCGTCACTAGCCTGAAGGAGCTCGAGGAGGTCCGGGCGGACAAGTCGAAGGAGGAGCGCGTCTTCAACGATGCCATGGTCTCAGTCCTGAAATCATGGATTGAGCTCACGGAGGAGAGGCTGAAGGGTACGAGCGTCAAATGCTACATCTCCCCAGGAAACGATGACAAGTTCGAGATTGACTCACTGCTGACAGATTCGGGACATCTGGTCAACCCAGAGAACAGGGTAGTGGAACTGGAAGGAGGCTTCGAGATGATCACCCTCGGGTACGCGAACCCGACCCCCTGGAAGAGCCCGAGAGAGATGAGCGAAGTGAGGCTCGGCCAAATGATCGAGTCCCTGGCCTCGACGGTCAAGAGGATGGACTCCGGGATCTTCAACCTGCACGTGCCGCCCATCGATACTGAGTTGGACCTCGCCCCTGCTGTCTCTCCTGACTTCGAGTACGTAAAGGAGGGGCTCGGCATCAGGTTCATTCACGTCGGAAGCTCTGCCGTCAGGACGTCGCTAGAGCGCCACGCTCCCATGCTAGGGCTCCACGGCCACATTCACGAGTCTAAGGGCTTCGTGAGACTTGGACGGACGCTCTGCCTCAACCCAGGAAGCGAGTACGCGGACGGAATCCTGAGGGGGGCGATCGTCAACTTGGAAGGCGGTAAAGTAAAGGAATTCCTGCTCACGAGCGGCTGACTTCAGACCTATGAAGTGAACTCTTTCCTTTCAAACAGCCAAAGGCCGATGATTGCAGCAACCACGAAGTAGACCGCCATTATTGCGAGACCTTCGGGAATCGTAGCGTTAAACATCGAGATCGTGAACCTGCCGACAGGCGTCGTCGTGTGGTGCATCGGATATGGGGCCATCAGGACGTTTGCTATTATTCCATCTGCGTACGTAATGGAGAACCAGGGCTCAATCCCCGCCAGCGCCGTTGCCACCTCATCGATGACGTTGAATATGATCAGAAGAAGCATGATGCCCATCAGAATCGAAATCGCGCTGCTCTTGAAAAGAGAGCTGAATGCAAACATCAATGAAAGAGCCGCTATGAGGAAGACCCAAGCGAAAATCGCTGACTGAATGAATTCAGAGGGCACCGTCCAGGGGAAGTAGTACATCCCGTTCGCCAATATGATTAGTGCGTACACAACCAGTATGATTGAAGACGCGGCAAGAGCAGCAAACCACTTCCCCACGTAGATCGCTGATCTCCTCAAGGGGTTAGGCACTAGGAAGTATCCTGTCCTATTCTGGAACTCGCTCGAAATCGCGTCGCCCCCGAATAGGGCTGTCGAAAGTATTACTATCAGCGTCACGAATGAACCCCACCCTGCACCGTAGAAGCCGACGGCGGTTCCCCCGAGAATACCCGCCGGCCTGAAGTATGCGAAGGCGAACGTTAGGAGGCCGCTGATGAGCAGAACGATGGTGAGCATGACGTAGAACCTGCGCGCTCTAAAGTAGTTCAGGAACGAATACTTCATGATTATCCTGATTTGACTAAAGGTGCTCACCCTTGCATTGGAACTTCCTTTGTCTGTGGACATCGCGGTCACAGGGTCTCCTTGATCAGCTTGAGATAGGCGTCCTCCAGTCCTGTCGCAGTCTCCCTGAAGCTGACTACGCCGATCTTCATTTCTGCGAGCTGCACAAGTAGCCGTTCCTGAGTTTGAAGCCCTCCCCTGAACCTGATGTTGAGGTGCCTTGGGTCAGTCTTCGTTGCCTTGTCCAACCCGTCTAGGCGCAACACCCTCGCCACCGTCTCTTCGTCCAGGTCGCGGGAGAACCCGACCTCCGCCGCACCTCCGTCGCCCGAGAATTTCGCTGTGACGTTCTCGATCGTATCGTATACCAGCAGTTTTCCGTGGTCTATCATTGCGACCTCCTGACAGACCTCAGTGACCTCTGCCAGGAGGTGAGAGCTCATGAACACAAGCCTGTTTCCGAGCGATTTCACTATGTCTCTGACCTCACTCATCCCCCGCGGGTCGAGGCCTGTCGAAGGCTCATCAAGTATTATGACCTGCGGGTCGCTGAGCAGCGTGGATGCGACGTTCACCCGCTGTTTCATCCCCTTTGAGTAGCTGCCGACCTTCTTGTCTGCCCATTCCTGCATCTTGACCTTCCCTAGCGCTTCGTCGATACGCTTTCCCCTCTCTTCCTTCGGGACGCCCCTTAGCTCGGCCAGCATAGTAAGCGCTTCCCGGGCCGTCAAAGCAGGGTAGATCTCCGGTGTCTCTATCAGCGTCGCGCACGAGCCGAGCGCCTTCTTCTTGTCATCCCTTATCTCTACTCCATTGACCAGCGCCTTTCCCTGGGTCGGTGATATAAGACCTGTAAACATCTTCATCGTCGTGGTCTTACCAGCACCGTTCGGACCCAGGAAGCCGATGCACTTTGTGCCCTCTAGCTTCAGGCTGAGGTTCGAGACAGCGGTGAACGATCCGAACGACTTTGAAAGATTCACTGCTTCGATTGATGGACCAGACATGCCTTCCGCCCCAGCCTACTTGACTACCTTCCTAAAGAGGTAGAGAGTGGCTCCGAGTGTTATGATTGCGATGGCAGCTATGACGACGAAAGCTGAAACGATATCGCCCGCCACGAACCAATTTGGAATTGACATGTCGCGGACGGCATTCACAGCGAAGCTGATTGGGTTGACGCTCGACACGTCGGACATCCAGGTTGGCATTACCGCCGCCGGGACGAGAGCAGTACTCATGAACAGCAGTGGGAATGTCATGAAGCCGCCGATGCCGAACACCGTTTCGGCGCTGCGCGTCCTCAGGCCGATCGCCAGAGATATCCCGGACCAGGCAAGACCGAAGAAGGCTATGACGATCAGCATCACGGCTATTCCGCCCGCGCCGGTGGCAACATTAAATCCGAGGGCGTAGGCTAGCACCAGGATTATTGAAGACTGAACGACGACTCTGAATGCGTCGGTAACGAGCCTTCCAAGCAGAATCGCAGACCTGTTCACTGGTGTGACCAACATCTTCTGTAGCATCCCAGAGTTCAGTTCGTCGACTATCGAGGTCCCGGACTGCAAAGCACTGCTGAACCCGTTTTGAAGCAGGATTCCTGGCGTGGCGTACTCCAGATATGTGACGCCAGGAGGGAAGAGCCCCCCGGCTGTAGCGAATTTGGAGAAGAGCTGGGTGAAAAGAACGAGGAATATGATAGGCTGGAAGAGCGAGAAGAAGAGCAGGATTGGATTCCTAACCAGCTTCTTGAGCGCACGAATGAAAAGATGGTATGTGTCGGTAACGATGCTCACTCTCTGACCGGCCTCCTGGCTGCTCCGAACCTCTGGAAGGTCGTCTTCTTGGTGTTGAGCTCCTCGGCCCTGATCCTCTTCCCAGTATGCAGGAGAAAGACGTCGTCGAGCGTGGGAGACGCGAAGTTGACGGACGAGAGGCGGATTCCGTTTGTGTCGAACGTTCTCACTATGTCAGCTATGATAAGACTCGCATTCTTCGCGTAAACGGTCAGGCCTCCGTCCGATTCCATGATCTTTGTGATTGCAGGTATGCCCCCCAGAACCTGTCTCGCCTTTTCCTTGGTCGCGGAGGCTGCACTCCCGTTCTCGAGTGTCATTGTAATCGAGTCGGCCCCGACCTCGCGCTTTAGCGATTCTGGGGTGCCATTCGCGACAATTTTCCCTTGGTCGATGATAAAGAGTCTCTCGCACAGCTTGTCGGCCTCCTCCATGTACTGCGTCGTGAGGAATATCGTGATTCCTTCCTCCTTGTTCAGTTTTGACAGGTACTCCCAGATGGCCGCCCTGGACTGAGGATCAAGACCAGTAGTCGGCTCGTCAAGGAAGAGAAGCTTCGGTTTATGCACGAGTGCCGACCCTAGGTCGAGTCTCTTCTTCATCCCGCCCGAGTAGTGGCCTGCTCTTCTGTCGGCGACGTCGGCGAGTCCTACCAGGTTGAGCAAGTCTGTCACTCTGTTCTTGAGTTCCTCCCCACCCATCAGATGAAGATGTCCCTGCAGCATCATGTTCTCCCTCCCAGTCAGGTCCGGATCGACCGTGGTATCCTGACTCTGGACCCCGATAATCTTCCTTATCGCGTCCCCGTGTTTCTCAATGTCGAACCCAGCAATCGTAATCTTTCCGGACGTTTTACTTAGAAGAGTCGTCAGGACCTTGATTGTGGTGCTCTTTCCGGCACCGTTCGGGCCGAGGAAACCGAAGAACTCTCCCTCGTCGACACCGAACGATACCCCGTCCACAGCCTTTGTGCCGTCAGAGTATACCTCGACTAGGTCTTCGACCTTGACTATCTCGGGCATCTGAGGCCGCCCGAAGTCCAATTGAATTTAAACATATCGAATACTATACTGGTATACATATCGCATATCGATACATTAAAGAGGGCTCATTGGGCCCCCCAGGGCCAAATGGCCGCACCGATCTTCAGGCACTGGACCCACCCTCAAGCGATACCGAGAGGCTTCCTTCGCCTGTACATCCTCGCGACGCTGTCTCGGGGTCCGGTGACAGGCTACGAAATCATGCAGGGGATTGAAGAGAGGACGGAAGGGGCCTGGCGCCCCGGGTCAGGCACGATATATCCCCTCCTCAAGAGTCTGGTTCAGGAGAAGCTGGTCAGCGCTTCGCACAAGGATTCAAGGACATCCAGGATATTGTACACGATTACCTCGGCAGGAGAGAGTAGACTTTACGTAATGCGCACAGAAATGGGTTCCTTCGGTAGGAAGGAGCGGGTCCTTATGCGACTTGCCTCGGACCTCATGCCCGCCCGGACGCTGGTGCCAGTGCTCCTGAACCGCGCAAGGGACGGCGCCGAATTCCTCCGCTCAAAGATAGCAGAGCTGCCGGAGCCAGACAGGACCGCAGCCCTCAGGGATCTGGGAACGATGACGGAAAACCAGTTGGACTGGGTCAGGTCTAACCTCCGGCCTCAAAAGACAGTCCTGGCTCGCCGCAAGTCAATCCGCTAACCTTAGATTGAATCCGCGTAGTGCTCTAGCGTTGTGAGGAGGACAAAGGTCGTCTGCACAGTCGGACCCGCTAGCAGTGTGAGCAAAATCCTCAGGCGTCTGGTTCCACTCGTCGACGTCTTCAGGCTGAACTTCTCACACGGCGACAAGGCAAGTCACCTCAGTTACCTGTCGATGATCAGGCTCGAGGCGCGCCGGACGAGAAAGACCGTCGCGATTCTCCAAGACCTTCCAGGACCCAAGATCAGGGTGGGAAGGTTTGCCAACGGCTCGGCTGACCTTGCGCGCGGTTCTCAGTTTCTCCTGACTTCGTCAGACGTGCTGGGTGACTCAAGTAAGGCCAGCATCAACTACCCGGATCTTTTAGACTCCGTCAAGAGGGGAGACCTTCTCCACCTTGCGGACGGTCTAATCAGGCTCCGTGTGGAGGGAAGCGGAAGAGACGGAGTTCTATGCACCGTCTTGGCCGGGGGGACGCTGAGCTCAGGGAAAGGAGTGAACGCGCCCGGCGTTCGCATGAAGGTGGAGTATCCCACATTGGCGGATGTCGCGCACCTGAAGTTCGGGCTTAAGCAAGGCGTGGACTTCGTCGCCGCGTCGTTCGTTCGGACCTCCGCCGACCTGAGGGCTCTCAGGAGGCTGTTTCCGAAGGACGGCCCCACGCTGATAGCCAAGATAGAGAAGCGGGAGGCCGTCCAGAACCTCGACGACATCCTTGCCGAAGCGGACGGGATCATGGTTGCGCGAGGCGATTTGGGAATCGAGGTACCCATCCAAACGGTACCCGCGATTCAGAAGGAGATCGTCAGGAAGTGCAACAAGGCCGGCAAGCCAGTCGTAGTCGCGACGCAGATGCTTGTGAGCATGGTGAACTTTCCAGTCCCAACTCGGGCTGAGGTGACCGACGTTTCCACAGCCATCCTTGACGGCGCCGATGCCGTGATGCTGTCAGACGAGACGACGGTGGGAAAGTATCCAGTTGAGTCCGTGAAGATGCTCGACATGATCGCCCGTGCCACCGAAAAGTTGCCCGAATTGTATGTGATGCCCATGCCCTGGCTAGAGTCCGAGACCAGCGACACAGGGGAGGCGATAGGAAGGGCGGCCTGTAGGCTAGCCGACTACGTCAGAGCGAGGGCTATCGTAACACCCACCCAAACGGGCTCGACAGCTCGGAGAGTGGCAATGTGCAGGCCGGCCCAGCCGATTGTTGCGATGTGCACTGATCCAAGGATCGCCAGAAGGCTGGAGCTCTTCCGTGGCGTCATCCCTGTCGTCTCGCGAAAGGCAAAGACCACGGACTGGCTCTTTGCCAGGGCCGACCTGGCAGCATTGCGGCTGCGCCTTGCTAAGAAGGGCGACCGGATTGTTGTCACTTCTGGCACCCCCGGAGTAAAGGGCACAACGAACCTGATCAGGGTCTCGGTCGTCGGCGGCAACTCTTGAGCATCGGCACGAATTAGGCGAAGTCCAGCAGCGTCGGATTCCTAGTTCGTCGCTTCACGGGCTTCAGGTCAGTCCGTCCCACCAACTCCTTCATCCGATTCTCTTTGAGGAGGGTGCTATAGTAGTAAGCCTCGTCCACCGTCCCTTCTGCCAGTAGAATGACGACCTTCCCTTCGGTGGTCCTGCCCGTCCTCCCCCTGCGCTGGATGTATCTGATTTCGGACGGAACCGCCTCGTAGAAGACTACTAGGTCGACGTCTGGGACGTGGAGGCCTTCCTCCCCTATGCTGCTGCTGACTAGGATCTTGAACTGGCCTTCTCGGAATCTCTCCAATGCGCTGGTCTGCGTCTGCTGGTCCATCCCCTCGCTTCCTTCACGGTCCGACTGCCCGACGAACCTCTGGGCAGTGAGCCCTTCCAGTGCCAGAGCTTTCACAATATCTTCTATCGTATCCCTGTACTGGGTAAACACAATGACTTTGGAATCTGCCTTCTTTGCCAGCTGTCTCTTGACAACCGTAAGAAGGACTCCCACCTTCGGATGTTCCAGCGACTTCAGCGCCTCGGCCTCCTCTTCAATCTTGAGCCATCTCAGGTCCTTGATCAGAGAGGTGGTTGCCTTGCCCTTGTCCTCCCTCCCTCTGAGTTTCCTTAGGTACCTCCCAAGGGAGGGGGCGCCCTGGGTCTCAATCATCTCGAGAGCGTGGAGGATGACCACGGCTTGAGCCTGGTTGATGATCGCACCGAAGATGTATCCTCTCTCTCCGCCCTGCGCCTTGGCGGCTCCGAGCCTTGCCGAGATCGTAGCTCTCGCTTCAAGAAGCGCCTTCTTAGAGACCCTGTTGTCCCTTAGGAATCCACCGGCGAGCAACCTCTTCACCTTCTCGTTGTAGATCTCCCTTAGCCTTAGCGTGACATCGTAGTACTCATCAGGGACCCTGACCTTCACCGCCTCTATGTTGGTCTGTTCCACGTACTCGCGTACGTCCTCGCTCTGTTCCGTCCTCGCCTCGATTCTATCGATGAACAGGCTCTTCTTGATCTCGTCTACCCTTGCCCTGGAGGAGCCCGGCGAAGCTGTCAGCCCCAAGATGAGCGGATGGTCGGAGTACTCTCGGTACGCCTCTGCCAGCTTCGTGTACGTGTAGTCCTTGACGCTCCGATGCGCCTCGTCGAAGACCGCTAAGGCGACCTCTCTCAGGGAGACTCTCCCGTGCCGCACGTCGTTGTACACCGTCTGTGGCGTAGCGAAGATCACTGCTGCCTTCAGCCAGAGCAATTCCCGAGAGCCGGGCTCCACAGTCCCGGTCAACACGACGAATGACTCTTCAGGCAAGTGGAGGTGCTTTCTGAATGTCTGAAAGTGCTGGATCACAAGGGGCCGCGTCGGCGCAAGGACCATCACCTTTGAGCCCGGACGTCTCTGGAGCACTTCCGCGGCGACCATTATTGCTATCATTGTCTTGCCAAGCCCGGTCGGTAGCACAACAAGGGTGTTAGTTTCAGCGGCCGCTAGGGCTATCTTCTTCTGGTATTCGCGGGCCTGAAAGCCATCGACAAGCAAGGAACCGTTTCTCACCCAGTCGATTCAAGGTTCGACTAAAAGCCTTCCTGGGGGCAGGCCGGGAGCCGCCGGCCTCGCACTCCATTGATGCGCGCCACTCGGCTTAAGAACGAGGACGGAGAAGGCTCCGGTCAGGTGAGTCACGCTTGCGAGCGAGAATGAACAGGAGACAGACGATAAGGAGACTCGAGATAATCGTGATTGTGGCCGTGGTCGTCGTTTCCTTGGCGTTTGGCTTCTATCTGGCGCTCAACGCCGGGGGGGATCCCCGATCCAAGTACGACAATCAGCCCGTCTCCACGAAAGACCTTGCCGACCTGTACCGGGCATCTGTGGCAGCATATGGCACACCGGGCTCTGCTTACTTGAGCGATGTGCACACATTGCCTGGCCCAGCCTTCACAGCGAACGGAGAACCAATTCTGGTCTACGTCGGAGCGGATTATTGTCCCTTCTGCGCTTCCCAGAGGTATTCCATGATAATGGCGCTGAATCGCTTCGGCAACTTCACGGGCCTCGAATACATGACCTCCGGTCTCACTGACGGCGACATCTCCACTTTCACCTTCAGCCATAGTAGCTACCACAGCAACTATGTCGCCTTCCAGCCCTTTGAGACATACGACCGAAGTGACAGTCCGCTCACGACGCTTCCGACAAACTACACGTCGACTTTCCAGCAGGACGGGAAGAACAGCTTCCCGTTCCTCAATTTCGCTGACGAATACTATATCTCAGGAGCCCTTGTTGACTATGGGTTACTCAGTAACTTGAACCAGTCGCAGATAATCTCCTCGATACAGGCTGGAAACACCATAGGCAGCCAGATAAGACAGGCAGCCAATGTAATCACCGCTATCATCTGCAAGACCACGAACCTTAAGCCGGCCTCAGTCTGCGGTCAAGACAGCATAGCCGCCCTCACGGGCACCCTCTCATACTCTCCGCCGTCCGCTAACTCGGGGTCAGAATTGGTGGTGTCAGGCCTCTCCTTCGTCATGTCTTCGGAGGTTGCAATCGCCGGACTAGAGTACATTGGTCGGAACTAGATGAAAGCAAACCCCCTGAAGCTGCTAATTCTGGTGGTGATGTCCATCGTCGGGCTCACTTCTTCGTCAATCGTGCTTTACCTCTACTATATCCTCAAGGAGGGGCTTCCGGCCTGCACCCTCCCCCAGACCTTCCTTGGTATTCGAATCAATTGCAATGACGTCCTTGGAAGCCCTTACAACTCAATTTACGGTTTCAACCTTGACGTTCTGGCTGTCTCGTATTTCATCGTCAACCTGGCCCTGATCTTCATGGTCGCTTTCGGAAGCGACAGGCTCTATGATAGGGCATTCAAGGTGTTGTTCGCATGGAGGTTCGTGGGCTTGGCAATAGTCCCCTACCTGATGACTGTCGAATTCGTTATCTTGAGGACAATCTGCATATACTGCACGATCATGCACTTTTCGATTCTGATTGATTTCGGCATAATTACCTACTTTATCTTCTACAAGAAGAATATCAGAACCTTCCTCGCTCCGAGCTCCACGGTGGGTCGTCCCATGTCTGATGATCTGGGAGCGAGGTCAGGACAGGAAGTTCCTGCGCCTCGCTGAATGTCCCGAGATGCGTCCTAGCTGATGATTCTTGACTGATTCTATCCGTGTAGACTACCCTGATCATTCTCCGACCTCAAAGAAGGCTAGCTCGTCCGTTCGATCGTAGACCGAGGTAGGGTTGGAATCTGTTCTTGATTGAGGGATCTTCCTGTCATTCAAGTTGCCATCATGTCCTGGACGCTAGCATGTCTATCTTGGTGATTATGCCAAGCACATCATCACCTGAAACGACAACCACTGCAGGCAGGTAGCCGAACAGAGAGAAGAGGGCCTCTACAGGAGTGTCTCTGCCGACGACAGCAAAGACAGGCTGGATGTGGTCTCTGACTGGCTGATTCAAGATTTTGGCCGGATTCGGGGCAGTCACCAGGCGATCGAGGATCCATCCTTCGGTTATTGTCCCGACCATCTTGCCTCCTGAAAAGACCGGCATCTGGGAGAACGCGTTCTTCTTCATCACGGCAATACACTCGGAGAGTCTTGCATCATCGTTCACTCCTATCACCGGCGAGGACATGACGTCGGCTGCCTTCTTACCCGTGGTGATTATCCTCGAATTCAACGCTGCCGAGATTGCCTTGAGCGTCTTGAAGGTCGGGTCGACCGCCCCTGCCTCAACCTTTGCCACTATGGACTGGCTGACGCCGGCCGTGTCGGCCAAGCTTGTTTGGGTGAACCCAAGTTGCAGGCGTATCCGCTTTAGTTGTCTAGGGTCAATCAGCTGCACGGCCATTATTCTCGCGGGAATATCTTCGTCATGAACGCATATAAGCCGTTACTTGCGCGCCTGCCCCAGTGATGCCGCACATGACTTCGACTCCGCGCCGTGTTGTTGACCATCGATCGAACCAAAGGGGAGATTGGTAGTCCCCTGAATAGACACCTATTCACTTCAGAGAGCGTTGCGGAGGGGCACCCCGACAAATGTGCTGACCAAATCTCTGACGCTGTCCTTGATGCCATCCTCGCGCTGGATCCGAAGGCACGTGTGGACTGCGAGACCCTAATCATGCAAGGTACGGTCGTAGTAACGGGCCAGATAACGACCACAGCTTACGTCAACATAAAGCGGATAGTGAGGGACGTCCTTCACGACATA
>Ga0187803_10000467_pt1 | contig 16189 bp, 18 predicted proteins | sample NC_wetland_sal_i_2_FD_132425 | JGI IMG/M metagenome (GOLD analysis project Ga0187803, IMG submission 132425) | Wetland sediment microbial communities from Neuse River Estuary, North Carolina, USA - Control_3 | ecosystem: Environmental > Aquatic > Freshwater > Wetlands > Sediment | place: USA...
GGTAGATGGGCTTGTCCCTGCCGAGGCGCCTCCTGAGCGCCACGAGCAAAGCGGTGCCCTTCCTGTTTGCCGCCCAGTTCATAGAGCAGACCAACCTGGAATCTTCAAGCGCCTCCCAGTCACTTTCCTCCAACCTAGAGGGGCCGAAGTCGGATGCTCCCCTCTCGTGACCGAGCATCACGTTGACCTCGCCCTCGAAAGCCACCGTCAGCGCGGGTGGTGCAGGTTTGATGTGCAGCTCAGCGCGCAGGCCGTGGAAGGCCTCCCTTAACATGGGCTCGTGATTCTTGTCGCTGTGGGTTATCAGCAGCGTTTTCAGGCCGAGCCTCGCCGTGGCAATCGCGAGGTTGACCGCGTTTCCCCCTCTGATTTCGTCCTGGGCGACGCCGTGTATGCCCCCGCCACCAGCCGAAGCCTTCTCGGCAAGCATCCTCCTCACCCCGTCAATGGATTCCCCGTGGACGAGGCGGTCAACGTAGAAATCGTGCATCACGGCTACGTCGAGTTTTCTGGCCAATCTACTTCAGGATCTTGATGCTCCGTACCACCTTGAGGCCGTGCAGCTCTTCCATTGCCTGACCTGTGAGCTGACCTTCGACGACTAGGGTCATCTTCGCGTCAGGCACCATCTCAGGGTCCTCGGCCACAGCCTGCCTCACCACCATACCGTGACGGGACAGGATCTCCGCCACCCCGGCCATCACCCCGGGAGACTTTGGGTCCGCCTCGATGACGATAGCCGTGTACCCTAGTTGGTTGACAAGGCTAACCAGGCTTGTCCCGAGCGGTTTCGTCTTAGAGAAGAGAGAGTACAGATACCTGTTAACTCGGATCTGGTGAACAGTCTGCTTTACCACACGCCTGTCGACGTCAACGGCCCGCGCGACAGCGGAATAATCCACTTCGACATCATCGACGTAGATCTTCTCGTCATCCGAAACGCGCATGCCACACTCGATCATCTTCCTCACGATGTCTGGCCTGACGACCTGCCTCTCGAACTGCTTCCGGATGCTGGGCCACATACTAATCGTGTCCAAAGACGTGCATTTTTGGCTCTTTTGCCTTTTTCCGCTTCGAAAGGAATGCACACAAATGTGCATGGTCGCATTATGTTGTGTAAACTTCTTCGTGTCGCATTTTGAGTGGTACGTGGGTTGAGCTAAGTGCAAGTGCCGTCAAGGAATTGAAAGGGCAAAGCATGCACATTTCTGTACATTGATTGCCCGTCATCGGATTCTGTCTACAGTGTGAAGCTGGGTGATGAACGGCTGAAAGGAATCTCTGCGGTGTCGTCGCACGTCTTCAGCGGCTCAGCACTAGCCAGCAGCATGGGGTCGATACTGAACACGGTAGAGTCATTTCAAAAATGGCTTCACGAAACGGAAGCCCCGGCACACCAATAGGAGCCTCATTTCGCCGCTTGCACCTCACGCAACTACCGATGAGTGAGGAACAGCGCTCCCAGAATGGCTTGAGGGCACCAACATCTTGACTGAATTTATGCTCGTCTGACTATTCTGTCTTGGACACCGCTGAACAAGAGGTCTGATAGTTGGGCACGTTTATGGAGGCCTCCGCTGACCATCTCCCCGTCTAAGAGCAGCACAAGCTGGTCGTCCACGGGGTCCTCCAGTACGGTCCTCCTGGCGGGACATTAGGGAGTGTCCTCCGATTTCGTCTCGCTGTTAACTGACTGGACATGGCTCGCGTTGTCGGTTGACTTCATCCATCCAGCTGTGATTAACATTGACTTCGCGTAAAGTTTCTCCGATTCGAGGGCCATTTGCTTCAGGTCATACTTCTCTCCATAGAAGGTAAGCAATCCTGAGTCAAGTTCGAAATAACGAGCATAGTGGGAATCTCCGAGCGTTCCATGCCCTCCTTGGATAGAAATCCTCCCAAGGTGAAGACCTCGCCCCACAGTGGCTCTCCACGAATCCAGCCTATCGTCTGAATGCTCGAACGAATCTCTCATTGACCTTGACTTGAATGGGTGTGTGTCGTCAACCCCGAGTGCCTTTCTCAATTGTTTACCCCTTTCAGGGTCGCCTTTCTTGGTCGGCCACAGAAACTTGGAGATGTTAGCAATCGCAACCAAGAAGGCTTGGACGGAATACCATTGGAGGTCGTAGTTCTTGGTCTGAGCATCCCTCCAAGCCTTTTTCGCGTATCGACACTGTTCCTCGATTTCCCACAAGTACAGCATAAGGTCTTCATCATTCATCCTGTCTCACCGATTCCCTCTCAGAATGGGCCGCATTCTGAATCATGGTCATCCATTTGTTCTGACCCTCTACCTTGATTCCGAGTCTATCGGCTGGGGTGTCTTGTCAGTCTTCGAGGATACGCTGGAGGCCTTGGAGCGCGAGCGGAGGGCAAGGAAACTTGAGACAGTCCCTGAGGCGGTGAGAGCCGTCCTCGGAGAATACTTCAAGACCAAGGCGGGATAGCAACTCCTTCGGCTTCTCTCTTCTTTCTGCCTTCAGGGTTCGGTCTGAGTGCGGAAATACTCGGCAGTTCTTCCCAGTTTAGGTTGATTCGATACTTACCGCAGAACGAATCGAAAGTTTCTTTGGAATCGAAATCATGGAAGTCGATGAGTAGTTCTGACGCGAGATACCAATATCGTGATACGTCTCGAACGTCATACGCTTCGCCTGTATCAGTGTTTATCAGCCATGACCATCTTTCCCTCCTACCGCGGAGCCAATTCTCACTGAAGACCCGGGCGTATCTTAGTTGATCGAAGTCCTTAACCCCGCGTTTCTCCATAACCATGACAAGATTGTTGAAATCATCGTTGATTCTGTCTCTCAACTCTCTTCTGCGCTCCAACAATGCGGTCAGCAAGAAGGCCAGTGGTATCTCGGCAGTCCAGATTGCCGCTACTGTGTCCCAATCGACCTGTGTAGGATGGAAGTTGACATACGGGCCGATGAGCGCGTTGAAGGCTGGTTCGACTGCGTAGAATATGACGAGAACACCTCCAAAAATCGCTACGAAGGCGTAGGCGATTCTCTTCAGAACCGCGCCCATCCGGTAGCGGCCGATTCTCATTTCCATCGGTTCCTATTGGTTCTCTCTTAAGCCGTGCGCCATCTCCCGAACTCTTCTCAATCCTTTTAGGAGAATGCTTCGTGGTCGAAGAGTCTGGAAGGTAATTGTCGCAGAAGTCGCACGGCAAGGAAATAGGCAAATGGCGACGCCGTTGGTGGGCCTTAGAGGAAAATGCAAACAAGCGAGTTGGCCCACATTGGAACAAGATTCTGTATGGGCTCGCCATTCTATTCATCATCCTCGGAGTTGCGGCTGAACCCGTCTCCGGTGCGGTTTCCGGTGCTGTCTCTGAAATTCCACTCGTAGGCCCTACCGTGGGGCCTTGGCTTGGTTCTGTCCTCAGTCCTGTCTCAGAGATATTTACTCCCGAAGTCACTTCGGTCCAATCGTTCACAATGCTAGTTGGGGAGAACTTCACGACCACGATTCCAGCCTCAAACCAGACCATCAGAATTGGCGACGTCAACGTCACAGAACATGTTCCAGCCCATGAAGTGACGAAGACTCCGTATGTTTGGGACATCGGGGAAGGACAGTTCGCCCTGAGTGGGAAGGGCAGTCTCAGCGAGGACACGGAACTCACCATAGATGTGACCTTCTTCATCCGCGAGGCTGTCGTCTCCAACTTTTCCGGCGCAACAATGACGTTCCATCCCTTCGGAGCCCGTTCCATTCCACTTGTCACGGATGCACTTGGTGCGCCTGTGTATGCAAACCTGACCGTGAGCCCTGTAGGCACCATCACGGACAAATTCGGACTTGCCATCGGGGAGAAGTGGGACTCGGGCCCACAACCTGCTGAATGGTTCCTCTCTGGCTCTTTCGACGGGCAGGTAGCATTCCATAACGGCTTCCTCAAACAAGCCGACAATGTTACACGTTTTACTTCTTCAGAGACTCCTAAAATCCTCAACCTCATCGAGATCGATTCAGCGCAGGTAGGGGCGACCGTTAGAACGAACGAGTTGGCGACATCCCTGTCATTCTTCATCTTGGCTCTCACTTCGATATCCCTCAGGAGGAGTCCCAAAGACAAGCGAGACGAATGCAAGGATGGCGAGAGGGATAGCGATAATCAGAGCAATCCCTCCGAACAAAATGCCGATAGGGTAACAAAGCATGAGACCAAGCAAACTTAGTCGCCAGATGAAGGCCAATCATAGGGCCTCCAGTTTCCACTCGACGCGATGATTGAACCAGAAGGAGAAGCCATGTCCAGTCAGTTAACAGGATCCAAAAACCGAGGGGTCGGGCAAATGTCCCGACGAGTTAACAGAACCAGAAGCTCCTAGGACCGAAGGTCACAAACACCCAGGGTGACCAAGGGCAATGCCGGCGAGGAAGAACGTGTTAGCTTGGTACATTCCTAGAGGCAGCAGGGTCGAGGCACCTGTCTTCTCGGGGCAGCGGCGGAATGGACAGGAGAACTGAGATTAGTGGATTCCTATGGAAGGTTCTGATAACTCCTCGGGTATTCAAATATCCCGATTACTGACGGGGTATGATGGCGGTGAGCCAACTGAGGTATTGGTTCACGGTTTCTGTTGTAATCTTCATCCTAACTATGCTCTTAGCACTTGCCTACTACGGCTACAACTACAACTCATACACAGCCCCAACGAGCAACTTGCTCGACCTTCGTCTTGCAATCACGCTGATAGTCGTTGAGGTGCCTTTAGGTTTGGGAATAGCTTGGTTGGTTCCTATCCTCTTCGAAAGAAGAGGCAAGGTCATCGAAAAACGAATGACCGACAGGTATGATGAACTCAAAGGCTATCTGAAGAAACACTCCGAAGAGGACATATTACCTGTGCTAAAGCGATGGACGGTCGATTCCGCTCCATCCACGATATTTGGCGGACTCAGATACACCGTGTTATCGGTGTCTGCATACTATGCGCCAAAACGCCAGTCAAGTATCGGAAAGCTCACTGAACCAAACACATCCAATCCGAACATCTTGGCAGATATAACAGAACATCTGAGCAAAGGGGTCCCTGGGGATTGGCGGAAATGGAACGGGCTCAAAATAGAAGTTGCTTCACACTTGGGGAAGGTGGTCGACGAGTGGAACCGGATTGAAGATGCAACGAGAACGGAGTGCCAAGAACTTGGATTGGTTGAATGGGATGGGACAGGTCAAGAGCCACTTGAACGTTGCACCATGACACGGATAGTAGAGACGTTGTGGGTTGATTCCGACCCATCGAGAGGTTCAGGAAAGCATGTTTGGGATATCGACCCTATTCCGAAGGAACCCAGATTGTGGGTCAAACCCGATGGAAGCGGTAGCCGTGAGGATGTCCATCGGCTTCTGGACTTGGCGGCAAGCAGGAACGCAGAAACCCTGAAGGGACTAATGAGATTCCTCAACTCGGAGGGCATCGAAGTCAGGACCACGAGAGAGAATCTAGCCATAGAATCAACAGCCATCGAGAAGGAAGGCCAAGAGTTCAGAACGTCCTTGGTTGCCGTCGCGGACGCATATGAGCGTCTCCACGTCCCTGTTCCCGCTTCCTGTTCCACCTGCGGCAGATGGCTTGTTGAACTAAAGTCCTTGGGAGGAGCGTGAGAGATATTCGCTCAATATGAGTCGTATTGTCTCAGGCATCGAGTCCAAGAGGCGCTTCCAAGGGCGTACACACCAGCCGAGGGCGGGGGACGTTGGATAGGGAAGGATTCACAATCAACCCAGACGAGCAGGCGAAGGACTACAACTCAAGGTTCGCAAAGGGTGTGCAGTTCGGCGTGGGCTTGACTAGCTTGGGAATGCTCTTCATCACGTCAAAAGAAAACCTCTCGTTTAACTTGGACAAGACGATTGACTGGGCCGCCACGATTTCCGCATTCACGACCGAGTTCCAAGACGGAAAGGCGGTGGCTCACGCATTCTCGGAGGTGGATACTGGGAAGGAAGAGAGGCTCAAGCAGATCGCATTCGTAAGGTCGGTTCTTGGAGAATACTTCAAGACCAAGGGCTAACTTATCTTATCCATCGATAGTTGCCGCCAGTCATCAGTCACCCGTATTCGGAATTTGGCCGTTAGATGAGAGCCATTTCGAGCGACAACAGTAAGTTCAGCAACGAACTCACCTCGTCCAAATCCATCTTGTGCCCTAATGATTCCACTTGGAATCATGCGAATGCTGTCGGGAGTCGCAACGAGTGCATACAGAGGTGTCGTTTCGGTTGGCTGTCGCTCGGTTGAAAGGCGGGTATCAGAGAACATGACGTTCAAGACGGCATGTCCCACAAGAGCCGCAATATCTTGATGGGTATCTTGACTTGTCTCCCACAGCAAACCTTTGGGTTCTGCCGATGGTCTACGGGCGGCTGGTGAACTGGTTTCGATTATCTTCAACTCAGCGGTGCAACGCTCTGCGGCCACAGGCCCAGCATTCCCCACAACGACTCTGAGTGATTGTCTTATGAGCCTGAATGGAGCGGGAACGCCAGCGCCATCAACGCCATAAAAAACGCCTGCGGGGGCCTGCGGTGGAGTCGGTATTAATTCCGCTTGAGATACGTAAAGGTCTTGGGTGCCATTCGGGTCATACTCAATGGAAAGTCTGGGAACCTTTGCGTCCTCTGCCTCTTGTGTCCTAAAAAAATGGTGATTTCCACCAAAGAGAGTCCAATAAAGCCGAGTCCTTCCGCCGCGACCGTAAGGACTGCCGCCGCTTCGATAACTGGTAGATTGTAGGCTTCCACGATGTAGAACGCGAAATACGCGAATAGACCGCAGAAGGTCATCGTGAATATCAAAAGTCCTTTTGATGTCCACCTTTGGCCTTTGAGGAGTCGGTATCCAGCCATGGCGCCGAACAGAATTAGGAATCCTCCAACGGCCAGCAGGCTCAGCGTCCACACCGCCCAACCTGCGAGGATTAGAAGCACAACGACCCCTAACACGGTTGACTTCTTCATGCGCCAGTTGGGGCTCAGCCTCGTCTTTTGAAGGTTCGCTGTTCGGGTCAGGGCCGCCCAGCAACCGAAAGTTCCCAAGGCCTCGAATTTGGCCGAGAAACCGAGAAGTTCCCAGAACCCCTGATGGTGTTGTTCTTGTTCTTGGCATACTACTGCCTAAAGACCGACTAGCCCGTAGAGAAACGAAGATAGCAAAAGGGAAGCGACGAAGAGGCCAACCCCTGTGAGCACCCCGAAGCCGAAGATGATGTATTCCCTGTCTTTCACATCAGTTGAATCCTGCCGAGTGTAATAAGGAGGAAACCAGCGGTTAGGCCTTCCGACGATAAGCAATCGGCACGGTCACCTGCCAAGGATCGACAAGGAGCGCCACCGCGGACTGGCACTTTCGGGCGCCCCTCTCACTCCCCCCCCGTTGACATCGTGTTTCCTTCCCGGCTTAAATCGGGATTCGAAGTCCTTGCGTATGATGTCGGGCCAGAAGCTCCACTGGCTGGACGAGCTGGACGAACTCCCGCGGGGGAAGGTCCAGTACTGCGAGCGCCACAACTACTGGTACTGGCCGCCGAGCTGCTACATGTGCGCCCAGGAGGGGAGGGAAACGCAGCCGAGCCTGAGGCGGTTCTAAGGGTCGATGTCATCAACAGAAGGAAGGTCCTTGGGGACCACATAGCCAGCCACCCCAACGCCCTTGCCCTCTACAAGATCGACGATGTCGGCGAGGAGGCCAGGCTCAGGATTATGGCGGGGTCTCTGGAGATCGACAAGACCTTCAGCTCCAAGGACAACGAGTCCGACACTGCCCTCAGGTTCATGGAGGAGATCAACGCGGTGGTGGTGAAGAAGTAGCTGTCAAGCAGACATGGTAGGAAGAAACTGTCTTGGTCGTCATAGCCCGAGCGTGCTTTTGGCCGCTATGAAGACAAGCAAATCCCAGGCGGCATTGGGCACCTTCTTCGCGAGCTCTTTCACTTTGGCACCGATGTCAATGTTTCCGCCATGAGCGTTGTGATAACTGCTCGACAGTACGTCCTTGATTAGTTCGGATGTGCTTCTGTCGAAGATTTCGTCGAAGAAGCAGGGAACCTTGAATGGGATTTCCCTGGGCTGCACCCGGTCGTCCAAGGTCTCCATTGTCATGTTCTTCTTCCCCACGTTAAGCCCTATCATATCCCCTATCCTGTTCTGCGAGGCCTTCGAGTTTGCAGCGAAGTAGCATTCTTCCCTTCCGTTTTCAGCGGTCAGAGTCTGGAATTCCGGGAAGAGAATCTTTCGGTATTCGCTTTGGCGCGCGAGAAGCCTAATCACCTCTTCGACCTGCCCAACGTCTCTCGCTTCGATAGAGTAGAGCCCTACTCCGTTCGGGGCGGTGCTCGTCTTCGTAGCTGCTACCCGATACCTGGACAGTGAGCCGACGATTTCCAGCTCCTTGTCAAGGTCGACCTTGCCATCCATGGGCACTATGAGCAAGTTCACCGCAGAGTGCACGGCTTGGACATTTATCATCATTGAGCGGAATGAATAAAGGGGGAAGGATGCGCTAGCATCGCTGACCCAGCATCCTCCGTGTCGACTTATTGTGACCTTGGTGAGAATCACGCCTAGGTCACTCTACCTGATGGTCGTAGCTGTTTTCCTGAAATACTCTTTCAGTATTTCTGCCTCCATGTCTCTAACACGCAGTGATAGCCAGGAGTCGGAGACGTGGAGTTCTCGAGCCGCTTGTTGGAGAGTGATTCCTTTTGTGGGCAGTCTGAAGTATCCTCGGTCGAGCAAGAACTGCGCCAGTTCCGCGTGTTCGGGTTGTATGGCTGCCTGCCAACTCTTGGGCTTGTACTGGAAGTTGATGACCTTGCAGATACGGTTGACTGCTCTTAGAGCTGAATAGGGGTCCACCCCAATCGTGTCCAACTGAGCCTGTTCCTTTTGGGGAAACACGGTGTATGCATCGATGTTGATCCCCCTCATATGCACGAATCTTTCGATAGGTCTGTCGATGAATTCCATCTCGAACAGAGTGGATTCGTCGGGGTTGTCAGGCAGAACAGCACTGGCCTTGCGAATGTACTTGATGACGGGCCGGAACGCGTCATAAATCGCCTCCTTATCGAGTGCCTTTGGTATTGAGAAGAAGGCCGCAATATGGCCGTCGGTGATGGGTTGGTTCGAGAACCGAATCTGAAACCCGGCATCGAACCCCTTGGAGAGGGTGGTGAGCGCGCAGTCTTTGTGGTAGTACTCGAGGTTCGTCTCGAAGACTGGTCTTTGCTGCTCGTCAACCACTTTAAGTTTGGACTCGAGTGATGCTAGTCTGGTAGCTGAAGCTGATTTCATTTTCATGTCTTCGTGGGTGACGTTGAGGGGAGGATATATAAGCTTGTGGAACCTTCCATAAGACTTCCACATGAACGGGATTACACAAGTTCCGTTTCGGCCATTGCGGGGCGCGAACGGGGCTTGTTCTCCGGCTCAAGGGCGGATCCCGCACGGTAAGAGCCAAGTGATTGCTTCTGCGCCGCCTGGTGCACAGGCTGTGGGTGGCGTCGAAGAACTCTGTCATTGGTTCGAGCCGCTCGCTAAGCATCTAGTCCCGGTTTCAATGAGAAGAGGGATAAAAGCCCCCGAATAGAAGTGGACCGGCTAGGATTCGCCACTAGGTGATGGTCATCAGGTCGGAGGTCGACATTGGTTGTTGGAACCAGAGACTTGCTTCTGGATTCGATTTTCTTCCCAATATCTTGATCATCGAGTGCAAGCATTGGTGGGAGCCGGTAAGCAGTATGCAAGTCAGCTGGTTCTACGAAAAGCTCGAAAGAAGGGGATTGGACTTTGGTTTCTTGGTAGCGACCAATGGTATCACAGGTGATATCAACCGAAGAAATGCCGCATATGATACTATTGCCGGGAAACTCAGGGAAGGGAAGAGGATCATAGTGATAACTCTGGATGACATAGGACAGCTTCGAACTACGTCTAACCTAGTTGAGATGTGCAAAACAAAGCTAGTCCAGCTCGCCGTACAGGTAAATCCGTTCTAGCAATTTCACCTTGAATGCTTCCATGGTTGCAGATGGAGGCGATGTTGGTGATTGAGGGCGTGATGATTGAAGGAGGCCGCGCCGAATGAATGTTCATCGCCGCGATACCTGAGACAAATGCGGTCTGTTCTCAGGACTCCGCTAACGATTCTGGAAGAAGAGCTCCTTTACCGCAATATCGACCTGATTCTCAATTGACTGCACGTCAGTGGTCAAGTTGGCTTTGGCCTTCGAATGCGCAGACTTCGAAAGATTTGAGAGTCGCAAGTGCAAATGATTGTCGGGGTTGAATCTGGGAATCCGCACATGAGTCAGAATGGACGGTGCACCGAATCCACGGCCGGCCGATGAGAAGGATCCGATGTATTCTCCGACGGACTTGGAATTGAGAACCGCGCAAAGGAAATGGGCCTCGTCCTCCTGTTCGAGAGGAACATAGGTCATCGTCCCTGTCGCCGGAATAACTGGTTTCAGCTGACCTCCCACCTGCTTGGACGAAACAACTGCCGCCCTCATGTCAGATGCACCCATCGGCCAAACGACTTTCCATGGCGACATCGTCTCCGTAATCACATTGAACATAGTGTAGAATGGAGAACTTGTGACTTGATAGACGTGCTTTCCTCGTCTGACCCCATTGTAGCGCGTGTACTTACCGAGTTTTGCTTCCTCTGTCGAAGTAAGCTTCTTGGAAGTCATAACCGTCTTTGAGTAGTATTTCCAGAACTTCTCCTTCTTGAGAAGTGCGGAGCGGAAGTCGTTCAGGTAGGCGTACGTCCTAGGGAGCGTCTTCATCATCCAGTTCTCTCCAAATCCGGTTCTGGTATCTGGGTCTTGTACAATCAGGGCGGTCAATCTAGGTTCGGCGTCCCACCGTTGAACATCCTTCCCCCGTACGACGGGGAAGACAAGGTCTCGTTCCATTAGTTGCTTTACTTTTGGCAGATTAGCTTGCTTTCCCAGCTCTGGCAGATTCTCGAACATGAGGTTCCTTTCTCCCTCTGGGCCAACCTGTGCTAAGAGATACACACCGTATGGGTCGACCGCTGCTCCGGTGAAAGCCTTGTATTCCGCTCTTCCCCTGAGATTCGATACCTTCGCGGCACCCCCCTTTGCCAACGTCAGCCATGGATCTGTCGGATTTGCGAGCGGCACCGCGGTCATTTCTTGCACCTTCACGAGTTGCTTTACCGTCTCCAGCGAGTAGTCGTGGGGTATCTTTCCAACCCCTTTGTTCTTGTGCCACATTCGGTATCGTATAGGGTATTTTGTCTCCTCACCCTTCCTGAGGATCAACATGAATGTCTTGTTGCTTGCATCCTCGAATGGTTTCACGCTGACTAGGTCCTCCGCAAGCAGGACCTTTAACGGCGGGCCGTCCGAGCCTATTCTGAATCTCCTGAACCCTTCTCCGGCGCCCTTTGCCCTTACAACCTCCTGTGTTATCAGGAACCCAATTACGCCCTCTGTGCCAAGATAAGAGTCCGCAGCCGCGTAAAGGAATAGCATCGAGAAGTCTTTTTCTCCGCCTCCAAGCCTTGCTTGCATTCCCTTCAACGAGAAAAGGCCATAATTCTGCCAGAGCTGCAATGTCGCATCTCTGTAGTCTTGGGAGAGGAACCCCCACCTGATCCATGGCGGGTTGCCCACAACGTAGTGAAACTGCCCTGCGTACAAGGGGGCAAAGTTGTTCTTGATTATGTGAGTCCATATTCGATCCTTGCCTTGCTTCTCGAGTATCTTGAATCGCTCGAATAGTGTCTTCAGGTTCTCGGCTGTTCGACCATCTAGATTGACGACCGAGCGAACTCTCTCAATGAAGACCTCGGCAGTTCCGCTTGGAAGCACCTCATCTAGGAGCGTGAGAATCCTGTCAATGATGCCTTTCTCACTCAAGGCCTCGTCGATGTAGAAAGTATCGGCGGCGGTTCGAATGGTCCTAATATTTGGTCCCAATGCGGTCGAATAGGTGCGTGGGGTCAACACGGAATCTGCAAGGTACACTGGAATCTCGATGTCCTCGGTGGAATCGGTTCTCAATGGAGTGAGCGCCATCAGGTAGTTCGTTCTAGCGGCTAGGACTGCGAGAGGATTGATATCAAATCCGACCACATTTGCGAGAATCTTCTGAATCGATTCGGGACCGTAACGCTCGGGGAAGCTCCGGAAGTAGTTTGAAACCCTACGTAACGCAAGGACCAGGAACGTCCCGGATCCACACGCGGGATCGAGTATTCTCTTGTCCGGGTCTCCCTCATAACCCACATCATCAAGCAGCTGGTTCGCGAGCCAGTCTGGAGTGTAGTATTCGCCTAGATCATGCCTTAGAGACTTGGGAACCATGTATTGGTACAATCTCTTCAAAAGATCTGTTACTTCGTCGACCTCGAGTTTCGCCGTTGCCGGCTCATAGTCCGAAAGTTCCCTGGCGATGTCTCTAAGGAGTGAAGCAAATTCGGAATCCCATTCTTCCAAATACCACGCAAAGAAGTCTCCTTCCAAGAAGTTCGTAATGCCGAACCGTTTGAACAACCGTCCGGTCTCCAAGTCGGAGAGTTCCGTCTGAAGCCGATCATCGGGCGCCACTGACCACCCGCGAGCGAACGAGGTCAAGAGCCCTCTGAATTGCAGTGCCAGAATCTCAGCGGCAACCAGTTTCATCAGCAGGGCGAAGTAGGTGTGAATTGCAAAAAGTGACTGTTTGAGCTCGGCCTCTTTCGGGAGCCCGTAGAGAGAACTCAATTCAGATGAATCCTTGTGTGCCTTTTCAAGAGCTTCACCGTAGACAATTCCAAAAATCCTGTCCCATTCGGCAAAGAGTATAAGCACTTTGGGATTCTTTGACTGAGTTACGGCCTTCCAGATTTCGACTATTGCCCGCCTGCCCAGCTCACTGGATGGTCCGAACCCTTCTGCTAATGCTTCAGGGCTCAGAGTCTTTCGAGTGAGTTGCCTCAAGTAAAGCAGCAGCTGCTCAATGGAATCGGCATCGATGTCGACAGGGCCGATTACTTCGGGTTTGATCTGAAGGGCGAGTGATTTCCCATCGAGAGTAGCCTGTTGTCTTGGTGGCTCTTGTTGTGACGTCAACCTTGCACGTACGAACATGATTCGAGTCCCATCCAGTGCGATCCCAACGAATTTGCGAGAGAGCACCTGACCCCCTGACATCCCCTTCAAGTAGTCAACTAGCTCGTCGATGGCCTTAGCCTTGACTTCCCTATTCTCCAGTGCTCTAGGCCGCTTGTATTCAAGCACCACTGCGGGATACAGGGCATCTGCCCTTCTTGACTGGTACACTCGCTTTTCATAACGGACCTGCTGAGAAACTCCAAGCTCTTCAAGTGCATCATCTATCAATCTCTGCACGTGGATTTTCAAATCCTCCTCTGTTGAGGACCCCCTGGCTGCCAAGCGGATGGCCTCCGCCAATCTCGTAGCTATTTCAGAGGCCAATTGTCTCTAATCACAATCATTACACTATTTAGAAATATGTCTACCTCGACTATTCAAGAGAGAGCGCCATTTCCGAATCGCACGCGTCAGGAAGCCTGTCGCAAGCCCTAAAGATACTCGCATAGCTGACTTCGTGAAGCAATAGGCGGGAGTAGCCTAGGTTCAAACCAAAGTGCATCGGAAGCGTGTGGAGTGGTCATTCCCCGAAACTAATTGGCTATGGGATCTCGGGCTCTTCCTTCAAAAGGGCCTGCAGTCGCTCTCTCAAGCCGTCATAGTGCTTCACGTATTCCTCCTTCATTTGCTCTACATAATTGAGGGCCTGGCGAACCTTCTCTTTGTTCGGCCTATCTTTCGGTCCTAGATAGATTTCTTTCGGGCCTCTCATCTTGAAGACTAGGTGTATCTTCTTTCCCCATTTCCGTTCTACCAAGCTCAAACTTTACCCTACGCGTAGTGAGAAATCCTTAAATAAAGTAATTCTCACTAGGCGTAGTGAGAATATGGCGACTGAGAGATGCGTCGGAGGGGCATCCCAATGACTAACGGAGACAAGGGTCCGTCTTCCGATCTGAAAGATTTCGTCTCCGACTTTGATGCGCAGAAGGAGAAACTGATAGGCGCCCTCAAGAGACTATGTGCTACATACCATTACGAGGTCCAGGGACGGTCACTCCTCCCCAGCGCCGCGAAGATACTGCTTTCATACGACTGCGAGAGGAAGGCCAGATTCTACATCAAGAACCCTGGTGCAAATGTCGAACCTCATTTCGACCCGTACTACGGCGAGAAGAGTCGCTTCACCACGACCTACATTCTCGATCACCTGAAGCGTCGGCTTTCCGAGGAGGGAATCGAATACACCATAACGACCGAGAGTCGCTCCGAGCTGGGTGTCTATGACGTCGTGGTAGGGCTGAAGCCAAAGGATGTCGTACCCCCTAGAAAACAAGCCACATTAAGATTGGAGGTCAAAGCGAGTGAGGGGATTCCTCTTGAACAAGTCGCCCGTTATTTGATCTCCGATTCCGCGCCGCTAATACTTGTAAGAGTAGCTTTCGGCCAAGTCACGGTTCTCCGGCGCGAAGACTTGCAACCGTTCAGCCTGATGCTCATTGAGTCTCTGGTTGCCAAAGCGAACAGGTTGGCAGAAGGAAAGCATGTCACGATCCCCGGAGGCGACTGCTTTGATTGCAGAGACACCACTTGTGACTACTTTCGCGGTTGGCGCAAGAGGAGCGACGTCGTTTCGTTAGGGGCAGTCGAGTTCCAGCGAGACATGGATTCGTTCTTCGAGAACCTGCCCTCGGTGGCCGAGACAACATCACTCGTAGTCCTAGATGAGCTGAGAAATGAGATGGAGGCACAATGAACGAGGATAGGAGGAGGTGAGAGGTCAAGATGTGTGTGAAATGCAAACGGAAGGCAGTGGAGATTGATCGGCGTACACCGCCGGTGAGATTCCTTCAGGGACTCGAGGAGCTCCGCAGATTCCAGACGGAGAAGCACCAGTCAAAGAACAAGGGGTATCGTCGCGTATGACAGAGCCCTCGCTTAGCGAGAAACGGGGTCTGTCGGCCGCCAACAGACCGGGTGCCGTCATCAGGGTGAGCGAAGACGAATGCCTTGTGAGGTCTGAGAATGGCGTCAGGAGGTACAGGGTTCGAAGAATTGACAGCGACGTCTGGGTCTGCGAGTGCCAATGCTACCAAGCAAAGGCGTCAATGTGCAGACACGGCTATGCCGCCAGGTTCTTCGTCAATGGGACCAAGGAGTTCCTGAGAAACTTCTCTGAACCCAAGCCAGCATGGGAGTTGACTGATCCCGAATACGAGGTCGTTGACGAAATCAACCGATTAGTCGGCGTTAACAATTCTGAAAGCAGGCCTCGCATGGCTCTCAAATTCGAACGGAATGTCGATGGGAAGCTGGCATGGGTTGGCTTCCGTTACACCGGGCGTTTCGACGATGGCTGCAAGACAGTCTTGGGGAAGTTCCAATCGATAGCCGGGTCGAAGAAGCTTGTAATGGAGACGAAGATGTTTCTTGCAGATAGCTCTGGAGAAGTTTAGTGGGCCGAGAATGTCGGATTGTACCCACGAAAGCCCGGCAATCGGAGGGAGGAGTCGAATGCTAATCCTTCAGCCTCACGAGGGTGGCGTGACCAACCTGTTGAGTGGTCACTTCCTTCCTAGCTTCGAGGAGCTTGGTGTATTTCGTTGCAGTTTCCCACCTAATGTCAGCCTCGCGGGCCAGTTGGCTGAGGGTCGCCCCCTCGCGGTGATTGCCGAGAACCTTCTTCATCTCGTCGATGATCCTCTGAGCCGGAAAGCTAGGACCAGGAGGCCGCCTTGGCTTGAGCCGCCTCTTCTCGATTGGTGTGTACCTCATCGTCACTTGGGAACCCCGCCCGACATCGTTTCTGGAACCATAGATAATGTTCACGGTAGTAAGTTGGGTGAAGGCTTAAAAGGCATCTCAATAGAGAACATTCTCGATAGTTATGGAGCATAGGCATGGCCATAGACCGAGCGGAGAAGGGCCGGGAGATAGCAAGCAGGCCCGGGGACATACTGCAGCTGGACGAATACCGGTTGGCAGTCAAGTCGGAGAGTGGGCCTGGCTGGTATCTTGTTTCGAGGGTGGGAGGTGAGAACTGGACATGCGAGTGCAGAGATTACCGCGCAAGAAGACTGCCCTGCAAGCA
>Ga0187803_10000468_pt1 | contig 16165 bp, 20 predicted proteins | sample NC_wetland_sal_i_2_FD_132425 | JGI IMG/M metagenome (GOLD analysis project Ga0187803, IMG submission 132425) | Wetland sediment microbial communities from Neuse River Estuary, North Carolina, USA - Control_3 | ecosystem: Environmental > Aquatic > Freshwater > Wetlands > Sediment | place: USA...
GCGTATCACTAGCAAGGCCCTGGAGAAAGACCGCAAGCTGCGCTATCAGCACGCCTCGGATCTGCGGGCAGACTTACAGCGGTTGGGGCCACTTACGCCGCCGCTGTGACGGGGCTGCCAGCGGGGTTTACAAGTACATCCCCACCGCAGACTTTCACATGGCAGGGGACGGTGACGACCATCAATTTCATCTTGTATTGATGAAACGGGTGCAGGGAGAGGAAGTTGTAAGAGCAGCCGCGAACGGGCGCGCTCGCGGCGTACGTGTAGCTAACCGCATGCACTATCGATGATGCCATTCAAGCTTGTCTGCGCGCCGAATTATTACCTGCCCATGGGGCAGAGCGTATTCCCGGTTTCGAAATACCGGCTGATTTGCGAGCGCCTTCTCGGGCAGGGCATCGCTGGTCCGGAAGACTTCGTAGCGCCGGCGCCAGCGAACGGTATCACTGCGGTCGGTTCAACTGGGGTCAACGCTCGGCTTCGCCCTGCGTATATGGGTGTGCTCTAGGCTCGGGTCCGTTCGCGAAACACGACTGCGACAGGCAATAGTGCGCTGCCATAGGGAGGCGGGCGTCAGATGTGGTTGTGCGGCATCTTCGCCATGGCTCCATTGCCGTCCGGAAATCTGACTTGAAAATGCTATGCTGCTCGACCGGATCTACACGCTCGACGATCCCCACGTCCCCGTTGAACACGTCCTCGCCGTAGTCGTTCTCGGTCTGTATGACCGCCGGTATCGTTTTGCTCTTGATGTTGCGGATAGCTTAGTCAATCTGCAGCCAGCCGATGGACAGCTCTCCCGCCGGTGAGTCGTCCACCCTCGGAAGGCTAACAAGAACCAGCGGAGCTTTCCTGCGGACTGCAATCAGCATATCTTCCCAATCGCTCCTCGGAGGAACAGGATATGCGAAGACCACGAGGTAGCGGCTGGGCACATGAATGGCCGCCACCTTCAGAACGTCGTCGTCCATCCCGTAACTCTTTAGTCTCCCATATCTTGCCTTTCTGGAGTCCGAGCGCCGTTTTTACCTCGACCGCGCCGGTAGTGTTAGCGAGGTCGATCTTGAAATCCATCTTTTCCTGGCCTTTGCCTGTCGGACACTCGCGATCCCAAGACCTAACCGCCCCGTTTTTCTTGAGCTCGCCGAGGAGACAGATGAGCTCCACTTTGAACCAACTCTCAACCTGCACTTCGGCTTCGCTCATCTCAACGATCCTGCTCAGCGACCTACGGCTCAAGCCTCCGACTTGCGCTTGCGCCGGGGCGGGAAGAACATCCGCCCGACCCAGCCGATCAGGGCGAGGTTCCCTGCTGCGAACAACGCGGAGAGAATGGGATTCTTGTTGAGCGTTTCCAGGACGTTGACCGTCGAAACGACTTTTCCAGATTTAAGCACGCGCCCCTTGCCCGAAGCGTTGATTTCCAGTTGATTCCGATTGATGCCGAAGGACAGCACGGTCAAAGGAGACTGCTTTGCACCGCGCGCTTCGAAACCCGGCGGATCGGGCGCGCCGGTCTTCGGGTTCAGAGGGCTGATGGCAATGGTCTGCGTCGTAAACTTGTCGCTGGCAGAGGACCCGAATTCCAGCAGGGGCAGCGCCGAGCTCTTAGTCTTCCAGGTGGTCGACCGCTCATCGAGATTTTGCCAGTGAAAGCGAAAGCGCGCGCCTGGTGGGACCTGGATCTTGATGGGTAGGAATCCCTGTGTGGATTGCTTCCAATCACCGATGGACAATTCAATCCTGCAAGGAGACAGTCCGCTCTGAAGTGCGCCTTGCGACGTGAGCGTGACCACCGCACCCGTGCCGCTAAAGCTGGCTCCGAGGCTGCGATAACCGCTGGTGATGTCGCTACCACTCTGCGAAAACTCGGCGCTCTTGAGGTTGCCACCGGCAGGCTCAACCTGCAATTTCGTGGCGCAAGCTGCGCTGCCGACGCCACTCGTCAGGTAGGTGAGTACGCCGGGTGACGACGGCGCTGAGATTTGGAGTGACTTGAATGCCTGCAGCGTCTGGTCTGACAGTTGAGCGCTATCGAAGAACGCGTCCAGAAGCACTTTTTCGGCTTCGGTGGGCGGAGCATACATGAACGAGAACGGACCGCCGGTCACCGAGCCTGGGTCAGTGAAGGTTACGATTTCATCGCGGGCCCGCACCGTCGTCGGGAATTGTCCACTCACCTCTCCGGCAGGCAGGTTTACGAGCATCCATTCGACCGCGACAGCCGCTACCAGACAGACCAGCGCAAATACTTTTCTGGCCATCCTGCTACGCCAGATCGGCTGACGCTGTTTGCCTGGCGTAGCGCTCGGGGGAACTCGTGAAACCTCCTGCCCCCGCCTGCTGCTCTGCTGACGCGGTTCGGGCATGGGCTCACTCAACGGCAACAATGGTTTCCGACAGCGCGGTGACAAAGTCGCCACCGTGGTTCTTACGCAGCCATGCACGCACCTGCAGAACGTGTTGCCCATGGGGAGCGAGAAGCCACTGCTGTAGCTCTGGAGAAAAGCTCTTCACAATGTCCCCAGTTTTGATACTCCCATCCCAGTCGCCATTCTTGAAGTGATTTTGGGCAATGCTTCCCATGGACTTGCTGCCAACCGCGGCGGCCACAATCTCACCGGTGTTGGACTTCGCCAGCCGGACGAAAGAGACTTCGGTGTCGTCAAAATCAGAGATAGAGTGATAGCTGAATTGCGCCTTTTGATGCTGGGCCAGTCGGATGCTGCCCGGCGCGAAGTTCACCTCATCGATACCGATGGAGCCGACCGCCTTGGGTCCCGCCGCGATGCCGTGGATATGTACATGTGAAGGCGAGACCCGCCCCACGCTGTCATCCAGCGTCTGCACCAGGTACTGCGAAACCCGCAGTTGATCTCCGACCGAGGGTGGAATTTGGATTTTGGTCACCCAGTGGCCTTTCTTCCCGTCGAGGCGATGGATGAGCGGTTTCTCCCCTTCCGGCGCGATGACCACCAGCAGCAGGCTGTCCTGTTCCAGCACGTAGTCGATCGCGACCGGCCAGTTACCCCGGGAGAAGCCCATCACTGCAAATGAACTCATGCTGAACAGCAGCGGTAATTGCGGCCCCTGCTTGTCGAGCAGGTCAGAACGAGCTTCGGATGAGCCCTTTGGCGTGCCCCCGAAGCCCAGAGGACAATCCGAAAACACGGGGAACTGAGGCACGGTAATAATTCGAGTCGGCTCACCTCCTCCAGTGTTGCCCGTCGCTTGCTGGTCACGCGAACGGTACGTGGTGATTGTCTGGGCTGCTAATGAAAGCGTCAGCAGCAGCGTGAGTGACAGGCTGCACAAGAAGTTCCTGGGTATTCTGGTCGAGCGACGGTAGCTTCCCGGTTCGGATGGCTGGCCAGGATAATGTCGGAAAGAGGGCCCCATTGTTCCACCTCCTGCAACGTTCCTTTAGATCGGGTGTCTTTTAGACGCGGTTAACACCAATTCACGCAGCTGCAACTACTGGCCATCCTTTGCCTGATGCGCTACGAGGACCGGACCTACCGCGAAGCTGAGGTCCGATTGTCGGAGCACTCCGAACTGCGGCGCGCTCTCGAACTCCGCTCGGTTCCTGACTACACCACCCTGTACCGCCTCCTGCGTCGTCTCGATGAGGCAGCCATCACGCGCGCTCTGAACGAGGCGGTGCATCGCGTTCCCTTGCCCGGCCCACGCCACTGCGCACACAGTGGCGGTGGATGCCACCGGCCTCAGCCCGGGCGCGATCAGCGACTCGGACAGCACCGCCTCGTCGCCCAGGGTCGTGTGCCGTTGCTGGCAGCCGCGAAGTGGGAGAAAAGTCTATGCCCCGGGCTTTGGAGGGGGACAAGAAACTGAAATTTGTTCCAAAAACAGAACAAGGGATAGCCGCGCGGCTAAGTCTTGCTGCATCAGCTATATACGATGCTAGGACCTGTGCGTTTCTGACGAAATTCGAAAAAACGGACGCCGTGCAATCCTTGCTCCGCTTTGGCGCGCCGATAGTTCCGGCCGATCGAGATCCAGGGCACGCTGGACCTCCTGCGGCGAGATCGTGCTCGCCTTTGCCATCGTGAATGCGGCGCGGCCAAAAATTGCGTATACCGCTGGGAGCGTCGGCAATCCATTTTTCGACCTCGTACAGCCTTCCGGCGCGGCACAAGCCAGGTACGAGTACTGTGCGAGCCAACAACTCGCGCCCATCGCAGGCGGACGTACTTCAGACGTTACGCTGTCCCCATCATAGTGGCCCCACCCCTCGTTCTTGGCCTTTGTAACAAGTTGCTCGATGACAGCCACTGATGGAATCCTTGCAAAATTGCTCACCGTCGACAGCATAGGGGAACTTTGCACAGATGACAGTGACCGACATCACCCCCAGCCGTGAGCGCAACAAATGGTGCAGAACCGCTCACTCTCACCCGCGTCAGTTTAGGCCGGCGGCAGCAAAGCAAAGCGCATACATACGTGGTCGCTTCTTCGATGAAGAACCGATTCCATGTCGTTGACGTTACCGAGGAGCCAAACCTGACTCTCGCCCGGCAGCAGCAGGACATGCGCTATCGCTTCGTTTTCGCCGTAATCGACGGCAGTGATGGACCAGCTTCCCGGGAGGACTCGCCAGCACAATCTCCGCGGAAGAACAGGTCAGAGGCAGAATCGGCACCCGGCATCACCCGGAAGAACTTGCGCAGGGTCGAGGATGGAACTTTGTGCAACTCCTCCAGCGTCGACCAGCGCTCCAGCAGCGCACACACCATCTCCGTATCCAGGTCCTCAAACCAATCCAGCATCTGCGGGAAGTACAGCTTCAAGTGGCTGGTCAGGCGATTGCTTTGCGCCGTCTTCCGTTGGGCGATTGCCTTACGGACGTACGTGGCCTCAGGATCGCCTTTTGGCAGTTTGTCAGTCATTAGGCAACCCCTCGCGTAAATTGATTCGAAAGAAAGAACACCTGCTGAATCCAACCGATCCAACTCGTTCAGGTCGGTCAGCAGGCGAAGAGAGCACATGGCACGCACTGTGACCAGTGTCACTGCACAATGTTTGTGGTATTGACTGCCCCGACGGCGAGGTGTAAAAAGTAGCTCGTTTACCTTCCGCCGTATCATTGCGACGGGGGCCTTTCACCTTCCAACCAACGAGAGGAGCCCCCATGGTTACATGGATAGTAGAATTTACCCCCAATCACGGCAAAACCATAAGGAAGTAGCTGAACTGATCCAGGGAAAACCTCTGCCGATTCTGAAAAGGCAGCCTGGGTTCGTGGATGATAAGCGGCAGCAAACCGCGCCTATTGCGCCGCAGAGACTGCGGCCCGTATGGCGACTGGCGCGAAGGAAGGAGGTCGCATGACTGTAGGTTTCGTCCTGCTTTTTGTCGTCAGTCTCGTGTTGGAAGATTGCGTCCGAAACCGGCGCGACACTTCCGGCACGGGACGAGACTTCTCCATTCCCGGCCCAAGCAGCCTTCCCCACAAATACAAGAGCACGGTTGCGCGGCAAACCGGGGCTTTGTTAGCGGTTCTGATGGTCGTCTCGCTGCCGATTGCTCTGGGTGTGGCCTCCCGCCGCGTAATGTCGACTCATACTTCTCAGCCCAAGACGGTCAGTGTACGAGAAGGAAGAGTTCCACTAAGTGACGATGCCAAGCGGCAGCTGGAGGCCGACCTCGCCGATTCGAGCATCGGGACGGATCTCACCACCATGAGGGCTTACCAGAAAGCTCTGACTGATGAATTGGACGATACCAACGAGAAGCTAAAGGGTGCTCCTGGGGATAAGACCCTCCTCAAACGGAAGCAACTCCTTGAGGTCTTAATCACGAATGCGGGTGCGACAGGAGTGAACGATAGGTTGGCTGCGATAGAAACCTCGCTGCGGATGGTGGCGTCGCGGGCGGTCTACACGGACGAGGACGAAGCGACGGTGCGTAGAGCTATGGCTAACCTTCGGGGCAGCGTAGCATCCTGGAAGACTGGCGCGCTCGCGAACGCAGGACGGTATCTTGGATTGCATTGGATGGAGGGTAGAGGCCTGACTACCGGCGCTCCCTATGTCTGGGGGAAGTATGGGTGGGAAGCTCGTGCTGTGCCAGTGCCGCTCGACCGCCATGCCAGTCGTGACCGGCCGAATCCAAATCGCGAGTAACGACGCGTAAACCGGGAGGACATAATGAAGGTTTGTAAGCACCTTACTCTCTGCGAGCAATGGCCTCCTGCACCCCAGAGTACACGCGGCTTCGACACTCTGCTTGGACATCCCGACATTCTTGAGGCGGTGTACTTTTATCCTGGCGGTGGCAGGTGGCAACCGAATGTCACCCTGAAGACCAAATATTTAGGTCGAACCTACGCCCGTGACATCTTCCTCCAAGACGGGAGATTTGCCGAAAGACTGGCGTTGCTGTTCAAGCGGCATGTCGGCCAGACAGTTGCGGAACTGGGAGATTTAGAGATCGGATTCTAACCGTGCCGCTGCCTGATTGCTCAAACTCGGCAACAGGCGCAAACTAGGCTTTCAGCGAGAATTCGGCAGCAGGGCTGCTCTATGAGGGGCCGGTATGAATCCGGGAGACTCGCCCCGACGAATCAGCATCTGCTAGGTGCTAGGAATGGGACAAAGCGGGACAGAAATGAGGAGCCCAACTGGAGAGCGGGGAAGCCAACCCCAGATCGAACGGTCACCTGTGGCAGTGAGCGAAATCACTGACCCGACGCTAGTAAACTTCCCGCCGTGCTACCAGAATGCTAACGAGGCGCGGCTATTTGGATTTTTGGAGGGGGTCATGGATACCGGCGAACAAGCCTTATGGAAGGCCATCCTGGATCACTTGGAAATTACTGAGAAACTACTGGAGCACTACATCGAACGACATCCAGTACTGCTAAACCTGAAGACTTCCGCCGCCAAACTGCGCGAGCGGATTGATACGACACTTCGGCAGAAGGCAGCATAGGCTCTGCCGGAGCACAGCAGGGCACCGCGGAACTCGCCGTTGCCGTCTTTCATAATGGGGCTAGTTCGGCGTTGAGCGCGTACTCCCGCAGTTCGGAGAGCCGAGGCTCTGGTTTCTGTCTTCGGTTGGCGGGGCGGAGGCGGCTGCGGAGCGCACGCCGCGCAGGGTCGGATACAATTTGTTTAGCCATCGTTGCCTTCCAAGTCAGGTGACTGCGAGTAGGCTCCGCTCGGCGTTCACCGCGCCGGACGGGGCCGCTTCTTTGAAGGGCAAGCGGTTCAGTTCGAGGTGGTGAAGGGGCAGAAGGGCTGGCAGGCCGAGAACGTTCAGGTTCTCTAATCCGGCTACTCCGCGAACCAAAGCTCCAAAGGGGCGGCTCGAAGCCGCCCCTTTGACTTTGGTGGTATCCGACGATTCGGGAAGCATGTGACCCCGCGGCTCCTTCGGAATGCCTCCGGCAACGCCTAAGATATTGGCGTGAAGGTCCTACACCCGAAGCGTCCCGGTGATTTCGCGCAGTGGCTTGCCCGCCACGCGAGCCGAGCGCCGGAGGTCTGGTTGGTCTTCCAAAAAAGAACCTCGGGGAAGCAGACCGTCGCGTACAAGGACGCTTTGCAAGAAGCCCTGTGCTACGGGTGGATCGACAGCCGCGTTAAGTCCATGGACGCGGAGAGATTTCTCGGTGCGGTTCACGCCGCGCCGGCCGGGAAGCCCTTGGAGCAAGCGGAATCTGGCGTTCGCCGAGGCGCTGCTCCAAAGCGGGAAAATGACCGAGGCAGGCATAGCCGTGCTTCCATTGCGGCTGCGGCGCAAGACCGGTAGCTAAGCGCCGCCCGTCTCGCCCGCCTTGGAAGCGGCGAGCACGACCACCGCCTTCTTCGCCCCCTTGGGCATCGTGGCGTAGACGCAATCGATGTTGATGCCCTTCCATGAAGCCCAGGTTCGGCGACTCGCTGCGCAGCAAGAGCAATACCGCGATGGTGGCTCTGTAAGGTGCTGTGTCGCCCTTTACCAAAGTTCGCTCACGCCGCAGACGGACTCTCTTCCCACCGCCGACTCAGACGATAAGGTTCATCCGTCCTGGTTTTGTGGCAGGGGTGGGGATTTTGAACATCCCATTCATAAAAAAAAGCCCACCCTTAGCAAAAACTGCCAAGGGTGGAGCGCCCGGGGATGCTGTCGCGAAGGCGTGAGGGGTCTCCGGTTCGCGGCCCATATCGGCGTGGACGGCTTACATTCCGCCGCCGCCGTACTCGACCTGGTTCTGGGGTGCGGACCATTCTGGCACCGCCCGGACGCTATTCGAACGTGGGCCTACGCAGGTTGAAATCTCAGCGTCCTGATCAGCGAAAGGCGGAGTTGCACTGCCCATCCTGGTTCCCCGCACCAACATAAGGTGGCCCGTCTTGGCGACCGTCACCTGCTGTGATTGGGCACAGGTGTCGGACGGCTGCTGTGCACCGTAGTAGCCGTCGCCACCACCGGAGTAGTTGTCACTCTTGGCGGCCAACACCGGAAGAGGTGATTCGGCGCCGAGTGCGATGGTTTCGGTCGCACCATAGTAGCCTTCCTGGGCGAAGATCCCACCAGGCGCCAGGAGCAGCAGCATGGCGACACCAAGCATGTGATTGAGATAAGTGGGTTTCATTTTCATGGGAGTTCTCCTTTCAAATTTGGTAGTCCCGGCGAGCACGAGCTGGTAGCAAGTGTCGTGCGCCAACTGTCTGCTGACCCGCCCACATCCGTATCGTGCCCCACCGTCTATTCTCTAAAGCGTGAAATCGGGCAAGAAACGGTAATCAACCCATCCATTTTTTTTCGCGGTTTATGCTGGGTATGATCGTCGCAACCGCCACGACCTGACCCTCCGTTTGAGAACTGCCGTCATGACGGAACAAGGTGCGTCTCAAGAGGTCACGCGGATCTTAGTGGCGTGGAGTGACGGCGACGAAAGCCCGCTGGAGAGGGTGGTTCCGCTGGTGTATCAGGAGCTGCGGCGACTGGCCAAGCGTCAGGTGCGGCGAGAGCATCCCGCCAACAATGCGAAGGCTCCAGTTGATGAACGCATTCACTTTCCCGCCGAACCCGCGACGGCGCAGACCTTGTAGATGTGGCGATGCGCATCGTCTTGGATCCGCCGCGAATCAGGCAGACCTCTTGAGTGCGGGCCGGGGGAACTCGACCACTTTGCCGCGTTGATCCGCTGGCACCCACCGCCGGTTCGGCTTGAAATTCTGCGGGACATAGAATTCGATCACTCGTGCCATAACCCACCGCCTCTTCTTGCTTCCTGACCGTATCTTTCTCGGCTCGGAGCATGCTGTGTGAGATTCAAGGGCGCCCACAGTTCCTGTTCCTAATCCTTAGGGCGTGAAATCGGGAGAAAAGCGGTAACGAACGCAGCATTTTTTCGTTGTGATTTCATGCCGTGGTATGATCGTCGGCACCTTCCCACAACTTGGATTCCTTCGTTTGAGATTGCGCCATGATGGCAGCGCAGGGTGAGTCCCAAGAAGTCACGCGGCTTTTACTGGCGTGGAATGACGGCGACGAAAGCGCGCTGGAGAAGCTGGTTCCGCTGGTGTATGGCGAGTTACGACGGCTGGCCAAGCGCCAGATGTGGGGAGAGCATCCTGACCACAGTCTGCAAACCACTGCGCTCATCAACGAAGCTTATTTACGACTGGTTGACTTAAAAAACGTTCACTGGCAGAACCGTGCTCACTTCTTTGCTCTGTGTGCGCGGTTGATGCGGCGCATACTGGTGGATTTTGCCCGCTCCCGCCACTACGCGAAGCGCGGAGGGGGAGCACAGCCCATTTCGTTGGAAGAATCAGTGGTGGTCTCACCGGAGCATTCGTCGGACTTAGTTGCGGTGGACGATGCGCTTAAGGCTCTGACCAAAGTCGATGCCCGCAAAGCGCAGGTCGTCGAGCTGCGCTTTTTTGGAGGGCTGACAGTCGAAGAAAGCGCCGAGGTGTTGAAGGTTTCCCCCGAGACTGTTCGGCGCGATTGGAAGCTGGCAAAGGCTTGGTTGCTCCGCGAGCTCAGCCGGAGTGGGTGATATGCAGCCTGAGCGCTGGAGCCAAATCGAGAAGCTCTACCACTCCGCAGCCGCGTTGCAACCAGGCGAGCGGGCCGGTTTTTTGGCACGAGCCTGCGGCGGTGATCCGGAGTTGCGCCAGGAAGTGGAATCGTTGCTCGCGCATGACCAACAGGCGGAGAACTTTATAGAGTCTCCCGCCTTGGAGATTGCGGCGGACCTACTGGCGCGAGGCGAATACCAGTCGATGATAGGACGACAGGTTAGTCACTATCGCATCGTGTCGCTTCTGGGCGGAGGTGGCATGGGCGTGGTCTACAAGGCCGAGGACACCAAGCTCGGCCGTCCTGTGGCCTTGAAGTTTCTGCCAGAGGAGCTCTCCAAAGACCGTCAAGCTCTGGAGCGCTTCCGCCGCGAGGCCCGTGCCGCTTCGGCGCTCGATCACCCGAATATCTGCACCATCTACGAAATCGGCGAGCATGAGGGTCGGCCCTTCATCGCCATGCAGTTTCTGGAAGGCCAGACGCTCAAGCACCGCATCAACGGGCGGCCGCTGGAAACCGAAACCGTGCTGGAGCTAGGAGTGCAGATTGCCGACGCGCTGGAGGCCGCGCACTCCAAGGGAATCATTCACCGCGACATTAAGCCGGCCAACATATTTGTGACCGAGCGCAGGCACTTGTTCGCCGCGGTGCCCTGCTGGGTGCCCCAGGTGGACGTGGTGGCAAAAGTACTTGATTTCGGTTTAGCCAAAGTCATCCGGCACAAGGCAGAAGCTGCTGCATTCGGAGCCGCGGCAGCGACGGCGGTCAGCGAGGAGCACCTGACCACTCCCGGTAGCGCGCTGGGCACGGTGGCTTATATGTCGCCCGAGCAGGTGTTGGGCAAAGACTTGGATGCGCGCACGGATTTATTCTCATTCGGCGTGGTCCTGTATGAGTTGGCAACCGGCGCTCCACCGTTCAAGGGCGACACTTCCGGTGCGATCTTCGACGCCATTCTGCACCAAGTCCCGGTAGCACCCGTACGACTAAATCGCGAAGTCCCGGCCGAGCTAGAACGGATCATCAACAAGGCTTTGGAAAAAGACCAAACCATGCGTTATCAGCACGCCTCGGAGATGCGGGCTGACCTCAAGCGGCTGAAGCACGATACGGAGTCCGGCCGGTCAGCGGCTGCGACTGGGGGCGGAGCGGGTATCGGCAAATCTCTGGCACCCGGCAAACAATCCTCCATCGCCGTTCTCCCTTTCACAAATTTGAGCAGTGATCCCGCCGACGAATACTTCAGTGATGGGATTAGCGAGGAGATCATCAACGCTCTCAGCAAGCTCGAAGGACTTCGGGTTGCAGCCAGGACCTCTTCTTTCTCCTTCAAGGGAAGAGCAGTTGAGATCACTGAAATTGCACGCAAGTTGGGCGTCTCGACGGTGCTGGAAGGAAGTGTCCGCAAAGCGGGTAACCGAATTCGGATCACGGCCCAGTTGGTCAATGTAACTGATGGATTTCATCTGTGGTCGGAGCGGTACGACCGCGAGATGGAGGACATCTTCGCCGTTCAAGACGAAATCGCTCGGTCGATTGCAGATCGGTTGAAGGTCACACTCAAAGGCGATCAGCAGCAGTCGCTGGTCAAGGCCGGAACTGACAACCTCCAAGCATACCAGCTTTACCTCAAAGGCCGAGCGTTGCTGTATCAGACGGGTCGCGGTGTTCCACGCGCACTGGAGTGCTTCAAACGTGCGGTTGCACTGGATGCCGAGTTCGCGCTCGCTTGGGCTGGGCTGGCTGATGTCCATAGAATGTCAAGTTGGTACGGTTTCGTGCGGCCTCAGGCGAGTTTGTCACATTCGAAGGAGGCAGCCACTCGCGCTGTCGCACTCGACCCCTCTCTCGCGGAGGCGCACACCGCGCTGGCGCAAGCCTACAGTTTTTGCGACTGGGACTGGTCCAACGCCGAGCGCGAGTTTCTGTGTGCGCTTGAACTGAATCCGCGCTATGTTCAGGCGCTAGATTGGTACGGCATCTTGTACCTCCAGGCGGTCGGCGGGCGATTCGAAGAAGGTATTGCCCATGCTAGAAAGGCAGTCGAGTTCGACCCTCTTTCTGGCTACGCCAACGCCTGTCTGGCTTGGGCCTACGCTTTCGCCGGCAGAAGCGCGGAAGGTTTAGCGGTGGCTCAGCACGCGGTCGACATGGACCCCGAAAGCATCCTCGCCCAGCTTCTTCTGGCTTACACCTTGTACCTGCAGAACCGGTTCGAAGATTCCGTTGCCACCGCAGAGGCTGCCCTCGGTATGTTCGGGCGAAATCCCCTGTTCATGGCATTGTTGGCAATGGCGTATGCCGACTGGGGCAAACCGGCCGAAGCAAAGGCAGTGAACACCGAGTTGTTAGGCCGCGCGGCGCGAGAATACGTGTCGCCTATCTTGCTCGCGACATCGGCTGCTGCCGCTGGGGACCGGGACGAAGCCATGCGATATGCCCGCGAGGCATACGCGATCCGCGACCCCCAACTGACCACAATGGGGAAGCACTGGCCCGGCATGAAACGCCTGCGCGAGGATTCTCGTTTCACGGAGATTCTTGCGAGCATGGGTTCTGACAAGTCTGGTCTGTAAGTCGAGCGACCTGAGCCAAGAAGACGGTATGGAGTCTGAGCGCTGGAGCCAAATCGAGAAGCTCTACCACTCCGCAGCCGCCCTGCAACCGGCTGAACGGGCCTTTTTTCTGGAGCGAGCCTGCAACGGTGACCCGGAGTTGCGCCAGGAAGTGGAATCGCTGCTTGCCCATGACAAACAGGCGGAGAACTTCATAGAATCCCCCGCGCTGGAAGTCGCGGCCAACCAACTCGCTCGGAGCGTAGAGCAGTCATCGATGGTAGGGCGAACGGTTGGCCACTATCGCATCGTGTCGCTGCTGGGTGGGGGCGGCATGGGCGTGGTCTACAAGGCCGAGGACACCAAGCTCGGCCGTCCTGTGGCCTTGAAGTTTCTACCTGAAGAACTCTCCAAAGACCGTCAAGCTCTGGAGCGGTTCCGGCGCGAGGCCCGCGCCGCTTCGGCGCTCGATCACCCGAACATATGCACCATCTATGAAATCGGCGAGCATGAGGGGCAGCCCTTCATCGCGATGCAATTTCTGGAGGGCCAGACGCTCAAGCACCGCATTGCCGGACGGCCTTTGGATACCGAGACCGTGCTGGAGTTGGGAGTTCAGATTGCAGACGCGCTGGAGGCCGCGCACGCCAAGGGCATCATTCACCGTGACATTAAGCCAGCTAACATCTTTGTTACCGAGCGCGGACAGGCAAAGGTACTTGATTTCGGTCTGGCCAAGGTTATCCGGCACAAAGCAGAAGCTGCGGCCGAGGAGCACCTGACTACACCCGGTAGCACCCTGGGCACGGTGGCCTACATGTCGCCAGAGCAGATGTTGGGTAAGGAACTGGATACTCGCAGCGACCTGTTTAGTTTTGGCATTGTGCTCTATGAGATGACGTGCGGCAAACGCCCATTTGAAGGTGAACCGTTGGCAGCCATCTTCGATAGCGTTCTCCACCAAACACCTGTCGCACCTTCGCAGCTCAGTCCCGGCAGACCTGTGGAATTAGATCGCATCATCACCCGTACACTGGAAAAAGAGCCTGCTCGGCGGTATCAGTCCGCTGGTGCACTGCGGGATGATTTGGCCGCACTGAAGCAAAAGCCGGACCGAACCAAGTTGCCCTCCATCGCACAGATCATGCAGCGACGGACGGTGATTGCTGTGATTGTCGCCCTCTCAGCGATCGCCGCCATTCTTGGCATTCTCTTGTACAACCGCAACCGCCACGTGCATTGGGCGTACAACGTTGCTCTGCCACGAATAGCCGAGTTGGTACAGCGAGACATGAACGTGGAGGCCCTGCCCATCGCCGAGGAAGCCTTACGCTACATACCAGACGATGTGATGCTGAAGCAGCTGCTCAGTCGCGGCTCGCGCGAGATCAACATCGACAGTGTTCCCGAAGGCGCTGATGTCTACGTTCGCCTATATTCTGACAAAAATGACAAATGGAATTATGTTGGTCGCACACCAATAACACGCAAGCGGTTGCCGCGGTTTGCGTTCTTCGCCTGGAAAGTGGAAAAGGACGGATACTCGCCCGCCGAAGCAGCGAACATCGGCATAAGCGAGGAAACAACGGTGGTTTATCGTGGCGGGAACGGCAGCACTTTGTGGTTCAAGCTGATCCCGACATCTGACACTCCTCCGGGCATGGTAAATGTTCCGGGGGGAGCGTTTTCACTTAGAATTCCCCGTTTTTTGGGAACTCCGCCGGTCACTCTGGACGACTACTGGCTTGACCGATATGAGGTTACCAATCGGGACTACAAGAAGTTTGTCAATGCGGGAGGGTACAGCGATCCGAAGTATTGGAAGCAGCCCTTCGCAAAGGATGGCAGCTTAATCACCTTCCAAGAAGCCATGCGGCTCTTCCATGATCGAACTGGGCGACCCGGGCCAGCTACTTGGGAGGCGGGCGACTACCCCGATGGTCAGGCAGACTATCCAGTTGCCGGCGTCAGCTGGTACGAAGCAGCTGCCTACGCTGAGTTCATGGGTAAGTCGCTGCCGACTATCTATCATTGGAACAAGGCCGCGGGCACTAGGGCGATGGAGTACATTGCTGCGGCTAGTAATTTCAATGGTCGCGGCCCCGCACCCGTTGGCGAATACGCGAGCTTGGGACCGTACGGGACTTACGATCAGGCAGGCAACGTCAAAGAGTGGTGTTGGAACGCGACGGGGACAAAGCGCTACATCCTGGGTGGCGCATGGAACGAACCCGAATACATGTTCGTCACCGTCGACGCGCAGTCGCCATACGCGCGCGAGGCTAACTATGGGTTCCGCCTCGCGAAGTATGCATCGCCTGCGCCGACGGCACTGGCCGACATCACACCGATTTACCGCGACTATTCTCGGGAAAAACCTGTTCCTGACAGTGTATTTCGGAGCTACGCGAACTTATATGTCTATGATCCAACGCCGCTGAATGCCAAAACCGAAGCGAGTTACGAACACGCCGGCGAGGCGTGGCGCACAGAAAAAGTTACGTTTGACGCCGCGTATGGGAAGGAACGGGTGATCGCCTACTTGTTCCTGCCCAAGCAGGTCCGCCCGCCGTGGCAGACGGTGGTGTTTTTTCCCGGCTCCAATGCCATCTACGAACGTTCCAGTCAGGACCTGGATTGGCACTGGGCCCGGCTCGATTTCATTATCAAGAGCGGACGCGCTGTGGTGTATCCCATTTATAAGGGTACTTATGAACGCGGCGACGACTTGAAATCCAACATCCAGGAACCAACGATTTTCTACCGTGAGCACGTCATCGATTGGGTGAAAGATGTCTCCCGGACGCTGGACTACATCGACACTCGCAACGACCTCGATTCCAGGCGCATTGCCTATTTCGGCTTGAGTTGGGGTGCAACGGTGGGGCCGATCATGACCGCGCTAAATAGCCGAATCAAGGCTAACGTATTCCTTGCTGGAGGCTTCGATTTTCAGAAAACTCTTCCCGAATGCGATCCTTTGAACTTTGCTCCGCATGTGAAGCAGCCTACGCTCATGATCAACGGCCGCTACGACTACATCCGGCCAAGCGAAACGTCACAGGTACCGCTGTTTAAACAGCTTGGCACACCGAAGAACGAGAAGCGCCAGGTCATTTTCGAGGCGGGGCACGTCCCCCCAAGGAACTTGATGATGACGGAATTGCTTGATTGGCTGGACCGATACTTGGGGCCCGTACCGAAACACTGATGCTGGAGCTCGACCTTGTCTATCGCCACGTTATTCGCGACAGTTTCCCTCTATCAGAAGTACCGCACAGAACATCTCGTCAGCACAAATATGGCTGCGATCTACAGCGCGTCTTGCCGCCCACGACCAGCAGCTCAACTGCGCCTATTTTTCAAAGAGTGGACCGGATCTGGGACCCCTGCGCTCCGACCCACGCTTCAATGACCTTCTGCGCCGTATCGGCCTCTCTCCCTAACGCGGCCTGAACTTCTGGAAAGACGCCCTCAGCGATCACCCAAAACCGGCCAATGAGTATCACCTGAAAACCGGCCAACGAGAGCAGCGTCTGGGACATTGACTCCCGCGGAGACTTGTAGCC
>Ga0187803_10000469_pt1 | contig 16157 bp, 16 predicted proteins | sample NC_wetland_sal_i_2_FD_132425 | JGI IMG/M metagenome (GOLD analysis project Ga0187803, IMG submission 132425) | Wetland sediment microbial communities from Neuse River Estuary, North Carolina, USA - Control_3 | ecosystem: Environmental > Aquatic > Freshwater > Wetlands > Sediment | place: USA...
CATTCCAAGCTCCCCTCTGGGTGAGGGCACGTCATGGGGCTGGTGGGAGGTTCAGTCTGCCATGCACGACGAAGGAGGAAGCGCTTCACTGGATCGCCATTTGGACCGGCAGGGGGACCCCGCTCGACGAGTTCATCATCCAGGAGTACCTCCCTGGCAGGAACATCGCAATGGACACAATATGGCATGACGGGAGGCTGGTGACTTCCTATTGTCGTGAGAGGATTGATTATCCATTGAAGCACGTTTCGCCTTCTGGCATCACTGGGACGCCCTCCGTCGCGAGAGTTGTCCAGGACGACAGAGTCAACGAGGTGGGGGAGAAGTCAGTCATGGCTATCGATTCGCGCCCGAACGGCGTCTACTCGATCGACATCAAAGAAGACTCCAGAGGGCGCCCTTGCGTGACCGAGGTCGATGCGGGCAAATTCCATACAACGATGCCTCTGTGGGGGTACGCTGCAGTCAGACACCTCCACCTCCCTTGGTACTCGAATCTGGCCGACCTCTATGTCAGGCTGGGCCTCGGTCAGGAACCGCCGGGCGATGCTCCTCAGCATGACCTCCTGCCTGCGGGCTACTACATGATCAGGAATATCGATTCGGGCGTCCTTCTCTGGAGAGAGGACGGATGGAAGGAGAGGGTCCTTTGAGCCTTAGGGACTATGTCGCTTACGTCTTCGACTTGGACGGCACGCTGTTCACGATTCCGGTTGACTGGCTCAATGTTCGCGAGGAAGTAAGCAAGATGGCCGGGGCCCCGATTGGGGATGCGCCCTTGTTCCTCAAGGTGGAACAGCTCATCTCCGTCCGTCCGTCCATTCGAGGAAGTCTATTCGCGATGCTCGACCTGGCCGAGTCGAAGGCGGTAGCATCGGCTACACCCATGAGCGGGACCTTCGAACTCCTCAGTCGCCTTTCGAAGGCTGCCAAGTTGGGCTTGGTGACCATGCAAGGTTCGTCAGCGTGTGACAAGATTCTGGGTAGGCACCATCTTGGAGAGCTGTTTGACGTCTTGGTGACAAGGGAGGATTCCCTTGATAGGGCTGCGCAACTTCGAATCGCGCTTCAAGCGCTTCAGTCATTGCCCAAGGACACGCTCTTCATCGGGGACAGGCTCAACGACGTAGCGTGTGGAAAGATAGCGGGGGTAGACACCGTGTTGGTGGGGAGAGACCCATCGGGGGACACCAGGCCCGATTACTCTTTCTCTGCTCTTGCCATGCTCAACGAAGCCGTTCTAGAAGATGAAGCGGTTCCCGAAGGACCAGAGTTCTCGCAGGGTCCCAGGGACTAGAGTTCACGCACGGCATCAGGGGCTGGAGTGTGCTCCCGTTTCAGGAGCGAGCGGGCCATGGCCCTGAACTTCGGTTCAACCGTATACAGGAGACCGAAGTAGACGGCCGCTCCCAACACGGCCACCGCGAAGAGTTCGAGGCCGTAGACAAGGGTGCCGGCGCTTGAAACGAGGACCACCCTATAGAGAAAGTCCAATGCGATCCCCATCACAATGGCTGCTCCCAAGTAGTAGGGCACCCTCGTCCCCCTGCGAAGGAGCTTGACCGACCGGCTGGCGCGCCTGACCTTGATGATGAGGAACAGGACCGTCGCACATAGCTGAACCAAGGCCCAGAGCGCTACGGCGATCGAATTCCCCAGCCCATTCGAGAAGGCAAATGACAAGACGGCGTAGAGGCCAGCAAGATACACTAGGGCTGCGCATATGTTGACTAGCGACACGAAAAGCAGGTTGCTTCTCGCGTAACTCTTGAAGCCCTTCTCGCTCCCCACGTCCACCTTCTCCGTGCCGAGGAGGGTCCTATCGATGGTGAGGGATAGTGCTTGGAAAAGGAACATGATGGAGAGAATCGACAGTCCAAGACTACCAGCCAAGTACTTCGCACCGAACAAGTGCAGAATCGGCTGGGCCAGGACCACACCACCCACGGCCATAGGGATGCTGAAAAGGAGCAAGAACTCTATGATGATTGCCGGTAGGTTCTCATTCCCTCCCCGCAACAGAAGGGGATACAGGGAATAGGCGAGAAAGGAGGAGAAGCCGACAATCGAAGCAACGGTGAAGGCAGGCTGGTAGACGCCTGCAATCGCCGTTCCAAAGCCCAGGGAGGCTATGTAAGTGTCTGCGACCAAGAAGAGCGGAGGGAGGGAGTTAATGGCGGGAAGCCAGGATAGCCTGATCCATCGTTTCGCGACTGACAGCTGCAGCTGTTCTCTTGTGGCTTCCCTCACCATGTAGGCGCCGAATGTGAAGGTGATGAGGTATGAGATCAAGAGGGCGAGGATGACGCCATCGACTCCAAGCCTGTACACGTAAAGAGCAACATAGGCGACTGCGATCTTGACAGGCTCCGAAACGACCTGCTGGTAGCCGGTGACTGCGGGCCTATAACCTACCACGATCGACGTGGTGACAGAGTTGCAATAGCTTAGCGGGACAAGAAGGCCTCCGAGCAGGAATGGGAGGAACGAAGCGGACAGACTCGAGCGGGTGAAGATTGAGATGGAAAGGTACGCCAGGAGCCCGATCCCGCTCAACAAGGCGCCGAAGGCAAACGAGGTCTTGCCGATCAGTCTCCCCCTCGCGACGTCTCGCGTGGTCCAGTAGGCCACAATTCCGACAGGATATGACGAGAACGCAACGAGGTCGACGATGACCTCCCATAGACCCAGGTGAGCAGGGTCGAGTGACCTCGCTGCCATGAGTAAGAACAATAGGCCGGTGAACGCACTGAAGATACTCCCACCAAACACAATCAGACCCGTCGAACGAAGTCCGATTTTGGTCGTCAAAGCCTCAACCCGCTGGCCCGCACTCCCACACTCTCATCTGGGCCTATTGTGCGTTGAGTGGAGAATGATGGGATTCACAACCACGTCTGTCTCAGGTTCGATGCCCATGTTCTTAAGTTGAAGAGGGGATTCATCTCGGCCAGTTCCGAACCTCCTTGCTCGGTCATCACTGGCAGGGCATGGGTTGGTGACGGCAGTGCCTCGCATCTGGGGTTAGTCATTTCATGGACGCGCAGCTTCCCGACTAGTCTGGGATAGCAGAGAGCGGAGCTGGGATACCTCCTCCCTATGGGCCAAATCTAACTGAAGGTATTTCGAAACCGCTCTTCGTCTGTACTGCTCCATCAACTCCTTCGAAGAGAGAAGTTCTTGGACTTTCGCGGCCACCTGACGTGCGCCTGATCCGTCGACGTAGAGGATGGCATCTCCGAAAACGTTTTCAACGACCTTCTGTCTGGAGGAGACTACCGGGAGGCCGCTAGCGAGGTACTCGAAGATGACGTGAGAGAGAGTATAGGGCTCGTCGGTTATGTTGAGGGCGAAGTCACATGAAGCCTTGAGCGCCATATAATCGCTCATGGGGAGCAAGCCTAGATAGCGGACGTTGGCGGGCATTTTCAGTGACGCGAATCTGGACCCCAACTTTTCCTCCGGACCAGTGAAGACTAGCGTCAGGCCCGGAGTAGTGGCGGCTGCTCCAACCTCTGACTCTATCCTCTCGAGCCAATGACCCCCGTGAGACGCAATGGCAAGGTGGCCGTTTGCCTGGTAGCGAGCCCTGACGGCATCGTCCCTCGTGTACGGGTTCCGTTCGACGTGGTCATGGACAACGAGAACGTTTCTCGCGCCAATCCTCTCGAGCTCTCTCGCCCAGACGTAATGCGGCGCGGTGTTCGCGCGAGCCTCTCGGGCGACGACGCCCTCGAGAAGCCCGATTAGAGTCCCTACGGCGCCCGCAAGCGTCTTGACGCTCCACACCGAATGATGGTCCACCACCAACCTCCTGCCCTTTAGTTGGCAATACAGCATGCAAGTCAAGGGGCAGAAGACTGGGGGGTTCTGCGCGTAGACCACGTCGGGGTCATCCGCCAAGAGGACGACCAAAGTACGCAGGAACAGGGCGAGATACCTGATTGGCGCCAGATACCTCGGTCCGTACAATAGCGTAACGTTTCGTCTTGTGCCCCCGACTGCTTCAGCAAGCTCGTCGGCCCTGTGCCCGAAAGGGCCCCAGAGGATTACCAGAACCTTCATTCCACCTGCTTGCCTCACCTCCATTAATGAATCCGATGGGCAATCGATGGGACGTTTGCCGCGGAGTTTTCCGCGACCGAGATTCTCTCGGAAACCTCGCCTCCCTGCCTCGATGCTGCTGCATCCTATTTTGCGCCCGCTGGGTTCGAGGCGCCTCCGCGGAGGGTCAGCTTTACTCGGTGAAGTGATCCACGGCAAGATGGTGCCGTCCGGCTCCAATCAGACGTGCCGTCGGTAAGCAACCTCTCTCTCGGTCATGGAACTGTTGGGTTCGCGGGGGTGGCCCGCGCCGGAATGGGTACTTTGTGATTCCCCGACGGGCGGGATGAAAGGCGGTGCGCTCACCCTGCTGAGACTTCAATCCGATCGATGCTCCGACCGCAGGGCACGCACTATCTTCTCGTGGAGGGACTGGTTTGCTGACGCGACGAGGCTGAACCTGGGCTCAAGGCTGAGCTCAGGGGCCGATCGCGGCTCACGGGTCAGGGAAATGACAGCTCCTGCCTCTCTCGCTATCAGGTATCCGCCGGCGATGTCGGTCACCCTCATCCGTCCCCTGAGGTCAACGAAGGCGTCGATTTTGCCCTCGGCCAGAAGACACAGCTCGAGTGCGTTCGCGCCGTAGTGGACTACCCGCTTGGCGCGGGAGAGGAGAGGCGCAAGCCGTGCTGACACGGCTCCCGAAATCCCGCTCAGGTCGATGCCGACAATGGATTCGCTCAACTCGCCTCCTTTCGTCGTGCGAATGTTCCCTCCGTTCTTCGACGACCCTTCCCCTTTCGCCGCGAAGTAGACGTCGCCGTTGACCAAGTTCCTGACCATCGCGAAGCGGACCTCTCTCAGGCCTTGCCCCTCCGCAATCGCCACCGACGTGCAATAGAAGGGGAGACCTCTCTGGAAGTTCGAAGACCCGTCCAGTGGGTCGATTACGGCGAGCGACGGGCCTCCATCGTCACCCATGCTTCCTGCTTCCTCGCTTAGCAGCTTCAGGCCTTCGACTCTTAGTAACGCCCTTGACAACTCCTCCTCAGCCTTCTTGTCAGCGAGCAGAGTCTTGTCCCCCGAGGCTCCGGTTCCTATCACGAGCCCACGGTTGCGCCCTGCTGCCACAGCAGCAACAGATCTCTGCGCCTTCTCCGTGGCTGCGGCGAGTAGCTTCTCCCAGCGGACGCCCTCGGAGTTCACCCGCCGATCACTTTCCTTTTCTTCATGGCCGCAATTACCTCCTCGAGAGTACGTTCGGCATGGGAGTCTGTGTACACCTTCTCCACCTTCGTCTCTTCGAGCTCATCGTGTATCTCAGCCAACGCAGAGTAGTACCTGGCTCTGAAGAATTCCGTCGAGTTCCTGTCCCTCGCATTCTTCCCGGCCTGCCTGTCGCCTATCGTTTCGGGCCCGGCCTCGAGCAGGAGGTAAAGGTCAGGGCGCATCCCAGGGACCAGAAGGAGTTCTCTGCAGAGGGCAAGCATTGCAGGATACGCCGTGCTCTTCTTCAGCTCGAACCTGATCTTCGCATAGGCGAGATCCGACAGGAGGTAGCCCTCCGAGACCAGGTCCCGCATTCCCCTCAGCCTTGAGATTGTCGAAGTGTACGTCAAAGTGGCCCCGAGGAGGCTATAGTCCGAGTAAGTGTCGCCCCTGTCTGAGACAGGGATGTGGTCCGAGAGAGCGTGAGCTGATTCTTGGAGCCTTAGCCAGCCGAGACTCTCTAGACGTCTGGCCAGGGTCGTCTTTCCTGTTCCAGAGAATCCCTCAAGGACGATGAATGCCATTTGAGGGCAGGCTCACGGTCGGTTGACATTTAACTTAGCGAGGTGGTTACGGTCAAGGGAGCGAAAGCAGCGCGGCCTGGTTGAAGATGAGCAGGTATGCGAGATAGGCCAGGTATCCGACCCCTAGGTATGCGACTGTCGGGACACCGTACTTCACTTCGACCATGGCTCCGGGCTTCTGATTCGCTTCGACTTCGTCCCTGGCGACGTTGACGTCGTTATTCACCTCATCCCTGACTCCATCTGAGATGACTGCCTCTGGTATCCACTTCTGTTCCCTAAGGAACCTCTCGATCGGTATCGTCTTCGATCCCCATGCGTTTCCTTTCGCGACCTCGTAGCTAATGTGCCCTAGGGCGACAGCCGCCCCGCAGACGAGAGGCAGAATCGGCGAAAGCCGATAGGGGTCCGCCGCAACGAATACGAGTGCGACTGCGTCGGCCTGTCCTACTGCGCCCAGCAGCGCAAACGCCAACGCGATCCCCCCGATGACCCCGAGTTTGATCAGTTGGAGCCCGAGGTTCGGGAACGCGGAGTAGATGGCATAGACCGATCCGATCAGCGCCGGCAACCAGACGATGTCACTCACCGCCCGCTCCTTGACGTCCTGGTATGAAGCAACGGCGAAGGAAACGCCGATCAGGAGCTGGGCAAACAACCGCGCAACGGACGTCGGCGCCACATATAAGCGCCGGCCAGGAATGCTAGGTCAAGTCGAGCCGGACCAAGCCGAGTCTAGCAGGCCGGTCCTACACCTCATCAACCTTCGTCTTCTGCCTCGTGAAGATTGCCGCGACCTTCGCGACCGTGTCGATGTCGGCCACTGATTTGTCCGTCCTGATTCTCTTTATCCGGGGGAATCGAAGCGCATACCCGCTGTCGTGCCTGCCGCTCTTTTGGATGCTGTCGAACGCTACCTCGACTACGACCTCGGGCTTGACCCTCCTCCAGTATCCATGGTCTTCTTCGGTCAGCTCCTTCATGCGGTCGGTCATCTCAAGTATCTCAGCGTCGGTCAGGCCGCTGTATGCCTTGCCGATGGTCTTCAGTGAGGCGCTGTCCCTGACGGCGAAAGTGTAGTCTGAGATGACTCCTGCCCTTTTGCCGTGGCCGTACTCGGCCGCCACGATCACAGCATCGATGGTATCAAGCTCCTCTTTCAGCTTCACCCAGCCGGAACCTCTCCTGCCCATCGTGTAGGGGCTCCCGGGATCTTTCAAGACCAGTCCCTCGTACCCTAGAGTCCTGCTCCTCCGGAACGCGGCTTCTATTTCTGAAGCTTCGCACACCACCTCAGAATGAGCTAGGACTCCCACCCCTTCCATCACTGCGCTGAGCTCATTCCTGCGCTCCGAAAGGGCTAGGCCCACCTTCTCCTCGCCATCTCTGTAGAGGATGTCGAATGCGAAGTAGGTGACCGGCGCCTTTCTGACCGCGTCATCGAACCTTTCCAGCCTCCTGAGTCGCCTTTGCAGAAGTTGGAACGGGAGAGGGCGTCCCTCGGAGAACGGGACTATTTCGCCGTCGAGCACGATATCGCCCTTCGTCCTACGGATTGACGACGCCACTTCGGGGAAGCTCGCGGTGATGTCCTCCAGCCTCCGCGAGTAGATCCTCACTTCTTCGCTCTGCTTGTGGATCTGCGCCCTGACGCCGTCGTACTTGTACTCCGCATAGACCTGTTTCCTGAAACGAGCGGAGACCTCAAGGGAACTGATCAACGGCTCCGCCAGCATGAAGTTGACGGGCCTGAACAGTGCAATCTTGAGCTGCCCGAGTTCTCCCCTGGCTGCGGCGCTCGCCAGGAGGCCCGGGTCCCCGACGACCATGTGCGCCCGGGCGACCTCCTTCCTCTGGACTGAGTACGCCCGAGAGATCGCCTCTTCGACCAGACCGGAGACAAGGCCGGTCCGCATCTCTCCAGTCAGGACCTTGACGATATACTTCCCTTCCAGAGGCGTGGCTCTAAGGATAAGTGACTTGACGATGGCCCTTCTCGAAGTCGCAGACCCGCTTCCCCTGGCAGACCGGAGCCTCCCAAAGGTCTCCTCGAGGTCATGCAGCGTCAGCGGTTCCTGGAAGAGAGTCTGCTCCGTCTTGCCGGCGAGAAGCTCTTCCGTGACTTCTCCCAGGTCGCCGTATCTGAGATAAGCCTCGGAGACCCGTTTGCTAGTAGCCCCGGTCGCTTCCTTTACGACTTCGAGCAAAGTGGAATATCCAACCTGCGCCTCGTCCCTGCTCCCTCTTTCGGAGGCTCTTCCCGTCGACACACGGGCCGCAGTCATCGCATCGTCCGGCTGAAGACCCGACAAGTATGACGCGAGGATTCTGACCTTGTCGTTCTTGCTGCGGGTCGACTTCACGTCTTCGAGCGTCCTTGCGAGGCCCGCGAAGGGAACGCTTTGCCTCATTTCCCGACCTGGACGGCCATCACGAGGGCACCTTCGCCGTCCCTGTAGTAGGCCTCCAGTCGCCCCGTTATCTTGTATCCGACTCGCTGATACAGCGCAATTGCTTGAGTGTTTGAGATTCTCACTTCGAGATAGCACTCCGTGGCTGACTTCTTCACCATCTCCGAGTGTGCTGCGAGGATCAGACCCGTCCCAATCCCCTTTCCTCGGTGCTCTGCCTCCACCGCGACCGAAACCACATGCCCCTTCCGGGCGAGAGCCAATCGCTTCAGCTGTGAGAAGCCATATTCTATCCGGCACATGATGTATCCGACAAGGATGTCGCCCAGCTCTGCCACCAGGAACGTCTCAGGATACTCGGACAGTATTTCGTAGTAAAAGTAGTCGGAGTAGTGCTCAGGGAGCGTCTTCATGTTGATCTCTATGACCGAGGGAATGTCCTTCCTTTCGCAACGGCGAATCTCGTAGTCGCCTAGCTTAGCCAAGACGGCCTTCTGCAAACGCACCGGTGCGCCCTCGGCTGATGATTAAGTCTTGCTGCGTTTTGAAGAATCCCTTTATTATCGGACGGCTGGGTGGCCGCTCAGTTGTCGGCACAGCCTGTCGACTTGGAGGCTCTTGTCCGCTCGAAGTTCACGATCAGGGATGCCTTCCAACTACCGGACGGAGAGATGGAGTTCAGCGTCGAATACCGGTCTGACTCGAAGGATAGGTTTGTCGAGCTTTGCTTGCAGCTTGGGGTACATGGGTTGACTCCGAGGCTCGTGGGGACCGAGGAGGACGTCCTCCTTTTCGTACGGAAGGCGCAGAGCGATGAGAAGTGGCGGTCGCGTATTCCGATCATCCTGGCACTTCTTACCCTGGGGTCGGTCGCCGCATTCGGGCTGTTTTTGGGGACCATCTACAAACAGTATGCTCCGTCAGTGCCAGAGGGATCCGTCATATTCCTGTACGGCGCCGCGGTCATCGCGGTGGTGGCTGCCCACGAACTCGGCCATATCTACATGTCTCGAAAGAGAAGCGAGGCGTCTCCGGTCCCACATGTCCTCCCCGGGATTCCAGGCATCACTGCGGCCCTCCCCACACTCGGCATCATTTCCCGTCAGAGGGGGCCCGCGGTCAACAGGGACCGGTTCTTCGACGTTATCATAGCGGGCCCGCTCATTGGACTTGCGACCGTGCTAGTCCTGTATGTTTTCGGAACCATCCTGAGTATCCAGTCAGCTGTGCCTTTGCAGAGCTGCCAGCAGGTCAATGGCACGGCAACTCTATGCCCTAGCGTCATCCAGAAGGGCTTGGATGCTGTCATCGGACCGTTCCTGCCAGCTGTCGCCACTGGATACTCCTCCCTTTCTCCCCTTGCAGACGGAGCAACCGTGGGACTCATCCTAACCTTTGTTAGCCTGCTCCCAATGGCGACCTTCGACGGGGGGTATCTGTCCAGTCTCACGTGGGGACCCAGAGCCTCGAGGGCGGCATCCTACCTGAGCCTGATTCTGTTGATCTCGGTCGACCTGCCCACATACTGGGCGCTTGCTTTCATGGTTCTTCTGCTGATGAACCTGAACCGTTCATCAGAAGTACAGCTGCTGGACGAGGTCTCCCCCATTTCGGACAGGAGGAGGTGGCTTTACCTGGGCACACTGGCCGTCGCGCTTCTTTGCATGCCCCTGCCCCAGACATTGGCAGGGTTCCCTCTAGGCTGACTCGAGTCTGCACTCGGCGGCTCGGGTCACCACGTTCATCTTCCCGGACCTACCAAGCTTGTTCAAGATCCTGCCGACGGCCTCCCCAGAGCCCTTTGCAGTCGCGAGCCCCAACTTCGACCTCGCGTAAACCTCGGGAAGACCCGAGAGGAGAAGCAAGTCGTACTCGTCCCTCAGCTTGCTGAGGTAGAAGACGTCCTCGAGGCCGTCTACGTACGCATGCTTCTTCGGCTCCCCCTCGCCTGAGACTCTTCCTGTGGCAGCCATTTCAAGGGCAGTCGAGCCAAGGCCCTCCGAGCATTCGGCCATCAGGATCACCGAGCCTGACTTCCTGACCCCTGAAAGGGCGTTCCAGGCTGTCCTCACCGATGACGAGAGTGTGTCGTCGTAGCCTCTTCCCCCGGTCCCCACCACAATCGCCCTCGCAGGCTGGACCCCGACACTGAGGAAGCCGTTCTTGATAGCGTCGAACGGGGCGTTCTCCATCACGGTCCTCACTTTCCCTCCCCTTGGAAGGACGTCGATGAATGTCGCCTCTGTGAAGCTTTCAGCAATTCCGTCCATTGCATCTTTAGACTTCGTCTTCTCGAAGGGAACTGGCTCCATCTCATTCCTCGCCTTAGCAGCCTCCCTACGTGAGTGGGCGACCCAATTCAGGCATGCCTCCACCTTCGCGTCTGCGATTCCGAACAAGGGATCGGGCCGCGGGGTGCCGACGAAGAGTTTGGCACCCCTCTCGGCCAACTCCTGCGCGAGGGTCCTCCCCCCGTCTTCCGCGGAGATGGGTGGTGGAAGTGTCGTGACCCTGCCCTTCAGCTCCGGCACGGCTGTCTCGACCCTTCTGGGCGCGGCAGAGAAGATCTTCAGGGAGGCGGGAGAGACGGGCTCTGCTGTGAGCTCCCGCAGGAGCTCGGTCGTTGTCGGAGAAGCGTCGCAAATGAAGAGCGCAGATGCTCCCTTCAGCGCTTCGTGCAGCCTCTCCTTTTCGGTGACAATCCTCTCGGGCTGAGGGTCCACTACAATGCCCAGGTTCTCGGCCTGGGTAGTCACAAGAGTTTCTACGGAGCCGTAGGGAATCCAGAGTTCCATTGGGTTCGCTCCGTCCTCCTTGGAAAGTTTGCTCTAAAAGGCTGCACACTTACATGAGACCTAGAGAAGCAAGGCTCACTCCTAGCACTCAAAGGTGCAAAGATTTGGTGCGTTGTTGACCTGATAGTGTCTTGCTTGCGCCTTCGGGAGGCCCCTAACTACTCTGGAACGAACGTGATACTTTTCAACGCTGACTAACTCTAGTCTAGGTGTTGCGAAAGACAAGAAACAGAATGCTTCCCATGGGATACAGAAGCTGGGCGCAGGTTGCTGGATACTTCGACGGTGACGGGTGTGTTCTTATCAGGCCAAGGAAGTATGCAATTGCATTCGCGATAGAGTGGGCTGACACCTCTCTTCCACAGATTAAACAACTGTGAGCTTTCCTGCGCAAACGTGGCGCTCGCGCGCAACCTATGATTCAGAAGAACGAGGGAAAATACCCATCGTACTCCCTCTTGATCGCCCATTAGGATTCTGTCTTGAAGCTGGGGTAAGCCAACAAGCCACATTGCCTTAAGAAAAGACCTGAGCTGCAGGCAATGATCGACTATCTTAGGAATAGGATTACTGGGAACGAAACACTCCGAAATTTCAACCGGTCAGTCAAGAAGGGAGTAAGGGCAGGGAAGATGCGCAACCTCAACATCCCATACACTCGGTTCGAGGGATTACGTATTGCGAAGACCCTAGGCGCACAAGAAGGCGGGCTTTCCAGACGCCTCCTTCGTGGGGATCAGATCAAGGAAATCAAGAGACTGCATTCGGAAGAACGGCTTACAATCAGGGAATTGGCTAGACGTTATGGGACATCGACTAGTGCCATCCTTAGGGCACTGCACGTCTATTAGCGAATTCCAAAGTTCCGGCAATCATCACATCAGGTTCTACGTTGGTTTTTAAGTTCGAATGCGAGGGCCATCCGCGTGGCCTGGAAGACGCGTCGCTCACAGATAAGCAACCTTGCAGAGGGCCTAATCAAGGCGGGAGCGATTCAGTTCGGCACGTTTACTCTCCCTGACGGCAAGGAGAGTCCCTACTACATCAACCTGAAGGGGATCCTGAGTTATCCCGGGCTCTATGCGTTGGCGGTCGATTCCATGACCAGGTTAGTCTCAGCGAAAGCTCCGCGGGCGAACGCCATCTGCGGCGTTCCAATGAGCGGTCTTACCCTGGCCGCTCCCCTCGCTCTCTCAGTGAAGAAGCCCCTTACATACGTCCGAAGCTCCAGACAGGCCAGTGGGCGGGTGGTCGAAGGCGAGGTCCGACCCGGCTGGAATGTGCTCATTGTCGACGACCTTTCAACCACTGGAAGGACGATTCTGGCCTCAGCGAAAGCCGTTCAGGAGGAAGGTGGGGAGGTTACTGACGCCGCTGTGCTGATCGACAGAATGGAAGGCGCGAGAGAAAGACTCAGCAAGGAAGGAATCGCTCTTCACTCCCTGACAGACGTCGTGGAGTTGGCAGACACTCTCTTTGCGATGGAGCTAATAGGCGGGGACGACCTCAAAGCGATAACAAGATCTGTGGGACGTCGTCAGTAGACCATCAGGTTCTTCTCTTCGAGCGTCACATGAAGGTTGTTCACCGCCCTGTAGACCTCGCTCTCCTTCTTTGCCCCGGTGCAGACGAGCTTTCCTGACGCGAACAGCAGAATCACTGTCTTCGGGTCCGCCATCCTGTGAATAAGGCCCGGAAACTGCTCAGGTTCATACATAGACTTGGGGAGGACCCTCGCGGCCTCCTCAAGATGGACCTTTCCGCCGAGGCTCGCCGATGCGACTATGTTCTGGATTTCGACGACAGCCTCGTTCTTTATGGGAATCTTGCCTTTCTTCAGCTGCCTCACGACTTCCTCGACCGCCTTGCGGGCCTGTTCCTCGGACTTCGCCCCCGTGCAGACCATTTTCCCAGAGCTAAAGATGAGTGTCGCCGTCTTCGGGTTCCTGAGTCGGAAGACGAGGCCAGGGAACTGGTCGGGATGGTACTCTACAGTCACGAAGTTCTTAGTGATTAGGTTTAGGTCGACCGTTTGGCTTATGGATGCGGACGCTACCACATTTTCAATGCTAACGATTGCTTTTGTCTGAGGCATTCGTCCACGGGACGCCCGGTCGGTATATAAAGAGTATATATAGGACGGTTTGAATTTTGCAAAGTTGACATGGCCGCGACCCTGTCAGTTCGGTCAAGTAGGGCCCTGGGCCGGCGCTCCTGTATCCGTCTTTTGGGGCGCGCGCCTTCCTGCGAGCTCAGAGACAATTATTACGACAAAGATGAGAGCTGCAACAAAGTAGTTGAGTCCATACGGCAGCGACGCAAGCCTCTCTATGTATGGGACAATGAATACAACCTTTCCTATCAAGCAAGCCTGAGTTATAGGACCTTTGGCAATGTTGAGGTTCTGATCGGTGTTCTGGTTGGTCTTCCTGTCATCTCCCTGAGTGAAGAAGCCGCCGCCCTCAGCCAAGCCCACCACCCTGTGAATTACTGAGTCGCCGCTTTCAGAGCAGGGGGATCCGTATACTATGATGTCGCCGACGTGCACGTCGTTCATTGAGACGGGCTGAATGACTACCAGGTCTCCCTCCTCCAGCGTTGGGAGCATGCTGACTCCGTCTACTCTCCTAGTGTAGTTGAGTAGGAAAAAGGCGAAAACGAGCAGGAGCAGGACAAAAGTCACGGCGTAGAACGAGGCCCTCTTTCCGGGAAGCCGCACAGCGCGAACTTCCTTCATCTCGCTCGGTTAAACATTTGAGGTCGGAGAGGCTTTATCACACCCGAAGGTGAGTCCTCAACGTTGACCCGGAGAGGTATCTTCTTCCTGGCAGTCTTCGACTTCCTCGTGCTCACCTTCCTGTACTTCGTTCTTCAGGATCTCGCCTGGCGCGCATCATACGTCAGATCCGAGCACCTGGCTCCCAGCACGGCTTATTCCCTATTCATTCACACTTTCAGCATCAACGGCAGCACGGTCCAATTCATGCTGATCAGCCCGCCTGCACTTGACTGGGTACAGATTGTCGTTGCCGCACTGATACTCGTCAACGGATTCTACGTCTTCACGATGTTCCGGAAGTCACCACGAAAACGGGATTAGACACCGGCTACTACCCACCATCTTCTCTTGGGTCAAGGAGTCTTCGGCGGATTTATCAGTGGCTACGCGGCTAGAGGGCCGACCATGCCGAGACGGCAATCGGAATCCGTCCGGTCGTCCTCCTCCAGGTCTGAAGACGCAGACAATTCAGCCGACCTTGGCCTTCCAGAGGAACTCCTGACTGGCCCCGCTAATGAAGGACCCGTTCTCAGGGCCCTCGGCCAAATCGCTGCCGGGGCGACGGAAGAGGAGGCTGCACGTTCCTTGACTTGGAAGGACTTCGAAGGTTTCTGCGCCCAGCTGTTGAGGGCGAGCGGCTATTCGGTCAGGGAAAACATCTACCTGTCCCACCCGCGCAGCCAGATTGACCTGGTGGCGACTGGCCCGCTGTTCGTAATCAGCCTAGACTGCAAGCACTGGAAGAGGGCGCCCTCCCGTTCGGTTCTTGAGGGCTTCGCCATGACCCAACTCAGGCGGAGTCGCTTCCTCAGGAGGACCCTGCACGACAAGAGACCCATAATCTCGGCAATACTGAGCCTCTCGGAGCCCGCGGGGAGCTTCGTTGAGGGAGTGGCAGTCGTTCCACTCCGGACTCTGCGGGACTTCCTTGACACAGTCGAGTCGTACTCAAGCCTTTTGGAAATGAGTTAAACCGTCGTGCTGGCTTTGGAGTGTACCCTTTCGTGGTATCCCTGGCCCGTCGTCTTGGGTTCGGCGTGTGCTATGTACGGGGGAGAGGGGAGCTCGCTGTAGGCGGTTAGGGGTGTGGTGTGGAGCGCCGGGGATTCCAGCCTCGCCTCTCGCTCCCTCTTTCGCCGAGAATCTGGCTTTCTTGCCAAAATACGCTTCATTTCGCAAACCTTAAAATGACCAGAAAGGGGTTTTTGGACTAGCCTATGTCGCTGAACGGGTTCGGGCGACTGGTCATGTTCGTCTCCAGCAGCGAAGTGCGGAGCAAGGTACTCATCGACTTGTCTAAAGGGCCGATGACGCCGACCGAGCTGGCCTCGGCAGAAAGGAAACACGTCAGCCACGTTAGTCGTGCACTTGCTGAGCTACGAGCAGAGGGCCTCGTAGAACCTGTATGGACATCTTCAAGGGTACGATACTATCGGGCAACGGACCGGGGCCTATCGTTGAGCATCCAATTCATGAAGATGCCGAAGTAGTAAATTTCAAGAGCTCTCGTTCCAGCTCGCTACCCTTTTGCGCGGAGAATATCGCGCCTTCCGGGAGACGATGCGACGTTGGGCCGACTCGTCGTGCAGTCCTAGGGCGAGGGCCACGGTGAGAGAGGGCGAAAAATCGGGCTTGCCAAGGCTGCATTTCGCCGGCAGCTCACTAATTAATAACACCGGAAGTGCAGCACCTAGTCTTGGTTAAGGTCGTCCTCTGCGGGATGGGCGCAATCGGCACCGAGATTCTGAGGTACCTCAACGAGAGGTCACACCTTGTGACTGGCGTCGTCGACAACGATCCCGGCAAGGTAGGGAGGACTGTGGCAGAATTGACCGGTCTGCCATTGGGTGTGAGGGTTTCTGGGTCACTCATGGATCTTCCGATCTCCAAGGCCGAGGCGGCAATCTTCTCCACCAAGTCGAGGATCGTGGACATAATGGAAGACATTGTCTTCGCGGCCTCGTCAGGACTGGACATCGTGACCACTTCCGAGGAAATGGCTTACCCTGAATTCGGTGGTAAGGAGGAAGCACGGAAACTCGACGCCCTCGCCAAGGAAAAGGGCGTGACGATCGTTGGGGTCGGCGTCAACCCAGGTTTCGTCATGGACTGGGTGCCGGCCGTCGCTGCATCAGCAAGCAAGAACCCGACCTCCATTCATGTCGTCCGGTCTGTCGACGTAAGCAGGCGACGGCGTCAACTCCAGGCAAAGACGGGCGTGGGGCTGACGAAGACGAAGTTCGAGAGTGCGATGCAGGAGGGGACGCTTGGGCACGTCGGTCTGATTGAGTCGGCGCACCTGATCGCGCTTTCCCTCGGCATGAAACTTGAAGGG
>Ga0187803_10000470_pt1 | contig 16153 bp, 13 predicted proteins | sample NC_wetland_sal_i_2_FD_132425 | JGI IMG/M metagenome (GOLD analysis project Ga0187803, IMG submission 132425) | Wetland sediment microbial communities from Neuse River Estuary, North Carolina, USA - Control_3 | ecosystem: Environmental > Aquatic > Freshwater > Wetlands > Sediment | place: USA...
CACGCCACCAGTTGCCAACGGCCGTCGCGCCGAACATAAGCGTCGGTAAAGCGGAGGTTCATGGTCATCGGTTGGCCGCGACTTTCGGCCTTGAACGCCGCCCGCCCCGTGATGACGGCAGTGCTGCCATAGACGCGGACATTCAAGTCCTCGGGCACGATCGAAACGTATTTCAATTCGCCGGACCGAATCGAGGCGATATAGCTCGCCTTCGTGTCCGCCTTCGCGCTCGAGTGAATGTAGGTGAGATCGTCAGAGAGAATCTGGTCAAGCGCCGCAAGGTCCGAATCGGTGAGAGCCTTGAAGCGGCGGAGCTCGACCTCACGAACCTCCTGCTCGCTTTGGCCGGTGGCCTGATCCTGCGGGCTTGAGGCTGCGGCGGCTGCTTCCGCCGTGGGATAGACTCGAATGTTCTTGGCCGTGTACCAGGGATGAACTTCCGCCACCAACCTGCCCGCCTTCACCGCCGGGTCCTCGGCAGCCAGCGCCTGCGCTTCCTGGAGCGAGCCGACACGAAACACGAATATGCCGCGCAGCTTTCCATCCTCGGCCATCGGTCCGGCCATGAGCAGCTTGCCCTCGTCGGCCATCCGCCCGATGTTCTTCATGTGGGCTTCTTGAATCTGCTGCGCCTCGGGCGTGTTTTCTCCGGTCGAATTCGGCCCACGATAAAGCAGGACGAGATAGTAAGTCGTCATCTCGTAATGCGCCTCGGAGGGCTTTTGAGCCGCGGGCATCGACGTCATACATGGAACCAGAAACAGTGAAAGTGCCGCGAAGAATTTCTTCATATCGAGCTCTCCTCCTCAGCCATCTTCGCAGACCGTGCGTGCCGATCTGCTCGCTGCCCCATGGCTGCGAAGCTATCCGGCGCGCCGTTTTTGTGCCTCGACGTACTTCCGTAAGACGGCGTTGATGGTCGTCTGATATCGTTTTCGCTTTCGAAAGAATGCCAAGATATCGGGGTCAAGCCGCATGGTGATTTGCTTCTTCGGCCCTGCCCACAAGATGGCGTTCTTGAAAAACTCCGGGCCCAGCTTCGGGATGTCAGAATAATCGATATCCTCATCTTTCATCGAATCGATTCTGGCCCAGTCGGTCTTGGAGCGCCTTTTCGAATTCTTCGCGTTCATCTCGGTCCGCCTTTCGAAAGGAAATTATTCGAATGACTTCGGCAGCAGGTTGGGCAAATGCGATGGCAACTATGCGATTCTTCAATAGAGCTAATGCGATCCAACGATCTTCGCCATAGTCCTCCCGCGTGTCAGGGCGGGCGATCACCGGCCCACGCAACGCCTCCGGGGCGTCCGCAAAATCGAGACCGTGCTTACGGACATTTCGCGTGCGCTTCAGTTCGTCCCATTCATATCTCATTCTAGCATGTGGTCCCTACATTTGTAACTACATTCCTGCCGACTCTTTTTCCTGCCCCGCCAGTCCCAAGCGCGACCACATCGCATCCACTTTTCTCTTAGTTTCGACGTCCATCACAATCTCATCCGGCCACGGGCGGGCGAATCCTTCGCTGGACCATTTGCGCGTGGCATCAACACCCATTTTGGAGCCGAAGTTGGGCAAGCGCGAAGCGTGTTCGAGCTGATCGACTGGCCCGAGCGTGAACTGGATGTCGCGCTCCGGGTCGATATGATTCAGCGCCTTCCACGCGACTTCGCGCACGTCGTGGACATTAACATCGTGATCGACCACGACGATGCATTTCGTGAACATAGCGCCGGGCAAGCCCCAGATGGCGTTCATCACCTTGCGCGCTTGGCCCGCGTAGCTCTTGCGGATGGCAATGATCATCAGGTTATGGAAGATGCCTTCCGCCGGCATGTGCATGTCCACCACTTCGGGGATTTGCTTGCGCAGCAGCGGCAGGAACATGCGCTCGATGGCGTAGCCCATCCAGTAATCTTCCATGGGCGGCGGTCCGACGATGGTTGAAATATAGATCGGCTCGCGGCGGCGGGTGATGCACGTGATGTGAAACGCGGGAAACTTGTCTGCCAGTGAATAATATCCGGTGTGGTCGCCGAACGGGCCTTCGGTGCGGATGTCGTCAAGATCGTCGTAGCCTTCGAGGACAATTTCGGCGTTGGCGGGAACCTCAAGGTCTACGGTCTCGCATCTTACCAACTCCACCGGTTCGCGGCGAAGGAAGCCCGCAAACAGGAACTCGTCCAGGTCTTCAGGCAGCGGCAGAACTCCCGCCAGCATGGTGGCGGGATCGGAGCCGATGGCCACGGCCACGTCCATGCGTCGCTTGCCTTGCCCGGTTTTGTCCGCGAGCGCGTTGCGCTCGAGCCACCGAAAGTGTTCGGCGCCGGTTTTGTGGATTTGCCAGTGCATGGCGGTAGTGCGTTCGTCGTAGACCTGCATGCGATAGCATCCCACGTTGCGCCGGCCGGTCTTGGGGCTGCGCGTGATGACCATGGGGAAGGTGATGAAGCGCCCGCCATCTTGCGGCCAGCACTTCATGATGGGGAATTGGCGCAGGGATACCTTCTCTCGCTCGATCACTTCTTTCGCTGGACCGCCATTCACCGTCTTGGGAAAAAATGCACCCACTTCAGCGAGCTTGGGCAGCATCTTTACCTTGTCGAAGAACCCCTCGGGCGGCTTCATTTCCAGAAGATCTTCAATGCGCCGGGCAATGTCTTCGAGCGAGTCAACTTGCAGCGCCAACTCCATGCGCTTCTTTGATCCCAGGGCGTTGATGAGCAGCGGCATGGAGTAAGAGACGCCGTCTCTCGCGGAGCGCGGCTTCTGGAACAGCAGCGCCGGGCCGTCCGATTTCGACACGCGGTCGGTGATATCGGTAATCTCCAGATCGACGTCCACTTCGGCGTCGATTCGTTTCAGCTCGCCCTCGCGTTCCAGCACGGTCATGAATTCGCTCAAGTCTTTATAGGCCACGTCGGCTCCTATGAAGCATGCGCTTCAGTCAACTTGGTGCGGCGCGAGGAATCGAGATCCTCCGCTACGCTCACCATGACATGTCTGCGTCGTACGATGATAGGTCATTCAAATCCCGCAGGGCGCCGCCAGCGGAGTGAAGGCTCACTTTTAGTTGCGGCGATTGGGCCCGCGCAGTCGAATTCGCTCGTGGATGCGACCAACGGAGTCTAGCACGCATCTCCGAGACAATGTCAGGGGAATCGACACTCCTTTAGCGTTAGCCATGGGGTGTCGCAGTGTCCTGCGATCTGGCTTCTGCCTGATGCGCAGTGCTGTTTGCGAGAATCTTTCGGCAAATCCGAATCAGCCTCGCGTGAGGAATGCGCTGGTCAGGCGGCAGCGCGACGAACTCACCTTCGCGGAAGCTGCTGTAATACCACCGGGCGAGGAGACTTAGGTGCTCCCAGGAGCCGGCCGTAGAGCTGATGCCGCGACGAAGTATTTCGGGCTTGCCCGGGGCCTGCGCCCGTCGTATGCGTGTGCCGGCGGGATCAGGCTTCGGTGCCAGCGAATCGAGCAGGGTGTGCAGTTGTTCGTCGAGGGGCGCGGGATTTGAGACATTGGCTTCAAAGGGCAGCGTGGCTGGCCCGCGCAGCTCGCCGGCGCAGACGCGGAAGAACACGACGCTCTGCGGCTCGGCTCCACGCTCGACAATGACCCCGTGGAGGTCGCGTAAATTGTGGACCAGATCGGGTTTCGTACGCAGCACTTCGTTCGCCTTCTCGATCCGGCGATGAATCTTGGCAGCGAGTTCGAACTCGAGCGATTCGGCGGCGGAACCGCGCTCGTTTTCAAGAATCCGCACCAGCGGCTGGCCTCCACCATCGAGCGCCTCGGTCACGCGGCCGACTTCGCGATCATATTCCTCGTCCGTGCAACCCCGAAAGCACGGGGCGAGGCACATCTTCATCTGCGAATAAACGCAGCCCGGATGTGAAGGATCGGGACTCAGGTCCTCCACGCAGCGCCGAATTTTGAAGAAGTCCAGAAACTCCCCTGCCCAGCGCTCGGCCTCGGCACGCGACGGAAATGGGCCGTAATACGCCGCGCCGTCATTTGAAATCCGGCGAGTAGGGAACAGGCGCGGGAAGCGGTTCGCGAGATTCAGTTTCAGCAGGGCAGGCGGCCTCAGTCGAAGCCGGTGGCGGTAGACCTTGGGATAATAGCGTTTGTTTAGCGTGTAGAGCAGCCACTGGGATTCGAAGGCTGAGCCGACCAGACTGTATTCCACTCGACGCGCGTGCGCGCGCAGGTTGAGTCGGCGGGAAATGCCGGGAGCAGCGCCGAGCAAGCGCTTCAATCGGCGGCGCAGGTCGCGGGCGCGGCTGAGATAAGGGTTGTCCTTCGACGCTTCGGCAAACAGCGCAAAGACCGCCGGCCTGGCAGGAACGGACTCGAAGAAAGCAGTGTCACTCCGGTCGGGATCGAATTTAAGTGAGGAACGAAGCTCCATCACACACATGCCCACAATTGATTCTAGCAAACCAGCGGCGAGTGTCATGGGCAAGTTATAGGAAAAACCTCATTACCCGTTGCTACCGGCGTGCCACTTGCACCATGCTCCTGGTTCTGGCTTTGCGCTCGAACTCTCTACACTTGTCAGTCTAGGAGAGTCCTTGATTCGATATCCCCACAATTCAAATCAGTAGACAATGCCCTCGGGCTTTGGTAGGCTTCATTGTCTCCAGCCTCTTGCTGAACTGCTTGTCGCGCTGGCTCGGTACCGCGTTGGTGGGGGGAACTTAGTTCAAGCGGTCCGACTCCGCCCAAATGGGGTAAAGGCGGCAGGACGACAATGAAAATCAAATTCTGGGGTGTTCGAGGGTCAACGCCCACACCCGAGCGGCGCAACGGCCGTTACGGCGGCAATTCGCCCTGCATCGAAGTGCGGCTTGCCAACGGCACCCTGATTATACTGGATTGCGGCAGCGGGCTGCGCGCTCTGGGCAAAAGCCTCCAGCAGGAATTTGAGGAGCGCCCCGTGCATGGCTATATTTTCCTGACGCATTTTCACTGGGACCACATCCAGGGTATTCCATTCTTTCTGCCTCTGTACAAAAAGGGTAATACGTTTCTTTTTCATTCGGTCCTGCGCCGGGGGATGGAGCTGAAGGGCACCATCGAAGGCCAGATGGCCAACCCTTACTTCCCCGTGGACATGACCGTGATGGGCTCGACGCGTCACTTTTATGACCTAGATGAGAGCCCGATCGAGGTCGGCGGCGCCGTCATCAGCTCCGCTCCCATGAACCATCCCCAGGAGTGCGTAGGCTATCGGATTGATGCTGACGGCGCATCCTTCGTGCTTGCCACGGATACCGAGCCGGGATCGCCCAAGCACGACCGCGCGGTCCGTGACCTGGCGCGCGGCGCGGACGTGCTGGTCTACGACGCCCAGTACAAGCCCGAACAATTGCGGGGCGAGAAAAGGGGATGGGGTCATAGCACCTGGCTCGAAGGCACGCGCATCGTGCAAGAAGTGGGCGTGAAGCGGCTGGTGTTGTTTCACCACGATCCCGATCACGACGACGTTTTCGTCGACGGCCTTGTGGAAAGAGCCCAGCAGGAATTTCGCCATTCTTACGGCGCTTCTGAAGATCTGGAAATTGACCTGCCTGCGGGCAAGATCACCCGCTCCGGCCTTGGTGAAGGCGCCGAGCGCCGGCAGTCACGTCGATACCAAATCGAACTGCCGTTGCGCCTGGGATGGCGAGGGCCGAACGGAAGGGTTCGAACAGGCCAGGGCGTCGCTCGCGATCTTTCGAAAACCGGAATCCTGTTCATTGCGCCCAACGAATTCCACACCAACGATCCGGTGGAGATTGAGATGGTGCTGCCCGACGAGCTGACTCACAAAGGCGACGTCAGTTTTCGCTTTCTCGCCCATCCGATTCGCACGGCACCCGTCGCCGCAGCGTTGGACGAGCTTGGAACCGGGCAGGTCGTGGCAGCTCGACTTCACCCTCCCGGAAAAACCCCTCCAACACGAAAGCCCGTCTCCCCTAAAAGCAAACTCAAGTAATCGCCGGTCGGCGTCGCGAAATTCGAAAGCTTGCGCTGAACGAAGTGAACGCATCGAAACTCGGAATGTTCCTCGCAGATCTTCGAGTTTCGAATTTCGATTTTCGAACGCTAACGCGCAGCTTCGCGGAAGAACGGTAGAACCTTATCATAGGTCGTCATCAGCTCTTCCGGCAGCACTCTGGTCTCTCCGACCACGGTCATAAAATTAGCGCTGCCTTCCCATCGCGGAAGGAAATGAAGGTGCACGTGGTCCGCCACGCCCGCGCCCGCGGCCTTGCCCATGTTCATGCCCATGTTGTAGCCATCCGGATGATAGACTGCTTCAAGGGCCCAATTGACCTTCTGCGCCAGGCCCATCATCTCCGCCAACGTGTCCGTCCCGAGCTGAGTGAACTGGGCCACATGAAGATAGGGCACAATCAGGGTATGCCCCGTTGTATAAGGATACAAATTTAATATAACGTAGTTGTGGCACCCGCGAAACAGGACAAGACTCTCCCGGTCGCGTGCCGGATCGGCAGCCGCCAGATCGCAGAAAACGCAGTAGCCGGGCTTCTCCGCCTGGCTGACGTAGCGAAAACGCCACGGGCTCCACAAGTAATCCATAAGGCGGTGTACGATCGGCGTCAGGCACTCGGGCCGCGGGCCGCGGGCGCCGGTGGCTGCGCACTCGCGGAAGGCGCCTGCGTCGGCTGGCCGGCGTTGACGAGGTCCTTTAGTTCTTTGCTCGGTTTAAAGAAGGGAATTTTCTTGGCGGGCACCTCCACGCGGGCGCCGGTCTTGGGATTGCGGCCTACTCGCGCGTTCCGCTGGCGCGTGCGAAAGCTCCCGAAGCCACGAATCTCAATTTTGTCGCCTTGCTGGAGCGACTTCACGATATTGTCGAAAATCGTATCAACAATCACTTCGGAATCCTTGCTGCTCAGCTCTACGGCTTTTCCCACGTCTTTGATCAGGTCCGCTTTGGTCATAGGCTCTCGCTCCTGGATGAGGATTCCGGTTTGTTGCCTGGAGCTTCAATCCGGCACTGCCACTTCCACTCGCCGACCGGCGCGCTGTCTGGCTTCCGCGCAGGCGTCCCGCATCATACCATTGGCCGGCGCTTTTGGGTAGCACCGGCTGGAATGTCCTCGAAGGGCCGCAGCATTCCGCGGTCCGCGCGTGCACGGCAGGCAACGGCGCGTGCCCATCATCACAGCTCAGGGCTGCGATTGGCCGCTGGTCGCAGTGGCGGCCTGTTCGGTTTTCACCTCCGCCGAGGGAGCTTCCGCCGGCTTGCTCGCGGTTGTTGCGCCCGGAGTGAGCCCCGCTGCCGACAAAGCTTCAGCCATGGCCGTCACCGTCTCCGTTCTTTTCTTCGATTCGGAGTTGCCCGGCGGAGCCGCTGCGGCGCCGCCTTCGGTTTTCCTGTCCAGTCTTCTGGGGGGCGGCGGAGCCGGAGTCGCCGCGGGTTTCAGACTCAAGCTGATTTTCCTTTCCGCCCGGTCCAATCGCGTGACTCGAAATTCCAACTCGCCCCCTACCTCGAGCTTGCGTTTCCCGCCGCCCGGCGCCTCGCCGAATTCCGACGTATGGCACAGTCCTTCAATACCCTGATCGATTTCGATGAAAGCGCCAAACGGAGCCAGGCGCGCCACCTTACCCTTCACCATCTCGCCCACCCGGCTCCGGGACATAAATCCTTCCCACGGATCCATCTCGAGCTGTTTCAGACCCAGCGAGAGCCGGCGTTGCGCGGGATCCAGACTGAGAATTACGGCCTTGATCTTCTGGCCCTTCTTCAAGACTTCCGAGGGATGTTTCACTTTCTTCGTCCAGGACAGATCGGTGTTGTGGATGAGGCCCTCGATGTCCGTATCGACCTCGGCAAAGGCGCCGAAGTCGGTCAGGTTGGTGATGGTCGCGTCAACTTGCGCGCCTTCGCGATAGTGCTCCGGCAAGTTCACCCAGGGATCCGGCAAGGCCTGCTTCAGGCTCAGCGAGATACGCCGCTGTGCTGGGTTCACGTCCAGCACCACCACTTCGACACGGTCGCCGCTCTTTACGATTTTGGATGGATGGCGCAGGCGCTTGCCCCAGCTCATCTCCGAGATGTGGATCAGGCCTTCGACGCCGGGCATGAGCTCGACAAAGGCCCCGTAGTCGGTGACGTTGGCCACTTGGCCGTGGAGGTGATCGCCGAGGTGGTAGGTGGCGCTAACCTGCTCCCAGGGATCGGGCTGAAGCTGCTTCAAGCCCAGTGAAATGCGCTCTTTTTCGGGGTCGAACTTCAACACTACAACCTTCAGTTCCTGCCCCGCGTGAACGACCTCGGAGGGCTTGGTCACACGTCCCCACGCCATGTCCGTGACGTGCAGCAATCCGTCCATCCCGCCCAGATCCAAGAAAGCCCCGTAGTCGGTCAGATTCTTCACGCGGCCCGTTAACGTCACGCCTTCGCTCACCCGTGCCAGCAAGGCAGCCTTGCGCTGATTCGCATCTTCTTCCATCGCCAGCCGCCGGCTGACCACGACGTTGCTTCGCTTGCGGATAATCTTGATGATCTTGCACTGGATTTCCTGGCCGATCAGAGATTCCACATTGCGAAGCGGCCGAATGTCCGCTTGCGAACTGGGCATGAAGGCGCGGATGCCCACGTCCACGGTCAGCCCGCCTTTGATGCGGTCGAGCACGCGCCCGGTGATATTGGACTGCTCGCGGTGGGCGCGCTCGATCTTCTCCCAAACTTCCAGCCGTGCCGCCCTTTGGCGCGAGAGGGTGACCGTGCCTTCTTTCGCGTTGTACGAGTCCACCCAAAAATCAACTTCATCGCCCGGCGCCACGGTCAGTTGGCCGTCCATGGACAAGAACTCACTGAGCGGGACGCTGCCTTCCAGGCCCGTTCCGACGCTCGCGCGGACTTCCGATTCCGTTACCCTAAGCACTTTCCCGCGAGCTACTTTGCCCGCGGCGATGCCCGAAGCCTTCTCCATCTCCTCGAGCATGGAATCGATTTCGGCCGGCTCCGGCGCTTCCGGAGCGATGCCCGGCAACTCGATCTGGACCTCCGGCGGACCAGCTATTAGGGTTTCGTCGTGCGTGCTCTCTTGCACGGGCTGCTCTGGTGCGGATTCGTACGCAGCTTCGCTCGGGGCGGCTTCGTGGATAGGCTCGCGGGCCTCAGCGCTGGTCTCTTGGTGCGTGCTGGTGGAGGGGTCGGGATTCTCGCGGGCGTGATCAGCGACGGTCGGGGAACCGCTGTTTTCCTCCTGCACTGCGGAGACGCCCCCCGGGGCGTGGAGTGTTCCTCGGGTTTCGTCGAAAGACATATCTTGCCTCCTGCCCACCACCGCGACGCAAACTCCCAGTGAGATGCTCCATTCTACCGTTGACCGAAAACGGAAGTCAAATGGGTTGCGCTCTGGTCCGGTCCGAGGTTGAAGCGGATGCGTCCTTCTCAGATTCAGGATTTAGCACTCTCGGCTTCACTCCGAGCCGGTAATTTGGGATGGTTTGCCCTTCTACCTTACAGCTTCCAATTTTCCGTACACCGTGAGGCCGAACTCCAAGCCCTTGTCGAATGCTGCAAGGTTGAGATCCTCTGTTCCGCGAGGGACAGAATCGCGCACTGCTTTTCGCGCTGCATCCGGACTGACGATCCCCGTCACCGCGGCGGTGAATCCCACCATGACGACGTTTTGAACTAGCTTGCGGCCCAATTCGCTCGCCAGGCGCGTACAAGGAATGTGGAAGGCGTTTGTCCCTTCGGGGATGTGAGCAGGCTTCACCAATTCCTCTTCATAAATCAGTGTACCCCGGGGGCGGAGTGAGGGCGCGAAACGCGTGTAGGCTTCTTGCGAGGTCACTACCAGGATGTCGGAATGGGTGAGGTAGGGATAAAGAACAGGTTCGGGCGAAACGATCAATTGCACGCTGCACGCGCTGCCGCGCGCTTCCGGCCCGAAGCTCTGGGTGAGGGTCACGTGCCGGTCGTCATAGATAGCCGCCGCTCTGCCGATAATCATGCCTGCCAGAATCACGCCCTGGCCGCCAAAGCCGGCAACACGGATTTCAGTTGTAGCGGCGATCTCGGATCGCCGAACGGGTGCCGCGAACTCTGATACCCGAACCGCTTCCATCATTGGCCTCCTGTCGGCATCGGAGGCTTGTCCAACCGCAGAGCCGTTTGTGCCCCCTTCGAGTTCCGGCCGGCCAATCCCTGTTGCAGTTGCAAATCCATCGCCTGATTCAGCGTGGGCCGGTTGATATCCACAAACTTACCCACCACGACTTCGCCTTTCAGACCAAGTTCCACATCCCTGGTGTTGGCGCCGTTTTTGATCACGCTCTTTTGCTTGTAATACTTCATGGTCTCCAGCCCATCGCCCAGCCGGTTTCGGCGCTGGTAGAGGGTGGGGCAGGGGGCAATGATCTCGAGGAAGCAAAAACCCTTCTTGTTGAACATCTCCGCCATCGAATGCGCGATGAAGCGGACGTGGAACGCCGTCCAGGGGGCCACATAAACCGCGCCCGAGGATTCGGCGAGAAACGGCAAATTGAACGGGCGCTCAAAGCAGCCATAAGGCGAGGTGGTGGCAAAGGCCCCAATGGGCGTAGTCGGCGCCACCTGGCCGCCCGTCATTCCATAAATGAAATTATTAACACAGATGACTTTAAGATCGATATTGCGGCGCGCGGCGTGAATAAAGTGGTTGCCGCCGATCGCAATCAGATCCCCGTCGCCGCTGTAGACCACTACCGTAAGATTGGGATTCGCCAGCTTCAGGCCGGTGGCAAATGGGATGGCGCGGCCGTGAGTGGTGTGAAAGGAGTCCAGGCGCACGTAGCCCGCCACCCGGCCCGTACACCCGATGCCGGAGACTATCGCCACCTTGTCGAGCGCAATCTTGGATTCCACCAGCGCTCGCGCAAAGCAGTTCACCGTCGTGCCGATGCCGCATCCGGGGCACCAAATGTGGGGCATGCGCTCGGTGCGAAGAAATGGCTCGACCGGGTTGCGGGGCTCCAGTGTTGTAGTCATCTCACTCATTCCGCAGCCTCCCGGATCGCTGCTAAAATAGTTTCCGGCTCGTGCACGGTTCCTCCGCCGTGCGGCACGAGCATGGTGCATTCCCGCCCCGCCGAGCAGCGTTCGACCTCGTGAAATATCTGGCCGTAATTCATCTCCGCCACCACAAATCCCTTCACATGCCTGGCGAAATCGCGAATGCGCTTTTCCGGAAAGGGCCAGACCACGATGGGCCGGTGCAGTCCGGCGCGGATCCCCTCCGCGCGCGCCATCTCAATGGCCTTCAGCGCGACGCGCGAGGTGATCCCATACGCCACGACGATCACTTCCGCATCTTCGGTCTGCTTTTCTTCGTAGCGGACGATTTGGGCGACACTGCCGCGGATTTTGTCCACCAACCGATGCACGAGTTTTTCCTGCGCCTCCCAGTTCATTGCCGGATAACCCTGTTCGTCGTGGGTCAGGCCGGTCACGTGGATGCGATAGCCTGCTCCGGCTTTCACCATCTCGGGAATGCCATCGGAACCTGGCTGGAACGGCCGATACTCTTGTGGCGAGACCGAGGTGTAGCGCCGCGGCGCAATCCCAATTTTGTCGGCAGGTGGAATCATCACCTTCTCTGTCATGTGTCCGACGCACTCATCCATCATGAACATCACCGGGGTGCGGTATTGCTCCGCCAGGTTGAAGGCGTCAATCATCAAGTCAAAACATTCCTGTGGGGAATTGGGGCAAAGAGCGATCACCTCGTAGTCTCCGTGCGAGCCCCATCGCGCCTGCATCATATCGCCCTGGCCGGGCAGCGTGGGCAGGCCGGTCGAAGGTCCGCCGCGTTGCACGTCAACAAACACGCATGGCGTCTCTGTCATGGCGGCATAACCGATGTGCTCCATCATCAGCGAGAATCCCGGCCCTGAGGTCACGGTAAAGGCTTTGGCGCCACCCCAAGTGGCGCCTTGAATGGCGATGGAGGCGGCCAGTTCATCCTCCATTTGCAGAAAGACGCCGCCGACCTCCGGAATGCGCGACGCGAACCGCTCCACGACTTCAGTTGAGGGCGTGATCGGATAGCCCGCGGCAAAATTGGCCCCCGCTGCGAGTGCGCCCTCGCAACACGCTTGGTCACCATCCAGGAAATGAGTGCCGGAAAGCACACCCTTGGGGTCAGCCTTCACGCTAGTCCTCCCTACGTGTCATTCCCGCAGCCTTCTTTCGCCATTCCCGCGAAGACAATCCTCCGCTCGCCACATGCTAATCGTCGCTTGTCTCGCCACGAACCACGAGCCACGGATTTTGGCTTTGAACCAAATCGACTTTCTTTGTTTTCATCAAGATGGTGGCTTTGAACCTCATTTTTTCACACTTTTCACCCAATCGGGAATAGTGCTAGGGACCATACACTCCATCCCACAGAAAACAAACGACCTTCCGGCTTCGCTCCAACCTTGATGTCGCCTTCCGACAGCGCCCACTGTTTCTCTTCGCCCTTCACGCTTTGCCACCTTTTTTGGCTTCTATTGCTGCCGTGAGCCGGACTCCAAAAATTGCGAAGTCAGGACAATATAAGCCGCACAAGTCGCAACCTGTGCAGCCATCCTCCTTGACGAGTCGTGGAGGGTTATAGCCGTGCTCGTTGTAGTAGGTAGCGAACGCCAGGACTTTCGGCGGACAGAACTCGATGCAGAATCCGCAGCCCTTACAGCGATTCTGATCGATGTAGACCGCGCCCCGAGCCTTACGGCTTGCGGGCGTAGGCGCCGTATCTTCGGGCATGAGTTCCTCGACTAGGCTGTAGCGGCTGCTTTACGCCGCTCCCAAATTACCGGAAAGCCGCCAGCCTCTCCTCCTTTAGTAACAGTCAGTTCTCTCTTTCGGCAGTGACTTTCATCACTCTCCAACGTGACGCCAAGCACAAGTAGCACCGGTCCCGGCAGCCGGGATCGGCACGTGTCGGCCTAAAAGCCCGGCGTCACATTCTAAACAGGATAGTACCCGGCATTGACTTTCGGTTGCCTCGGCAGGATACTGAGCCCTCACCATCCGGAACCTGTGCTGCTATGTTGGATGGTTGCGTCGGGGTAGGGCTTCTCATCGTCACGTTTTGCCCGGACGGATCGCATGAGCGCCCCATTTCGCACATCGCGCTGCATGAGGGCCAGACTTGTGTGCTTGTTGATCGCCGGTCTAGTCGCCGTGACCTGCCTTGAATCAACATTGGCTTTGCCCCAGTCCCAGCCGACGCAAACTTCGAATCAGGCCGAGCTTGCGAGCCACGACACCGAGCCAACCTTTAGACTGAGATCCGAGCGCAACCTGGTAGTGGTGCGTGTTGTGGTGCGGGATTCCAAGGGCAAGGTAATCGGCAGCCTGACTCGGGACGACTTCCGCGTCTTTGACAATGGCAAGCCGCAAGTCCTATCTCATTTCTCAGTCGAAGGAGCCAAGGCTGTTCAACCCAGTGCCGCAACATCTGCGCCGACGCACTCCGCGGAAGGCGGCGAAGAGGGTGCGCCAGGTGAGGACGTCTCAACTCCGAGGCGGTTTGTGGCACTCTTCTTCGACGACATCCATTTGGAGATGGATAACATGATGCAGGTGCAGTTGGCGGCGGACAAATTCCTGGCCAACTCGGTACTGCCCGACGATCGCATCGGCGTGTACACGGCTTCCGGCCGAGGTCAATTGGAGTTCACCAGCGATCTGGAGAAGGTCAGGGCGGCCATTTCTCGTATCATCCCCCATCCTATCGTCGAGCAGCGGGATGATGCCTGCCCCGACGTGCTCGACTACCAGGCCTACCAGATCGTCGAGCAGCGCGACGCCTTCGCTATCAACATCGCTTACCAGGAGTACTACCATTGCAACTGTGAGAAATTCGAGGGCAACAACAACGTGACCGCGCTACAGCAATGTGAGCAGCAGGGTGCGTCGGCGGTCGATGCTTCCGCGGAGCAGGAATTGAACATTTACCATACCAACACTGAGGCCGTGCTGCGGAGCCTTCAGCAGACGATCCGGCGACTCACCGTCTTTCCCGGCCAGCGAGCCGTTGTCCTGGTCTCGCCCGGCTTTCTCACCCGCGGCTTCGAGGTGGAGCTGGACCAAATTGCGGACCGGGCCATTCACGCCAATGTCGCCGTGAACTCAATTGACGCCAAGGGGCTTTACGCGCCTCTGCCGGGAGGCGACGATATGTCAAAGGCACCTATCATCGTTCCCCGCCACGCGGACGTCATGGGACAAAAAGAGCAGATCCGCCTCGATCGTGTGCTGGCGATTGCAGTGCCGCTGGAAGACCTCGCCGCTGACACCGGAGGAGTATACTTCCACAATAACAACGATTTGGAAGAAGGATTTCGACGATCCGGCGCGCTGCCCGAGATTTATTACGTTCTCGCCTTTTCGCCCACCAGCCTGAAATCTGACGGCCGTTTCCATTCGCTGAAGGTGAAGCTGGCGCAGAGTTCGGGCCTGTCAGTGCAATCGCGGAAAGGTTATTTCGCGCCCTCCGGCTCCACCGATCCGGCAGTCAAAGCGCAACAGGAAGTTGACGAAGCAGTCTTCTCCCAGGACGTGTTGAGCGAGTTGCCGATTGACGTCCACACCCAGTTCTTCCGCGCGGATGCCACCAATGCCAAGCTCTCCGTCCTGACCCACGTGAACATCGGCCACCTGCGGTTTCGCAAGCAGGAAGATCGAAACCTGAACAACCTCACCCTGGTGACGGCGCTCTTTGACCATAACGGCCAGATCGTGAAGAGCCAGGAGAAAACGCTCGAGATGCGACTGCGAGACTCGACTCTGGCACATTTCAGCCAGACGGGAATCACCATCAAGGCGGTGTTCGACGTCAAGCCGGGAACCTATCTTGTCCGCGAAGTCGTTCGCGACGCCGAAGGCGCGCAGCTCTCGGGATTGAATCGGACGGTGGAGATTCCTTACTGATTGACATTCTATTTTTGCGGGCGGATACTCAGACTACAAGTTTAGCAGGCGCGGCATGAGCCGATGTTTACGGCCAAAGGGGAGTGAGCGTTCGGCTCGCGCCTCGGAAATTCCATTCCGGGAAGGTGACTTATGAATCGTCGCCACAGTGTCGTGATGTTTGCCTTGTTGATCTGCGCCACTTTTATAGTCGGTCTCGTATCGGTGAACGCTCCGGCTGCTCCCTCCGGCGGACCACAAGCCGGCGGACAGACCCCTCCTACGGCGCCAGGAGTCATTAAGGCCCAAACCAATCTCGTGTTGGTTGACGCGGTGGTGACCGACAAGAAAGCGCACTACGTCAGGGATCTTGAACAAAAGGATTTCAAGGTCTTCGAAGATGGCAAGCAGCAATCGATTGTCAGCTTCTCCAAGGGTACCGAACCCAACGGACCTTCGGGGCCCGCGCAGAAGCATTACATGGTGCTGTTCTTCGACAACTCGACCATGGACATGGGAGATCAGCAGCGCGCCCGATTGGCGGCCGGGAAGTTTATCGATAAAACGGCGGCTAGCGATCACCTGATGGCCATCGTAGACTTTGGCGGCACGCTCCAGATCGCCCAAAACTTCACTTCCGACGCAGACAGATTAAGGGCGGTGGTCTCGAGGACCAAGTTTTCCGCAGTGAACCCGAACGACACGGGTGACACGCAACTGGCGTCGCTCGGCGTATCTACCTTGGGTGGTTCGTCGATGGCCGACTTCGGGGCGCGCGACATGTTATTGTCGCTTCGCACTCTCGCCAAGAACCTGCAAGGCGTTCCGGGCCGAAAAACTGTGATCCTATTTTCCGCCGGATTTCCAATCCAATCGAACCCCGAGTTGATGTCCGAACTTACAGCTACGATCGATGCCTGCAACAAAGCCAATGTGGCGATATATTCCCTCGATGTGCGAGGCCTGTTGGCGCTTCCACCCGGGGTTGGCCCAACGGGTTCGATGTTCCCTCACGAGCCTGGCGAGCTGGCCTTCCTGCTGATGCCTTTTGATCCCGATCCGCAGCACGGCGGGGGTGGGGGTGGAGGCGGCGGAGGCGGCGGGGGTGGGGGTGGCGGCGGTCGCGGAGGCGGTGGTGGCGGCGGTGGTATTGGAGGTGGAGGTGGTGGTGGCACCGGCGGCGGAGGCGGTGGTGGCCGCGGCGGAGGCGGCGGAACGGGTGGCGGTGGCACTGGC